>Ga0364910_1009_pt1 | contig 172061 bp, 152 predicted proteins | sample SorcelJu500001C4_3_FD_206970 | JGI IMG/M metagenome (GOLD analysis project Ga0364910, IMG submission 206970) | Enriched cells from Trout Bog Lake Hypolimnion, Wisconsin, USA - BchlTB.June25.5000.01.C4 | ecosystem: Environmental > Aquatic > Freshwater > Lake > Hypolimnion/Profundal zone | place...
GACAATTACGGCAGAAAATGGAAATTGAAAAACGATCAACTTTTTTTATTCTATAGTGTAAAATAACGAATATTTCTGTAATTGATGTTGTAATTCTCTTGGGTTGACGTAACCTTTAAGATAAATGAAGCCACTCAGAGTGGCTATAGGACGACATTCATAACATACACTTTTCGCCCCGCCCCCTTTACTGTAAACCCAATTATTGATCTTTCTTCTCTGATTAATCCATAAAACCAAAAAAAAACCACCAGAAAACATGCAAGGTTCATTGTGGTAATACTTAACTCTAAATCTTATGAGTACTGCGGCTCTCTCTATCTATGAAAAACTTCCGTTAGTACAATCGGCACATGACGTTTGCATCTCCATGCATCCAGCGTCCTGGCCAGTCGGATGATCATTGTTTGGTATCATCTTGCATGCCGTAAGGACACACTCTTGTGATTGATTTCGCTGAATGCAGGTTAATTCCGGCGTGACCCAAAATTTAGCTGACGAGCTCATGATGGTTTGCATTTGATTCTTAAGATGTCAATCTTTAACTTAGTGTCTGCTGAAAACAAGTGGTACCGCACGCCGACTCTGAGCATTGATTATTAAAAACATTACTACCCAAGGTAGTTGAGTTCTTGCAGCCTCCGAGCAGGGATTCTTCCAATTTTGAACGCAATAGTGGAATAAGCAACGGTTTATCCCATATCTTGATAAGTTTCATATATCTGGCATTTTGAAGCATCTGAACTTTTTACTGTTTTCGGCATCATCTAATAAGAATTGAGGCTTTAGGACTTCAGCTTTTTAGAACTTTATACACCCTGGCATCCACTTGTGCAGATTTCATTGTCAGAGCAACTACTGTCCATATATTATGCACTTATCGGTAAACCGTCGCCTTTGCAACCTCTTAATAATAATTCCTGTTTTTTCGGGTGCATAATGACAACAAGGCACAGTATAACCCATATCTTTGTGTGTTTCATATATTTTGCGCATAGTTGATAACCGCACATATGTTGTGTTCTATTGCGGAAGTATTTCTATTTGGAATTTTACGGTGAGGGGAGTGCTTCACATGCTGCACCTATCGTTGAACATCCAGAATAATCCGCGAATTGAGCACCACTGCTTCCAATTTTACAAGTGGTTGTTAACAGACTTTCTTGGTCCCTTGCGCGCGCCAAAATAAATAGGCATGGTGTAATCCAGATTTTTTGGTAGTTTTGCATGGGAATTAGCTCATTGGATGTTATTCTGAATTTTCTTGACTCTCGGCACTCAGGACTCAGCACTGACTACATGGTGAAAGCGCAGTCATTCCTTCTCTAACTACTCGCCATATCAAAGCAAACAGAAGAGCATCCATAGAAGCAATGAGAGACATAGGGCTGGACTCCAAAGCCTGCGCCATAATTTTTACATGTTATTAAAACTTCTTCTTGCAGCCTATGGCGCACCAAGACTACGATCTGAGGTGTTGCCCATGGAATTTTGGATTGGTTTGCCATTTTCCTAAGAGTTTATGGTTATAACTTAGCTCTTCTAATGTATAGGGAAAACAGGTAATGGTTATAGATGAAATGTAAATAAATAATATGTTTTTTTTAGCTTAATCAAGCTGGAATCTTATCGGTACGGTAAACCATACCTTGATCGGGCTGCCGTTCTGGATACCGGGGTAGTATCTGGATTCCATAACGGACTTGATGGCAACAGCATCAAACACATCACAGTCGGCAGGAATGCGTTTCATAACCTTTGCCTTGACTGGCCGCCCATCTTCTCCAATCAGCACACTGACAAAGACCTTTCCCGTGATGCCGGCAATTCTTGCCATTTCTGGATAGGCGGGCTTTTTCTGATCAAGAAATCCGGGCATTTTTTCACAGGGAACAAACATCGGCACCTCATCTCCCGATGAGGCTGTTCCACCACTTCCTGAACCGGTGCCCTGGGTCTGAATCGCCTGTTTCAACTCTTTCTGGGTAGCCACTGTCTGTTCGTGCGGTGCCTCCTCCTCGTTGACCTTTTTGATTTTCCCTACATTCGGCGGCGCAACAGCCGATGAAGGAGTCACAGCAAGGGGCTCAGGAGCGTTGAGCGGTGGCGGTGGCGGAAGCTGCGTTACATTGGTTACCACTTCATAGCACATGACCATCGGCTTGGTATCTTTGTCAAACAGCCCTGTCAATGAGGCAATGCTCTGCCAGTTGGCTGTAACAAGCCAGAAAAGCCCGAGAAGCACAATAGCAGAAATAACCCCATGACTGAGAAAGAGATGCGCCTGACGGCGGAGCACAAGATTGCCGTAATGCAACTGCCGTAAACGGTCAGTATCAAGAAACTCCTCTCCGAACGACCATGAAAGCGCTTTGTCGCGAAAAGTTTCCTGATGATTTTTTTCAAATTTAGAAGCCACGTGAACAAACTCCTTTACTTATTCGGACACTTAACCAGCTCTTTTAACTTCCATCGCATCCTGCTCGGTAAAATCATCGAGGCTGAAGCGGTCAATTTTCATAAGGTTCAGCTCGTCGATAATATCCACAAGCTGTTTATATTTTGCTTTTTCGCTAAGCTTGACAACAATCACCATTTTTTTATTATCTGCGGTCAGCTGCTTCAGCAATCTGCGCAACTCACCACTCAACGACAACTGACGGGTATCGTTAGCGTCATAAAGAGGAATTTTTTTGGGCACTTCATTACCAAGTGAGCAATAAGCAATTCCGTCACCGGCAATCCTCATGGTCATGACATTGTTTTCTGCAACCTTGACTTCCAGCATTTCCGGAGGAATGTTGATCTCCATGGTATTGGATTTCGAGAAGGTTGTTGTCAACATAAAAAAGGTCAACAGTAGAAATGCAACATCGACCATCGGAGTCATATCGAGATGAAACCCGATTCGTTTTGACCGCCTTCTCCCCTTTTTAATGCCGCGGCGTCCATTTGGAGAATCAACAATGCCCATCTCAGCGAACCTCCCTTTTAAGGACAGTAATCAGGTTGAAGGTGAGCAGATTGGCTTTTTTGTAAACCTTGATAACATGGTTCACTGCCTCAAAACCAGCATCGGCATCAGCCTTGATTACCGGACGAAGTTTAGGGTCGGCAAAGCGCGCCATCACCACATATTTGTCGAGCTCATCACCTTCAACACGAAAGCTTTCGGCAAGTTTGAAGTTTTTCAGGGAATCTGCAATGGCTGCCGCCGGTAATCCTGCGTTTTTAAGCTTTGACTTGACAACAGCGTTGAATATTTTTTCTCTTGACTGCTGGGAGGATACTCCCATGAAAAATTTGTTTTGCGCACTTACCGTCACCGTCAGAACATTTGATTCCGGAAGCTTCTGCACCGAATGTGAAGAGGGCAGGGTTATCTTGACTACTTCAGGTGGGCGGAACTTTGTAGTCAGCATGAAAAACGTCAGCAGCAGAAATGCTACATCCACCATCGGCGTCATATCAATGCGAAACCCAATTCTTTTTGCCTTGATCCTCGACATCAGCAATTATTCCGATTTACCGGTTCCAAGAGTCTGTATGATATAGAAGGCAGCTTCATCAATCATGTAGTTGAACCGGTCAACCCGGCTGGTAAAGACATTATAGGCTACTATACCCATAATGCCGCCGAAAATACCAAGCGCTGTATTAAAGAGAGCTTCGGAAATGCCAAGCGAGAGCTGAACTGCATCAGGAGCACCGCTGGTTGCCATGGCAGCAAAGGCACGTATCATGCCGAGCGTTGTCCCCAAAAGTCCGACCATGGTCGAAATCGAGGCAATAGTGGAAATCGATACCAGATTCTTTTCCAGTAAAGGCATCTCCATAATCGTAGCCTCCTCAACTGCCTTTTCCATCTCGCTTATCTTTTTGTCCCGATCGGTTACATTGTATTGAGAGAGTTTTTTATACCGGTCAAGCACTGCGCGAAGCACTGCTGCCAGAGAACTCTGGTGGTCATCACATTTTGCAATGGCCTGATCGATAAGACCAGCGTCAATATCCTGTTTGAGACCATGAACAAATTCCGGAATATTTCCCTTTCCCGATGCCTTGTTCAGAGCAATGATACGCTCCACCGTATAGGCGATCACCATCAGGATGAGTGACATAAGCACCGACACCACCAATCCCCCATTAAACACAGCATGAAACATTGAGCCCGGTGGTGTACTGCCCATCCAGTAATAAAATCCCAGCGAAACCGCATAGGTTATTGCAATAAGCAACCCTGTAAAAAAACCATGTTTCATAGAACTCGTATTTTTTTTATCTGACCAGGAGTTAACCAAGGTATTGTTGAACTAACCTGTAATTTACTATACTGTAGTGGACTTTCCTGCCAGGCAGGTGGAAAAGTATTTATTGCGCAACTCAAATAACAGACTTAAATTTAATAAATAAGCTTGTGATTTTTTAGCAGTAATCAGTTATCGCAAGAAAAAAACACGTGATCCTGCAATACTATCACTGACCGAGAACAAGCACATGATTCCTCACAGCATTATTGATGATGTCCGGCAGGCGGCAGACATTGTTGATATTATTTCTGATTACCTGACTCTTCAGCCGGCAGGCCGCAACTACAAGGCTCTCTCACCCTTTACTAAGGAAAAAACTCCCTCTTTTGTTGTTTCGCCCGACAAACAGATCTACAAGTGTTTTTCAACCGGAAAAGGAGGCAATGTATTTTCTTTTGTGATGGAAATGGAAAAAGTCTCCTTTCCTGAAGCAATCGAGCTTGTTGCTAAACGAACGGGCATCGATATCAGCCGATTTACTGAAAAAAAAGAACGAGATCCGGCACTTGAAGACAGCCGAACTGAAACCCTCCGCTGGGCGGCAAAGTTTTTTCAAAGAACCCTGGAAAGCGAGGCTGGAAAACCTGGCAAAATCTATCTTGCAACAAAACGAGCCCTTTCAGAACAAACGATCAAAACCTTTGGACTCGGTTATGCCCTGGACTCTTGGGACAGCCTTTTCAACGAAGCAAAGCGGGCTGGCATACCCCTTGAGCACCTCACTGATCTCGGACTTGTAACACAGAATAAACAGCGAAACTCATGGTATGACACCTTCCGCAGCAGGGTGATCTTTCCTGTTTTTTCAGTTGGAGGGCAGGTCGTGGGCTTTGGAGGACGAACACTGCTCGATGACCCTCAAACACCAAAGTACCTGAACTCGCCGGAAAGCAAGCTGTTTGAAAAATCAAAACTTCTCTATGGACTGCACGCAGCAAAAAATGAGATCCGTCGGATGGAAACCGCAATTCTTGTCGAAGGGTACATGGATGTGCTTGCCCTTCACCAGGCAGGTTTAGCCAATGCCGTGGCCTCATGCGGCACCTCACTGACCCGTTCCCAAGCAAAAATTCTGCAGCGTTACACCAACCGGATACTCTTTATGTATGATGCGGATTCAGCCGGTAAAAAGTCAATGATGAGCGGTCTCGACACACTGCTTGCAGAGGGCATAACCCCCTTTATTGTCATGCTTCCTGAAGGTGACGATCCCGACACTTTTGTTCGCCGTGAAGGCAGGGAGAAATTTCTGCAGTTCGCGGAAGAGCATATGCTGCCATTTCAGGATTTTCAAATCCGTTTTTTTACGGAATCAGAGAATTTTGCACAGCCCGATAAAAAATCAAGGGCCATAAGGGGTATGGCACACACCATTTCACTCATCCCCGACCGAATCCGACAGGAACTCTATCTCCAGGAGTTATCCACCAAACTTGCAATCAGCCAGCAGGCTCTCCACGAACTACTCGGCAAAGAACAGGCAGTGCAGGAAAAAAAAGCAGTTTCATCAGAAAGCCGACCCTCTCTGGAGCCACCCCGCAAGCCAACAGCAGGCATCTCTGTGCTTGAAAAAACCTTTTTAAAAGCGTTGCTTGAAAGCGCGGCTTACGGAACTGTTGTGCTGGAATTTGCTACTTCGCATGAAGCAATGCTGGAGCTGCCGCACAAGGAGGCTCAGGAAATTTTTACCCACATGGTTCAACGCTACCACGACATTGCAAACAACAGGGAGGATCATATCGACATGACAACCGAAATAAGCCGCTTCAGCAATCCGGAATCGAGGGATCTTGCATCCGGCTTACTGCTCGACCCGCCGGTCAGTAATAAATGGCTTGAACAAGCTGATGTGCACTCGGAAAATGCCAAGCGCTGCCTCACCATGTTTCTTGACGCCTTCAAAAACCTGATCCTCGAACCGCTGATCCGTCAGAAAATAGTGCTCACAGAACATATCCGGATTGAAAACGATACCGAGAAGGAGATTGAACTCTTTAAGGAAAAAATTGTGCTCGACAAAAAAATCCAGAAAACTTCAAATGATCTAAAAAAGATGATTGCAACGATTCTTGAAAACAGCTGAACCCATCAATCTGGCTCAAAAACACCTCTGGGCACCAAGGAGAAAGTTCATAGAGGTTTCCGGAGCTATTTCCTTTTTTTTCGAGACATATAATCGGACGAATCGGAAACAGAATAATAAAAACGCACTCCATCCAGGCATGTCGATGCTTAACATTTGCTTAATTCGCAATGCATACACTTACATTTATTTCTTTTCTTGACCAATTAAGTCTATATATTTTTCTTCAATTTTAACCCTGGCCCAATTTGTTTTTCGCAAGAATTTCAGGCTGGACTTAATACTTGGATCATTATAAAAACAACGAAGTTCTATCATTTTATAGAGCTCATCCCAGCCATAGTGATCTACAAGATCACATAGTATTTTTTCAAGAGTTAATCCATGTAATGGATTATTTGGTTGATCATTCATATTTCTGTATTTCCCATATATTCTTATGACGTTTGATTAATCAACAACCCCGTAGCAGAGCTACGGGGTATGAGTACATTTTTTTATCATTCTTTAACGAAGCAAAGCTTCGGGGAATATATCCCATAGAGATTTAATTCAACGGCATTATTAGACCTTATCAATCCGCATCTGCTCCTTGGGGGTATCGTACAATATCACCAAAATACGACAACAAAAAAAAGAAATGTCGGGGGCATTATGCTCATGACATAGGTTCGATTTCACGGAGAAGGTAGTCGGCGAGGTCGAGGGTATGTTCATGCTAACAGTGATGGTCTGAGAGATGGGGCTTTTTTTGTTGCCGAGCTGGGGCTCAGCGTTCCCAGGTGGCAATAATCCCCTGAGAGACCTTTTCCTGAAGATAGGCGGGGAAGTGCAGGCCGCTGCCATGATTGAATTCTGAAGGGACTATCTATCGTTTGCTACGTTTTGTGGAGATAGATATATCTCCTTACATTCTATCATGTTAGAGAAGAATCAAAAGAGAGAGAGTCCAAGTAAGGTTCTCTCTTCAGAATCTTGGTATAGTAAAGGAAAAGCCCCTTCGCAAGTTGGGGCTTTTCACGTTAAGATAACCAAGGTAGAGCTACTGTCAGACGCAGTATCCAGCAAGTGGATGGCTGAGACAAAGCTCCCTGATCTCCTTTCTGACTGTCTGGCATATCTCCGGAGCATCGGGCTTTTCTGCTGACAGGAAGACACGGTCGATAAGTTCGGCGATTGTCTTGCAATCATCTTCCTTCATGCCTCTGGTGGTCATGGCAGGTGTACCGATACGGATACCGCTTGTAACGAATGGAGACTTGTCGTCAAAAGGAACCATATTCTTGTTAACGGTAATGCCTGCTGCGTGGAGAAGGTTTTCGGCGACTTTTCCAGTGACATTCTTGTTGCGCAGGTCGAGCAGCATGAGATGGTTTTTGGTTCCTCCGCTGACAATGTTGTAACCAAGTTCCGTAAACGTTTCAGCCATGGTCGCAGCATTTTTTATAACCTGAGCTGCATACACCCTGAACTCAGGCTGGAGAGCTTCACCAAACGCAACCGCCTTGCCGGCAATAATATGCATGAGTGGACCGCCCTGAATACCTGGCATCACTTCAGCATCGATCACCTCAGACATCATTTTCAGGCGTGAACCGGTTTTTGTCTTTATGGTAATACCCATTGGGTTTTCGAAGTCGGTGCCCATCATGATCATACCGCCCCTCGGTCCGCGAAGGGTCTTGTGCGTAGTGGTGGTGACAAAATGACAATGCGGCATGGGGTCGCCCAGAAGACCGGCAGCAATAAGCCCTGCAGGATGGGCAATATCGGCCATCAAAAATGCTCCAACCTTATCGGCAATGGCTCTGAATGCCTTGAGATCGAAACCCTGCGAGTAAGCACTTGCTCCGGCGATAATAAGTTTAGGTCGAACCTTCAGGGCAAGTTCCTCAACCCTGTTCATATCGATAATACCACTCTCGCGATCAACGCCATAGGAGTGTGCATCGAAGAGCTGGCCGGAAAAATTAACCGAACTGCCGTGGGTGAGATGTCCTCCATGAGACAAATCAAGCCCCATGATAGGATCGCCTGGTTTCAGGACAGAGAAAAGAACCGCCATGTTGGCGCTTGAACCGGAGTGAGGCTGTACATTGACATAGTCGCATCGGAAAAGCTTTTTAGCGCGATCGCGTGCAAGGTTTTCAGCAACGTCGACATATTCGCAGCCACCATAATAGCGCTTGCCAGGATAGCCCTCTGCATACTTGTTGGTCATCACTGAGCCACAGGCCTGCATGACTGCACGGCTGGTGAAGTTTTCCGAAGCAATCAGTTCAAGTGTTTCATTCTGCCTTGTTGTCTCATTGGCAACAGCCTCAAAGATTTCATTATCCTGCATTTGAAGGATGTCAGTATCCATCGGTGTCTCAGTCCTTTTCCTGACGGAAGTTTACGGTTTTTGATTGTATTTGTTGATAACAACTTTTCTTCCATTTGTTAACCCTTGACAGGGTCATTGCCATATGAGCAACCAATCATATGGCCCATCTTGTCGCGCTTTGTATCAAGATAGGTTTGATTCAAAGGATTTGGAACCATCTCAAGTGATATTCGTTCGACAATTTCCAAGCCATACCCTTCAAGACCAACCACTTTTTTCGGATTGTTGGTCATGAGCCTCATCTTTTTAACACCGAGATCCTTGAGTATCTGTGCACCGATACCGTAGTCGCGGAGATCAGCCTTGAACCCAAGTTGTTCGTTGGCCTCAACCGTATCAAACCCTTGATCCTGAAGGTTATAAGCTTTCAGTTTATTGACGAGACCAATACCACGTCCTTCCTGCATAAGGTAGATCAATACCCCGCGTCCTTCTGCTTCTATCATGGTGAGCGCTGAAGCGAGCTGGTTACCGCAATCACAACGCAGGGAGGCAAAAGTATCTCCTGTAGCACACTGCGAGTGAACCCTCACAAGAACTGGCTCATCAGTGGTAACATCCCCTTTCACAAATGCCATATGATTCTGCTGGTCGGTAAACGATTCGTAGGCAATAAGCCTGAACTCACCATGAATCGTCGGAAGCCGTGATTCAACCGCACGGTGGACAAGTTTGTTGCGCTGCATCTGATAGGCAACAAGTTCCTTGATGGTAATAAGCTTCAACCCGAACTTCGCCTTCAGCTTGATCAGTTCCGGAAGTCTTGCCATACTGCCATCATCATGCAGAATTTCACAAAGCAGACCAACCGGGCTGCATCCTGCAAGCCGTGCCAGATCAACCGCAGCTTCGGTATGCCCTACTCGTCTTAGTACACCTCCATCCATGGCACGAAGTGGAAATATATGGCCTGGACGGGAAAAATCATCCGCTTTTGAAGATGGATCGCCAAGCATCTTGATGGTCATGGCACGATCAAAAACTGAGATTCCGGTAGTTACTCCTTCGGCAAGAGCATCAACAGAAACAGTAAAATTGGTTTCATGCTGGGAGGTATTTCTCTGAACCATCGGATCAAGCTGAAGCTCTTTTGCTCTGTCCATGGTGATAGCCACACAAAGAAGTCCGCGGGCCTCCTTGGTGATAAAATTCACCATTTCAGTTGTGACCCGATCAGCCGCACCAATAAAATCGCCTTCATCTTCACGATCCTCATCATCGATGACAATAACCAGTTTACCCTGCTGAATATCTTCTATTGCAGCATCAATAGTATCGAAATTCTTTTTATCCATACCCGTAAATACTCCTTTTTTCAACAAGAGAGAGAACATAAAAAACAGTGTAATGTAAAAAAAATCCTGAACCATTTGCAGGCAGGAAAAAAAGAAGAGTCGGGAGCAGCCAAGCGCCAGCTTTGAGAAGCATAAGCATTTTTGTATAATGCACCGGTTTTTTTATACAAAGGTGAATTGTTACCTTTAAACCATATCATGAAGCTTCTTAAAACTCATAGAGATTGCATGACCATTCAAGCTTCCGACCTGACACAAGAGATTATTGATCTTTCCCGGAAATTCCCGAAAGAGAGGCTTCTGCATGCCAAACAAAACGGCTTTTCCGATTTTCAGCTTGCAAATATTTTCAATACTGCCGAACCATCGATACGAGCACTCAGAAAACATTACGGCGTTGAATCTGTTTTTAAAACCGTGGATACCTGTGCCGCAGAGTTCGATGCAAAAACACCCTACCATTATTCGACATACGAAGAGGAGAACGAATCAGTTTCCTCCAACCTGAAAAAAGTCATTATCCTTGGTGGAGGCCCGAACAGAATCGGCCAGGGTATTGAGTTTGACTACTGCTGTGTCCAGGCGGTATTTGCCCTCAGAGAGGCTGGCTATGAAACCATAATGATCAACTGTAATCCGGAAACTGTTTCGACAGACTACGACATAGCCGATAAACTCTATTTCGAGCCACTCACTTTTGAAGATACCATTCGCATCATAGAGCACGAAAAGCCTCTTGGTGTGATTGTCAGCTTCGGAGGCCAGACGCCGCTGAAGCTCTCAGCCAAACTTCATGAGGCTGGTGTAACCATTCTGGGTACCTCGTCAAAAGGTATTGACCTGGCCGAAGACCGTAAGAAATTCGGAGCACTGCTTGAAGAGCTTGATATTCCTCATCCCGAATATGGAACAGCGATAAGCTTTGAAGAGGCCAAGCTCATCACCAGAAGAATCGGCTACCCTGCGCTGGTAAGACCAAGCTATGTTCTTGGAGGCCGGGCAATGAAAATCGTCTACAATGACGATTCGCTTAAAGAGTATGTCGATCAGGCGCTTTTTATTACTGAAAAATATCCTCTCCTCATTGATCGCTTTCTGGAAACAGCGGTTGAATTTGACATTGATGCCATTGCCGACACTACTGACTGCGTGATCAGCGGCATCATGCAGCATGTTGAGGCCGCAGGCATACACAGCGGTGACTCCACCTCCATTCTTCCCTATCACAACATCAGCCCGAATGTCATTGCCACAATGAAGTCCTATACCCGCACTTTGGCCAAAAACCTCAAGGTAGTGGGACTGATGAACATTCAATATGCCGTGCAGAATGAGAGTGTCTATGTTATTGAGGTCAATCCAAGAGCGAGCCGAACTGTTCCTTTTGTCGGCAAGGCAACCGCCATACCGGTGGTAAAAATTGCTACTCGTGTCATGCTTGGTGAAAAACTCAGCGATCTGCGAAAAGAGTATGACCTGAAAGATTGCGATGAACTTGGCTTGAAACACATGGCCATCAAGGAACCGGTCTTTCCGTTCTCCAAATTTGTAAAATCAGGAGTCTACCTCGGCCCTGAAATGCGCTCAACCGGTGAAGCGATGAGCCTTGCCGATGAGTTTCCGGAAGCCTTTGCCAAAGCCTATCAAGCAGCAAACATGCAGCTCCCCCTCTCCGGAGCAGTCTTCATCAGTGTAAACGATCAGGATAAAAACCAGCGCATACTGGCCATTGCAAATGCACTCTTCCGTATGGACTTCGATCTGATAGCCACAGCAGGTACTCACCAGTTTTTGACAGATAACGGCATAGAGTGTAAAAAAGTGTTCAAGGTGGGTGAAGCCGGGCGCCCAAACATTTTCGACATTATCAAGCACGGAAAGATTAACTTTGTCATTAATACCCCAAGAGGCGAAAAAGCCCTGCACGACGAAGAGGCTATAGGTGCAGCATCGGTATTAAGCAATGTTCCGTTTGTCACCACCATTGAAGCAGCAGAGGCATCAGTACAGGCCATTGACTGTATCCGCCATCAGGAGTTCGGTGTTAAAAGTCTTCAGGAGTATGCTTCCTACCGTAACAAGTAATAAATAGAGTGACCATGCCTGCACTGCAAAAACATCTTGACGAGTCAATAAAGCTGGAACTGAACCTTGCCAAACTCTACACCATTTTTCATGACTCTTTTTCTGAAGATGAGGATTTCTGGTGGGAGTTGACAATGGAAGAGCAAGGGCACGCATCATTGCTTCAGCAGGAGAAAAAACAACCACAGCCTATGGAATTTTTTCCGGATAACCTCTTGTCAACAGACCTGCAATCGCTCATCGATACCAACACAAAGATTACAGCGCTTATCAATAAATATTCAGATGCACCTCCGTCAAAGAACGAAGCATTGCAAATTGCTCTCGATCTTGAACTGGCTGCAGGTGAATCCCATTTTCAGCAGTTTCTTGACAGCCCGACCAACTCCCTTTCCTCAACTATTTTTAAACAGCTCAATCAGGAAGATTGCGATCATGCCGAAAGAATTCGCAGCTACATGAAAGAAAACAAATAGAATAAGAGAAACTAATACCACTCACTCCGTGTTAATCTGTTATCAGTTTACCAGATAACAAACTCAATCTGCAGGAGGAATTACCATGCTCAGCAAAGCACTTCAAAAAGCATTCAACGATCAGATCAATCACGAACTCTCCTCTTCATATCTCTACCTCTCTATGGCTGCATACGCCGAGTCGCAGAACCTTCCCGGTTTTGCCAGCTGGCTGAAAATCCAGACCAAAGAGGAGAGAGAGCACGCCATGAAACTCTACAAATTTATCAACGAGAGAGGAGGGCGTGTTGAGCTTCAGGCAATTGAACAGCCGCCTTTGGAATTCAAATCACCAACAGCGCTTTTCGAGGATGTGCTTAAACACGAACGCAAAATAACTGTACTCATCAACAAGCTCTATGAATTGGCACTTGAGGAAAAAGATTACGCTGCACAAGTGCTTCTCCACGGCTTTATCAGCGAGCAGGTTGAGGAAGAGGCCACTGCATCAACAATCCTTGAAACCCTGAAAATGGCTGGAGAGAAAGGACATGCCCTGATCATGATGGATCGACAGCTTGCCCGTAGGGGTCAGAGCTGAACCCTGACAGTATAACAAGATCATCTTACGGTATGGCTGATTTTATAAGTCAGCCATACTTTTTTTATGTTTTCACGGGAAGTGTGATGAATTTCTGAGTACAGCTCCCCATCCCTTCTATAAGCAGTTCACTGTAGCAGTTGGGGTTGTATCGAAAACTTCCCCCATTGATAAAGGTTATATCATTAACCCCATAGGACTGAAACCGATGAAAATGACCATGCAGCACTAGCCTGGCATGGATAAGCTTCATCACTCCAAGAAACTCATCACGGTTTTTCAGTTCCATGGTCCAGTCGAAAGCCTGGTCAATGGGAGAGTCAGTGCCGTACACTTTGTAAGCGTGATGACAAAGCCCAATAACAAAACAGTCGGAAAGAGATGCGAGAGCATGTGCATGACTCAAGGCCCGCAACTCTCCCGCGCTGATTGAACCTCTTGCTCCAAGCGGGTTATCGGCAGGGTACCAGGGATAAACCGAGTTAAGGGCAGCAATGGCAATCTTTACCGATGAATAGTTTATGATCTTGATAAATGGATATGCTTTATTTCCCTGCTCTTCACCGGTAATCAGTTCCTGAAAAAAAACACAGAACTCAAGAACCTTGCGATCAAAAGCCTTTTTTCTTACCCTTTGCAGTGGATTCAGCGCATTATAAAAGCGCATCTCCTCTTCAAGATTGATCAGATCATGATTTCCAGCAATCACCGTTGTCCTTTCCCATTGATAAAGACCATGACTTACCAGTTTTTCCCTGATAATTTTCCAGTCAGCAGGGTTTGCGCTGTTGCTGAGATCACCTGAAATGACAAGATGATCGTACCCTTCTGTGTTGAAATGATCGAGCATACGATCAAGAAAGCCGAGCTGCCGACGATCCTGCATACCGGAAATATGAAGATCCGATATATGCGCTATTTTTACTACCCCTGTAATCAATTTTTTATGGCTTGCAGTTTTTAATTCTAAAACACTAAATTGGCCAATACAAAATGCCTGTGGCACGAATTTATCCGACATGATAACCATGCCGCTATAGTAGTAATAAAGATAGTACCTTTCATAAACCCGGTTGCAGAAAAGCAAACATTATCCCTCTCAAATATGCAAAATAAAATAACTTCCCTTAAAGCCCTGACAAGAAATTTATGGTGGTCGTGGGATACAGAGGCAAAACAGATTTTCGAAGAGCTCTCCCCGCTGCTTTGGGAAAGAAATAACCATAACCCGGTTGAACTCCTAAGGCATATATCCAACGATGAACTTGAAGCGCGCTGTAGTGGTGAATTCGGCGACAAGATAGAACGTGTTTATGCACGTTTTACCGCCTACCTCAACGAAAAAAACACCTGGGCTGAAAATAACGCACCGGAAATTGTCAGGAACCCTGTCGCTTATTTCAGTGCGGAGTTTGGTATTCATGAGAGCGTCAGAATTTATTCCGGAGGACTCGGTGTGCTTGCCGGAGACCATCTGAAATCGGCCAGTGACCTCGGTATCAACTTCAAAGGAATCACCCTGTTCTACAAAGAGGGATACTTCCGCCAGCACCTCAACCAGGACGGATGGCAGAAGGAAGATTATCCACTGCAATTGTCTGAAAACCTGCCTATTGAAAAAGTAACAGACCAGGAGGGCAACGACCTGATTATTTCCGTTAATATAGCGCAAAGTGAAGTTTTTGCACAGGCCTGGAAACTTAAAGTTGGCAGAGCAACCCTTTACCTGCTTGATACCAATATTGCGGCAAATGAATCCCACTATCGCGATATCTGTTGTAGAGTTTACGGCGGTGATCAGAACATGCGCATCAACCAGGAGATTCTACTCGGCATCGGCGGTGTAAAACTTCTTGAGCAGCTCGGCTTAAAACCTGCAGTCTATCACATGAACGAAGGCCATTCCGCTTTCCTCACGCTCGAACTTCTCGCCATGGAGCTGAGAAAAGGAGTATCCGATACAGAAGCAATGGAAAATGTCCGCTCACGTTGCGTCTTCACAACCCACACTCCTGTACCTGCCGGTCATGACCGCTTCTCAAGCGATATGATGCATTACACCTTTGACAAGTACCTCTCAACGATCGGCATTAACTTTGATGATCTGATGAGGCTTGGAGCGGAAGACAAAAATAATATCTACGGACTTTTCACCATGACGGTGCTTGCCCTCAACCTGTCGCGATCGGCCAACGGTGTATCAAAGCTGCATGGAGAGGTATCACGCACCATGTGGCAGCACCTCTATCCGGAAAAGCCGGTATCAGAAGTTCCAATTGGCCATATCACCAACGGTGTGCATGCCAGCAGCTGGACTTGCGGCTATACAGACAGTTTCTGGAAACAATACACCGACAGCGTTGATGACATGAGTCTTTCACACGAGGCAGCTGAAGCTGTTCTGGCTAAAGTCACCGATGAAGAGATCTGGTCGCTGCGTTACAACCTGAAGCGTAACTTTATCGATTTCATGGACCGATATCTAACCAACCAGTTGTTTCATCAGCATACCAATTCAATACACAGTGAATACGACGCATTGCGCTCAAGAACAAACACCTTCTCTCCCGACGTTCTCACTATAGGGTTTGCAAGACGTTTTGCTACCTACAAGCGCGCACCACTAATTTTCAGAGATTTTGAACGCCTTAACAAAATCATCAACAGCTCGACCAGACCGTTACAGATTGTCTTTGCCGGTAAGGCACATCCTCATGATGATGCAGGAAAAGACTACATCCGCCAGATTGTTCACCACTCACGCAGACCTGAGTTCAGCGGCAAGGTTATTTTCCTTGAAAACTACAACCTCGGTGTTGCAAAACGGATGGTATCGGGCGTTGACGTCTGGTTGAACACACCGGTAAGACCTATGGAAGCAAGCGGTACATCGGGTGAAAAAACCGTACTGCACGGAGGACTGAATTTCAGCGTCCTTGACGGCTGGTGGCCAGAAGCTTATAACGGCGAAAACGGTTTTTCAATCGGCAACGGCGAATCGTTTGAACACCATGAAGAGCAGGATAGTTTCGATGCTGAGAAAATGTACTCTGTGCTGGAAAACCAGATCATCCCGGCATTTTACGAACGCAACGAGAATAACATACCTCTCCAATGGATCAAAAAAATCCGGAATGCCATTGCAACCATTGCTCCGGAATACAATACCCATAGAATGGTCAAGGAGTATGCAACCAGCTACTACCTGAACAGAAAATAACGGAGAACTGAACGGTTTAGACATTGCCGCATGCTTTTTTATCCCTGTTTTGGCTAACACCGGATCAGGGATAGGAGATGCGCGATAAACAACCATCACGCTTCATCCACTCTTCTTCAAGCACCAATCAATATGAGCCAACACGGAACCGCCAACTCTGCACCCTCCGCAGCACTCTCTCTCGGCCGTGGTCTTGACCTGAAATCACCGGTACTCCTTGCATCAGGCACAGTTTCATACGGTGAAGAACTCAGTCAGCTCTGCGACTTTTCAAAAATCGGAGGCATTGTAACCAAGGCAATTACCCTTGAACCAAGAACCGGCAATCCTCCCCAGCGTATCGCCGAAACTCCGTCAGGCATGATCAATGCCATAGGACTGGCTAATGTCGGAATTGAACGTTTCATTACCGATAAAGTCCCTTTTCTCCGTACTCTTGATACCGCAGTCATTGTCAATATTGCTGGACGTTCTATCGACGAATACACTGAAGTAGTATCGAGGCTGAATCATGTCGAAGGTCTCAGCGGCTATGAAATCAACCTCTCCTGCCCGAACGTCAAAGGCGAGTGCATGATTATGGGAGTCAGCCGGGATGCGACCTTTGAAATTGTCTCGGAACTGCGCAAAGTAACCGACAGGCACCTCATGATCAAGCTGACACCGAATGTCACCTCCATCAGCTCCATTGCTCTTGCCGCGGAAGAAGCAGGTGCCGATTCCGTCTCACTCATCAACACCGTTGTAGGCATGGCAATAAACTATAAAACACGAAGGCCACTGCTGAAAAACATTACAGGAGGTCTATCCGGACCAGCAATAAAACCAATTGCTCTTGCAAAAGTATGGGAGGTCTTCAACGCTGTCACCATTCCGGTGGTTGGCATGGGAGGCATAGCAGGATTTGAGGATGCCATGGAGTTTCTGCTTGCCGGAGCAAAAGCTGTGCAGATTGGCACCATGAACTTTGTCTACCCCGATATTGGCAGCAATATTGCCATGGCCATTGAACAATATTTTTCTGCTTCAGGTGCGATAGCTCTTGGGGAATACTGCGGAAGTCTTGTAACTGACTAAGAGAAAAAGGACTAAAGTGACAGATGGGACAGATGGGAGAAGAGGTTGTAAGGCCTGTATGCTATCGTCTCCAGCCTCTGGTATTTGAATAGTACTTCCTCGGGCGCCGAGTGAGAATTTTTGAACCTGGACGCTGGTACTCCCGAGCATTTCTTTGAGTTGAAAAAGATGATGTATTGTTGATTAATTCTGAGATAATTCTTGATTCTGACTCCCTTATGTCAACGTCCGATGGACCGGCATCAGCAAGCAGCTTGACAATGAGAGGTGCGCATTCGAAGACAATAAAAAGCATGGTGATAAATATAATCGCATTGGCAGAAGATCGGCTCACATCACTCGACGAGTGAGTCAATTCAGCCAGCGCCCAGTTCCGGTCAGCAAAACCAGCAAAGGCAGCTTTGCGGTCAAGACTCTCATCAGTCAACATCATCTGATTGTTGATACCTTCGGCAGCTTTCTGCCTGCTCATATACCCATGCAGTTCGGCAAGCTGTGACGCCAGAAACTCAAGCCTGGTCTGCTTTGCCGTCACAACCATTTCCTTGTTTTTTGCATAGGTACCATATCCCTGCACGCCAGAGGTCGTTGAGGTACGGGAACCAAAAACCTCCTGTTTCAACTCCTCACGTAAACGATTCACCTCACTGCTCAGCTTGTCGTACTCTTCCTGAAAGGTTTTTATCTGCGCAAGTTCAATGGCATATTTTTCGGTAAATGACTGCTGGACTTTTACAATCCGCTCTTTTTGCTCTGAAAGATAGCGCGCACGAAGCTGCTCATGGATCTCCTTGTCAAATATTTTCAATTCAAGAGGACGGGCAATAACAACGGCAATCAGTACAGCAAAGACCAGTCGGGGAGAGGCCTGCAAAAACTGTTTCAGCCCTTTGGAGGTTTTGTTGATACCGGAAACAATTGAACGATCAAGATTGAGGATTGCCAAACCCCAGATAAGACCAAAAAGAAGAGACCACCATTCGCCATAAGCACTGCCGGCAAAAACAAAATAGATGGCGTAACCTCCCGATAACGCAGCAAAAAGCGCCGTAAAAAAAATGGTTGCCCCTATACCAAAATATTTGCTGTGATCAGTTGGATATTTTTCAATAATGGAAACCGGAGTTCCGGCACACATCCAAAAAAAACGCTGTAGTCGAAGAAAGATCATACAGAGTCCCTCGCCTCCCTCTGGCTATGAAAATTTTCAGAAAAATATAACACTGCTTAAACGGCAATCTTACAAACAGACAGTATAAAGGAAAAACACACTCTTATTTTACAGCTTTTTTCGGAGAGTTCTGCTATCAAATTCTGATTATTCCCGATTTATTCTATCTTTGATACCCGGCTGATATAACATTTGAATATAATAACTATGCGCATTGGAATTGGTATTGATGTCCACCCTTTTTTAGAAGGTCGTAAGCTTGTAATCGGCGGTGTTCATATCCCTGGAGACAAAGGACTTGACGGTCACAGTGATGCCGATGTTCTGCTTCATGCAGTCAGCGATGCACTTCTTGGCGCAGCTGCACTGGGAGACATTGGCCTGCATTTCCCAAATACAAGTCAGGAATTCAAGGATATCGACAGCATGATTCTGCTCAGGCATGTCGGAAAGCTGCTTGAAAAGCATGGCTACAAGACCATGAATGTCGATGCCATGCTGCTGCTTGAAGCGCCAAAAATTGCTCCATATATTACAGAAATGCGTAAAAACATTGCACGCTCTCTCGGTATTGAAATCGGAGAGGTCTCTGTCAAAGCAACAACCAACGAAAAGCTTGGTTATATTGGTCGTGAAGAGGGTGCAGCTGCACATGCAGTATGCATTATCCGTTCTCTCTAAGCCCCGACTTCGCCCCTGAGAATGCTCACCGGCATATAGCGCGTAGCCTTTCTGGCCGGGCTCCAGGAAGAGAGCACCGCAATCAGAATGCCAAAAACTATCACAATCAGGTGAGCTTCAGGCTGTTCAATAATAGTAATTCTATCACTTTTCAACACTCCAGCAGTACTTGCCTCGAAACGGATTGAGTCAACAAGATGGCAGATCACATGCCCCATCGGGCTGCCAATCACCACCCCTAAAACACCGATCATAAATCCTTCAAGCATGAAAATGCGGGTGATAATCTTCCCCTGCATTCCCATGGAGCGCAAGATGGCTATATCCTTTACCTTTTGCAGTATCACTGTTGTCATGACCGATGAAACACCGAGACCCGCCACAATAAAAACAAACCCAACCAATACCAAGGTAATCATGGCATTCCGGTTGTAAAATTCAATAACGTTACGGTTGGTTTCATCCCAGCTCTCGCTTTTGTATCCGCTCAACGCCTGCACCTTCGCAGCCGTCTCGGAAGCACGCTCCACGTAAGCCGTTCTCAACCCAATGCCGGTAACAGAATTCGAGGCAATCCCCTCCATTCTCTGGGCAAGAGAGAGATTGATATAAGCCTCCCGCTCATCCTTGGCATTAAAGCCACTGCTGAATCGACCGACTATTGTTACAGGAAACTCTTCGCTTTTTTTTGTAACAAGCACAATTCTGTCACGGTAGCCTGCATTAAGTTTTTTGGCCAGAAGATCACCAACAAGAATGCCATTCGGTGTATAGGCAAGCTCTTCAAGAGCGTTTTTGTCAAGCAGATTTTTTTGCAATCCGGCAATATTGGCTTCAAGATGAGGGACAACACCTCGGGCAACACAGGGGGTAAATCGGGTTTTATTACGTGCCAGCAGTTTACTGAGCACAAAAGGAGATATACTCCTTAACTCTTCAACATGACGAATACTCTCAACAACCCCTGCATAGTTCTTGATAACCTCCTGAACATCCAGATTAATATTCTTGGTTACCATAGCCACCACTCCCCCATGCCTCTCAACAATATTTTCAGGCACCAGTGGAACAACCCTTTCAGCGCTGATCAGCACATGCGGAACCGTATCAATGACCTTGGCAATAACATTCGATGAGGAACCCCGTGCAACTGAAATGGTAGTCACCAGCATAGCTGAGCCTACAGCCACACCAAGAGCAGTGAGGATGGTCTGGCGTTTTCTCTCCCTGAGATGCACAAATGCAATCCTCGCCTGATCCAGGTAATTCATATCAAAATCCGCATTTCACTCTTTTTCCGGGAAAATCAGCTGTTATTTAATTTTGAGGCTTGTTGTTGAAAAATCACGCAAAAAATCTATTTTAACTGCCAGATGCAGGAAGAATTATTTTCCTGACAAATAAATGAATTTGACCATTAAATACTAACCTTAGCATTGAATAGGAGATCATAACAGTGAAAAAAATTGGCATTCTAACCAGCGGAGGAGATTGCGGCGGGCTCAATGCAGTGCTGAAAGGCGCAGCAATGATGGCTCTGGCAAAAGGACTTGAACTCTACATCATCCCTAACGGCTATGCCGGCCTCTACAACCTTATTGATCAAGAGACAATTGTCCTTCTTGACCAGGAGCGTCTTGATCGGTTTGACGCAAATTTTGCCGGTTCCGAAGCAGGACATTCAAGAGTTAAAATCAAGGCAATCAGCAATCCTGAAAAGTACACCCGCATCAAGGCCGGTATGAAAAAATTCGAGCTTGACGCTCTTATTATCAGCGGTGGTGACGATTCGGGCAGCGTGATGGTTGATCTCAACCAGAAAGGAATTCAGTGCATCCATGCGCCGAAAACCATGGATCTCGACTTGCAGACCTACTCAGTCGGCGGCGATTCCACCATCAACCGTATCGCACAGTTTGTCCATGACCTGAAAACAACCGGTAAAACACACAACAGGGTGCTTGTTACCGAAGTATTTGGCCGTTACGCAGGACATACAGCTTTTCGCAGCGGCATAGCAGCTGAAGCAGACTGTATTCTTATCCCTGAAATTCCAGCTGACTGGGATATTGTCTACGAACACCTCGCCGAACGCTTTACCCGCAGGATCAGAGAGAGCGATGTCCATAGCGGAACCTACACCATTGTTGTTGCTGAAGGACTGAAAAATGCAGACGGTAGCGATATCGTCGATGAATCAGCAGGTATTGATGCTTTCGGCCACAAAAAGCTTGCCGGAGCAGGCAAATTTACCGCCCAGGAAATTCAGAAAAGACTGAAAACAGATCCCGCCATTCCGGTGTTCATGAAAGAGACCGGCATGTTTGTCGAAGGAATCTACGAAATTCCAGAAGTTCGCGTTATACAGCCCGGCCACCTTGTCCGCTCAGGCAACTCGTCAGCATACGACATCAACTTCGGCTTTGAAGCGGGAGCAGGTGCAATACTACTTTTGCTCGATGGCAAATCCGGTGTAACAATCTCCAAGGTCAAGGGACGCAAAATCGAGTTCATTGAATCCGGCAAAGCAATTACTCAGCGCCATGTCGATCTCGAACATGTTGCCATGTATGAGTCTCTGGGCATCTGCTTTGGACGCAAACCGGTAGCATTTGAACCAATTCTTAGAGAGGTAGAGGGAGTTTACGAAAGAATCTACTGACCCCCGGCAGGTAACCCTAAAGAAAAGCCCCCTTCTGAAAGGAGCGGGGGCTTTTGATTGTTCTGCTTTTCTATACCAAAGAGTTCCAATCACCCGATAACTGAAGAAAAACACCGGCATTTTCTTTTAAAAAACTCAAAACAAGCTATCTTTGAGTTTAAGGCCGCTAATGTTTTAACACCCAATACCTGCATCATGAACAAGACAGCTAAAATCTGGATGAACGGCGAACTGATCGACTGGATTGATGCAAAAATCCACATTCTATCGCATGTTGTCCACTACGGTTCATCAACCTTTGAAGGAATCCGCTGCTACGAAACCCTTAAGGGCTCAGCAGTACTTTTTCTGGACGAGCACATCAGACGTCTCAGAGACTCTTCAAAAATATACCGTATTGAAATTCCCTACTCCGAAAAAGAGCTGAAGGACGCCGTTATCAGCATCATTCACGCCAACAGTCATAAATCCTGCTATATCCGTCCACTTGTGTACCGCGGGCAGGGAGCTTTCGGCGTCAATCCTCACCGGGCATCTATCGAAGTTGCCATTGCCACATGGGAATGGGGCGCCTACCTTGGAGAAGATGTCCTTGAAAACGGCGTTGACGTTCGCGTCTCCTCATGGAACAGGCCAGCTCCAAATACCATGCCAGCATTGGCAAAGGCAGGAGGCAACTACCTGAACTCGCAGCTCATCAAAATGGAAGCTTTGATGGACGACTATGCCGAAGGACTCGCTCTCGATGTCAACGGCTATGTTTCCGAGGGAAGCGGTGAAAATATTTTTGTCATCCGCGACGGGATCATCTATACCCCAATGTCGGGCCAGTCGATTCTTCCTGGCTTTACCCGTTATGCCGTCATGCACATAGCAAAAGAGCTTGGTTATGAAGTCCGCGAAACGCTTATCCCGCGTGAAGCACTCTATATTGCCGACGAAATCTTCCTGACTGGCACCGCTGCAGAGATAACACCTGTCAGAAGTGTTGACAAATACCCAATCGGCAATGAAAAACGTGGCCCGATTACCGAAGCACTGCAACATGAATATCTGAAAATCGTCAAAACCGGCGAAGATCCATACAACTGGCTGACCTTCATCTGAGCCCGGCAAGGCAGGCATGAGCTGGAAAAACATTATAGGTCAAAAGCAGCAGACCCGCATAGTGCGGAAAGCACTTGAAACAGGTCGATTTGCTCATGCCTATCTTTTCACCGGCCCTGTGGGGTCGGGAAAAGAGTCGGTAGCCTTTGAAATTGCATCTATCCTGAACTGTCGCTCCGAGGACGGTTCCAGCAGTGAAGGAGCATGCGGAATATGCCCGGACTGCCTGCTGATCAAATCGTTCATGCATCCAAATGTCGAGTATGTTTTTCCTGTAGAATCAGCACTGCTAGATCCCGGTGACTCCGTAAAAAAAGAGAACAAGCGCTTTACCGAAGCAAAAGAGCGCTACGATGCACTGATAGAGCAAAAAAAACAAAACCCCTATTTTTCTCCAGCCATGGAACGTTCCATGGGCATTCTCACTGAACAGATTATCACCCTTCAGCATAAGGCCGCATTTATGCCAAGAGAGGGAAGCAAGAAAATTTTTATTATTTCACAGGCCGAAAGGCTGCACCCTTCAGCCGCAAACAAGCTGCTGAAACTCCTCGAAGAACCCCCCGCCCACGTTATCTTTATTCTTGTTTCTTCAAGACCTGAAGCCCTGCTGCCGACAATCCGCTCACGATGCCAAGCCATAAAGTTCTCCCGAGTTACCGCCGTTGAACTCAGACTCTGGCTGCAACAAAACCGCCCGGAAATCATCGATCCTGAGTTGAGCTTCATCGTCAGCTTTTCGAGAGGCAACCTCCGCCTGGCATGGGAGCTTATCAACAGTCGCGACAGCAACCCATCTGAAACAGCTACCATTATGCTCCGCGACCAGGCGCTCGACTTTCTTCGGAAGGTACTGACACCAAGCCGATTCCATGAAGCCATTACTGCCTGCGAACAGAACGCAAAAAACCTTTCGCGCAGCGATCTCACGCTTTATCTTGCCGCTCTCCTACTCTTCTTTCAGGATGTCAACCACCGCAGGATTAATCCCGACTTTCAGGGAGTGAACAACCCGGATATTATCGGTGCAATTGACCGTTTTGTAAAAAACTTTCCCAATCCTGATTTCTTCCAGATATCAACCATCACCGAAGATGCCATCCGCAGCATCGAACGCAACGCCAGCCCCCTCCTTGTGATGGCATCTTTTACTGTTAACATCAAGGCATTGCTGAAAAGAACTTGAAGAGAGGGAATGGACTGAAAGGACACAAGGGACAAATGGGACTTATGGTCTTTTTTAGTGAGGTGTTGCATAGAGCTTGTTCGTAAATAAGCTCTTATAGCTTAGGATTGAGGATTAGCGGTGGTTGAGTCGAGCCAGTTGAGATAGCCGGGTAATCCACCGGTTACCGGGAGCTTGATGATTTCGGGCACGTCGTAGGGGTGATACTCCCGGATATAGGCTTCAAGGTCGCTGTAGCGTGCTTCTGTGGTCTTGATATACAGAGCAACCTCGCTCTCTTTCTGCATCGCTCCTTCCCAGAGAAAAAAGCTCCTGATATCAGCCATCTGTACGCATGCTGCAAGTCGGTTGTTAAGAATACCGTCCGCAAGATTTTCAGCTTCTTCACGGTCAGGAGCGGTGATAATAACCATGCAATAAGGAGTGTTCATTGTGTATCAAGCAATGCTGTTATCATAAAACGAGAAGCTCTTTGCTGGAGCCCTGTAGCGGTAGAGCACCATGCGGGCCCATTACTACCGTGTCCTCAATCCGCACCCCGAATTTTCCAGGCAGATAAATACCAGGCTCAATGGTAAATACCATATTTTCCTGCAGCACATGCTCCCCTTTCGGGCTGATCCTGGGCTCCTCGTGCACCTCAAAACCAACACCGTGGCCAAGGCCGTGGCCAAACTCGTTGCCGTAGCCATGAGCTTTGATAAACCCGCGAACCTCTGCATCAAGCTCTTTGGCGGTCATCCCACAGCGCGCCGAAACTATTCCGAGCTCCTGTGCCTCTTTGACAATTCGATAGACATTGCGGGCTTCGCTGGAAACATGACCGAGGGCAACTGTTCTTGTCTGGTCGGAGGCGTAGCCTTCATAGACACATCCCATATCGATAACAATCAACTCTCCCGCCTTGAATGTTGCCGTTGAAGGCTTGGCATGAGGCATGGCAGAGCGAGGCCCTCCAGCAACAATAGGGTCAAAAGAGTCTTTTTCTGCTCCAAACTTTTTATGCTGAAAAGAGATCTCGGCTGCAATGTCAAGTTCCGTAGCGAAGAGTGAGATCATTGGTAGCACTTTTTCAAAGACAAGCTCGCTGATTTCAGCCGCACGACGCATCTTCACCAGCTCAAGCTCATGCTTCACCATTCTGAACTCGTCAAAAAAAGTATCAACCGGTATCACCCGCTGCTTGCCATGAAGTTGTTCAATCAGCAAGGTAGCTTCGTGCCAGGTAATATTGTCCGACTGGAGAGCAACAGTTTCTCCGAGATGATAGCGCCCAGATCCAAGTTCTGCAGCAAATCCATCACCGGCAATAACCACTTCGGCCACATCAACTTCACGGGCAGCATGCTCCTTATATCGGAAATCCGTAAACAGCCAGCTTTTTTCACGTGTAATGAGCAGTCTTCCGTTTGAGCCGCTGAAGCCGGTGAGCCAGCGGATAACAGAAAGGTCGGTAACAATACAGGCATCGAGTGCCCTGCTCATCATCTTCATGAGCACCATGCGGAGAGCTTCTTCTCGAAATGGTGATATCTGTTTACTATCCATAAAATCCAAAAGTTTCATACTTTTTACAGCGCGACCATAATCAGCCTTTTACAATACAATCAATTCTTCTTATTATTTACATTTACAAATATTCGCACTCATTTGCCAACCAATACGCTCAATGCCGCAAAAGAAGTTACTGCAAAAGCTGCTTGCAGGAGAGAATTATTCACAGGAAGAGATGACATTCTGCATGAACAGCATAATGGATGGTTATTTTTCAGAGATTGTTATCGCTGCAATGCTTGCCCTCCTGCAGAAAAAAGGGGTTACCCCGACTGAAGCTGCCGGTGCATACTACAGCCTTATGGCAAAAGCCAACACCCTCATCCTTAATGATGATGTGGTCGATACCTGCGGAACCGGCGGTGATCATGCAGGTACCTTTAATATTTCAACAACTGCATCCATTATTGCCAGCAGTGCCGGTGTCAGCATCGCCAAACATGGAAACCGTTCGGTAACAAGCAGTTGCGGAAGTGCCGATGTTCTTGAAGCACTCGGCTTTGCTATCGACCTGCCCCCGGAAGCGACAAAAGAGCTCTTTGAACAGACAGGATTTGCCTTCCTCTTTGCTCCCCTTTACCACCCTTCAATGAAAAAGGTTGCCAATATCCGCCACGAACTCGGCATAAGAACCATTTTCAATATTCTCGGCCCACTGATTAATCCCGCAAGGGCACAACGCCAGCTTGTAGGTGTCTTCAACAGGGAACTTATGGAACTCTACACAGAAGTGCTTGTACAGACAGGAACCCGACATGCCATGATTGTGCACTCCATGACTGAAGAGGGTATCGCACTTGATGAGCCGAGCCTCAACGGGGCAACTGATATTATTGAAATCCATAACGGCACTGTCACCCGCCATACGGTCTATCCTGAAGATTTCGGACTGAACAGACACGCTCTATCAGAAATCCATGGAGGCAACAGGGATGAAAACGCACTCATTATACGCAATATCCTTGACGGCAGCGCCCCTCAGGCACACCTTGATGCAGCACTCTTCACCACTGCCATGACCTGTTATGTTTCAGGAAAAGCAGACTGCATCAATGATGGCTTTATCCTTGCTAAAGAGGCCCTGGAAAGCGGTCATGCCGGGAAAAAATTTAACGACATCCTGAAAATAAACGCTGAACTCTCTGCAAGACACAAACTGGCTGTAAACTAAATTCTTATCTTTTTTGCCAAAAAACTTGTATACTAACTGCCTTGTTTTAAAGCCATAGCAAGAATCATTATACCCATTAACGGACGCGCTAAACGCTAAACCCTGAAATGCATCAAAGCATCAGCGACAAGCTTCGCTCATCAGGAGTGAGCGATTCCAGGCAAAAGGCAATCCAGAGGGCTCTGGAAAACGTCAACAAGCCAGGATTCAGGATTGAGCCCTCCGCAATCATTCCGCTCATGAAGCCGGTTACATGGTTCCCGCCCATGTGGGCATTTGCCTGTGGTGTGGTATCAACCGGCGAAGGTATTGCTGCAAACTGGTCTATTCTTCTGCGAGGCGTTCTCCTTGCCGGGCCTCTCATGTGCGCCATGTCGCAGACGATGAACGACTACTTTGACCGGGAGGTTGATGCCATCAATGAACCAGATCGTCCTATCCCGGCAGGTAAAATTTCAAAATCTGCCAGCTGGCTTATTACGTTCGCTCTTATCGTTACAGGTTTTCTTGTCGCTCTCTCCATTCACCCCTATGTCGTTGTCATTGCTTTTGTCGGTGTGCTCATGTCGCACGCTTACTCAGGCCCACCTATAAGGGCCAAAAGAAACGGCTGGTTCGGCAACCTTATTGTCGGGCTTGCTTACGAAGGAGTCGCATGGCTTACGGGTAGCTTTGCCATTACGCAAGGGATTCCTTCGCGTGAAACCATTGCACTTGCCATTATCTTCTCCCTTGGTGCACACGGCATCATGACACTCAACGACTTTAAATCAGTTGTTGGAGACAATATCCGCAAAGTTGCCTCCATTCCTGTACAGCTTGGCGAAAAGAGAGCCGCTATCCTTGCTGCGGTTGTTATGGATGTCGCTCAACTTGCAGCAATCTCCATTCTGCTTCTCAAGGGATCCCTGACAGCAACCGTGATTGCCCTGATACTGCTGGTCGCCCAGCTTCCAATGCAGAAAATCCTGATTGCAAACCCAAGGGAAAAAGCTGTCTGGTACAACGCTTTCGGCACCCTGCTCTATGTTTTATCCATGATGGTTTGCGCTGTCGGCATCAGGCCCTGAAACAATAGGTTTCGGGATTGCAAAACTATTGTTATATTCCGAATCGTTTTTTTAACACCAATTGATTGCACCATGTCTAAAGTTTGTTTTCTGACCGGCAAAAGACCAAAATACGGTAATACGGTTTCCCATGCGAACAACCATGTCCGTACCCGTTTTGAGCCGAACCTCCATACCAAAAGAATCTGGATCGAAGAGGAAAAGCGGTTTGTAAAGGTTAAGCTTTCAGCTAAAGCCATGAAAATTATCGCAAAAACCGGAACCGCCGAACTCGCCAAGCTGCTGAAATAAGCTCGGACATAGACGATTATTCACTATTTTTTTAAAGGCTCAATCATCAAAGGTTGAGCTTTTTTTTGTCGATGAAAAAAAAGATAATCATATACACCGACGGTGCCTGCAGTGGCAATCCCGGAAAAGGCGGCTGGGGTGCACTCCTGATGTACGGCTCGTCCGTCCGTGAAATTTCAGGATACTCACCTGCTACCACCAACAACCGCATGGAACTCAGCGCAGCCATAGAAGCGCTCGAAGCACTCAAGGAGCCGTGCGAGGTTCACCTCTACAGCGACTCAAGCTATCTGGTCAACGCCATCAATGAGGGGTGGCTGAAACGATGGACAGCCAACAACTGGCAAACAGCGGCAAAAAAAAAAGTTGAAAACATTGACCTTTGGCAAAAAATCCTGACGTTAATTAGAGTGCAGGAGGTTACCTTTCATAAAGTTAAGGGCCACAGCGACAACCCTTACAACAATCGCTGTGACGAGCTGGCCCGTCAGGCAATTAAAAACAAATCTTAATCAGCTGCAGTATGCCAAGGAATCCAGAACCTGAAGCAACACCCGAAAAACGTTCTCTGAAAAAAGGAGCAGGACTCCTCTTGTCAATAAGTGTTATTGCGTTTCTCTGCTTTCTTGCTGTTGTTTTCTGGATCAACAACCCTAAACCACGTCTTCAGCCTGAACCCCTCACCCCTGAGCTTAAAACAATTATTGATCACATTCCTGGAAAATCAGATGCCCTGATCTACATTGGCCTTAAAGATATCCGCCAAAGCAGCCTCTGGCAGAAAATCATTCCAGACTCCCTGAAAAAAGCCCCGCTCTTTCAGCCCAAAGGTCAGCTTGACTACCTCATGAAAGCTGCAAAGATAAACCCGGCAATCGACATTGATACCCTGCTGATCAGCTTTAAACGCCATGGGTACAAAGAACAGGACTTTCTGGGTATTGCATGGGGCCCTTTTTCAAAAAAAATCCCGGAATCCTTTCTTAAATCACACAGCACAACCACTGAAACCATTGGCGGCCACCAATGTTACGCCCTCGACCGCACTCTCTGGCTCTGCACACTCAGCCCGCGCAAAATAGCACTGGCAAACAACAGAAAAATGCTTCAAGAGTTCCTTGTACCAACAGGAAGTTTTTACCAGAGGGACTCACTTACCACAACACTGATCAACAAAGCGGTCTACAAATCAGATCTCTGGTTTGCACTCCCCTCCGCAGTCTGGACCATAGGAGCTCTTCAAAGTCTCACTTCAGCAAACCAGGATATTAAATCCCTTGGCAACCTGAACAGTATCCAGAACCTCGCACTCTCTGTTAAATTCAACAATGGCATTGAGGGGCAAAGCGAATGGGTCTACTCAACCAGGCGGGGAGCCTATTTCGCATCCACTTTCCTCTGGGGCGCAGTAAAACTTTCAGAGCTGTCGGGCACCAGAACAGCTGGACAGACAAAACAACTGCTTAAAAAAATCGAGATCGAGCAGAATCTTGAATCAGTCATCATTCACGCCAATCTCCCTCTTGAGCTCTTTCAACATGCAAGAGAGAACCGGTAGCCAGCTATAGTTCAAGGAGTATCACGCATAAATAAAAGCGATGCTCCTTTCCAGCGAACCCGCAATTGCCGCCCGGCCATAACCATTTTTCCGGGCTGTGTATTTAATAGATCAACAAGCTTCTGAAGGGTCTGAGCATCAACAGAAGTATCCATATCCTGTAAAGCCCTCTTGAAAACCTCTTTCTGCTCAAAGATCATGAGCCGCTGCAAAGCATGGACATCAAGCTTTCCCTCCGTAAGTGTCAGCCCTGGCTCCCGCTCAAGAAGGTTCTCAAAATAAAGCTCAAGAAACTCTTCAAGCTCTCCCGCCTGTTCCGAAAGTCTCTGAAGCGATGGCATAAGTTTATAAGGAAAGCGCTCCTCAATCAGCGGAATAACACGGTTTCTGATAAAATTCCGGTCATAGTCGTTGACCAGATTGCTCGCATCTGTTCTGCTGGCAATGCCTTTTTCTTTCAGATATGCGATAATATCTGCTTTATGAAAGAGGAGCATCGGTCTGATGATTTTACCATGACGGGCCCGGATACCTTTCAAGCCCATTAGAGAGACCCCCCTGAAAAGATTAAAGAGCATCGTCTCGGCATTATCGTTGACATGGTGGCCGGTAGCAATCCTGCTAAACCCATGCTCTTCCATCACACGCTCAAAAAAAGCGTACCGCAGAATTCTGGCGCTCTCCTCAACAGACCTCTTTCTCTCCCTGGAATAGTGCAAAGTGTCAAACTGCTCAACAAAACACTCCAGACCAAGCGAAAGGCAGTGAAGGCGCACAAAGCGCTCCTCAGTATCACTCTCATCGCCGCGAAGCTGAAAGTTGCAGTGTGCCACGGCAATCTCACAGCGCAGCACTGGCTGTACCGCACAAAAGAGTGAGAGCATGGCCATAGAGTCAGGCCCTCCGGAAACAGCAACAAGAACTCTCTCGCCATCTTCAACCAGCAGCCTTGTTCTGACTTGTTCAAGAAACTTTTTTTCCAGGCTATTCACCTTTTCACCGCTCTCATACCTTATTTGAAATAAAAATTATGAGTTAATCCTGACCCTGATTGCAAAAAAAATGAAAATATATTTCACCTTTTTTTACAGGTACAAGATAAATAATTATCATGGGGGGAGTTATCATGAAATAACCGATCATAGACAAAAAGAGATGTTTACTCCCTACGGCAAGAGCACCATGATAAAGATTTTTCTCCTCTGCTTTCTCATCGGCGCTGGCGCCCTGCTTTTCCCTCTCTGGGCCAGAATATCACTCCTGCTTACCGCAGGTATCGCCATCCTCTTTACCCTCTATTTTTTTCGTGACCCGAAACGGAATATTCCCGCTGAACCACGCGCTATTCTGGCACCTGCCGATGGTAAAATCCTCCTTGTGCAGCAGCATGACCATAACGTTCTCGGCAAATCCTCGACGCTGGTCAGTATCTTTATGTCACCATTCAACGTTCATGTCAACCGCATACCGCTCAGCGGAAAAGTTATTCATCTGCGCTACTCTCCAGGTCAATTTCTGATGGCGTTCGACGCCCGAAGCATGGAGAGCAATGAGAGAATGGAGATCGGCATTGACAACGGAGAGATAGAGCTGTTCTTCAATCAGGTATCCGGTTTTTTAGCAAGAAGAATCGTCTGTAAACTTCAGAGCGGTGAAACGGTCAAGGCGGGCGAAAGGTTTGGTATGATCAAGTTCGGTTCGAGGGTCGATCTCATCTTTCCTTCTTCAGTTTCAGTAGTAGTTCAACCAGGCCAGATAACCCGCGCCGGAGAAACAATTCTTGCGCGATATTGAGCAGACGCAACAACACCAAGATGCCCGGCCATGCTTTTCAGCCTTTATATCAAAAATTACGCACTGATCCAGGAGTTAACCATTGAGTTCACGCCGGGATTAACCATTATTACCGGAGAGACCGGTGCCGGTAAATCCATTCTTATTGGAGCACTGAGTCTGGTACTTGGTGACCGTGCAAGCAGCGATCTGGTACGATCGGGCACAACCAAAGCGGTCATCGAAGCGGTATTCAAAGAGGTTCGCTCGAAAAAGATCAATACCCTTCTGCATTCAGCAGAGATAGAAACAACAGCCGAAATCATTCTCCGCAGGGAGCTCTCAACGGGCGGCCAGTCCCGCTGCTTCATCAACGATACACCGAGCACGGTAGCACTCCTTAAACAGGTTGGAGATGTACTCATTGACCTGCACGGCCAGCATGAACACCAGTTGCTGCTGAATGCCGAAACGCATGAAACCATGCTTGATGATTTCGCCTTCTGCGCACCCGAACTGACCGCATACAAAGCAGCCCTTTCAGCGCTTCAGGCAGTGCAGCATCAACTGGGCAAGCTTAAAAAAGAGGCAACAGAGATCCACGACAAAAAAGAGATGGTTGACTTTCAACTGAACGAGCTCAACGCTCTTGACCTGAAAAGCAGCGAGAACGAGAGTATCGAGACCGAAATAACACTGCTTGAAAATGCCGAAACCCTTTTCACTCTCAGCACTGATCTGAGCGAACTGCTCTACGACAGCGAGCACTCTATTTATTCCTCAATAGCTTCAGGAGTCCAAATCCTTGAAAAACTTGCCGGCATTGACAAACGCTTTGAGATCCATCTTGAGGAGACCCGTACGGCCAAAAGTATTATTGATGAACTTGCACGCTTCACCCGCAGCTACCGCTCAGAAATTGATTTTAACCCCGACAGACTTGACTCACTGCGCGAACGCCAGCTCAAGCTTCAGCGCATCTGCAAAAAGTATGGACGCACTCTCTCCGGGCTGATTGAGCTGCAAAATGAGCTTGATGAAAAGATTGCCCTTGAGGAGAACCTTGAAGAGGAGATCAACCTTATCGAGCAACAAATCACCCTGCAGAAAAAAGAACTTTCAACAGTTGCCGGAACCCTTTCAGTAAAACGGCAGCAAGCTGCACACCGCCTTGAAACCATCATTCAGGAGCAGTTGGCAGAACTCGGCATACCAAATGCCACCTTTATTGTCAGCATATCGCATGAGGCACTGAGTGACGGGGAAATCGAAATTGAAGGAACTCATTTTGCTGCATTCAGCACCGGTTACGATAGGATTGAATTCCTTATTTCAGCCAATCCCGGTGAAAAACCAAGACCACTTGTGAAGGTGGCCTCCGGTGGTGAAATTTCAAGGATCATGCTCGCCATGAAAAGCGCACTGGCCGGATCAGACAAGCTCCCGATCCTTATTTTTGATGAAATTGATACCGGTATCAGCGGCCGAGTCGCCGAAGCGGTCGGCAAGAGCCTGAAAAAGCTTTCACGCCTGCATCAAATCATAGCCATCACCCACCTCCCGCAAATCGCCGCCATGGCCAATCTGCACATCCAGGTTCAAAAGTCCATGCAGCACGACAGAACTGTAACCGAAGTAACTGCTCTTGACCATGAAAGCCGTCTGGAGGCCATTGCCCGGCTCATCAGCGGAAAAGAAATTTCAACATCTTCACTCAATCTGGCTGCAGAGCTTGTGGCTGCCGCTGAATCTGTTTAGAGATAAAGCGTACACTATTAGGAGACCACTCCCAGATATTCCAAGAACAACCGGTCTCTGGCTACTGATTCGGTAGACCAACGGTAGTTGCCCATGGCAGTGTATTCTTTTGGGGAAAGGGAAAGTAACGAATGGGTGCCATAGAACTATCACTGACATGCCCATGTTTTGGCTCATGCAGGAATTGCTTCAGATATCAGCGATTATCGTTCAGTCGTGCCACGGTTTGAGCGAACTCTTCAAAATCCTGAAGGTGTGCCGTTGCGATAGAAAAAACAATTGCCCAGTTGATGGACTCATAGTTATGAACTGCAAGGTTACGAAATCCGACCGCCTTTTTCATGCGACCTGCCAAATTTTCGCTAATTATTCCAGCTTCACATAAAATATCGAACGTTTTTCCCATGGTAGCAGGAGGGGGGAACTCACTATCTGCAACAAGGTGTGTTCCAATATCCACACACATTTGAACCGCCCGAGTGAGGTTGAGGGAGAGAATATCCTGAGCATCGTAATCGTTGCCAAGTGCATCGGCGTTTTTGGGACATTTCTCTTTAACCCTGAGTATTGATCGACGCAAAGACTCAAGTTTCTGTTCAATTAACACCCAATCCATGCTATCCTCCTTTCCTTCAGAATTCTTCTCTGATAAGGCACAAAATCCTCCTGGTTATAAAGATGTTTGAGCACCAACTCAGCGAAAAGCGTATTGCTGCCGACGATTCGCCTTCCTCCTGCGATGATCTGTCCTAGCAAGGGTTCTCCAACGATTGACAAGTCAATCAAATCCACAGGGCGTCCTATTGCTTTTGCAAGGTCTGAAATAAGTTCAATTGTTTCATGAACGTCGAGCGGATGATCGGCACCGACTGCCAGATCGAGATCACTGTCATGATGAGCACTACCTTTGACCAGTGACCCAAACAACAGCGCCAGACGAATGGCGTTGTGCCGTTCAAGCACTTGCCTGATCTGCTTGTCGATACTTTCTGTCACCATGCTTTTGTGGTTCTCTTCCCCAATTAACGATTGATCCCCTTTGACAATCAATATATTGATTTTGCATCTTGTTTCCCTTCCGGTCATGCGCGAATCAATTCAAGAGGGCCTTAAAGAGGATATTTCTGAGTGTTCGAAAAAGCTTGACTGGAAGTGGCAGCCCTCGCCTCTTCTTATTGAAAGGACAAAAGAGACGCAAATGGCATAAGGGAGTTGTCTGACCTGAATGTATCCATTGCTATGGGTGGAAAAACACAAAGCAATCATTCAAATGCCTGTTGAGTTAAAGTTTGTCTCTTTTTGTATCTTCAAGCTTGGTATGTTATCCAATCAACATGACAGGGTGCCCTTAGTGGGGCAACTCAGAGAACGATTTCCAATAACAAGGGATAAACAAGTATGTCCATACGATACATTTCAGGATCTGCCGTTGCACTGGTAACGCCTTTCAGGCAGGACAGATCCATTGATACCGATGCTTTACGGCGACTGGTGCAGTTTCATATTGCAGCAGGAACCGATATCATCATACCCTGCGGCTCAACGGGTGAGTCGCCAACACTTTCAGGTGAAGAACAGTTTGAGATCATCCGCACAGTCAAGGATGAGGCTGACGGAAAGATCATGATTGCTGCAGGTGCCGGTACCAACTCAACTGCACATGCCGTTGAGCTTGCCATGAACGCTGTAAAAGCAGGAGCTTCAGCTCTTCTTTCCGTTGCGCCCTACTACAACAAACCTTCGCAGGAGGGAATCTACCAGCACTACCGCCATATTGCTGAAGCTGTACCGGTACCGATTATTATCTACAATGTCCCGGGAAGAACCGGGTGCAATGTTGCCGCGTCAACAATTCTCCGGCTTGCCCGTGATTTTGAAAACATTGCCGCAGTAAAGGAAGCGACAGACAACTTCACGCAAATCGCTGAACTACTTGAAGAGCGTCCGAAAAATTTTTCGGTGCTGACCGGCGAAGATTCGCTGATTCTGCCCTTCATGGCTATGGGTGGTGACGGGGTTATTTCAGTTGCGGCAAACGAGGTACCCTCTCAGGTAAAAGGGCTGGTTGAGGCGGTCAAGCGGGGAGATCTTGCAGAGGCACGGTCGATAAACCGCACCTACCGCACTCTGTTCAAACTGAACTTTATCGAAAGCAATCCGGTACCAGTAAAATACGCTCTTTCACGGATGGGCATGATCGAGGAAAATTACCGGCTACCTCTTGTACCTCTTTCGGCAGAAAATAAAGCTCGTCTTGACAAGGAGTTGGAAACCCTGGGGCTTATTTGAGAGTCCCAAGGTTTTTAGCAAAACTGTCGAGTTCCGCTTGTGTCCGCTTTTCAGTGACAGCAATCAGCAGCCCGGTTTCATTGTGCACAGCAAGATCGTAACCGGCAAATACCTTGTGTTCCAGCATCTGTTCAATCACTGCAGAGGCTGGAATAGGAGTCTCCACAACAAATTCACGGAAAAAAGGCGAAGTGTACTTCAGGGAAAATCCGGGGATTCCGGCAATTTTTCCAGCCAGGTAGTGCGCCTTCTGTGCTGATTGTGCTGCTACATCCCTAATTCCCTCTCTGCCAAGCAGTGACAGATAGACTGCTGCCTGAAGGGCGTTGAGTGCCTGATTACTGCAGATGTTCGAGGTAGCTTTTTCCCGACGGATATGTTGCTCGCGAGTCTGGAGGGTAAGAATAAATCCCTCCTCGCCATCTTTGTCTTTGGTCATTCCAACCAGACGACCGGGAATCTTGCGGACAAGCGGCTGTTTTACCGTAAATATTCCAAGGTATGGACCACCAAAATTCTGGGGATTACCGAGAGGCTGACCTTCACCAACGGCTATATCAGCCCCGTAACTTCCCGGAGCAGCAAGAACGCCGAGAGAAAGTGGATCGGCGGAAACAATAAAGAGTGCACCATTTGCATGGGCAATATCGCGTATCGCCTCAACCTCTTCGAGACAACCGTAAAAATTTGGCTGCTGAACAACAACAGCGGCCACGTTTCCTGTGACTATCCCCTTCAATGCCGAGATACTGCCGATACCATCTTCAAGCACATTCTGTATAACGGCGTTATGGTCAGATGCCTCAAGATAGGTTTTCAGCACAGAACTGTTGTAGGGATGAAGCTTTCCGGCTACCACAACCTGGGCACGGCCTGTAACATTCATAGCCATCAAGACCGCTTCGGCGAGAGCTGTAGCCCCGTCATACATTGATGCGTTGGTTACATCCATCTCGTAAAGACGGCATATAAGACTCTGGTACTCATAAATCGCCTGCAGGGTACCCTGAGATACCTCCGCCTGGTAGGGCGTATATGCCGTGTAGAACTCACTGCGGGAAGCAATGGTCTTTATGGCAACAGGGATAAAATGGTCATAGGCGCCTCCCCCGAGAAAGCTGACATAATCGGAGGTGCTCCGGTTAGCTGAAGCAAGGCCCTCAAGCAGTTTCCGTACCTGAGGCTCATCGAGAGCCGGAAAAACATCAAGCGCTTTTTTCAGGCGGATCTCTTCAGGAATATCGGCAATAAGTTCCTCAAAGGAGCCTACACCAATTGCTCGGAGCATCTCCTCTCTTTCAGTGGCGGTATTGACAATGAATGGCATAGATTACTCTCCTATCAGCTGATGGTATGCAGCAGCGTCAAGAAGTGCATCAAGTGCTGCAGGGTTATCAAGCTTTATCTTGACAAGCCAACCGCTCGCGTATGGCTCCTGGTTAACAATTTCAGCATTGTCAAGCAGAGTATTCAGCTCAAGAATTTCTCCGGCAACCGGTGCAAAAAGATCGGCTACAGTTTTAACCGCTTCTACAGTACCAAACACCTCATGCTCCTTCAGCTTTGTACCGGCAGGTTTCAGCTCTACAAAAACAATGTCGCCAAGCTCTGACTGGGCAAAGTCAGTAATGCCGACCAGTGCGGTACTGCCATCTTCAAGCAGTTTAATCCATTCATGGTCTTTGGTATAACGAAGATCTTCAAGAATAGTCATGGCAGAGAGTGAAGGTATGTTATTTGAGTTTGCGACAGTAGTAACGCAAGGTAATATTTTTTTTCAAAGAGCTGAAAGAACAGGAAACAAAAAAACCTTCAACGGACTGGGAAAATCGGGCATTACGTAAGTCGCTGCCTCATAGCTTCATAGAGCAAAACACCAGCCGTCACACTGACATTAAGGGATTCCACGCAGCCAGCCATGGGAATTCGGACAACATGATCGCAGAACTGCAACGCTTCAGGAGCAAGGCCACTGCCCTCCATACCAAGCACAATGGCTGTTGCTTTTTTCATGTCGGCATCAGTATAATTAAGCTCAGCATCCATATCCGCCGCAACAATCTGAACATGCTGCAGATGCAGAAACTCCAGTGCACGCACAAGGCTTTTTACCTTGCAGACTCTCATATGAGAAAGCGCTCCAGCAGAAGCCTTATTGACAACTGCATTCACAGGTGAACCTTTCCCTTCTACAAGCACCACAGCATCGGCGGCCACAGCCTCAGCGGTTCTGATGATAGCACCGATATTGTGAGGATCATCCAGACCCTGTAGCACAACAAAGAGAGGAAAGGTATTGCGAGGGCTTTGAAGTACCTCCTCAAGCGAGTAATAGGTAACCGAGCTGATGAGTGCGCAAACGCCCTGGTGCTTTGTTGTTCCGGCAATCAGGGAGAGCTTTTCAAGCCGAGCCTTGCCGCTTACAAGCTTCAGGCGCCGGGCAGTAATAACAATTTCCTTGAGCTTCGGATGAGATGTATTAAACTGAAAATAAATCTTCTCGATGCTCTCCGGCTTTTGCTGGAGAAGCTCAAGGACGGCATTCCTGCCATAAACAATGTTTTCGGAATGTTCCGAGTCCATAAAACTTCTTTTCCTTTTCTGATCTAATTGTTAAAATAAGCAAGAAATAGTACTCGTGGCTGGGTCCAGTATATAAACTGGCACGATACATCTATATTAATAATGATCAAATCTAATTAAATTTATCAACAATCATTTTTTTTAATATATTTGCAATCGCCTCGATTTGATATTATAGCTACGACTAACTTTATTACGTTACAATGTAGTTATCACATCAGTGCTCTGCACATACCTTTCATCAATACAAATCAAGTGAGACTGCCAGTATGACCAGGATTTATAAAACAATGGAGGGAAATGAAGCTTTAGCTCATGTCTCTTACCGTACCAGTGAAGTTATCTGTATCTACCCGATTACTCCGGCTTCGCCGATGGGTGAATATTCTGACGCATGGGCAGCCGAAGGAAAAAAGAACATTTGGGGAACCGTACCCAAAATTGATGAATTACAGAGTGAGGCCGGTGCTGCAGCTGCAGTACATGGCGCTTTGCAGACCGGTGCGTTGACGACCACTTTTACCGCATCACAGGGTCTGCTGCTGATGATTCCAAACATGTATAAAATTGCTGGCGAACTGACACCGTGTGTCATACACGTATCAGCCAGAGCACTGGCAGGACAGGCGCTCTCAATCTTCGGCGACCATGGCGACGTCATGAGTGTACGTGGAACAGGCTTTGCCCTTTTAGCATCCAGCTCGGTTCAGGAAGTCATGGATATGGGGCTCATTTCCGCTGCAGCTACACTGCAGTCAAGAGTACCATTCCTTCATTTCTTCGATGGATTCAGAACCTCTCATGAGATTGCAAAAATCGAGGTTGTTTCCGATGATATTATAAAAGCCATGATAAGCGATGAGCTTGTTATAGCACACCGCAACCGCCGGATGAGCCCTGATGCTCCTGTCCTTCGCGGAACATCACAAAATCCCGACGTCTATTTTCAGGGCAGGGAATCCGTCAACAACTTTTACAATGCATGCCCCGAAATCACCCAGGGGTTGATGGATAAATTTGGTGATCTGACCGGACGTTACTATAAACTCTACCAGTATTACGGTGCTCCTGATGCCGAGCGTGTTATTGTCATGATGGGATCCGGTGTTGAGGCTGCCCGTGAAACCGCTGACTATCTCAACAAGCAGGGCGAAAAAGTTGGCGTCATCCATGCCCGCCTCTTCCGCCCGTTCGATATAGAACGATTTATCAGCGCTCTACCTTCAACGATCAAATCCATTTCCGTCCTTGACCGCATCAAGGAACCCGGAAGTGCAGGAGAACCGCTCTATCTTGATATTGTTAATGCACTGCTTGAAGGCGTGCAGAATGGACTGCTGAAAGCCATTCCGAACATTACGGGTGGAAGATATGGTCTTTCATCAAAAGAATTTACGCCATCAATGGTCAAGTCTGTCTTTGACAACATGGCATTGGCAAAACCAAAAAATCATTTCACGGTCGGCATCAATGACGATGTTACCCATACAAGCCTTGACTATGACCATGCCCTCACTATAGAGCCAGATGAAATGTTCAGGGCTCTCTTTTATGGTCTTGGATCAGACGGCACGGTCGGTGCCAATAAAAACAGCATCAAGATTATCGGTGAAAAAACGGAGAACTATGCCCAGGGCTATTTTGTCTATGACTCCAAAAAAGCCGGTTCAATTACAACCTCGCATCTCCGTTTCGGACCGCACGAGATTCGTTCAACCTATCTGATCACTGAGGCACAGTTTATCGGCTGCCACCACTGGATTTTCCTTGAGATGATTGATCTCGTTAAAAATCTCAAACAAGGCGGCACACTGCTTCTGAACTCTCCCTATGCAGCCGAAGAGCTCTGGGAAAAGCTTCCGAAGGTCGTTCAGGAACACCTGATACATAAAGAGGCAAAACTGTTCACTATAGATGCCTATCCAGTGGCACAGAGCAGCGGTATGGGCCAGCGCATCAACACCATTATGCAGGCCTGCTTTTTTGCCATATCCGGCGTACTGCCCCGCGATGAGGCAATTGAACAGATCAAAAACTCCATCAGAGAGACCTACGGCAAAAAGGGCGATGAAGTTGTCAGACAGAACATTCAGGCTGTAGACAATACTCTCTCCAACCTGCATCAGGTCACCATCGGATCCATTGCCGACAGCAAAAAAGAGCTGCGCCAGCCTATTGTTGGTGAAGCATCTGATTTTGTCTGCAACGTACTGGCAAAAATTATTGCTGGTGAAGGAGACGATATTCCAGTCAGCGATATGCCTGCTGATGGTACCTACCCGACAGGAACCGCAAAATTCGAAAAACGTAACCTTGCCGAAGAAATACCAGTATGGGAACCCGACCTGTGCATACAGTGCGCTAAATGCTCCATGGTATGCCCCCATGCTGTAATCCGCGCCAAGGTCTATGATCCAAAATACCTTGCAAACGCTCCACATACCTTTAAATCTTCCGAAGCAAAGGGTGCAAACTGGCAGGGAATGAAATATACCATTCAGGTCGCCCCTGAAGATTGTACCGGATGTGAAATCTGTGTGCATGTATGCCCTGGAAGGGATAAAAACAACCACGATAGAAAGGCTCTGAGTATGACACATCAGGCGCTGCTTCGTGAAACTGAGGTTGACAACTGGAACTATTATCTCAACATTCCCGAATTTGATCGCAACAAAATCAATACAAAGCTGATCAAGGAACAGCAGCTTCAGGTTCCGCTGTTTGAGTTTTCAGGAGCCTGCTCCGGCTGTGGTGAAACACCCTACGTCAAACTCATGACACAGCTTTTCGGCGACCGTCTTGTTGTTGGCAATGCAACCGGTTGTTCATCAATCTATGGAGGAAACCTTCCAACGACACCCTATACCACCAATGCTGAGGGTCGTGGACCAACATGGTCGAACTCGCTCTTTGAAGATACTGCGGAATTTGCGCTTGGCTTTAGAATCTCCATCGACAAACAGCGTGAGTATGCAAGCGAACTGTTACAGAGGCTCTCTGCTGAGATCGGTGATACTCTCACAACAGAGATACTTCAGGCACGCGAACTTAACGAACCGGAAATTTTTGAACAGAGAAAACGGGTTTCCATTCTGAAGGAAAAGCTCCAGCATATCAATTCATCAGACTCAAGAAATCTGCTCTCGGTAGCCGATATGCTTGTTAAAAAAAGTGTCTGGGGAGTTGGTGGAGATGGCTGGGCCTATGACATCGGCTACGGTGGCGTTGACCATATAACGGCTGGCAACAAAAATGTCAACCTTCTGGTGCTTGATACCGAGGTCTATTCCAATACAGGTGGACAGGCCTCAAAAGCAACGCCTAAAGCTGCAGTGGCTAAATTTGCGGCAGCAGGACGTACCGCAACAAAGAAAGATCTCGGTATGATCTCAATGTCTTACGGAACTGCCTATGTTGCCTCTGTGGCCCTTGGAGCCCGTGATGAACAGACGCTGAAAGTATTCCTTGAGGCTGAGGCTTATAACGGTCCATCCATCATCATTGCCTATTCACACTGTATTGCCCACGGCATCAATATGTCGACGGCACTCGATAATCAGAAAGCTGCAGTTGATTCCGGACACTGGATACTCTACCGTTACAATCCTGAACGCAGTCTCGAAGGAAAAAATCCGCTTATCCTCGATTCAAAAAAGCCTAAAATTCCGGTTGCTCAGTTCCTCGATATGGAAAACCGCTTCAGGATGCTCAAAAAGAGCCATCCAGCTCTTGCCGCTGAATACTACACAGCGATACAGAAAGAGATAGATGCACGGTGGGCTCATTACGAATACCTGGCGGCACGCACCGATTTTGGAAGTGTGCAGTAAAACCTTCTGATTAAAAACAGCGTAAACAAAAAAACGGCGGTCACAATACCGCCGTTTTTTTTTGCCCATTTCCACACTGCAGAAGAAGATTCCCGGGAGCGCCAAAAGCCCCAAATACTATCTCTTAGCTTTCTCAAGGGTTCCGGGTTTTTTGTAAACCCGAAAGAAATGCTCACTTTGGCCAGTTATATACTTTTATAACTGGCCAAAGTGAGCATTTATCGTTAACTTTGGCCAGATATAAGTTCATAACCGTAACAAGGATGTATCGCCATGAGCGCTATGAGTAAAAACAATATATCTGGCCGAAGCAAAGAGATCAGCGTTTTAGAACGGGTGTTTCTATCGACTGAGCCTGAATTTATAGTAATTTATGGTCGCAGAAGGGTTGGTAAAACCTATCTGGTCAGGGAGTATTTTGGTGATTCAATCTGCTTTGAAATCACTGGTATGCACCAGGTATCCCTGGATGATCAACTGGCAAATTTTGCTCAATCCCTCGCCAAAGCTGCCGGCATGATGTTTGACCTTCAGAAGCCTTTATCCTGGTCAGAAGCGTTTAGTCAATTGGAGCAGTTTCTCGACGCTTCCGATCAACATAAACAGGGAAAGAAACAGGTTGTCTTTCTGGATGAATTACCTTGGCTCAATACTCCCCGATCAAAGTTTCTTTCGACCCTGGAACACTTCTGGAATAGTTACGGCTCCCGGCAGAAAAACCTGATTCTGGTCGTATGCGGTTCAGCTGCTTCCTGGATGCTGCAGAATATTGTGCGTGCTAAGGGAGGGCTTCATAATCGACTTACCCACCAAATACGTCTTATGCCGTTTACGCTCCCGGAAACAGAGGAGTTCCTGCTTAACCGGGCCATCAAGCTAACTCGTTATCAGATCGTAGAGCTCTATATGGCCATGGGTGGAGTCCCGTTTTACCTGATGCAGGCAGAAGCAGGCCTGTCGGCAGCACAAATCATTGATCAGGTTTGTTTTTCATCGACCGGGCTTCTTCGTAGTGAATATGAAAAACTCTATACATCCCTCTTTGATGAGAGTGAGCTTCATATGAAGATTGTTGAGTTACTCAGCAAAAAACGCTCTGGCTTAACCCGCAATGAGATAGTAAATGGTTCAAAAATTACAACTGGCGGAAGGCTTACACGCGTTCTTGAAGAGTTGGAGGAGTCAGGATTTATTGAATCACGGATTCCTTATGGGAAAAAAAAACAAGATTTGCTTTATGGACTTATCGATGAGTTTACCCTTTTTTATTTTTTCTGGATCAAGCCCCTCGGTAAAAGATTTTTGAGTTCAGGATACTGGATGTCAAGGCAGAATGATCCCGCACGAAAAGCCTGGGCGGGTTATGCTTTTGAAACACTTTGTCTCAAACATGTTGGAGCACTGAAGTCAGCATTAGGTATTGCTATGGTTGAAACAACGGATGGCCCATGGCGTTATAAGGCTGACCAACAATCCCCTTTTCCAGGTGTTCAGATTGATTTGCTTATCGACCGGCGGGACGCCACCATCAACCTTTGTGAAATGAAGTTCTCTCAGTCTGAGTTTATCATTGATGCCTCATACGCCAAAGAACTGCGCCAGAAAATCAATGTTTTTCGTCAAGTTACCCTGACTCGAAAAAATATCTTTCTTACCATGGTTACAACCTATGGTGTCGTCAACAATGCTTATTCTCAAGAACTCCTGACAAACACCCTAACAATCGAAGAGATGTTCTGACATCTCAATGGATCCTTCGCTTACGGCTCAAGATGACCGGGTTCAGTACTATCTCTTGTCAAGCTTTTTCATCTTTTCCTTCAACTCCAGTGCCTTCTCAAGGTTTCCGAGCTTTTCGTATACCTGGGCAAGATGATCCAGAATTTCTGGCTCATGAGTATCTATTCCAGCTGCTTTTTCAAGAATATCCCGGGCTTTTTCATTTTCCGCCAATCTGAAAAGTACCCAACCAAGTGTATCAAGATAGCTTGCATTGTCCGGTTCGGCGGCAACTGCCTTTAAGGCAAGTTCTTTAGCTTTTGAGAGTTTTTTTCCCTGCACCGCCAGAACATAGGCCAGATTATTCATCATAAAAACATTGCCGGCATCAATATCAAGAATGTTCTCATAGAGTTGAATAGTTTTATCGGGAAACCCGAGTTTATCATAGCATAAAGCAAGGGTACTGCCAGCCTGCATATAGAGTTGTTTTTCATTGTTTGCAACGTTTGGCTGCACAACTTTTTCAAGCAACATCACCGCCTTTTTAACGTTACCTGTCTGAAAACAAACTTCGCCTTCAAGAGCTCGAAACCTGATAGGGCGGGTCAAAAAATGCTTTTTTATAGTGGAAATTGTCTTCTGTGCCTGCCGATACTCCTTCAATGTGAGATAGGCAGCAACGAGATCCTCCCAGATTTCGATATTTCCCGATTCCAGCAAAAGTGCTTTTTTAAAATCAGATATGGATGCGGCTTCCTGGCCATGTAGCAGTTTTACATTACCTCTGAGCAGATAGACATTACTGTTGTTAGGATGACGCTTGTTGATTTCATCAATCATAATAATTGCAGGTTCGGCAAAAGAGCTGTCCTGGGATGAACGCACAACAAACAGTTTTGCCAGATCAATTTTCTGTTGAAGAGTTACATGATTTGTATTGTAAAAACGGTTAAGATCTTCAAGAAAAACAGGATGATTTTTTGTCTGCACAGAGAGTTCGAGCAGGGTCAGCCAAGCTGGAAGGAATCGAGGATTTTCATGCAAAAGCTCCCTGAACACCTTGAAAGCAAGATCATGCTGTCCGGTTTGCATATAGAGTTCTCCAAGAGTGAGGCTGAGCTTCTCTTTTTCATTTCCCTGCTCGATAAGCTCCATCACCGTACCTATCGCATCCTGATAATGAAGAAGTTTTATTTCCATCAGCAACACCTGGGCCTGGGCAATCTTATCCTTCGGGTCAAGCGCAAGAATTTCCTGAAACACGGCGAGTGCTTTTTCAGGCTGATTCTCTGCCAGATATTCCAGAGCAAGAAAGGAGAGAGGTTCTGCACTGCCCGGATCAAGCACAGCAAGCTGCCGGTAGAGTTCGGCTGCCCGCCCATAATCATGCATCTGATGGGATAGACCGGCAAGCAGAGTTATATAATATTTATTACCCGGATTAAGTAAAGCGCTCTTTTCGCTGTAGAAACGGGCAGAGTCGATAATACCAAGACCAACATAGGCTTTCGAGAGTGCATAATGAATCGCGGCATTTGAGGAATCAGCCGACAATAGCTTTTTGTAACGATCTGCAGCTCCTCGATACCCCCCTTTTACATTGAGCAGCGATGCCATAACAAACTCTCTTTTTCTGGCTTCAGCAAGAGAATCGGAAGAAAAGAGTCCGGAAAGAACAGGCCTGGAAGAGCATGAAGAAAGCAAAATAATAGCGCAAATCAGAGTGCCGGTAAACACAAAAGTGAGAACACCCAGTCGATGAAACCGGCATACCAGCAACTTACTGATCCTGCTGCACATCAAACAAAGGGTAATCACTGCTTGCACGACCGGTTGAAAAGCGTAGAAATGCCTGATGTGTTGCTACCCGTCCCCTTGCAGTTCTTGCCAGATAACCTGCCTGGATAAGGTAGGGCTCGTAGACCTCTTCAATGGTATCCCTCTCTTCACCCACCGAAACAGCAAGAGAGGCAATTCCTACAGGTCCACCATTAAATTTATTGACGATGGTCTCCATAATTTTTTTGTCCATATCATCCAGCCCTTCCTCATCAATGTCAAGACAGTCAAGGGTCTTCATGGCAATAGAGCGGCTGATGAGCTCTTGGCCGCCCACTTGGGCAAAATCCCTGGCACGCCGGAGCAGTCTGTTGGCAATACGGGGTGTTCCTCTGGAACGTCCGGCAATTTCCGAAGCGGCCTCTTCATCAATACCGATGCCGAGAATTCCTGAAGATCTTATGATGATTCCTTCAAGAACTTCGGGTTCATAATAATCAAACCGGCTGTTGATCCCGAACCTTGCCCTGAGAGGTGAGGTAAGAAGACCGGAACGTGTAGTGGCTCCAACAAGGGTGAAGGGCTCTATGCGCAGTTGTACCGCCCTGGCGGAGGGCCCGCTGTCGAGCATGATATCAATACGGAAATCTTCCATGGCTGAATAGAGATACTCCTCTACTGCCGGGGGCATCCGATGAATTTCGTCAATAAAAAGCACATCTCCCTTTTGCAGACCGGTCAGAAGTCCTGCAAGATTGCCTGCCTTGTCGAGCAGAGGGCCTGAAGTTGACTTGATACTGCTTCCCATTTCAGAGGCAATAATATAGGCAAGCGTCGTTTTCCCGAGCCCTGGTGGACCGGATAATAACACATGATCCAATGCATCACCGCGCATTCGGGCTGCAGAAATAAAGACTTTCAGATTATCAGTCAGCCGCTGCTGACCAGCAAAATCATCCATAGAGAGCGGACGAATCTGTTCCTCGATCCTGGTTTCAACAGCATCAGGTGGTGTATTAAGAAGTTCGATTCTCAAACAGAAAACTTTACAGGTTGATCGTCATTATTTTTTTAGAGCTTGATACGCGGATCCGCCACAGCATAGAGTACATCGGCAAAAAGATTGCCAAGCACTATAAGAGAGCCGGAAATAAAGGTATTGGCAATAATCAGCGGATAATCCCTTGCAAAAATGGCTTCTACCGTCACCCTTCCCATACCCGGAAAAGCAAATATCACCTCAATAAACAAAGCACCGCTGAAAATAAAAGGCAACGAACTTCCCATGAGAGTAATGACCGGAAGAAGCGCGTTGCGCAGTGCATGTTTGAAAATAACTACATTTTCCGGTAATCCCTTTGCCCGCGCCGTACGGATATAGTCCTGCCGAATCACCTCAAGCATGCTTCCCCTTACATAACGGGCTATACCGGCTGCTCCGTTAATGCTGAGAACGGTCACCGGAAGTACCAGATGCCAGAAGCGATCTACGATAAATCCAAACACCCCATAACTTTCAGCACCTATCTCATTGAGACCTGAAACAGGAAAGATCGGAAACTTCAGGGCAAAAAGAATAATCATCATCAGGGCAAACCAGAACTCCGGCATTGAATAAAAAAAGAGTGCCGTCACGGTGAGAAACCTGTCGAGAAAGCTGTTCTGGCGAATCGCAGAAACAATACCGATAAGAATGCCAAAGGTAAAATTTGCTACAAGAGTAAGTCCAGCTATGGTCACTGTTATCGGCAGTGCTTCAGCGATGACATCGAAGACCGGCTGCTGGGCACGGCTGAAACTGCGCCCGAAATCACCCTGGAGAACATTGGCAAGCCATTTGAAATACTGTACAGGCAAGGGATCGTTAAGGCCATACTGCGCCCTGATCTGTTCGGCAACATTCGGACTGATACCCGGCTGGATAAAAAAAGCAGCTGGATCACCGGGCGCAAGCCTGATAATAAAAAAGGTCAGGGTCAACACCCCGAAAATCAACGGTATGGCAATGAGAAGCCTCTTAAAAATATAGATCAGCATGAAACGCTATGGTGCAACTGTTGTTGAAGGACGAAGTCTCCAGTCATCAATATTGTAGAATGAACCGGAAATATTGAGTTCCTCACCTTCAATCCTCTTGCTGAACCCTTGGGTTTCCTTGATCCAGTAGAGAAAGGTAACAGGCTGATCACGATGAAGAATCTCCTGATACTCAAGCCAGTAGGGCCTTGCCCCCTTGGGATCCATTTTCTGCTTGGCAAGCTCGCAAAGCTCATCAAGCCTTGAATTGCGGTAGCCCGTGAAATTAAAACGGCTCTTTTTAAGATTTGAACCCCATACATCAAGAGGATCGATTTCCAGGCCGATCGACCAGCCAGCCATCCACGCATCAAGTTTTCCCGCCTGAAGGTTCTCAAAAAAGACATTGGATTCCTGAACATCCAGCTTGCAGTCAATACCTATTGATCGAAGATTTTGCTGAATAATAACACTTGCATAGTTTCTTCTCGCATTACCTGCATTGGTATAGAGTACAAAACTGAACTTCCTGCCGTTTTTCTGCAGAATACCGTCAGCTCCTGGAATCCAGCCCTCAGCTTTGAGCATAGCCGAGGCTTTTGCAGGGTCAAAGGCATGAGGAGTAATCCTGCTATTATAGGCCCATTTCAGAGAGGGAGAAATATCATTGTTGCAGACCACGCCATACTGCTTGAGATAACCGTCGATGATCGCCTGGCGGTCAATCGCATTAGTAAGGGCAAGACGGACGGACGCCGAACCAAACAAGGGATGCGGTTTGAAAGTGCCGCTTTTCCGGTACTCTTCATGATCAATATTTGACCAGCCGACATAATCATAAACCCTCAGACCGACTGTTTTGATTTGAATCTGACGATTAGCCTTCAATAAAGCAGTGAAATCTTCCGGCTTTATATTTTCCACAACATCCGCAGCACCAGTCTGAAGCTGGGTCAGCCTCACCGTATAATCAGGCACCACCTTGAATGAGATTGAAGGAATATTTCCCGGTTTTGGAAGATTCGACCTCCGGTTGGATGCAAGAACTATCTCCTGCTGCTGCATCCAGTTTTTCAGCTTGTACGGGCCAGCACCAAGCGGATTAAGATTGAGCGGAGAGTGACGAAACTCATCAGGCTTGACATCTTTCCAGCGGTGAGCAGGAAGAGGTGTCAGTGATGTATGAAAAAGGGCAAGATGTTCTGGCACTGGTTTATAAAATCTGAAAATAAGCGTTGTATCATTTGGTGTCTCGATGGCTTTATCAAAATCAACCTGGCCCTTGTCGGCTCCAACCAGCTCTGCAAGGTACTGCTGCCGTGCACTTGCAATCACCGGATTACCATACAATTGATAGGAAAACTTGAAATCCCCGGATATGATGGGTTTCCCGTCATCCCAGAACGCATCATGGCGAAGAATATAGGTAATCGATTTATGGTCTTCCGACAGTTGCCAGCTTTTAGCTATAGCTGCTTTCGGTGTTTTTTTACCCTGACCCGGTGTAACATCCCGCAGTTTTTTTTCAAGGGCCATGTAGTTCATCAGTCCAGTCGTAGTATCAAACTCACTTTGAAGCAGAGCAGGATAGATAAGACTGAAAATGTTGCTTGAGGTAACCGTAGCCCCGATGACGGGATTCAGATAATCAGCATCACCGAGCATGGTGATAACAAGAGTAGAGTCCATCGCTGCGCTTGCGTGGCCGCTTTTTCCATGACTCCCGTTATGATTGCTGCATGAAGAGACGGCAACCACAACCAGGACAAGCAACAGGTAACCCGCAAACCTGCAGACTGCTGAGACCATGCCGGCACCTTTTTCACTCATGAATATCATCCTCTTTTTTTTCACTGTTGATCACGTTTTTAATCCTGTCGGTCAGCGCCTCGGCTGCCACATAATTTGAATATCTCTTCAAAAGAAAATTAAGTGCCACTACCTCAATGATAACGGTAATGTTTTTTCCGGGAAATATAGGTAATTGCACCAGAGGAACGTCTACGCCAAGAATTTTTGTAAATTTGGTATCCAATCCGAGCCGCTCATAGACCATCTCTTTATCCCATTCAAGTAGCTCCACTACAACCTGTACCTCCTTGACATCACGAATTGCCCGGATTCCAAAGGTCGCCCGAACATCAACAACACCAAGACCGCGGATTTCCATAAAATGGTCAACAATATGGTTCCTTTTGGCATTAAGCATCATCGATTCACCTTTCCGATGAATAACAACGACATCATCGGCCACAAGACCATGTCCTCGTTCAACAAGATCGAGTGCAATTTCAGATTTTCCGAGACCACTTTTTCCGATAAGCAGCACGCCGACACCGTAAACATCGACCATTGAACCGTGAAACTGCTGGTAAAACGAAAACTGATCATCAAGAAAGCCGGTGACAAAATAGATGGTTTTCGTGGAAGAGAGACGAGTGATAAAAACCGGAATACCCGCTTTTGTTGCCATATCGAGCAAAGCTTGCGGCATTTTGTTATTGCTGGTCAAAATAATGCAAGGAATTTTAAATCGCACAAGATTTTCAAATACCCTGTTTCTTTCATCTTCCGGCAAATGATTTAAAAACCTTGTTTCCGTATTTCCGAGAATCTGTACCCGTTTGTAGGTAAAAAGATTGGTAAAGCCGGCAAGCGCAAGTCCTGGACGATGAAGATCACGCTCAAAAATCCGCCGTTGCTGTTCGTCAACACTGTTCAGACGCCGCAACTTGATATCGTGCATCTTGCCTATGGTATTAAAAAAATAGGCGACCGTTATTGATCGCTTTTTTAATCCTTTTTGATCAAGGTTCATAGTGTAGGCTATCGAAGTGTTAATAGACTGCTGTAACATCTGCAGGACGTTCTCCTTACGCCCTGCAAAAATTTCATGGAACTGATGTTATTGCATTTTTTCCTTGTACTTCAGCAACTGGCGACTCAATGCCTCTATGCAGCTATCGATGGTCTGTTCATAGACCGCTCCCGCTTCCTTTGCGACAAGAACATTCTGTGGCACATGCACCGTTATCTCTGCAAGCTTATTTTTTTCAAAGTCATTTTTCTGATGATCAAGAATAACATGGCAGCTTATAATACCAGGATATACTCGTATAAGAGTGCGTACTGCGTTCCGGGCATACTCTTCTATGTCGGTATGATTACTGGAATGGCGTAAGGTAACCTTAACATTTACAGCATCATTAGCAACAACTTTTGTCATAATAACCTCCGTTAAATAAGGTGAACGTAATGAAGGAACAAGACCCCGGCAAACAGTTTATCCGGAGCCAACAACAGAACTCAGGCGTTTGGATGCGCTTTCCGGTAAACCTCTTTTAAGCGCTCAAAAGTAACATGAGTATATATTTCAGTGGTTGAAAGATTACTGTGTCCAAGCATTTCACTGACACTCTTAAGATCTGCTCCACCATTCAGCAGGTGGGTAGCAAAACTGTGACGCAGAATATGTGGATTTTTCTGTTTTTGTTCGGTGACCGACACGAGGTATTTTTTGGTCAATCTTTGGAGAAGCATGGGATAAAGCTTTTTGCCCTTTTCGGTTACAAAAACATAGTGTATGTCCTCAACCTCCCCCTCCCTACTTATTCTAAAGAAGTTTCTCCGTACTTCAAAATATTTTTTAAGTGCTTTTACAGTCAGCTGACCGACAGGAACAATTCTCTGCTTACTCCCTTTGCCTGTCAGCTTGACATATCCACTGTCAAGATCAAGATATTCCATCTTCAGTCCAATAAGCTCTGAAATACGAAGACCGCTGCCATAAAGCAGCTCAAGGATGCTCCTGTCCCGTTCAGACACAAATGATTCATGGAGAAGCTGGTTTCCCGTGGTATGAAAATCGTTCACACAAGCCGGAAGTACCTCATTAAAAAGCTTTTCAGTCTGCTGTTCAGTTAAAAAACCAGGAACTCGCCTCGGATACCTTGGTGTAGTAATATAGGATAATACCGAGCTTTTTATATGGCCGGCTTCCTGCAGAAATCGGTAAAAGCTTTTGACTCCGGCAAGCTTTCTTGCAATTGATCGCGGCTGAACTCCACGCTCTATCAATGAACCAATAAAAAGCCGTATATCGACGGAGGTTACCCTCTCTGGATCAAAACCACGTAAATTGACAAGCTCGAAATGTTGTACAAGAAAAGAAAAAAACTGCTCAAGATCAGTTCTGTAGGCAATAACAGTATTCGGCGAAAGATTTTTACGGCTTCTGAGTTTGCCGAGAAAGTCATCGACATGAAGAGTGGCTTCCAATAATAGTTCGGATGACCCGAATGACTTTAAATCCTTCATGATAGTGCAACACAGACCAGTTCCTCTTTATTTTTAAGGTAATACAAATTATCGCACCTGATTAGAAAATTGTTCAGGGAGGGCTTTTCGATACCCTCTGCCATTGAATCTTCATAGACCAGAGAGTTCATTCTCCAAACGTTAAGATATGAGTGCCACAGATCAGACTTACCCTGTTCATGCAAAGCCACAATAGTCAACGGGCCCCGAATTATGCATTCGCATCGGGCTGTTTTGGAGATACTTGCTCTCTGCAGGGTCATGCGCTCCTCTGCCATCTCGTCCGTCACAAAACAGGGAAGAATAACCTGCTGCCGCTCTTCCTCCGGCACGACCTCCTGCCTTATTGCATTAACCGAAGCACTCTCAAGTCCGAGGGTTTGAGTGTTCTCGCCGGTAAACGGATTGATGAGGAGAAAATGCCTCTCAGGAAAACCGCCAAAAACCGAAAGCTGATAAACAAGAAACTCATGATCAAGATTTGCAGCAAAGACAATGTCATGACGAGACCACACCACTTTATCCAACCTGAAATCAATCGCCCATATCCCCTTATGCTCTGGACTTTGGGAGTTATAGGCATAGCAATAGACCAAATTACCAAGTGTGGTTTCAAGCCCGACAAGCCACCCTTCACCGGCAGGAACAGGATGAAGATGATCCATCAACAGATAATCATCACGAATAACCCTGCCAGTTACTATATCAATACAGAAAAAGAGGCTCCTTCGGCTCGCTGCAAAGCGCTTCTGGCCGATAAGATCGCCTGTTTCTGTAAACATGAGCTGCCAAATAAGCGCACCATGACCAGCATTAAAATGCCAGCAGACAGAAAGCTGCTCTTCCTTGCTCTTCATGGATTGCTCTTTTGCCTTGTCATTTTATAGATATTCACTGAAACCTCCTTTCCTCCACCACTATACTTTCTCGGAAAAGGAGTTATCGAAAAATTATTTTCTGCGGCAAGCTCAAGAAACTGTTCCGCGAGCCTTCTTCGAGGATCAGCAATAAATGCAGAGCCAGTAGGCTTAAGAAGTTTATCAATCGCTGTGACAATAGGAAGCAGGTTCACTCTTTCATAAAGCACATCTGCAGCAAACAAAAGATCAAACTGCTCACTGCACTTCACCAGTCGCCAGTCAAGCCGTTCGTTTTCAAAAGTCACCCTGTTTTTCAAAGCATTATAGCGCACAAAACGAAGCGCCTCAAGGGAGTAGTCTGTAGCAAGAACACTGGCACCTTTCCATGCGGCAACAGTCGAAGCCATACCGACACCGGAACCGATCTCAATCACACGCAGACCCTTGAGTTGAAGTTCATCAGCAATAAATGACGAAAGTGTTATTGCTGATGGCCATATTTCCGCCCAGTAGGGCATCTGCTCATCTTTGAGAAACTCTTCGGGAGAGATTCTGTCCAGAAGAGCGTAACTGTCCAGAACACTTAGAAAAGTGAATGAGTACCCTCCGAAGCTATAGTGCATCTCAGTAAGATCATACTCATCCTCCAAAGCCTTATAAAGCAGCTCTAATTCCAATCCTTCCCCTTCGCTTGATAGATCTATCATTACAAACAGTTTACTTCCAGAGAGTACAAGATAAAAGCCTGGCAGAATTCCCTGCAGGTTCAGCTTTTACCAACAAAAAACCAACGGAATTTACCGATAAATCGCAATGGATTTTTATTTTGCAACAAAAAGAACCCTGTTTGTGGAAAAATTCCTGATATCAATAGTAAATCAACCCCGATAAACGATGAGAAAAGAAATCCTTGAAATCTTCGACAACACCTATCCCGACAGAGAGTACACTATCGAGATTGTCAACCCAGAATTTACCTCGGTGTGTCCTATAACCGGACTTCCGGATTTTGGCACCATAACAATCCGCTATGTGCCCGATAAAAGCTGCATAGAGCTGAAATCACTGAAATACTATTTTCTCGAGTTTCGTAATACCGGTATTTTTTATGAAAATATCACCAACAGAATCCTTGACGACCTTGTCAGTTGCCTTCAGCCAAGATCACTGAGCGTAATAACCGAATGGAAAGCAAGAGGCGGAATAACTGAAACTGTCACTGTCCACTATAGTGCTTCCCTTTGAAACATAGGGAGATAAAAAAAGCCTCAGAGGAGCTCTCAGAGGCTTTTTTTATTATGAACAGTGGAATAGCAGAGAAATCAGCAGCTATCAGAACTTGTTTTCAAGATACAGGACTATTGTTTTTGCTTCATCCGGGGTTATACCTGAACCAGCATTAGTCTGCATTCGAGTGACAACAACATCGACTTTCCCTGTTTTCTTATACTTGGTTCTGAAAGCATCCTGTACTGATGCAAGCGTATGGCATTTGTTACAGCGTCCATCGGTAAGTGTCTTTGCTGCTGCAAAGTCAAAACCGGCAGGTACTGGATGAGCTTTTATGCCTGTTGCAGGTTTTTCCAGAAAAGCAGACAGCTCCTTGACGGAACGAATGTATTTACCATCCAGGGTTGTCGTGCGCCCCGTGGTTGACAGTAAAATCCCTGAAGGCCTGAGCCACAGTAAGGCAAACATGACGGCAACAATCGCAATAATACTGAGAGGAAAACTCAAGAACCACTTATCACTGATTCTTGATGACATTTTGCCAAGACCCATAATAATGAGTGAGGCACAAAAAATCAACGAAAACCACCCCGCAAAGGAGCGCAAGGGAGTCAGGTATTCCGAAATGTTTTCAGCCGGCACCTTGTACCCGGTCAAAAATGACAACCCGAAAAACAATGACCCCATTAAGACAGCCCCGCCTATCGCTACAGCAATAAGCTTACCATTTGATTTGTTGTCCATGACAGGTAATGAATTAGGTGTTAGTGGCTTAACCCAAAAAATTATGTAGTAAGATAAGCATAAATAGTAAAGGTGACAAACAGAATCCACAAAAAAAGGTTGTGTTGATAAATCACTATCTGATGAAACATGAGGAGCATACCCGTCATTAGCTGTCATTCAATGTCATGAATGATCAAGGAAATGAAACATAATTTGTTACTCACTTGATTTTTTAGAATACTTCAGGCAGTACAACTGAAACAATGAATTTTTATGCCTAATGATCACATCAACCAGCAGTATTATCGATTTTGAAAAAGCTGAACGCGATTTTCTCTTTCTTCTCCAATGTTTTCAGGAGATACTCCGTGACCTTGGAGAGAATGAACTTGCAGCGCACCTCCCATGGCAGAATGCGGGAATGCCTCTTGAAAACTATCCTAATACCGAACGCGCCCTTCAGGCATTTTCAATTTTTTTTCAGCTTCTCAATATGGCTGAAGAAAATTCAGCCGCCCAGAATCGGCGTGCGCTAGAAGCTGAAAACGGATTATCGTTTCTCACCGGCCTCTGGGGTAAAGCCCTGTTGCATTTCCGTGAACTTGGAATTCCGGAAACAACAATCTGCTCCCTGCTTCCTGAGGTTAGCATCAATGCCGTGCTGACAGCACATCCGACCGAAGCAAAACGGAAAACCGTGCTTGAACAGCACAGGCAGCTTTATCTGCTTCTGGTCAAACGGGAAAACCAGATGTGGACTCCACTTGAACAGCTTGATATCCGCAATGAGATCAAGGTCATCCTTGAAAGACTGTGGAGAACCGGAGAGATCCTTTTTGAAAAACCTCAGGTTTCTGCTGAACGGAGAAATGTCATTCACTACCTCTATAATATATTCCCTGAAGTTCTACCCATGCTTGACAAACGGCTCATACAGGCATGGAATGCAACTGGATTTGATACCGCCAAACTTTCCGACCCCCGCAATATGCCCGGCCTCAGCTTCGGCAGCTGGGTTGGCGGTGATCGTGACGGCCATCCACTTGTAACCGCCAGCGTTACTGAAGAGACTCTTGCCGATATGCGCCAAAACGCACTTGCACTTGTCCAGCGTCATCTCAGGGAACTTGCTTCAAAATTAAGCCTTTCCGAAAGACTTCAGACTCCAGCAGAACAGCTTGCAGTGCGAATAGAGATCCTCAGCAAAAAACTTGGGCAGAGTGGTTATGAAGCTATTGACAGAAACCGGCATGAACCCTGGCGTCAGTTTCTAAATCTTGTTATCGCATCTCTACCGTTTGATTCTGAGCTATCGGAGACCATTACAAAAACCTGCGAACCCCGTCACTACTCTGGTTCAGATGAACTCCTGAAGGATCTCTCGCTTCTGAGAGAATCACTGCTTGCTGTCGGTGCACAGCATATCGCGGACATGGAGGTTGCACCGGTTTACAGAATCGTACAAACCTTTGGATTTCATCTCGGATCGCTTGATATCCGTCAGAACAGCCACGTTCACGAGCTTGCCCTCTCCCAGCTTATGGCCGCTGCGGGTATGAATGGCAACGATTTCCTGAATTGGGATGAACCTGCAAGAAGAGCCTTCCTTGACCGGGAACTTCAGTCGCCCCGCCCATTTACCCATCCCGACATGACTGCAGGAGCTGAAGCCGAAACAGTCCTTGCCTGCTACAGGGTTTTAGTGAACCATACCAAAAAATTCGGCACAGATGCTTTTGGCTCTCTTATTGTCAGTATGACAAGAAATGTATCTGACCTGCTCATCGTCTATATTTTTGCAAGAGAAGTCGGACTGATGACCCCGTGCGAAGATGGAGATGCCTGTTTACTTCCTGTCGTTCCACTCTTTGAAACCATTGAGGATCTGAAGAAAAGTCCTGCGATACTGCAGGAATTTCTTCTCCACCCGATCACACAAAGAAGTCTCGATTTCCGAAAAAAAACAACTGGAAAAAAAAGAAAGCTCCAGAAGGTTATGATCGGATACAGCGACAGCAACAAGGATGGCGGCATTTTTGCAAGCACCTGGACGCTTTATCGCGCCCAGGAAGCACTGCTTGAAGCCGGCAGACAGTGTGAAACAGAGATTCTGTTCTTCCATGGAAGAGGAGGAAGCATCAGCCGGGGAGCAGGACCAACTCACCGTTTCATCAGGGCACAACCATACGGCTCTTTTAATGCCGGAATGTGCTTTACCGAACAAGGTGAAACCATTGCACAGAAGTACGCCAACCGCATCAGTGCAGTCTATAATCTTGAACTCTTCATGGCCGGCACAGCAGAATCCCTTATCAGACAACGGCAGGGAGAAAAAAGAGTGCACCCACTTGAAGCAGTGATGGACATGCTCTCTGAACAAAGTTACCAGGCTTACCGAAAACTGATCGGCACAGAGGGTTTTCTCACCTTTTTCCGTGAAGCCACCCCTATTGATATTATTGAATCAACAAGAATAGGCTCCCGACCTTCACGAAGAAGCGGAAAAACAAGCCTTGAAGACCTCCGAGCCATCCCTTGGGTTTTCAGCTGGAACCAGGCACGTTTTTCCCTGTCAGGCTGGTACGGAGTCGGCTCGGCGCTTGAGTTTCTGCATATAAATGCTCCGGAAAGCTTCAATGAGATCCGTGCCAGAAGCCACGCATGGCCGCCTCTTCGTTACATTATCAGCAATGCCGACACAAGTATGGCATCGGCTGATCTGCAAATTATGCACCAGTACTCGGCACTGGTCAGTGACAGCACCATCAGGGAGAATATTCTCGGTATGATCGAAACCGAATATCATCGAACTAAAAAGTATATCGAAATACTTTTCGCTGAGCCCCTTGAAACCCAGCGACTTAATGTCAACAAATTTATTGCCCTCCGTCGTGAGGGACTTAACATGCTTCACCATCAGCAAATCAAGCTGCTCAAACAATGGCGGGTAGTGCAGGATTCTGGCCAGCAAAAAGAGTCAGACGCCCTGCTGATGGAACTATTTCTGACAGTCAACGCCATATCAGGAGGATTGCGCACAACCGGTTAAATAAATTGTCGATTGATGCACCAGAAAATTAATAAATGAGCGTCCATTAAATTATAATCCCATTGCTACCTGAAAAAAGAGAAGGTGTAAGACAAAGAGCATTGAACTTTGACAGAAGGTATGATTAGCTTTGATAATTGTTAAAACACGCAAATAACCATGAAAAAAACCATCTTGCTGGCAGCAGGAATTACAATTTTATTTTTTGCTCATCAACCAGTTAATGCTCAAGCGGATATCGGTATTCGCGTTGGAGGCATTCATGTTAATGTTGGGGATAGACCGAATTTTGTCATTGAAACAAGACCTACATTTGTTTACGTGCCTGAACTTGGATTTTCAGTCGCTGTTGGATCTCCTTATGATTTCGCCTACTTCGATGGCTCCTATTACATAAGCCGGGACGGATATTGGTACAGTTCCTCTTATTACGGAGGACCGTGGGCTGTCGTCAGCTTTGACAGGCTTCCGCATGCACTAAGAGCACATCGTTGGGAAGAGATAAGAAGGTTCCGAGACAGAGAGTATCGCAGACATGACCACAATTACTGGGAGAATAGGGACCGGCATGACGAACACGACCGTAGAGATGGCAGGGATCAACGCCATGAAGAGAACCGTGACCAACGCAATGATCACAATCGATAGATGAGTAAACTGTGCTATTGAGAAAGAAAGATAACGACGCACCAATAAAAAGCCCTTCTTAATGGAGGGTTTTTTATTGGTGCGTCGTTAACATTAGACAAATCAGTAATGCTAAATAAATAATTATTTGGAGGGCGCTTCACATGGTCAAGATTTATAATCTTTTTTTAGCGTCAGTTATCTTATTATTATCTTTGTTTTCCAGCGATTTATACGCATCAACCGAGAAGAAGGCTGGAGTTGTATTGCTTCAATGCTCATGATGATGCCAAAGATCAAATAGTGAAATGGATCGACAAATTATTGTTACTCTTCTGAAATTAAAACAAGAATAATTTGGAGTATTGCAGAATACATCTCTTGTTTCATAAAAAAAATATTTTGTTTGTTCATTTTTTATTAAATTTGATTGTATTCTTCTACAATGAAGAATTATTTAAGCAACTTTAACTAACATCAATTATGCCATCAACCAAACTTTCAGAAATCAAATCCCAAATAGCTGAGCTTCAAAGGGAAGCCGATGAGATCATCAAGAACGAGCGAATTGCTATTATTAGAGATATTAGGGAAAAAATAGATATTTACGACATTACAGTCGATGAACTTCAGCGGAAGGGAAAGGCAGTTAAATCTGCGACAACAAAAAGTCCATCTGTCATTAAGTACAAGAAAAGTGAGAATGAATATTGGGTTGGCAGAGGCCCGAAACCAGGTTGGGTTAAAGACGTTGAAAAAAACGGCGAAAGCATTGAACAGTACAGAGTGCAAGAGTAACTACTTTTTTAATCGCGTTTTATTGGAATATTAATTCTATTGAGGCTTTTCACAAAGCCTCATTTTTTTTTACTCATCAATTGGCAAAGTCATATTCGCGCCACTCACCCACTCTCTTTAGCCATTCAACTATTCAGATACGGTTATAAACTGATACCCAACGACCCTGTCATACATGAACGATTCTCCCTTGACACCAATCAGTTGTATTGTCATCGCGTAACACAATACAACTTTTTCTGGGCTCCGGATATCTTTGACCCTAAACATTTCTTCGCATCGCGTATCACTTTCCTTCTCTATTCTTGAATCAAATGAACGTTTTCCTGGATCTGTTTTTTATCCCTTCGATATGCCACAATACCTTCAATAGTCACCTCATAGAATTGTATTCCTCTGAAATAAAAAACAAATTAGAAAACAAGCTGATAGTTGTATAAATTGCGTATATGTAAAAAGGTTATTCAACTATTTTTTTATGCTCTCCACTCTCAACGCTGCAGCCCTGACAGGTATTGACGCCATTAAGGTTACAGTTGAAACCAACGTAACGGGAGGCATCCCTTCCTTTACCGTTGTTGGCTTGCCGGACAATGCTATAAGGGAGAGCAGGGAAAGAATTCTTACGGCAATCAGAAATTCAGGATTTACTATCCCTCCTAAAAAAATAACGGTCAATCTTGCACCTGCAGATATAAAAAAAGAGGGGACAGCATTCGATCTCCCTATTGCCATTGGACTTCTTGGTTCACTTCAGATTATCACTCCCCAATTCGATGATCTTCTGATTATGGGTGAACTGGCCCTTGACGGTTCAGTAAGAAGAATTATCGGAGCGCTCCCGGTAGCCATTATGGCGGGAAAGGAACACATTAAACGTTTAATTGTGCCGCTCTCAAACGCGCCTGAAGCAGCCGTTGCTGTTTCAGCATCACATTCAGGTATTAAGGTCTATGGCGTCGAAACCCTGAATGAAACCGTTGAACTGGTAAACGAAACGAGGGAGTTCACTCCGGTGAGTGTGAATATTGCAGAGTTGTTTAACAGTGAACAGGAATACCCTGTTGATTTTTCTGATATCAAGGGACAGGGAGCAGCAAAAAAAGCACTTGAAATTGCTGCGGCAGGCAGTCATAATGTTATAATGATCGGTCCTCCTGGCAGTGGAAAAACAATGCTTGCAAAAGGGTTATCCGGAATCCTGCCTCCTCTCAGCTTTGAAGAGTCGCTTGAAACCACAAAAATCTATTCAGTTTCCAACCTTCTTGATAAAGAGAGTCCTCTTATGGTGACTCGCCCATTCCGCAACCCCCACCATACGACAAGCAATGTCGCGCTGATCGGCGGTGGCTCTACAGCAAAGCCAGGAGAGGTTAGCCTTGCCCATAACGGCATTTTGTTTCTTGATGAACTCCCCGAATTTACCCGGAACGCCCTCGAAGTGCTCCGCCAGCCCCTTGAAGAGAGAGAGGTTACCGTTTCAAGAATCTCTGGCACCACAAGGTTTCCCGCAGGCTTCATGCTTATAGCTGCCATGAATCCAAGCCCGGCTGGCGCACTGAAAGATCCTGACGGTAACTTGACCGCTCCGCCCCAACAGATCCAGCGTTATCTTGCAAAAATTTCAGGCCCGCTGCTTGACCGCATAGACATCCATATTGATGTGCCAAAAGTTGAAAACACCGACCTGTTTTCCTCCGGAGCATCTGAAAACTCATCGGCAATACGACAGAGGGTCATATCAGCCAGAAAAATCCAGCAGGATCGGTTTGCTGCCCTGGCATCACAAAAAATTTATAGCAATGCCCAGATGAACACCAAGCTGATCAAGAGATTCTGTCAGCTCGATAAAAAAAGTTCACAAAAACTTATGGATGCCATGAACAACATGAATCTCTCTGCAAGGGCACACGACCGGATCCTTAAGGTCAGCCGCACCATTGCCGACCTTGACAATTGTGAACAAATTGCCATGAAGCATCTCATACAGGCCATCCAATACCGCAACCTTGATCGCGATTTCTGGAGCTTTTGATTGTCCATTTATACCGGCTCTGTCCATTAAAAACAGTAAAGAAATTGTGGACTCTCTCCCTATATTTAACTCTGTTAAAATAGATTCATAATAAAATCGTAGGGAGACCTTCATGAATGCAAGGGAAAAGCTCAGTTATACCCTGCTGCTTGCCGGAACACTTTTTATTACAGCACCCTGCCATGCCGCCCAAACTGCGGAAAGTGTGGATGCTCGCATAAGCCGTCTTGAGCAGGAACTTGCCGAACTGAAATCGCTGGTAAAAACACCCCCACCCGTCACAGCAGACGCAAATATTTCTGAAAAAAAAAATTGACCCACTGAATAGTGTAGCGGTAGCGCCCTCTTCCGGCGTCAAGGTTGAGCTCTACGGTTTTGCCCGCTTTGACGCTTCATACGATACCGGAAAAATATATCCCGGCAATATCGCTTCGTGGGTTCGTCCCGAAAATCTCAATAATCATGATAACGAATGGGATCTTACAGGTACAGCCACAAGGCTCGGCCTGAACCTCAGCGGTCCGGATACAGATTCCATAAAGCTTTCCGGAAACATTGAAATTGATTTTCTTGGTGGAGGTACCGAAAACAACATGATCCCAAGAATGCGTCACGCATACCTCAAGGCTTACTGGCCAACTTCCGATTTCAGCATTCTCGCAGGTCAGACCTGGGATGTAATCTCTTCACTGATCCCGTTTGTCGATGATCCTGCTATTATGTGGGCTGCCGGAAATATTGGTGCCCGCCACCCTCAGCTGAGACTCACCAAGGGATTTTCGACCGGAGAAAAAAGCCGTATTGAGCTTGTCGCCGCAGCTTCCAGAACAATCGGCGAAACAAACATCCTCGCTGACACATGGAACACCGATCCAGGGAAAGATGCCAATATGCCAACAATCCAGGGAAAAATTGCTTTTTCCGAACCGCTGCTGGTGGATAACCAACCGGCATCCATTGCTGTTTCGGGCCATTACGGCCAGGAGGAGTGGGACACCGATAAATCAGGAAATCATAAAACGCTTGACTCATGGTCATGCAATATGGAACTCTTGATGCCCCTCAATGAACAATTCACCTTTGCCGGCGAATGCTTTACCGGCTCGAATCTCGACGACTATTATGGAGGAATTGTTCAGGGCGTTAATACAACCACACTGAAAGATATCCGATCAAGAGGCGGATGGGCTTCACTCAGATACAACTTCTCCCCTTCAGCAACTCTCAGTATCGGGGCCGGTATTGACAACCCGAATGATAATGACCTCCCTCTCGGCGGAAGAACTCTGAATCAGACTATTTTCGCTACTTTTATCAAAAAAATAACCCCAAATTTTATCCTTGGATTGCAGCTTTCAGATTGGAAAACCGACTACAACAATATTCCCGAAAGCAACGCAATCAGGGCTCAGAGCTCTTTGACCTATAAGTTTTAACAGTATAAGCAGATGCTCCCCCGCCGAAAGAATCAGCATTGCTGCGGCGGGGAAGGAAAATAATTCAGCGGATAGTGATTTCACAGGGCATAACGGCAAGCATATGAAGCTGACCGGACACCATCAGCATCTCATAATAAGCCTCCATGGTACTGAACTGATGCTCAGGAATGAACTCATGTAACAGCTGTTTTTTGATGGCAGCTGATATTCTTTCAGCCAGGCCGGTATCACTTCCCTGCCGGAGAAATTCCCACCAGGCTTTCTGCACTGGATAGAGCACAAGTTTGGGGTGTTTTGCTGGATCGATCTTTGCGAGAAGCTGTGCAGCATGAATGGCATCAAAAAGTCCTCCCATTCGGTCAACAAGACCTGCTTTCATCGCGCGACTTCCTGTCCAGACCCTTCCCCCGGCAACAGAGTCAACCTGCGCAATCCTCATCTTTCTTGACGCTGCAACTTTTCCGATAAAATCGTAATAGACCTCCCCAGCCGCTGCAACAAATTTGTTGTATGCATCTCCTTCAAGCGGTTTGAAAAGCGTATTGGCATCGGCATACCTGCCTCGAGTGACGACGGTACGACCCAGTCCGATTTTTTCCGCAAGCCCTTTGATATTGGGTTTCAGGGCATAGACCCCTATTGATCCGGTAATAGTCAGTGGCTCGGCGTAGATGGTTTTGCCTGCGAGTGCTGCCATATAGCCGCCGGATGCTGCCACACCCGACATGGAGACCACAAGAGGTTTCCTCTTCGCAGCTGCATCAAGCATCTGAAGCATATCGGAGGAGGCAAGGGCATCGCCGCCCGGGCTGTCAATACGCAGGACAATAGCTTTGACCTTGTTGTTCTCCAAAGCCGAATCAAGGGAGTTTCTCAGAGTCTCAACATCAATGCCTTCACTCACCTCCCCGGCACCACTGCCTGCAGAACGAACAATCATGCCCGAAAGCGTAACAACAGCAATGCTTTCATCACTTTCTGCCTTAAGAGGCCATTCAACAGCAGAACGATACTGTGCAGCCCGTACATAAGCATCATTATCGCTTGTCAAATCCTTTCCAGTTATTTTCTTCGTCAATGATCGCTGCAACTCCCAGGAAGATGCTATGCCATCGACCAGTTTGAGCTCTTTAGCCCTCCCGGCCGACATCAGCGGTTCAGAGTTCATAAGCGATGTTAAAGCGTCACGAGTAATCCCGCGCCGTTTGGACAGGTAACCCAGATAATCATCAAACACCTCGTCAAGCAGCACATTAATCTCTTCAAGCGACTCCTTGCTTGACCCTGTCAGAAGAAAGGGTTCGATACCGCTCTTGTACTTTTTCCATTGTGCGGCCTGAAACGAAACACCTAATTTTCCAAACGGAGTGGTATAAAAGAGTGTTTCCGCCTTGAGTCCATCAAGCAGAAGAAATCCGCCACGTTCAATAATAATGGAGTCACACGCCGCAGCAAGGAGGTAATCGTTATCCTCGGCAGAGTGAAGAAGGGCTGTGACTTTTTTGCCCCCCCGGCGCGCATGTTCAACAGCCTGCCGGATTTCAGCTATCTTGGCTGGAGTTGCCTGCAGCCCTCCAATATCAAGAAGCACCTCCTTGATGCGCTCATCTGTTGCGGCATGATCAAGGATAAACAAGATTTCCTGCAGAGAGAGCGATTCACGGGAAGAGAAAAATGGAAGCGAGGAGCTTTCATGGCGAGTCTCACTGATGGTTCCGCCAAGCGGTATGCAGAGCACAAAACGGTCAGGAAGGCTATGTGAAGAGCGAAGAGCCCAAAACATGCCGCCACAAAACAGGATAAAAATAATGATGAAAGCCAGGCAACCGTTGCGGAAACAGCCCCGCTTTTTTTTAGGTGTGTTCGTATTATTCATAAAGCAGGCAGCTTACCTTGTGTCCATTACTATTAATATTGAGCTCTTTAAGGTTTGGTTCCATGAGTCTGCACTCGGCCATCACTTCTGGACAACGTGGATGAAAACCACATCCAGAGGGAATCTGCATGGGCCCGGGTAGATCTCCCTTTAAAAGAATCCGTTCTTTTTTTGCGCCGATTTCAGGATTGGGGATGGCCGAAAGAAGCGCTCTTGTATAGGGATGACGGGGGTTGGCGTATAGCTCACTGGAATCGGCAATCTCCACAATCTTTCCAAGATACATGACCGCAACCCTGTCAGATATATATTCAACAACCGAAAGATCATGGGCAATAAAAAGATAGGTCAAACCGAGATCTCTCTGAAGATCCTTGAGCAGATTAATGATCTGCGACTGAATTGAAACGTCGAGAGCAGAAACTGGCTCATCGCAGATAATGAATTTCGGGTTGACTGCCAGTGCCCTTGCAATACCGATGCGCTGGCGCTGCCCTCCTGAAAACTCATGGGGATAACGGTTGAAATATTCCCGACTCAAACCAACAAGATCAAGCAGCTCTTTAATCCGCTTACGGGCGGCCTCCCCACGGGCAATACCATGGACAAGCAAAACCTCCTCGAGCATCTGCCCGACGGTAAGGCGTGGGTTCAGTGAACCGAAGGGATCCTGAAAAATCATCTGTATCTGCTTGCGCAGAGCGCGGAATTCACGATTTCCGATACCGGATATTTCCTGCCCTTCAAACTCAATCTTTCCCGTCACAACAGAACGGCCCAGACGAATCAGTGCTCTGCCAAGTGTGGTTTTACCGCAGCCTGACTCACCTACCAGGCCAAGCGTCTCTCCCTGAAAAACATCAAATGAAACCCCGTTGACAACCGGTATCGAGACTGGTTTGCCAAAACCACTGTTCTTCCTTTCAAAAAAATGTACCCGCAGCTCCTTGACTGACAGTAATGGCTTTTGATCCTTCATCGTTAACTGAACGCTGTTTATCGTATTTTTATTAGTATAATAAATACCAGTGTGAATTTACCATAACAAACCCTTCGTTCAAGTCTGTCTTTTACCCTTGCAAACCCCACATTTACATACCGGAACACTTTACGTTGTTGCAACGCCTCTCGGTAATCTCGAAGACATTACCCTGCGGGCCATAAAAGTTCTTGGTCAATCCGGAGCTATCGCCTGTGAAGATACGCGCCGCGCATCGATTCTTCTCAAGCATTTCGATATTACCGGCAAAAAGCTTATCAGTTACCACAACTACAATGAGCCAAAAGCTATCGCCCACATTATCGCTCTCCTTGAAGAGGGTAGTGATATCTCTCTCATCACCGATGCTGGTACCCCAGTTATCAGCGATCCCGGATATGCGCTGCTGCACGCCCTGCATGAACGGAACCTGAAAGTTATCCCGATTCCCGGAGCATGTGCACTGACAGCTGCACTTTCAGCATGCCCTTTGCCGGTCAACAATTTTTTCTTTGCGGGTTTTCTTCCGCATAAAAAAGGGCGTAAAAGCCGGCTTGAATATTTAGCTGCGCTGCAAGCCTCCTTTGTGGTTTATGAGTCGCCATACAGAATCATGAAGCTTCTTGATGAACTCAGCAATATTGTTCCAGATGCAGAGATTTTTATCGGACGGGAGATGACAAAAATACATGAAGAGTATATTACAGGAACCATTGAAGAGATCCGTCAACGGCTTGCAGATGGAAAAACCAGAGGAGAGTTTGTTGTCGTTGTTCATCCTGCCGGAAAAAAAATAATCAAATCAGAAACCGACCATGCAGATCATCACTGAACCTGGGCAGATGCAGGCCATTGCCGAAAAACTTCGGCTCAACAGGCAGTGTATAGGCGTCGTCATGACGATGGGTGCGCTGCACGAAGGCCATCTGAGTCTTGTAAAACTTGCCCGAGAGAGCGCAGGCATCATTATTCTCACCATTTTCGTAAACCCCACTCAGTTTGGAGTGAACGAAGATCTCCACCTATACCCGCGACCTTTTGAAAAGGATGCCGCCCTTGCAAAATCGGCTGGGGTCGACTACCTTTTCGCTCCTGAAACTGGAAGTATCTATCCCGAACACTCCCAGACAACGGTTGAATGCAGCGGTGTAGCCAGCAGGTTCGAAGGAGAACGGAGGCCTGGCCATTTTAAAGGAGTGGCCACCATAGTGACCAAGCTGCTGAATATCACAAAACCTCATATAGCCATCTTCGGTGAAAAGGATGCACAGCAACTCGCGGTCATCCGTCGGCTTGTTGAAGATCTCAATATGGATATTAAAATTATCGGGGCACCAATTGTCAGGGAAAAAAATGGACTCGCGGTAAGCTCGAGAAATATCTACCTCTCAAACGAGGAGCGTGATGCCGCCACCATCCTTTACAAGGGAATCTGCCATGCCCAGCAAAGGGTTGGCGAACAGGCACATAATCTTCTTACCATTGCTGAAGAGATCGAAGCGATGATTAACCGAACACCCGGATGCCGCTCCGACTATGTCGGTTTTGTCGATGAAGCAACCTTTGAACCAGTTGAAACTGCTGAAACAGGCAGGAAGTACCTGCTGCTTCTTGCCATGTACTCAGGAGCGGTGAGGCTTATCGACAATGGGAAGATAGATGCATGATACGCGGTGAAAGATCAAGGTTACCGGAACAGACTTTTTTGTATTATATTTAATGACGCGGTCGTTGTTTTCAGCATGGCAGCAAAACAGTGAACTCTGCATTGAGCTTATGGCCGGAAGAGGGAGACCTATGCATGAAAAAAACCGGACAGCATTTTTATCACACTTTCAAAGATATTCATGATTATTAACAAGAAAATTGATCTCGGCCAGGGGAAGATAATCTCTATCGAAACCGGCAAGATGGCTAAGCAGGCAGACGGCGCTGTAGTAGTCCGTATGGGCGACACTATGGTTCTTGCAACAGTGGTATCAAGCAAAAAAACACCTCCACCAAATCAGGACTATTTTCCACTACAGGTTGAATACCGTGAAAAATATTCAGCTGCCGGCAAATTCCCGGGAGGTTTTTTCAAACGTGAAAGCCGCCCTTCCGAAAAAGAGATTCTTTCAGCACGATTGATAGACCGGGCACTCAGACCGCTCTTTCCCGACAGCTACCTCTATGAAACCCAGATCATTGTAACCGTTATCTCTTCCGACCAGATCAATGATGCCGATGTGCTCGGCGGTCTGGCTGCATCAACCGCCATCATGGTCTCCGACATTCCTTTCCACAACCCGATGTCCGAAGTACGGGTTGGCAGAATCAACGGCCTGTTTGTCATTAATCCTGATGTTAACGAGCTTCTTGAGAGTGACATTGATATCTGCATCGGCGGCACGATAGATACCATCTGTATGCTTGAAGGTGAAATGAAAGAGATTTCAGAAGCCGAGATGCTTGATGCCATCAAATTCGGACACGATGCTATCCGCAAACTCTCTGCACTCCAGAACGAGATTGCTGCCGAGGTTGCCAAACCAATCCGCCCCTTTAATCCAACTCTCATTCCGGCAGAGCTTACCGAAGTTATTCGCGGTTGTTGTGAAGTCCGCCTCAAAGAGCTTGCCTATACTCCGCTTAAAAAAGAAGATCGTGCCGATCAAACTGCCCACATCTACAAAGAGTCCATAGAATCAATCATTGAGCACTTCAAGGCCTCAATAAGCAGCGAGGATCTTGCCGCTGATCCAGCCAAAGCCCTCTGCCTGAACGCTCATATCATTGAAGAGCAGATCCACTCGGTCGAAAAGAGAGTAATGCGCCACATGATTCTTGATGACGCAAAACGCCTTGACGGCAGAGCCCTTGACCAGGTTCGCCCGATCAGCATAGAACTTGGTGTCATCCCGAGAGCCCACGGCTCTGCACTCTTTACAAGAGGAGAGACACAGGCTCTTGTAACCATTACCCTTGGCACCAATAAAGATGCCCAGTCAGTTGATAACCTGACAAACAGTGCTGATAAAAAATTCTTCCTCCACTACAACTTTCCGCCGTTTTGCGTCGGTGAGGTTGGAAGACTTGGAAGCATCGGTCGCCGGGAAATCGGTCACGGCAATCTTGCAGAGCGATCCATTAAAATGGTTGCCCCGACCGACGTTGAGTTCCCCTATACCATAAGAATCGTTTCGGACATCCTTGAGTCGAACGGCTCATCTTCAATGGCTTCAGTATGCGGTGGAACCCTGGCATTGATGGATGGAGGTGTTCCAATCAGAAAACCAGTATCAGGCATCGCCATGGGACTGATCAAGGAGGGAGAGTCCTACGCTGTGCTTTCTGATATTCTCGGCAATGAGGATCATCTTGGTGATATGGATTTCAAGGTTGCCGGCACCAGAGATGGTATTACAGCCTGCCAGATGGACATCAAGATTGACGGTCTTGACTATCATATCCTTGAAACTGCTCTTGAGCAGGCCCGCAGAGGACGGCTGCACATCCTCGACAAAATGGAGGAGGCTATCCCCTCTTCCCGCCTTGACCTTGCCAACTTTGCACCAAAACTTACAACCATAAAAGTGCCGGTTGACTGCATCGGCATGATTATCGGCAAGGGTGGAGAAACTATCCGCAGTATTACGGAAGAGACCGGTGCGGAAATCAACATTGCGGACGATGGAACCGTTACCATTGCCTGTTCGACCAGTGAAGGAACCAATGCTGCACTTGCCACTATCAAAAGCCTTACAGCAAAGCCTGAAGTTGGCACGATCTACATCGGAAAGGTTAAAGATGTTCGTGATGAACTTGGCGCTTTTGTTGAATTTCTTCCAAAAACAGATGGTCTGGTGCACATCTCTGAAATAGCAAAAGAGAGAGTCAATAAAGCCAGCGATCACCTGAAAGTCGGTGACAAGGTGAAGGTTAAACTGGTTGAAGTCCGCAAAGATCCACGTACCGGAAAAATGCGCTTTGCCCTTTCAATAAAAGCTGTTGACCAGGCAGAGGAGCCGGGCAACGAAAACAAGTAAACACGACCAACTTAAAAAGGCAGTGCAGTTAAACCGGCACTGCCTTTTTTATTATCTCCTTTTTCATAGTTCAAGGCACGATTGTATTGACTCTGTCTGAACTGTTTCAGAGGAATACAACGTCATCATCAAAAAACCATGAAGTACGAATTTTCAGCAATAGAACAAAAATGGCAGGCTTCCTGGCAGAAGCACAATACCTTTACATCGGGGGAGGATGCTGGCAAGCCAAAATACTATGTGCTCGACATGTTTCCCTATCCAAGCGGCACCGGGCTCCATGTAGGACATCTTGAAGGATACACCGCTTCGGATATCACAGCTCGATACAAAAGAAGCTGCGGCTTCAATGTGCTGCACCCGATGGGATGGGATGCTTTTGGACTGCCAGCTGAACAGTTTGCCATTAAAACAGGAACCCACCCGAAAACAACTACTGAAAATAACATCAGGAGTTTCAAGGAGACCCTTCAGGCAATGGGTTTCTCCTACGACTGGCAGAGAGAGATAAATACCACCGATACCGGATATGTGAAATGGACTCAGTGGATTTTTCTCAAGCTCTATGAGCGTGGACTGGCCTATATGTCGAAAGTTGACGTTAACTGGTGCGAAGAGCTCAAGACCGTTCTTGCCAATGAAGAGGTTGAGGAAAAAATTTCAGAGGGATACACGGTTGTCCGCCGCCCTTTGCGGCAATGGGTATTAAAAATAACAGCGTATGCCGATCGACTGCTTGCCGATCTTGAAGAGCTTGATTGGCCGGAAAACGTCAAACAGATGCAGCGCAACTGGATTGGACGTTCGGAAGGAGTCGATATTGATTTTGAACTCCCCTGCCACAACAAAAAACTGAGAGTCTATACAACCCGGCCCGACACCCTTTTCGGTGCCACCTACCTTGTCATTTCACCCGAACATCCCCTTGCTGAAAAGCTTGCTACTGCCGGACAGCTGATTGAAGTTAAAAGCTATATTGGCCAGGCAAAACTGAAAACAGAACTGGAACGAACTGGTCTTCAAAAAGAGAAAGCAGGCGTTTTTACCGGTTCTTATGCCATTAACCCTGCAACCGGCCAGCCTCTTCCGGTCTGGATCTCAGACTTTGTGTTGACAAGCTACGGTACCGGAGCAATCATGTCGGTTCCGGCCCATGACAGCAGAGACTGGGAGTTTGCCAGGCAATACAACCTCCCCATCATTGAGGTCATTAAAAGCCCTCATGATGTTCAGGAACAAGTGTTTGAAGGAAAGGAGAGCTTTTGTGTCAACTCCTCCAACAGCGAGATCACTCTCGACGGACTCACCTTTGCTGAAGCTTTTGAGCGCATGGCATCATGGCTTGAAAGAAAAAAAGTTGGCGAAAGAAAGGTTAACTATAAACTCCGCGACTGGATATTCAGCCGCCAGCGTTACTGGGGAGAACCTATCCCGATCAAGCATTACGAAGATGGTTCACTTCGTCTGGAAACCAATCTGCCTCTGGTTCTACCGGAGGTCGAAGCCTACCATCCTTCGTCAACCGGTGAATCTCCATTAGCCAACATTCCTGAATGGCTTTACGGAAACGATGAATACGGCGCATTCAGAAGAGAGACAAACACCATGCCTCAATGGGCAGGAAGCTGCTGGTACTATCTCCGTTTTATCGATCCCGCCAACAGCGAGCAACTCATTGATCCCGCAAAAGAGCGGTACTGGATGAATGTTGACCTCTATATCGGCGGTGCTGAACATGCTGTCCTTCATCTCCTCTATGCAAGATTCTGGCACAAGGTTCTTTTCGATATCGGTGTTGTCAGTTCAAAGGAACCGTTCAAGAGACTTTTCAACCAGGGAATGATTCTTGGAGAAGACAATGAAAAAATGTCGAAATCACGAGGCAATGTTATCCCGGCTGACCACGTTCTGGAACGGTACGGCGCTGATGCTGTCCGCCTCTATGAAATGTTTCTCGGCCCTCTTGAACAGGTCAAACCTTGGAACACCAATGGTATTGAAGGGATCAGCCGCTTTCTGTCGAAAGTGTGGCGATTGATCTATCCGGAACATGAATCTCCGGCGGCTTCACTTACCCTTGAAGCAATGCCCGAAGAGCTGCTGAGACGCATGCATAAAACTATCAAGAAAGTCGGCGAAGACACTGAAAATCTCAAATTCAATACCGCTATCGCCGAGATGATGGTCTTTGTCAACGAACTGCAAAAGGCTGGCTGCAAGAACCGGAACGCTGTTGAAACTCTGCTCATCCTGCTTGCACCATACGCACCGCATATTGCAGAGGAACTTTGGGAAGCCATCGGCCACAGCTCTTCAATCAGTGCAAAACCATTTCCATTGTTTGACCCGAAACTGGTCGAAGATAGTGTCCTGACAATTGCTGTTCAGATCAATGGGAAACTGAGAGGCACCTTCCTTGCACCAGCAAAAAGCCCGAAAGAATCGCTGCTCGCCGAAGCAAAAAAGGTTGAATCGGTCATTAAATTTCTTGAGGGGCAAACAATCGTCCGTGAAATTGTTGTGCCCGACAAACTGGTAAGTTTTGCGGTAAAATAATCACATACAAGGCACAGGCATCTTTCAAATATTGGCCAGAAAATTTTTTTTATGTGAATTAATTTGTAAACTGATAAACTCAGTTTACAATATTATTTTTCCGCTTCAGCCGCTTTTTTTCTTGATTCACAGACACCTGTGACGGGGGTAGTCTCCTTTTTTTTCAACACTATTAATCTGGTATCAATGGCTACAGACGAAACAACATCCAACACACAGCAAACCGAAACCTCGTCTTCTGCAAACGATTCGATCAGTTCAGTTATGTCTGAAAAGCGGAAATTTCCACCTCCGGTAGATTTTTCGGCATCCGCCCATATCTCTTCAATGGAGGAGTATGAGAGGCTCTATGCTGCGGCAGATGCAGATCCAGTGAGCTATTGGGGAGAAATTGCTGAACAGTTCCATTGGTTTAAAAAGTGGGATACCGTGTTGGAGTGGAATAACCCATACGCCAAATGGTTTAACGGCGGTAAAACCAATATCTGTTATAATGCCCTTGATGTTCATGTTAAAAGCTGGAGAAAAAACAAGGCTGCCATTATCTGGGAGGGTGAAGAGGGGAACGAGCGGGTTCTGACATACGGTGAACTTCACCGTCAGGTCAGCAAATTTGCCAATGTTCTTAAAATTGCCGGCATAAAACCCGGAGACAGGGTTGCGCTCTATATGGGCATGGTTCCTGAACTTGTCATCGCTGTCCTTGCCTGTGCACGTGTTGGCGCTGTCCATAATGTTATTTTTGCCGGATTCTCAGCTCACGCCATTACCGAGCGTGTCAATGATTCACGCGCCAAGATGGTTATCTGTGCTGATGGTTCAAGACGTCGTGGAAGCTCAATCAACCTTAAAAATATCGTTGATGAAGCTATCGTCAATACACCATCAATCAGAAGTGTCATTGTTCTGAAAGTTACCAACGAAGAGGTCCACATGCATAACGGTATGGACCATTGGTGGCATGATCTTATGGGTCTGGCCGTTGATGAATGTGAGCCAGTTGAGGTAGAATCAGAGCATCCACTCTTTGTGCTCTATACAAGCGGCTCAACCGGAAAACCGAAGGGTATTCTGCATACCACTGCCGGATATATGGTGAATGCAGCGAGCTCCTTCAAATATGTTTTTGATATCAAGGATGAGGATATCTACTTCTGTACGGCAGATGTAGGCTGGATCACCGGACACACCTACATGGTCTACGGCCCGTTGCTCAACGGCGCAACTCTTCTCATGTATGAAGGCGCTCCAAACTACCCTCAGTGGGACAGGTTCTGGGATATCATCAACCGCCACAAGGTCACCATTCTCTATACAGCACCAACCGCTATCCGCGCCTTTATCCGTGCCGGAGATGAATGGGTCACCAAGCACAATCTAAGCTCGCTCCGCCTGCTCGGAACTGTTGGTGAACCAATCAATCCTGAAGCATGGATGTGGTATCACAAGGTTGTAGGACAGGAAAGATGTCCTATTGTCGATACCTGGTGGCAGACTGAAACCGGCGGCATCATGGTCTCTCCACTTCCTGGCGCTACACCTACAAAACCAGGCACTGCAACTCGCCCACTGCCAGGCATCGCTGTGGATGTTGTACACAAGGACGGTACACCATGTGAAGCCAATGAAGGCGGATATCTCGTCATTAAAAAGCCTTGGCCATCAATGCTCCGTACCATCTATGGCGACAACAAACGCTATGAATCAACCTACTGGGCGGAATTCCCCGGCATGTACTTTACCGGTGACGGCGCCCGCAAGGATGAAGATGGCTATATCTGGATCATGGGACGTGTTGATGATGTCGTCAACGTTTCTGGCCACCGCCTCGGTACCAGTGAAGTCGAAAGCGCACTTGTTTCCTTTGAAGCTGTTGCAGAGGCAGCTGTTGTCAGCCGTCCCGATGAGCTGAAGGGCAATGCTCTTGTGGCCTTCGTAACGCTGAAGGATGAATATGTAGGCGACATGAAAATGCGTGAAGAGATCCGCAACCACGTTGCCAAAGAGATCGGACCTATTGCAAAACCTGATGAAATCAGATGGGCAAAAGGCTTGCCGAAAACCCGCAGTGGAAAAATCATGCGCCGTCTCCTTCGCGAACTTGCCTCAAGCAATGAGATCAAGGGAGATGTCACGACACTTGAGGATTTCGGTGTTCTTGAAAACCTTCGCGAACAGGAAGAGGATAAGTAACGACTCACACATCCTGAAGAAGTAATTCTACACAGAAAGCGCAGCCTCGGCTGCGCTTTCTGTTTGTATGCTGAGTTATGCCATTTTTTTCCTGAGCGGAACATATCAACGTAGCGCTCCTGACAGGCTTAGAAAAAAAGTTATTTCTTTCATCAGACGGTTTTTATCTCACAACCTGCAGTATATTCAATGGAGTATACACTATCGAGAATCTTTTTGCTCTTGCAGGATGTAATCCATGAGTACATCACGACCATACCTTATATTTCTTTCGAGTGTACAAAAAGAGCTGGCTCCGGCCACCTGAATTCAGGCAGGATGCCGGTTCTTTTATACAGACGTTATGGAGACCTGTTTCAGTTGGTTCGGCAGAAAAGCAAGTTGCGACCCAGTCACAACTCCCGATGTTTCGGCTCATTGAAGTATTGGAAGAGCACAATCTCTCCGCAGGTCAACTGCGTGAAGCTTTGGAGATCAAACATCGTCCGACATTCAGAAAAAACTACATTCATCCCGCTATAGAAGCTGGTTATATTGAGCCAACAATTCCAGAAATACCAACGAGCAGATTGCAGCAGTATCGGATTACGGACGCAGGTCGTGCATGGTTAGCAATTGTTCGAGAAGGAAAAAAGAGAGCTTAATGATCTATCCCGTGAAATCACAACGACAGGACGTAGGCACAATGCAGGATTTTACGCTTCATCGATCTGACGGAGGATTTCCCGCAACGAACTGGTAGTTGTCAGCTTATCCTCGTCAGTGGCGGAATTGTAAAAACTGATAATGGCTTTGCCACCGATACCGATCGGGGGATATTCTTTTTCGGCAAGCGTCGGCATCAGTGCAAGGAATTTCGACACACTCTCTTTGTCCATGCCGTTGATTCTGCTGACGACATCTTCTGCAATACCTGCAGAGACTTCCTCATTCAGACCAGCAACGTAAGCGGCGCTCTGCACGGCACCGTACTGGAAACCAAGTACAGCAAAAACAATATCCCTGTTTGAGCTGCGTTCCAATCCAGCCGGGCATTGCCCGATCACTTCAGCGAGGAACTGCAGTGCCATTTTTCTGACTGCCTCGATGTTTTCTTCACTATTATTATGCATCAGGATCAAAAACTTTGTTGAGGATTTTATAGGTCAACTTTCATGAACGATGTTGTGCCGGTGCATGGTTGATGTCAGGTTTGAACAAAAGATCTCTGCCATGCTCACTACCTACCTTTGGCCGCGAGGTCATGGAAGAACTCCTTGAGATGTCTCGTGCCAGTTGCCGGGGCGACATTGTCTATGCGACTGACGGCCAGAGCGAAGGAGATGATGTTTTTCAGGGGCTTGTTGACGAAGCCTATGACGAAAAGGGTGATGTCGCCGATCCACATGGGCACGTGTCTGATCTTTGGCTCCATGCCGAGGGCCTCGAACGCCATGAGATTGGTTTCGTCGTAGGTATAGATGTCTGGCCCTCCGACGGCGATCTCACTGTTCCCCTCGGCTTCCGCAGCATCGACGCAGACCCTGGCCAGGTCGGCCCCATGGATCGGGTTGAAGCGGTTTGTGCCGTCACCGAGAAGGAAGACATGGCCTTTACGGGCGAAAGAGAAGAACATGCCCATATCGTTGAAGTACGCGGTAGGCCGGATGACGGTGTATTGTATGCCGGAAGACCGAAGATCCTGCACGAAAAGCTCGTGAGCCTTCACCATTTCCGAATCCATCATTTTGTCGGAGTTGAAGACCGAGATGTAGATGAACCTTCTGACGCCGTGGACGAGGGCGTCCTCCAGCAGTGTCTTATTCCCGAGGTGGTCGATCTGTTCGCTCGTGATGTGGTGCTGGGGTTTGGTGAGGCCCATGCAGGAGAATACGATATCCACATCCTTGCAAGACTCCTTCAGGGAGGCCCTGTCGGCCGCGTCTCCGATGAAGAGTTCCTCGACGACCTCCGCAACCGGTGGTTCGAAGTTCGGCCCTTCGACTTCAAGATTTTTCCTGCTTCTCACGAGGGCCCGCACGCTGAAGCCCTGCGCAACAAATTCCCTGACAACATACCTGCCGAGATAGCCTGAAGCTCCTGCCACGAGTACCTTCTGTTTTGCCATGGTCACCATGTTTTGTATTGGTTGAGCCTTCCCTTGCAGCAAGTCAATTCAGGATTTACGCTTGATTGATCTGACGGAGGATTTCCCGCAGCGAAGGGCATCCGGCATTCAGTTGCAGTATACAATAATTGACAAATATCACTGAAAGAAAGGATAAACCCACACAGGAATGCGGAACAAATTCTTCAATCTAATAACTTGTTAGAAGGTAGTATTCTTAAAATGAGAAAGCCATGCCGGACATCCGGGTTGCGTCCGGGTTGTTTGACAGTGTCCGTGATTGGAACAGCAGTATGGCACAGATTTTCGATCTAAACGTCCTGGAAATGTTTGGTAGTGACTGGCTGCTTGATGCCGCAATCATGATGATCGAGCGTACGCACCGGGTGGAAAACCTGGCGACTGACGAACTGGCTGCGATGCTTGCCGGACCGGAACCGCCAATACTGTTCGACATTCGCACCAGAGAGGAGTACGAGGAGAGCCGGATTGCAACGGCTGTACGTCTTGATCCGGATACAGGTTCGGATGCCTTTGCGGCTCGCTATGGATCCCTTGTGGCGGGGCGTGACATTGTCTTTTACTGTTCGGTCGGTCAGCGCAGCACGGAACTGCTCGAACGAGTGGAAAGTGCCTGCGGGAAAGCGAGAACGAGGAGTTGCCGTAACTTGCGTGGTGGCATCTTTCGCTGGTATAACAAGGGTAGGCCGGTCGTCAATGCGTCAGGTTTGACGGACGATATCCACGGGTACGATCCGATCTGGGGCATGATGGTCGAACGGCGCCGGTAGTATACTATGGGCGAAAAGGCCTGAGGAGCAGTGCGAAGAGTTTTTGCTTGTCGGTGCCGCTTTCATCGTCGAGACCGAGACGGAGGCCGTCGAGATTATCTTTGACCAGGAAACTGCCGAAGAGACGATCCCAGATGGAGAGCATGCTGCCGTAATTGGAGTCGTGTTCGCTTCTGAGCCTCGAGTGGTGCAGGCGGTGCATCATGGGGGAGGGGATGATGAGCCGTACCAGACGATCCAGTGCGGGCGGAATGGAGATGTTGCCGTGCTGGAATTCAATGACCGGTGTCATGAAAAGGGAGTAGAGCAGCAGGTGTTCGATACCCGCACCGATCAGCATAAAAAGGGGGAGACGCAGCAGTTCCGAGATCAGTATCTCGATATAATGAAAGCGCCAGCTGGTGGTGACATCGAGGGTGGAGTCGCTGTGGTGTATGGAGTGGAACCGCCAGAGAAATGACGTTTCATGGTTGAGTCGATGCCATAGGTACATCCACAGGTCGATGAGCAGGATGATCACGATGGCTTTGGCAACGGGGGGGAGGGCCAGCATCCCGATTCCCGGCCAGGCATTTCTCGACCAGTCCAGCATGAATGCCATGAGTATGCCCGAAGGGAACAGGATCAGCAGGTTGAGACCGGCTATCGAAAGATTGAGCTTTGCATGAAGAGTGCGACGCTTCTGATGAGAGAACCAGGGGTTGAAGCCCTCGATAATCCAGAGCAGCACTCCCACGGCAATGGTTGTGCCGTATGAGAATATGCGGAGGTCAGGTATGCTCACCACAACGCTCAAGCTCACGGTTTTACATCCGAAGCAACCTTCATACTCACTATTCTGGTGGGATTGGTAACAACGCCATTGTTGTATTGCGAACCAGCCTTGATCTTGTCTACAAATTCCATTCCAGATACTACATGTCCCCAGACCGTGTATTGCCCGTCGAGAAATGGAGATGGTGCGAAGCAGATGAAAAACTGGCTATCGGCACTGTTGGGATCAGAGGCGCGGGCCATTGAGACGGTGCCCCGGATATGCTGCGCGCGCGAAAATTCAGATGTAAGCTGTTTGCCGGAACCGCCGCTACCATCGCCGCTCGGATCGCCGGTCTGGGCCATAAATCCTGGTATAACACGGTGGAAGGAGAGCCCATTATAAAAACCCTTGCGGGTCAACTCTTTGATGCGAACTACATGGCGGGGGGCAATATTTGGAAGCATCTGAATGACGACTCGTCCTGATGGCAGGTCGAGATATATTGTGTTTTCGGGATCGAGTGCTGGAGCGGCAGAAGCGGACAATGGAAGAAAGGCGGTCAAAAGCCCTAAAAAGAGAACAAGAGTTCTAAATGGTTTGTTCAGCATGAGGTTCCGGTTACGTTTGGATGAATATTTTTTATGAATTATAGCAAGAATGAAACGAGATAGCAATGGACTGTACAATTTATTCTGAATTCTGTGCGTGCCAAACCGGTTGAGCACAAGCACAGGCTGGACTTTAGAGATGTTCGATTGCGTTGTGAACCGTGAAGGACAGAACAATTACCCCTCAATCGGAACAAAAGCAATATTTATGATGTACATTCCTTGGGCTCTACTCATCACGCACAATATTTTGAAAACAAACCGCTCTCATCTTATGAAAACCGGAACAATAATCATTTCTCTCCTCTGCTTCGCCCTGACCCTTGGTGCATGCAAAAACAATGACAAACCAAAAGAAAACAGCACCCCTGAAAAGGTAAATGCAATAAACAAGAAAGTACTGGAACCAGAGATGCTGATTAATAAAAACGAGGCCGCTGAACTGCTGGGGGAAGCCGTAAAAGATGGGGAAAAAAGGGAGACAAAGGTGGTTGGCTTGAAGCTCTGTATGTATAACCCGGTAAATTCATCATCAAGTCGCTATCTTCAGGTAGGGCTAACCCAGGACTCCTTTATGCCTCCTGAAGGGGTCGGCTCCGAAACAATTTACCGTCAGCTCAAAAAGATGCTTGCCAGCTCAAAAATTGATGTCAAAGAGCTCGGTAATGAAGCCTTCATTGCTACAGGTGGACTCTACATCTTGAAAGATGGATATTACATCCTGATATCCTCAGGTAATATCGCAAGAGATGAAACAATTTTGACTCTCAAATCGGCAGGAAAAAAAGTGCTGGAAAACCTTGACAAGGTCAAGTAAGATCTGCTTGATTTCAGGCATATTGAGAAGGATGTGTCGACACAATTTACCGCTTCGCCATTTTCTTTTTGGACAGACCAGAACCAAGGGTTACGCATTCATCCTTTGGTTCCGATAAAGTGAGGCTGTTTTAGTTGTGAATTAGGTATATTTTTGAAACTAAAACGGGGTGGTACATGGAAAAAAAGTATGAGGTGGGCAGTGATTATTTTGTTGAAAAGGTTATAGCTGCTATTTTTTATGGATTCCGTACCGTCAAAAATCCATCATCCGTAACGGTTCATCCTGAACTCATGATGAGAATAAGGGATAATTTCAAGAATAAAGTGGTTGCGCCGAAAAGTGTTGATGATATGGAAATGTTTTTTGGACTGCCGGTCATTGAGGATGCGACAAAAGATAAGGATTATATCTCTATAGGTTAAGGTCTGAACTATACTGCAGCAGGGCCTCGGCACAATGACGCAGGTTGAATTGAAGCACTCTCCCCTGTTGACTTCAACCTGCGTTCCAACTTTATGGCTAAGAATTTTTTCTTTTCAGAGAAGCCCTCTAATTCAGCTGCAAGATTGTAAAATTGAGAAATGAAGCAAAGCTTACCCACAAAAGGTAGGGAATAAGGAGATATGCCGCCAAGGGGGATACAGCTTTGAATTTTACGATAGTGAGCACGATCGCCAGCCAGAGAAAAACAATCTCCACAAGAGCATACAGAGGAGAGTGAAGTCCGAAAAATGCGGCCGACCAGCCGAGATTAAGCAGAAGCTGCACACCGAATATGGTAAGCGCTCCCTGAATGTTGTTTTTTTCAGACCTCTGCTGTACCACAAGGTAGAGGGCGATTCCCATAAGCAGGAACAAGATGGTCCACGCTATAGGAAAGAGCCAGTCAGGCGGGTTCCATGAGGGTTTGTGGAGCACGGAATAGTACCACTCAGAACCGGGCACGGGTGTAAACTTGCTGCCTCCAAAGGCAAAGACAAAACATAAACCGATACAGGCGGCAAGTGTTGGAATATTGAGTTTCGTTCTTGTTGGCATTAAAGTTGGTATTAAAATTATCAATCAATCTTATCACTATAAATAAGAAACAGATAGATGGTTCGGATAATTCCCCGCACCACCGCTATAATGCAAAACAAAATGGTATGTACTCTACCGGTAAATGCCATTGGAATGAAAGAATGGGTTGAAATGTTATATTGAGCGCGATTATAAATCCTTACGTTCTGATACAGACATACATGGAAACAAGAAGCAACGAACTGCAGAGTGCCATCAGGGCTGCACATGCGGCAGGAGTTATCACCCTTGAAAAATTTGGAGAACTCTCTCAAAGTGAAATTCAGGGAAAAGATTTTAAAGATTTTGTTACCGATGTCGACAAGGCTTGTGAGGCGGCAATAAGCTCCATTCTCAAAGAGAGTTTCCCTGATGACAGTATGCTTTGTGAAGAGGGAACAGTTGTAAGCGGCTCTTCAGGAAGAACCTGGATTGTCGATCCTCTTGACGGCACCTTGAACTTCATTCACTCCTTTCCAGTTTTTTCAATCAGTATTGCTCTGAAAGAGAGTAATAATGAGCTGGTGACCGCTGTTGTCTATCAGCCTGTGCTCAAGGAGCTCTTTACGGCTGAAAAGGGCTGTGGTGCTTACCTGAACGGAAAACCAATCAAGGTCTCTAACCGCACAGAGAAAGAGAGTTTTCTCATTGCAACCGGTATTCCGTTCACGGAGTACCACTATATCGACTCTTATTTCGGAATGATGAAAGAGGTTATTCGCGATTCTGCCGGTATACGGCGTGCCGGTTCAGCGGCCATAGATCTTGCCTATACGGCCTGTGGGAGGTTTGATGGTTTCTGGGAGTACAAGCTTTTTCCATGGGATTTTGCTGCCGGTGTGCTGCTTGTCCGCGAAGCAGGAGGCACGGTCACCGACTTTACCGGCGACGAGGATGTTTTTCAAAGGCAGAGTATTATTGCCGGTAACACTATCTCCCAGCCGCTCCTGCTTGAAAAAGCAGTGAAACACTTTTCCGCTCAGGCAGCGACAAACAGCCTGATTTGAAGAGGAAATCGATCTTTATTATCTTTAAGGTTTAGAGTTTTTCATCACAACAATTCAAGTTCATTTCCTGTACGGCACTTAGAGTCAGGAACAACGATTACACTATGCTCATTCATCAGCGCACACTTCAAAAAGAAATTTCCCTCTGGGGTACAGGACTGCACACCGGCAAAGAGTGCATGATTACCTTTAAACCTGCTCCGGTTAACTACGGCTACCGTTTTGTACGGACAGATATTGAAAACAGTCCTGAAATACCGGCACTGATAGAGAACGTGATTGATGTCTTGCGGGGTACCACTATCGGCCTCAATGATGTGAAAGTGCACACCACTGAACACGTTCTCGGCGCTCTTTACGGTCTCCAGATCGATAACTGCCGCATTGAAATGAGCGGGCCTGAACCTCCGGTAATGGATGGAAGCTCATACCCTTTTGCTGAAGCGCTTCTGGAAGCCGGTTTCAAGGAGCAGGAAGAACCAAAAAATTACCTGGTCATTGATGAGACCATTGAATACCATGATGCTGAAAACAGTGTTGATATTGTTGCGCTGCCGCTTGACGACTTCAGAATAACAGTCATGGTGGATTACAAAAACCCGGCGCTCGGTTCGCAGCACTCAGGTCTTTTTAATCTGGATACGGAATTTCTCAAAGAGTTCTCACCCTCAAGAACATTCTGTTTTCTCAGCGAAGTGGAAGCACTGGCCAACCAGGGCATCATCAAGGGTGGTGATATTGACAACGCTATTGTCATTATCGACAAAACCATGCAGAAAGAGGAACTTGACACCCTTGGAAAAAAACTTGGTATAGAGAGCGAGCATCTGGTTCTCGGCGAAAACGGCATCCTCAACAACCGGGAGCTGCGCTTCAAGAACGAACCTGCGCGTCATAAACTGCTTGACCTTCTCGGAGATATCGCACTCCTTGGCATGCCTCTCAAGGCACAGGTGCTTGCTGCACGGCCTGGTCATGCTTCGAATGTGGAATTTGTGAAGCAGCTTAAAAAGTATGCCGATCGCAACAAACTTGCACGGCAGTTCCAGCACGAGAAAAAAGCTGGTGTTATTTTTGATATCAATGCCATTCTAAACATCCTCCCCCACCGCTATCCCTTCCTTTTAATCGACAAGATTGTTGAGTTCAAACTCGATGAAAAAATTGTATCGATTAAAAACGTCACCATGAATGAACCCTTTTTCCAAGGGCACTTTCCCGGGAACCCTATCATGCCTGGCGTGCTTATCCTTGAAGCCATGGCTCAGACTGGAGGCATCATGATGCTGAATGGTAATGACAAGATCAAGGAAAGTGTGGTCTATTTCATGGGTATCGACAAGGCCCGCTTCCGTAAACCGGTGCTTCCCGGTGACACGCTTGTGATTGAAGCAACCATGACCAACAAACGCCGAAGCGTCTGCCAGTTTGACGCAAAAGCTTATGTTCGTGGAGAGCTTGTCTGCGAAGCCTCCCTTATGGCGACTGTTGTGGCGAAAAACAAGTAAGCGTTATCATTATCGAGAACGAGAGAGAACGCCCTGGACTCAGAAACAGGGCGCTTCTTGACACCTGCCCACATTCTACCAACAAGTTATCAACATGCCACAGTCAACACAAGTACATGATGTTAATGCTTGTAAAATCCTATAAAAAATTAAGTTAGCGTATCAGCCAATTGGCATTGCGGTTTCCGGCGTAAAGTTATCAATAGTATACAAGCCTAAATTGCCATAGTGTACAACTTAAATTCCCGCCTATATGAAAACTATAATCCCGAATACTGGTTCAACCCCTTACAGTTCCGTTTGGCGTAAACTGCCTTGCGTATTTTGGTGACACTGTCAGCCTTTTCGAACACAGGTTCTGGTTCTTTGAATCGATTTTCGAGACTTTTATGAGCTCCTACAACTGATTCTCAGACCCGAAGCGGAAGTCTTAGTTGAATGGACGACCCGAGAGGTCGTATGAAAATAATGTTTGTTGGGTACTCTGTGGTATGACTATATTTTATTGACAGGGTGGCATAGATGTCATATTTTGTTTATTGACTTTAAGTGTCAATGATATAAGCAATTGTGATATCTTTTACACCTTTTTTTTGTTTTTTGATGAATAATTCAGGTTACATTTCGTTTTGTAGTAAAATAAGTGTGGAGTTGTATTGGGGGAGGATACCTGAGATCTGCCAATGTATTAAATTGAGGTTGATGATGAAAAAGCTGCCAGTAGGGATACAGACCTTCAGTAAAATAATTGAGGGTGATTATCTCTACATTGACAAAACGGAGATTGCAAGCTCATTGATTGAGAAATATCAATATGTTTTTCTGTCGCGTCCACGGCGTTTCGGGAAAAGCCTCTTTCTTGATACGCTGAAAAATATTTTCGAGGGAAAACGGGAGCTTTTTCAGGGGCTTAGGATTGAGGATCAATGGAACTGGCAGGTAAACTATCCGGTCATTAAGATAAGTTTCAGTGGCGGGATTCACTCAAAGGCCGATCTTGAGGAGGATTTGTTACACATACTCAAATCAAATGAGGAACGACTTGGATTGGAGTGTGAGAACAGATCAAAAGCACAATATTTTTTCGCAGAATTAATCAGGAAAGCGGCGGAGAAATATAATCAGAAGGTTGTTATTCTCGTTGATGAGTATGACAAGCCCATCCTCGACAATATTGAGCATATCCCTGAGGCGCTCACCATTCGTGATGGAATGCGTGATTTTTATACAAAAATAAAGGAGAACGACGAGTACCTGCGCTTTGCATTCCTTACGGGTGTAACCAAATTCTCCAAAGTGTCGCTCTTCAGCGGTCTGAACAATCTCGAAGATATAAGCCTGAATCCTGACTATGGCACTGTCTGCGGATATACCCAGCATGATGTGGATACCGCTTTTGCTCCGTATCTCGAAGGTGTGGATATGGAAGAGGTCAAACGGTGGTACAATGGCTATAACTTTTTGGGTGACAGGGTCTATAACCCTTATGATATCCTGCTTTTTATCAAGAATCATTATGTGTTTGACAATTATTGGTTCGAAACCGGTACCCCACGTTTTCTGGTAGAGTTGATCAAAAAAAACAGCTATTTCATCCCTGATTTTCTCAATATCAACGTTGACAAGAGTCTGGTAAACAGCTTTGACATTGAAAATCTTAATCTGGAGACCATTCTGTTTCAGACTGGCTATTTGACCATCAAACGCTTATTGCCGTCGGGCATGGGGGTTGGCTACGAATTGGGATTTCCCAACAAAGAGGTGCAGATAAGTTTCAACGAATATATTTTGCGTTCGATGACCAGCAGTTCACAAAAAGAACCGATCCGCTACGAGCTGCTTGATATCATCAACGCCGGAGATGTTGGAAGTCTGGAACCTGTTATCCGGCGCCTTTTCTCAAGCATCGCCTACAATAATTTCACCAACAATTATATTGAGAGTTACGAGGGATTCTATGCCAGTGTGCTCTATGCCTATTTTGCCAGTATCGGGGTCGACATTATCGCCGAGGATGTGAGCAACAAAGGAAGAGTTGACTTGACGCTGCAGGCCGAAGGGAGAACCTTTCTGTTTGAATTCAAGGTGTGCGACGGAGAGCCGCTTGAGCAGATCAAGAAGATGAACTATTACGATAAATATAGTGGCGAGCGTTACCTGATTGGCATTGTCTTTGACCCGACGGCAAGAAATGTCAGCAGGTTTGAGTGGGAGAAGGTTTGAGACTGGCAAAACATTCAAGAGCTGTAATCCAGTCCCTTTTGAATTTTGTAAAACCTCACGCAATACAGAAAAAAGGAGTAGAGCAGCATGACGGTGGAGAGGTATAAAAAGAACTCCTTCATGAGATAGCGCTGAAAAAAGGGATGAGGCCAGACCATGGTAATAAACAACATTGAAACAAAGCCAACGGCCCACTTCCCTGGCCAAAGCGATGTGGTAAGAACTGAATGGCGGAATTTCACATAGCCGGCACCGATAAAAATCAAGAAATCCCTCAGTACGGCAAAAAGTACAAACCACAGGGGAAGTTGACCAACCCAGAGAAAATAGATCGCTACACTTGCAAGACAGAGTTTATCGGCAAGTGGATCCAGAATTTTCCCCATTTCCGAGACATCATTGGTCCATCGGGCAGCCTGACCATCAAACCAGTCGGTTAACAGAGCTACAATCATGATGACAATGGCCGTGGTGGTATGGCCAGTATGAAAATAATAGAGAAACCATGGTATCAATATTATTCTCAGAAAACTCAGAAAATTGGGCAGATTATAGATACGACCTTCCATATTCAATTTATTGTCAAATTCCAGTATCTCTTATTTTCAAAATAAGATACGGGCAAGAAAAATCATCAAAAACAGCTAAAACTTTACCATAACTTTATGAATTGCACAATATCTCTGTTTTTTGGTCTTTCTGTATACTTGGAAAATGTTTTGGAAAATGTTCTGAAAAGTTAAATAAGATAAGGAAATAGAGGGAATAAACTTTTGAAGGGTGAATTTTTCTTCTTCCCTACATGCTGAAAGCCAAAAGCTTGAACGGGTTTGTCGTCTGCCTGAAGGATTCGCAGATAATAAATAAATTTCAGGATCACCTCCCGAGTTCCATTTCTCATCTCTTTAAGTTAAACGCGTCCCACTGTTCCCCCCAAGATTACGTCGGGCGACAAAAGCCGTACGAGCAGGAGAGTGCGCCGCAATCTAAATGTGCAGCATGCGTTCACACGGCGACAATGCAGTTTCGGCCTGCATGCTTTGCCTCGTAACAGGCCTTATCGACACGAACGAAGGTGGCATCTGGTTCTAAAGTTGCTGTATCGGCTCTGGAATTGTTTGTCGGAGAGATCGAAGTCGAGGTCAAGAAGGGAGGTTGTGCCTGGGCTTCGATTCTGAATCCGGAGAGAGCTTGACCGCGAGTGATGGCATCGGCGAAGAGGAAGCATATTCCCCTTTCTACCGGATGAGCTTATCGGGAGATGCATTGATAAACTTCGACCAGCTTCCACCCCCAGACCTTGCACCTCCTGCAGAAAGAAATGGCTTCCGGCTGTCGCCTCTGAGCAGATCACACAGGGCTATGCCGAGAGCATCGGTAACGTCATAAGGTTTAGGGGCTATAGCGATACCAAGCATCCTGGTAACCATAAAAGCAACCTGCTCCTTGCTTGCCGCACCTCTACCGGTTATCGATGATTTCACCTCACGAGGAGCATACTCATGCAGGATAAGATTATGATTCATGGCAAGGGCAATAACTGCACCGCGCACCTGACCAAGCTTCAGTGCCGATTGTACATTCCGGCTTAAAAAAGCAGTTTCGAGAGCTACACGTTCAGGCCGAAAATCATCAATAACCTGAGAGAGCTCCCGATAAATTTCTCCAATCCGCTCTGCATGGCTTCGGCGGGGATTAAGACGTATGACACCGCAAACAAGGACTGAAAACCCTCCAGAGTCCTGGCGAATAACACCGTAACCGGTATTCAGACTTCCGGGATCAATCCCGAGCACAACCATTCCCTATTCGTTTAAGCTGCTCATTGCACTTTCACTGATCTCCATATTTGTGTAGACCGCCTGGACATCGTCATTGTTTTCAAATGCATCGATCAACTTGATTACCTTCCGGGCATCATCGGCTTCAAGCTCAATATAGTTTTCCGGTATAAGATCAATCTTTGCGTTTTCGTAAACAATCTTTGACTCGTCAAGCACTTTTTTAACCTTTTCAAGATCCTTGACATCAGTAATGACGGTATAGTAGCTCTCATCGTCGGCGTTGAGGTCTTCAAGACCTGCATCGAGCAGGAGTTCCATAAGGCGTTCCTCATCGGCAGCGGCTTTTGGAACATCAAGGCATCCCTTGCGATGGAACATCCAGCCCACACTGCCGCTTTCACCGAGCGAACCATTGTTGCGACTCATGATATGGCGGATATCAGCAACGGTACGGTTACGATTGTCCGTTGCCGTCTCAATAATTAGTGCAATACCTGCAGGGCCATAGCCTTCATAGGTAATTTCGTCGTAGGTGACTCCCTCAAGCTCACCTGTGCCCTTTTTGACGGCACGCGAAATATTGTCCATCGGCATTGAGTTATCCCTTGCCGTGTCGATAGCCAGCCTTAAACGGGGGTTTCCGGTTGGATCGCCACCACCCATCCTTGCTGAAATCGTAATCTCCTTGACCAGTTTGGTAAACAAACTTCCCCTTTTCTGATCAGTTACCGCCTTCTTCCTTTTAATGGTTGCCCATTTGCTATGTCCTGACATAATAAAAAATGCTGATTTATTATTCCTCGAAGCTCCCTGCCTATGATAATAGATTTATTTTCTTTAAATAAAATCAAATCCAACGGCATTCGTGCAAGTTAACAACAAGAAAAAACAATGACAAACTTGATGACCGCCTATCAGGGTGAACCTGGAGCTTATAGTGAGATTGCCGCGCTCCGTATCGGTGAGCCAAAACCATTCGAATCGTTCGAAGAGGTTTTTGCTGCTGTTGAAAACCATGAGGTAGATTATGCGGTTATTCCAATAGAAAATTCACTCGGGGGCAGTATTCATCAAAACTATGATCTTCTGCTCCAGCATCCGGTTACCATTGTGGCTGAAACCTTTGTCAAGGTTGAGCACTGCCTGCTTGGTATTCACGGTTCATCGATAGAAGGTGCCCTGAAAGTACTTTCTCATCCCCAGGCACTGGCGCAGTGCCGTAATTTTTTTACAACGCACAGAAACCTCAAAGCTGAAGTGGCCTACGACACAGCCGGCAGTGCAAAAATAGTTGCTGCTGAAAAAGATTTCACAAAGCTTGCCATTGCTTCAAAAAGAGCTGGCGAACTCTACGGGCTGGAAGTTCTTCAGGAAAACCTTGCCGATGAAGAGTGGAATATTACCCGGTTTTTCTGTATTTCACATTCCGAAGAGAGCAATACATTGCATCATATAACAAAGCCTGATACCTCACAGCACAAGACCTCCATTGCGTTCACACTTCCCAACGTGCAAGGTTCACTTTTTAAGGCTCTTGCCACTTTTGCCATGCGTGATATTGATCTGGCAAAAATCGAATCGCGACCATTCAGAAAAAAAGCGTTTGAGTATCTTTTTTATGTCGATTTCATGGGAGATCAGCACGACCCGAATATTGACAATGCCATCGGCCATCTCAGGGAATTTGCCACCATGGTCAAGGTACTTGGCAGTTACGGGATAGTTGCAGAATGAGCAAAAAACAACTCGATTTTTTTCCGGCCTTCGACCAGGAGAAAAAGGTGGAAGAGGTCAAAAAGCCCCTTGAGAAGCCTGCACTTTTTCTTATCGACGGTATGGCCATTATCTACCGTGCCTTTTTTGCCCTGCAGCGGGCAGGCATGACAAGTCGGGATGGAGTTCCAACAGGGGCTATCTACGGATTTGCTTCGGCACTTTTTAAAATCTTTGAAACCTATAAGCCGCACTATCTGGCAGCCGTATTTGACAGTAAGGAAAAAACCTTTCGTCACGATATTTATCCCGCTTATAAAGCCAATCGGCTGACACCACCTGAAGATCTCATCATGCAGCTTGATGCTGTCTTTGAACTGCTTGATGCTCTCGGTATTCCACTGATCAAAACCCCTGGATATGAGGCGGACGATCTCATCGGAACAGCTGCCCGTAAATTCGAGGAGAGCTGCCAGATCTATATTGTCACACCAGACAAGGATCTTGCTCAGCTGGTGCGCGATGGAGTAAAAATCCTCAAACCTGGCAAGAACCAGAATGAGCTTGAACTGATGGAGAACAAAGAGGTCGCTGAACAATTCGGGGTACCCCCTGAACTCTTCACCCAGTTCCTGACCCTGACTGGTGACACCTCAGACAATATTCCCGGAGCTAAAGGAATCGGCCCTAAAACTGCCTCTGCCCTGCTGGGTAAATATGGCTCTCTTGACAATATCTATAATCATTTAGACGATATCTCCCCGAAAAACAGAAAAAGCCTTGAAGAGTTTCAACCGCAACTTGATCTGATAACCAAGCTTGTCACCATACGCACCGATCTGCAGATCGACGTCACCCTGACGGAGCTTGCATGTGGATTGCCGGACCAGACTAAACTTTTACCGTTGCTGCAAAAGCTTGGCCTGAAGACCATTATAGCAAGACTCCCGGCAGTCTTCAATGACTATGTGCACTCCCCTGCTGATGACCTTCCATTTGCTGAGCAGACAACCAATACACAGGAGAGTAAAGAGCCTGAACTTCGGTCACCGCAAATCGGTGCCGACTATGCTCTCGTCGATACCTCAGAAAAACTGAATGAGCTGCTCCTCTCCCTTAAAAACGCCAAACGGGTTGCGGTCGACACGGAAACCACAAGTCTTGATACCTTTGAAGCTGAACTGGCCGGCATATCATTTTCAATCGAGGCTGGAAAAGCACGCTTTATCTCCTTTGCAAACAGCGTTCTGCATCGGGAAAGCACGCTTGAACTCTTAAGGCCTATCCTTGAAAATCCTTTCATTCTGAAAACCGGCCAAAACCTTAAATACGATATTCTTGTCCTGAAAAAATACGGTATAGAGCTCTCCCCGGTTGGATTCGACACCATGCTTGCCAGCTATGTGCTCAACCCTGAAGAAAAACACAATCTTGATGACATGGCAGCCTGTCATCTCGGTTACCAGACAACAACCTTTGACGAACTGGTTGGAACCGGAAAAACGAAAGTGCATATTTTCGACGTAGAACCCACCAAGCTTGCAAACTATGCCTGCCAGGATGCCGATCTCGCCCTCCAGCTCGAAGATATGTTCCGCAAAAAACTCGAGGGAGAAAAAGAGCTGCTATGGATTTGCGAAAAGATAGAATTCCCTCTTGTAGCTGTGCTTGCTTCAATGGAATATGCAGGGGTATCCATCGACACAGCACATCTTGAAAAGGCCTCTGAAAAGGCCGGAATAGAGCTGGAACTGCTGACAGAAAAAATTTATGCCTCAGCTGGTTCAGCCTTCAACATCGATTCACCCAAGCAGCTTGCACATATTCTTTTCAATGTCCTTCTGCTGCCGACCAAAAAAGCAACCAAAACCGGCTTCTCAACCAATGTTGAAGTGCTTGAGGAACTTGCACCTCTTCACCCTGTGGCAAGTGACCTCCTCGAATACCGGAGTCTGCAGAAGCTCAAGACAACCTATATCGACGCTCTGCCTAAAATGCTCAATCCCCGGACAGGCAGACTCCACACCTCGTTCAACCAGCATATCACGGCCACCGGAAGGCTCTCCTCTTCCAAACCAAACCTGCAGAACATCCCTATACGCACAGCTCTTGGAAAAGAGATACGCAAGGCATTTGTTCCCTCATCCCCGGACAAATGGCTTCTTTCCGCCGACTATTCCCAGATTGAACTGAGAATTGCCGCTGAAATTTCCGGTGATCCCAAGCTCCTTGAAGCATTCCGCAACCATGAAGACATACATGCAGCTACTGCCAGGGTGATTTTTGGTACCGATGACATTAACAGCGATATGCGGCGCAAGGCAAAAGAGGTAAATTTCGGTGTTCTTTACGGTATAATGCCTTTCGGACTTTCAAAAAGGCTGAATATCCCCCAGAAAGAAGCAAAAGCCATTATCGACACCTACATTTCGAAATATCCCGGACTGTTCCATGCACTGCAGAACATTATAGAACAAGGCCGAATAAACGGCTATGTCTCAACCCTTCTTGGACGACGCCGTTACATTGCGGATCTCAACAGCCGGAATACAAACCTGAAAAAAGCAGCTGAACGGGCTGCCATGAACACACCAATCCAGGGCACCGCAGCCGATATTATCAAATGCGCCATGATCCTCTGCAGCGAGCGCATGCTTGAACAGAATATGCAATCTGTCATGCTTCTGCAGGTACATGACGAACTGCTCTTTGAAACAACGGATGAGGAAAAACAACCGCTTTCGGCCATGATTGAGCAAGCAATGATTGATGCTGCAATAACTTGCGGCATGAAAACCGTACCCGTCGAGGTTGATACCGGCACAGGAAAAAACTGGTTTGAGGCCCACTAATCATTGACTTATAAAAAAAAGTTTTTTTATATTTCCCCATTAATAATGACTTACCTGTTCAGGCAAACAATCCAGAAACTGCATGTCTTTACCCAAACGGTTTATGAATCTGCCTGAATACAGCAGGAAATTGCAGACGCTGCTCTTTAAGCATCTTTCCATAAAAACTTTTACCCTCTCTCTTACTCTTGTCACCTCTCTTGTAGTGGCTCCTTCGAGAGTAATGGCTGAAGAAAAACAGCCAGTCGACAGCCAGCAGAAAAGCACTCTGGACAGCAATACAGAAGAACTTCTGGCAAGTACGGAACAGATGATTGAGCAGCTGATCCGGCAGATAGATCTGGAGAATGAGAGCGCTCCGGAAAAAGGGGAACTCACTGGCAACCCCAATCCCACCACTTTTATTTCAAGCGTTCCCAACATCCGTCCGGTAGGTGGAGCAATTACCAGCAATTTCGGCATGCGGGTACATCCGATCTACCATGTCGCTCTTTTTCACTCCGGCGTTGATTTTGCTGTACCTGAAGGCACAAGGGTGCACTCTACTGGTGACGGAATTATAGCTTTTTCTGGCTACGACAAAGGCTTTGGACAAAAAGTAACCATCAATCACGGTTACGGCTTTAAAACAATTTATGCCCATCTCTCAAAAGCGCTTGTCCGCCAGGGCCAGCAGGTTAAACGTGGCGATATCATTGCACTTTCGGGAAACACCGGGTTATCAACCGGCGCACACATACACTATGAAGTCCACAAAGACAATGTCGTCGTCAATCCAACGGCTTATTTCTTTGATGGAAAAAATCCCGTCAAATTCATCACTATACACAAGACTTCACCTGAAGAAAAAGGCAATAACTCTTAACCTGAATAAATCAATCAACATAGTATGTACTGGAATTTAGATCTTGCCCGTTATATAGCCGACGCTCCATGGCCTGTTACAAAAGATGAACTTATTAACTACGCAAACCGAACAGGTTCACCACAACAGGTAATTGAGAACCTGATGGATCTTCCTGAAAGTGACGATATGTATGAAAGCCTTGACGAAATATGGCCTGACTACCCTACCGACGAAGACTTTGGCTACAGTGATGAAGAGCCACTAACATAGGAAACCAGGACTCAGTTCAGTGTTTTTTTTTTAATCAATCTCTTTCGTTTCAGAGTTAAAGCACTCACTCTGATCGCTCTTTTATTGCTGCTCTGTGCCATTATAGCCAATGGTTATTCGATCAGCACAGGAGAGGAGCGATCAACACTGCCTCCATTTGTAACAAATATAAGGTTTACAGGCAATAAAGCGATCAGTGACGAGGAGCTCAGGCAGATCATTGCTACATCCGAACACACAACCTTTCTTGGACTCGGCCTGTTTGGAGGAGCGCTTAAGCCCTTCAATCAAGAGGAGTTTGAAAAAGACCTCTCTCTCATTAAAAAACTCTATACCTATAAAGGATATTTTTTTTCCACCGTGGACACCACGATTGTCCGCAAAGGCAACGGAAAAAAGGTGGATCTGAAGATCCTTATCCGTGAACATGAACCATCAAGAATTGATTCCCTGAAATATGAGGGGCTTGAAAAAATATCAAAGGATTGTAAAGCTCACTATCTTGATACAAGGCGGCTGAAAGTCGGCGATATTTTTTCCGTTGATCGGCTGATCGAAGAGAGGAACCGCACCATCTCCTTTTTCAGAGAAGAGGGTTTTGCTTTTTTTCATGAGGACAGTATCCGCATCAAGGTTGATACCGTTGGAAATCGTGCAGGAGTAATGTTCAGGCTCAGCCTACCGGAACAACTGAAATATGGAACTATCCATGCGGTTGTACACAACCCAATGAGGAGCGACACTGCACCGGGAGAAAAAAACTTTACAAAGGATAACATCAGCGGTAAAATTATTGGAAAACAGAATATATCCCCCGATCTCATTGCTTCTGCCATTGAGTACCGCCCTGGAAAGGTTACACGCCAAACTCTTGAACAGCACACTCTGCAGAATTTTGGTATCACCAATATTTTTTCATCCATCTATATCACTCCTGACTCGGTGCGCAATGGCGCACTCTTCACCACCGTGCATCTGGAAACAGCACCAAGACACCAGATAGAGCCAAAATTACTGGTTGACAACCGTTACGGCGCCCTGTTTTTCGGAGGATCTCTGGCTTATGAAAACAAAAACCTGCTGGGAGGAGCTGAACAATTTCATACTTCTGCGGAATTTGGCACCCAGGTTGGCGACAACAATACCCTGCTTGGAAACCTCGACCCAACACAGTACGCCAAGGTGATTCCCTATGAATTCAATCTGAAAAGCAGCCTCATCTTACCGGTTCTTAAAAAACCCGGCAACGCCTATTCCGTGACTGCCGAATATGCAAGTACCATACAACCGGTGCTTCTCTCAACCCAGAACGGACTTATCCGCGGATCATACAATGCTAAATTGAGTCCATCCTCACACCTGACATTCGACTTTTTTGAAGTTGAGCTGATTAAGAGCGACTCCCTCAGAGGATTCAAACAGCTTTTCAAAACAAATCTTGCCCAAAATATTGGTATTAACCCTGCGAACAGCGCCGCGGTCAACGCTGGAATTGACAGCCTTCTGCAAACCCATATTGATCAAACCTTCCGGCTTCGTTATAACTACACAAACCGCCAAAACACTCTGCCACCAAAAACAATCTGGAACTTCGACCTGCTTCTTGAAGATTGCGGAACCATTCCCTGGCTGATCGACAAATATCTTGATAAAAAAAATTATATCGGGTTCACCGATCAAGATCCCCAGATCTTTGGGACAACCTATACCCAGTATATAAAAGCTGAACCAAGCCTGAGCGTTATAGAAAACATCACACCACAAAGCCAGCTTGCCAGCAGAGGCCAGATTGGATGGATGACACCATGGGGTAAAGCGGAATCAACCCCTCAAGAACGACGCTTATTTGCAGGAGGGGCTAACAGTATGCGAGGATGGCTTTTCAATACCCTCGGACCAGGCAGCAGCGCAAGCCACGCAGCTTCAAATTTCGGCGCTGACATCAAACTTGAACTTAATGTGGAATACAGAGTGAAATTTTTCAAGTTCTTCCATCAGCCATCAGGAGTAACCTTTTTTTCCGATATGGGCAACATCTGGGACAGAACCGGAGCCTATGCCTTTTCTCCGGAATCCATGATCAATAACTATGCATGGGATGCAGGAGTCGGAGTTCGACTGGGCTCTCCAATAGGGCCCTTCCGTTTTGATTTTGCCTATAAACTACGTGATCCAACGGAGAACAAAGCTTGGCGCATCTCAACATGGAAACTCAATGATGTCACATTCAATTTTGGAATTGGCGAAGCATTTTAATTATTTGGCGGGGGAAATCTTTTTTCACGATTAAGGAAGTATCAACATGCAAGCAACTTCAACGCTTCTGGCTCCATCCATTCTTTCGGCAGACTTCACCAACCTTAAGCGCTCAATAGAGATAGCCGACAAGGCGGGAGCTGACTGGATTCACTGCGATATCATGGACGGAAACTTTGTCCCGAACATCACCTTTGGCCCTTTTATAGTGCAGGCTATCGCCGCATGCAGCTCAGCAATTATCGACACCCATCTGATGATTGCCGCTCCAGATCGCTTCATTGAGGATTTTGTTAAAGCAGGCTCCCACCAGATCACCGTTCATCAGGAGGCCTGCCCGCATCTGCACCGTACCATTCAGTTCATTAAAAGCCTCGGCGTCAAAGCCGGTGTTTCAATCAATCCGGCAACATCCCTGTCAACGCTTGACTCCATTCTGCCGGATCTCGATCTTGTTCTTTTAATGACCGTGAATCCCGGTTTCGGCGGACAGAAGTTTATACCCTCATCCATTGGAAAAATCCAGCAGCTCCACAAAATGCGCATGGAGCTCAATCCAGAGATGGTTATCGCCATTGACGGCGGCATTACAGAAGAAAATGCCCAGGAAGTAGTTACGGCTGGCGCTGATGCATTGATTGCCGGGACGGCATTCTTCAAGTCAGCCGACCCGGGAAAAACTGCCGCAATAATAAAGGCTATGACCAGATAACCTCACGAAGCTCACTGCTTGTATGCAGCCCTTCTCCTATCAGCACGGCATCAAATGATGCCTGCTCGATAAGGGAGATATCATCGACTGTTTTCATACCGCTTTCAGCAACAGCAACCACATCTGAGGGAATAAAGGGACGAAGCGCTACCGATGTCTCAAGCTTGAGGGAGAAGTCTTTCAAATCACGGTTGTTGACTCCGATCATGAGAGCACCCTTCTCAAGAGCCCGGTCAAGCTCTTTACGGTCATGCACCTCCACAAGCACATGCAGGCCAATGCTGAGTGCCAGCTGGAGATAATCATCAAACTGGGATGGATCGAGTGCTGCGACGATGAGTAAAATGGCGTCAGCACCGATCAGGCGGGACTGAAAAATCTGGGATTCATCGATAATGAAATCCTTGCGCAGTACCGGCAGTGAGAACGAACGGCTGACCATCTGAAGATAGTCGTTTGAACCCTGAAAAAAATTGCGGTCGGTAAGCACAGAATAAGCTGCGGCACCAAGATCTCCATATCGCCTGGCAATTTCAAGAGGATCAAAATCCTCGACAATAAGACCACGTGAAGGAGATGCTTTTTTGATTTCTGCAATAAGCTTCAGCCCCCCCTTATGCCCCCCTTCATTGCGCTTGAGAGCAGCAGTAAAATCCCTGGTCACTGCAAGAGAGCCCTGCAGTTCACCATAGCGTTTTGAGGGCTTCTCCTTTCTCAGCTCCTTTATTTCCAGCTCTTTCTGCTCTAATATCCTGGTTAGATAGGTCATAGGGGTCAATCAGCAGCAGCCAGTTCCCGAAGCTCATGCTCAAGCTCAACAATCTGGCGAATATTATCAAGAAACCAGGGATCAATACCTGTCGACTGATGAATCTCTTCTATTGTGGCACCGGCCTGGAAGGCATAACGAAGATAGAATATCCTGTCAGCTTTCGGTATCTTGATTTTTTCAAGAATATCCTCTTTCGCAAATTTTTTCTGCTGCTGCGTCATATCAAGCACATTCATGATATCCTTACCGTCCGACCCGAGACCTGCGCGTCCTATTTCAAGTCCACGAAGCGATTTCTGCAGTGCTTCCCTGAAGTTTCTTCCAAAAGCCATCACTTCACCAACCGACTTCATCTGCACACCCAGACGGGCATCGACATTCTTGAACTTTTCAAAATCCCAGCGCGGAATCTTGACAACACAGTAATCAATAGCGGGTTCAAAACTGGCTGGAGTAGTTTTTGTGATATCATTAAGAATCTCATCAAGCGTGTACCCGACAGCAAGCTTGGCCGCTACCTTGGCAATCGGAAAGCCGGTGGCTTTTGACGCAAGCGCTGAACTGCGCGATACCCTTGGGTTCATCTCAATCACCACAATACGGCCATTCTCAGGATTAATGGCAAACTGTATATTGCTGCCACCGGTCTCAACACCGATCTCCCTTATAATCCTTATTGATGCATCCCTGAGTTCCTGATACTGACGATCGGTAAGCGTCTGGGCAGGAGCAACGGTAATACTGTCGCCTGTATGAACCCCCATGGGATCAAAATTCTCTATAGAGCAGACAATAATCACATTATCCGCCAAGTCACGAATAACCTCAAGCTCAAACTCCTTCCACCCGATCAAACACTCCTCAACAAGCACTTCGGAGATAGGGCTTTCAGCAAGTCCCCTTCGCACCGCTTCATAATAGTCAGTTTTTGTCTCGGCAAACCCACCTCCGGTACCTCCAAGCGTAAACGAAGGCCGGATAACAATCGGAAGACCGATCTCTTCAAGAGCCTCTTTCGCCTCTTTTTCATTGCGGACAAAAAAACCTTTAGCCATTTCCAGACCAATTTTTTTCATGGCATCACTGAAAAACTCACGGTTTTCAGCTTTTCTGATGGCGCGTAACTTTGCCCCGATCAGTTCAACTCCGTTACGCTCAAGAATACCGGACTCTGCAAGAGTTACCGCAATGTTCAACGCTGTCTGACCACCCATGGTAGGCAGGAGCGCATCAGGTTTTTCACGTTCTATAATTTTCTGAACATATTCCGGAGTAATCGGCTCGATATAGGTAGCATCAGCAAACTCTATATCCGTCATGATGGTTGCTGGATTGCTGTTCACCAGCACAACCCGGTACCCGTCATCCTTGAGAGCACGGCACGCCTGGGTGCCGGAATAATCAAACTCACAGGCCTGTCCGATCACAATAGGACCGGCACCAATCACTAAAATCGACTTGATATCTTCCCGCTTTGGCACGTTAATCCCCGGGTTTATTACTTGATAAGCTTTAAAAAAGGGTAATGTACAAAATAATTAAAGAGTTTATCTCCCATAACCGGAGCAAACTATTCAACCACACGGATCTGTTCCTGGTGAAAGCCTCCCGACTCCCGACGCAACCATGCCGTCACCTCCTTTGGTTGTGCATTCATCAGCGAAATTATCAGCAAGGTATGCCCGGAGTGAGCAAAATCAACATCATGAAGTGAAGGAATAGCCGGCGAATTAATATGAGAGTGATAGGAGCCTAATATTTCAAACCCGATTCTTCTTGCTTCCCTCTCCACATCAAGATACTCCTGACGGGAAATCTCAAATCCCTGTTCCCTGCCATGATAGAGGCAATTCCTGCACGGTGCTACCTCATAGACAACGTTTTCAATATTTCCCCTGTGATCAATATTTCTTATTCCGACAAGCAGCCCGCAACATTCATAGGGCAACTCTCGAAAAGCCTGTTCTTGAATAATTTCGAATTTACGCCGGAATAGTTTCATGAAACAACCAGTGACTGAAAATTAAAGAGCCTTGACCCCTATATCTGTTCTGTAATAGGCTCCATCAAAACCGATCTTTTCAACAGCAAGATAAGCCCGCTCAATACTCTCCCTGAGATTTTCTCCGAGAGCTGTAACCGAAAAAACCCTGCCGCCTGCCGTCGTCAGCCTCCCGCCCTCATAAGAGGTTCCGGCGTGAAACACCAGGCAATTCTCCATGTCAGCGACCTCATCAGCAATGGTGATAACCTTCCCGGTTTCATAATGATCAGGATAGCCACCGGAAGCAATAACAACCGTTGCCGCCGATTTCTCATGCATTTCAAAAGGCACATCTCCAAGCGTACCATCAACACTTGCCTGAAGAGCTGCAATAAAATCGCTCTTTAAAAGGGGGAGTACCACCTGGGTTTCAGGATCGCCTAGTCGTGCGTTATATTCAACAACGGAGGGCTCGCCCCGATCAATCATCAGCCCGACATAGAGAAAACCAGTATAGGGAGACCCCTCGGCACCCATACCGATAAGCGTTGGTCTGATAATCCGTTCCTCAACCTTCTGCAGTACCTCCGGAGTCACCAGAGGCGCAGGCGCATAGGCACCCATCCCGCCGGTATTTTTACCGGTATCGCCATTGCCGATACGTTTATGGTCCTGTGCGGGCAGAAAAAGCTGGTAGGTGATACCATCTGTCAGCGCAAAAACACTCGCTTCCTCACCCTCCAGAAACTCCTCAATGACCACCTCATTGGCTGCATCTCCAAAAATACGATCTTCAAACAACTCCCTGATTGCCTTCAACGCCTCGTTTCTGTCAAGAGCAATGAAAACCCCTTTCCCTGCACATAAACCACTTGCCTTGATGACCTGGGGATACAACGTTTCCGGCAACTCGATATAAGTGCTGGCAGCATGAAAATCCCTGAAAACATGATAATCCGCCGTAGGAATACCATGTAGCTGCATGAACTTCTTGGAAAATACCTTGCTCGACTCAAGACGGGCTGCAGCTTGTGTCGGACCGACAATCGCTCTATGCACACTGCGGAACAGATCTACAATACCAAGCTCAAGCGGCTGTTCTGAACCAACAATGGTTAGATCGACATGGTTATCCCCGGCAAACAGAAGCAGGTCATCCAGTGCCGTAGCTTTCAAGGGAACATTACGGACCTTTCCACCCATCCGGGCAGTTCCGCCATTACCCGGTGCAACAAAAACAGTCTCTACCAGTTCACTCTGTGCCGCACTCCAGGCAATGGCATGCTCCCTTGCACCGCTTCCTATAATCAAAACATTCATAGTGTTCAATGTGCAATAATAGCCCTGTTTCACCCTGTGGTTTTAAGGCCTGGTTTGTTAAATTACTCCCTTCTTTACAGCAAACAGCATTTTTTAATAAATCAAGAGGCTAAAATAAACAAATAATAAATTTATTTCTGTACCTCAAGGTAGCTCTTCCGGCAATAATCATATACCTCTATGGGCCTCTCTCCACTGATTTCCCGCCATATCCTGCCTTTTGCACTGAAGATGCTCTATGCAAGCCTCCGGATATCAGTGACGCCTCAATCCTGGAAGATGCAGCTTACCGACAAGGGAGCCATTCTGACATTCTGGCATGGAAAAATGGCCATCGGCTGGCTTCTTGCCCGTAGACTCTTTCCTGCACATAAATTAGTTGCCGTTGTAAGCCTTTCTGAGGATGGACGAGCTCTTTCCGACACCCTTCAGCAACTTGATTTTACCCTTATTCGAGGATCAAGTTCAAGAGGAGGCGATGAGGTCAAGCGCGCCATGCAGGAGGCTATCAAGAGAAAATATATTGTTGTTCTTACCCCTGACGGACCACGGGGCCCGCTCAAACAGTTCAAATACGGCACCTTGCGCATAGCCTCAAGCAACCGCTACCCGCTTGTTTTTGCTGAAATCAGCTATGCCAAAGCATGGAAGCTTAAAAGCTGGGACGAGTTTGAAATCCCTAAACCCTTCAGCAGAACGGTCATAACACTTCATACGCTTGATCTTCCTGAATTTGAAAGTGAAGAGAAACTTCGCCTCTATACAGCAAACCTTTCAGACCGTCTCGGCCATGCATAACCCGTTATCGATACTTCTCAGGCCCTTTGCACTGCTTTATCTCTCTGTTGTGCAGCTTCGCAATAAACTATTCGATCGAAAACTCTCAAAAGCATGGAAATCGCCTATTCCTGTTGTCTCAATCGGAAACCTCACAGCCGGTGGCACTGGAAAAACTCCTCTTGTTGACTGGGTTGTCAAGTACTATCTCTCGATCGGCTGCAAACCTGCAATTGTGTCTCGGGGGTATCTGCGGGAATCAAAAGGCGTGCAGCTTGTTTCCGACGGACAGAAGATCATGCTTGGCAGCAGAGAGGCCGGCGATGAAACGGCAATGCTTGCCTGGAACAACCCGGATGCGATTGTTGTGGTCTCCGAAAAACGGAAAGAGGCGGTAACCTATATCACCAGATATTTTGCCAAACGACTACCCGGAGTTATCATCCTCGACGACGCTTTCCAGCACCGGGCAATTGAGAGAAACCTCAACATTGCCATCATCAATACCGAAGAGCCTTTTACAAAAGCAAAAATGCTGCCTGAAGGGCGACTGAGGGAACCGCTGAAAAATCTCTCCAGGGCCGACCTGATCATACTCAACAAAATCACCGATGAAGAGAGAGCCGGAATCATCATGAGAGAGGTGGAAAAAACCGGACGACCTGTAGTAAAAGCCCGCATAAAAACCGGAGAGTTGATCTGCTTTTCAGGCACCTTTGCCTCATCAGATGAAGCACCTTTACCCGGCAGCCTCAATGCCCTTGCTTTTGCCGGTATTGCTTCTCCCAAAAGCTTTCTTGATATTCTCCAGAAGGAGGGGGTCACCGTTGCAGCACACCGTTTCTTCCGTGACCATGAAGCCTATAGCGAAAAAAAAATAAGGGCAATATGCCGGGAAGCCGAAAAAAAAGAGCTGAGCCTCATTACCACGGAAAAAGACTACTTCCGGATGCTCGGCCGCCCAGAACTCATCCGCATTATCAGCTCAAGACCCTGTTATTATCTGAAAATCGAAACAGATATTTTCGAAGGGAAAGAGATAGTGCACTCCATGCTGAAGTCCGCTATAGGCAAATAAATGTTACTCCTTGATGATTTTTGATATCGCTTTGAATCGTTCTCCTTCGGCAACACGCAGGAGTTCAAAAACAGCCATTTCAGTACTGGTCAGGGATGCTCCAGCTTTTTCAATACAGCGAATCCCAAGCAACTTGTTCTCTTCAGTTCTGGACGAAACAGCATCGGTCACCAGATGAACATTGTAGCCAAACTCTACCAGATCTACTGCTGTCTGGTAGACGCAGACATGTGTCTCAATGCCGGCAACAAGAATATCGTTATGGTTAAATGAACGGAGCTGCCTCATGAACTCAGCGTTTCCACAACAACTGAACGAAAGTTTTTCAACCGGAACAGAGTCGGGCAAGAGCTCCCTCAAAGAGTCAATGGTGTGTCCCAAACCTTTCGGGTACTGCTCAGTCACCAGAATCGGGACTTCAAGAATCCTGCAAGCTCTGACCAGCTTGATGATATTGGTTTCCAGAACCGCTGGCTGAAAAACGCCCTGTGCCAACCGGCCCTGCACATCAATAATTAAGAGCAGTGTTTCTTTTGAAGTCATCATAGCAATATCCTCAATTGAAATAATTAAATTGAAACAAGATTATAAAAAAACCATGAAAAAAATAGGAGTTCTTCTTTCAGGATGCGGCTTTCTTGACGGATCGGAAATCCATGAAGCCGTGCTTACCCTTCTCGCTCTTGACAGAGCCGGTGCTGAAGCCTTTTGCCTGGCGCCTGACATCATGCAGCACGATGTAATCAATCACTGCACCGCCCAGAAGATGAAGAACGAATCCCGCAATATCCTTGTCGAATCTGCACGAATTGCCCGGGGTGCCATCACAAATCTTGCCGATATCAATACACTCTCTCTCGATGCCCTTATTCTGCCCGGAGGTTACGGTGCATCAAAAAACCTCAGCAATTATGAATTCAAGGCAGCCGATTGCGATGTTAATGCAGATGTCGCGATGGCTTTGCAATCATTCTACAAATCAGGAAAGCCCCTTGGTTTTCTCTGTATTGCACCGACTATAGCAGCAAAGGTACTTGGCAGGGAACACATCGAACTAACCATTGGCAACGACCCGGAAACAGCCGCAAATCTTGAGGCAATGGGTTCCCGGCACATCGACTGCCCTGTCTGGAACACTGTTGTCAGCAGTAAGGGGAAGATTGTCAGCACACCAGCCTATATGCTTGGAGCAACAATAGGAGATGTTGCCAAAGGCATTGACAAACTGGTCAGTGATCTCCTCACTCTACTGTGATTTTCGGTTTTTTTCAAAAGGAATACCCGCATCCCCTGGGGCTGAAGCCCTGCCCACAAACCCTGCAAGCACAAAAAGTGTTATAAGATAGGGAAGCGACTGCACAAGCTGGGAAGGAATCCATCCCGTCTGGAGCCAGATCTCCATCGATTCGGTAGCAGCAAACATTAAACTAGCAAGAGCAGCTCCCACCGGTCTCCATTTACCGATAATCATGGCGGCCAGTGCGATATAACCACGACCGGCCGACATATTGTCGGTGAAGGTATGCTGCTGAAAAACAAGAAACGCACCAGCAAGAGCCGCCAGCGCACCGGAAACAAGCACACCTGAATAGCGCATGCGATCAACATTTATCCCTGCACTGTCAGCAGTTTCAGCACTTTCGCCCGTTGCCCGAAGCCTGAGCCCGTAAGGAGTATGAAAAAGCAACCATTGACCGCCAACAACTGAAACGAGAGCAACACAAAAAAGGGGATCCAGAAAAAGAAAGGGAACATCAATTCCCGCTATACGTTCAGAGTTCATTGCACTTCCAAACAGGAGGCTGAGACCTGAACGGGTAGCACCCATCACAAGAATATTGATAGCAATACCGGCAACAATCTGATCAGCCTTCAGTGTAACCGTAATAAATGCAAAAAGCAACGCAACACCAAGACCGCAGAGAAGAGCGAGAACAATCCCGGCAACGGCAGAACCAGTCCAATACTGACCGAAAGCCGCGCCGAAAGCGCCGATAAGAATCATTCCTTCAAGAGCAAGATTCACAACGCCGCCCCGCTCTGAAAATGTTGCACCAACTGAGGTAAGAGTATATGGTACAGCAAGACGCACGATTTGCAAAAGAATAACGACAGGCTCTATTCCCATGATCAATCAGGATGAAATATTCTTATGGGTAGTTATTACGGCAAGTTTTTTTATTAAATTTATAGTCCAGTAAAAGTAGTCAACTTCCTCTGCTATTTCACCACCTGACCATGTTTTTTATCTTGTAAATAATTACTTCTTAAAATCATGCCAAAATCTGAAATTTCCAACGACAAGGCTACCAACAAACAGTACATTTACAGTTTTTCAGGAGGCTCTTCGGAAGGTGACGCGTCCATGAAAAACCTGTTGGGAGGCAAAGGTGCCAACCTGGCCGAAATGGCAAACATTGGCCTGCCGGTTCCTCCAGGGTTCACCATTTCAACAGAGGTCTGTACCTACTATTACGACAATCAGAAAGAGTACCCCAGAAATCTTTTCAAACATGATATTCCGATTGCACTCAGCAAAATTGAAGAGGCCTTAGGCAAAAAATTCGGAGACCCGGAAAACCCTCTGCTTGTTTCAGTCCGCTCAGGGGCAAGAGCCTCAATGCCCGGCATGATGGATACCATCCTCAATCTCGGTCTGAATGAAAAAACTGTCGATGGTCTTGCGAGAAAATCAGGAAACCCCCGTTTTGCCTGGGACTGCTACCGTCGTTTTGTGCAGATGTACGGCGATGTCGTGCTTGATCTCAAGCCAACCGATAAAAAACAGATTGATCCCTTCGAACAGATACTTGAAGAAAAAAAACTGGAACTGGGTATCAATCTTGACACTGAATTAAACGTTGAACACCTCAAGGATATCGTCTCCAGATACAAAGCAGCCATTCTTGAAAAAACCGGCAAGCTTTTTCCTGAAGACCCCAACGAACAGCTCATCGGAGCAATCGGTGCTGTTTTCAACAGCTGGAACAACGAACGTGCCATTGTTTATCGCAAGCTCAACCACATTCCAGGGTACTGGGGCACAGCCTGCAACGTCCAGGCAATGGTCTTCGGCAACATGGGCGAAAATTGCGGAACCGGTGTAGCCTTCACCCGCGATGCAGCCACCGGCAATAATCTGTTTTATGGTGAGTTTCTCATGAATGCCCAGGGGGAAGATGTCGTCGCCGGCACAAGAACCCCTCTTAAAATCGCACAGCTCAAGACAGAAAACCCCACTATCTATGCCCAGCTCGAAGAGATTCGTTCGATTCTTGAACACCACTACCGTGACATGATGGACATTGAGTTCACCATAGAAAACAACAAGCTTTTCATGCTGCAGTGCAGGGTTGGCAAAAGAACCGGCATGGCTGCCGTCAAAATTGCCTTTGACATGTACAATGAGAAGCTTATTAATGAAAAAGAGGCACTGTTACGCATAGAACCCGAACAGCTCAACCAGCTGCTCAGACCTGTCTTCGACATGAAGCAAAAACAGGCCGCCATTTCAGAAGGCAGACTCCTTGCAACAGGCCTGAATGCCGGACCTGGCGCAGCAACCGGAAAAATCTATTTTAATTCAATTGATGCCTACGAGGCTGCGAGACGTGGAGAAGCGGTTATACTGGTCCGTATCGAAACCTCTCCGGAAGATATCAAAGGCATGGCCGTCTCTGAAGGGATACTCACCGAGCGAGGCGGTATGACCTCCCATGCAGCCCTGGTGGCCCGTCAAATGGGCAAGGTCTGCGTCGTGGGATGCGGTGCGCTCAATATCGACTATCAAAAAGGAGAAATGCAGGTTTACGGCAACAACACCGTGCTCTCAGAAGGCGACTACCTCTCCATTGACGGCAGCACTGGCGAAGTCATTGCCGGTAAAGTGGCCACAAAAAACTCTGAAATCATTGAAGTTCTGATCGATAAAACTCTCAAGCCAGAAGATGCTCCAACAATGCCCATCTACAATCAGCTCATGGAGTGGGCTGATAAATACCGCAAACTCAATATCCGTACCAATGCAGATCAGCCCGAGCAGGCTGAAATTGCCATTATTTTTGGAGCAGAGGGTATAGGGCTCTGCCGCACTGAGCACATGTTCTTCGGTGGTGAACGAATTGACGCTATGCGGGAGATGATTTTAGCCGATGATATCCAAGGCCGCAAAAAAGCTCTTGAAAAACTTCTTCCCTATCAACGCGACGACTTCTATGGTCTCTTTAAAGCCATGGGTTCCCGCCCTGTGACCATCAGACTTCTCGATCCTCCGCTGCATGAGTTCCTGCCGCACGACGACAGCGAAATCAAGGCACTTGCCCTGACAATGGGCAAAACCTTTGACGATCTCAAGAGCCATATACACGATCATCACGAGTTCAACCCAATGCTTGGACTCCGCGGCTGCCGCCTCGGTATCCTGCACCCGGAAATCACGATCATGCAGGTACGCGCCATTATTGAAGCCGCCTGCAGGCTTAAAAAAGAGGGACTTGAAGTTGTACCTGAAATCATGGTACCACTGATCAGCACCATCAAAGAGCTTGAAATCACCAGTGAAGTCATTCACAAAACAGCACGAAGTGTCATTGCCGAACAGGGTATCGGCATAAAATACCTCGTTGGCACCATGATCGAGGTACCGCGTGCCGCCATCACCTCCGACCAGATTGCCACCGCAGCCGATTTCTTCAGCTACGGCACCAACGACCTCACTCAGATGACGCTTGGCATGAGCCGCGACGACTCCGGCCAGTTCCTGCCAATCTACCAGCAGCAGGATATCTTTGCCCGCAACCCTTTTGAGTCAATCGACAAAGAAGGGGTTGGCAGGCTGATGAGTATTTCGGCAAAAGAGGGTCGGGCCGTCAAACCAGAACTTAAGCTTGGGATTTGTGGCGAACACGGCGGTGATCCTTCGACCGTCGAATTCTGCCATCAATTGGGACTTAACTATGTGTCATGCAGCCCGTTCAGAGTCCCCATTGCACGACTTGCCGCAGCAAGAGCAGCACTGAGCGGACTGAACCGATAGCCCCACGCAAAAGGGCACCTCCATAAGAGGTGCCCTTTTTTCTCAGCACTGCACTTTCTTTCTCAGCATGTCCCTTCTTTTTTCTTGAAAAACATGCAGCCACCTTCGGCAACCACATCCTTGCCAAAACAGGTGCCGGCTGCCGGATCATCAGCCTTTTGAGTAAAGCTCTGACAATCCTGACACTGTTTTCCTTTTTCGGCTTGCTTCTGGTAAATAATTTCCATATTGAATGTTGCTTAATGTTTTGCGTTATTTGTGAATGAATGACACAAATATAAATCAGAAACATTTTTCACAAAGTTTTTTTCAAAAAAAAAGAAATCATCGTTTTCATCTTATGGTTGAGCTAAGGCACAATAACTAAGAAATTGCCACTCAAGCAGCCAAAGAGAAAGAGAGACACAACACCTATGGAATTCAGTCATATCAACATCAGGGGAGCAAGAGTCCACAATCTTAAAAATATCTCTCTTGATATTCCGCGCAACAAATTTGTGGTCATTACCGGTCTTTCGGGATCGGGAAAATCCAGCCTTGCTTTCGACACCATCTATGCCGAGGGACAACGCCGATTTATGGAAACACTCTCCCCCTATGCCCGGCAATATATCGGCAGCATTGAACGCCCTGATGTTGATTTTATTGAAGGGCTTTCGCCAGTCATTTCCATCGACCAGAAAGGCACCAACCGCTCGCCCCGCTCAACAGTCGGAACAATCACCGAAATCCATGACTTTATTCGGCTACTCTATGCCAAAGCCGGAAGACGCTACGACCCCATCACTGGACACATGCTGCAGAAGCAGAGCGAGGAGAGCATCTCTGATACCATTCTCTCCCTGCCACAAGGCACAAAAATTCAGATACTCTCCCCTCTTGTAACCGGACGCAAGGGACACTACCGCGAACTCTTCGAACGTTTGCTTCTTAAAGGTTTTCTCCGGGTACGCATTGACGGAAAATACCGTGAGATGGAAAAAAACATGCAGATCGAGCGCTATAAAAGTCATTCCATTGAACTCGTGGTTGACGGTATTGTTATCGGCCCTGACTGTGAAGAACGCCTCAAAAAAGCAATCAACCTTGCCATCAGCATGTCGGAGCACAAGTCATCGGTTATCGCTGATCCGGTAGAAAGTGAGTTGAAGGAGCTTTTTTTCAGTACACACTATGCCTATTCAGACGGCTCTGTACCGGTCGATACGCTCGCTCCAAACCACTTCAGCTTCAACTCCCCTTATGGAGCATGCCCTGAGTGTAACGGTCTTGGAGAGCTCAAGCAGCTTTCAGGAGAACTGATGGTGCCCGACGCAACACTCTCCCTCAACGAAGGTGGAATCGAACCGTTCGGCAAATCCGGAAAACGGAACCTCTGGCAGGTCATAAAAGCAATCGCCCATGAGTTCGACTTCACCCTCGACACACCAATAGCAGATATACCATCGCAGGCAATGGCTATCCTGCTCAATGGATCAGGCAGCCAGACCTTTGACGTCAGCTACAGTTACTCAGGCCGCGACACACTCTATCCGCAGCCATTTCCCGGTGCACTCCCCTATGTTGAGGAGATACGGAAAAATGCCAGTACTCCCAAAGTGCGGGAATGGGCTGAAAGTTACATGGTCCGTCAGTCCTGTCCAGCATGTAAAGGTGCAAGACTGCGCAAAGAGAGTTTGCTCGTCAAATTAAATGACCTTAACATTGCAGAATCCGAATCTCTGCCTTTACCGGAAGCTCTGGCCTTTTTTACCGCACTGCCCGACAACCTGACAGCAAAAGAGCGACTTATTGCCACACCAGTATTGCATGAAATCGTCAAACGCATTGACTTTCTCCTCAATGTCGGGCTCAGCTACCTCTCCCTTGATAGAAGTTCGCAGACACTCTCTGGCGGTGAAGCTCAGCGCATCAGACTCGCCTCGCAACTCGGCTCCCAACTCAGCGGCGTCCTCTATGTACTCGACGAACCAAGCATCGGACTGCATCAGCGCGACAACCACAAGCTTATCACCTCGCTGAAACGCCTCAGAGACCTCGGCAACACCGTGCTTGTTGTCGAACACGACAAGGATACCATGCTCGAAGCCGATGAAATCATTGACCTCGGCCCCGGTGCAGGAGCGTACGGCGGAGAGATCGTTGCCCAGGGCCCGGCCACATCGCTTGACCCCAACTCACTGACCGCGAAGTACCTTAGCAGCACACTGCAGGTTTCTTTCAAAGGAGAGGAAAAAAATAGTGCCGTTGAAAAGCAATTCCTTCGCCTGACAGGGTGTCGTGGCAACAACCTTCAAAACATCGACATCACCATTCCACTCCGTTCACTGGTCAGCATTACCGGCGTCAGCGGATCAGGCAAATCAACCATCATCAACGAAACACTCTACCCGATCCTTGCCCGCCATTTTTACCGGTCAAAACTGCTTACCTATCCCTACGACACTATCGAAGGAATCAGCAATATCGACAAGGTAGTCAACGTTGACCAGTCACCCATCGGGCGCACCCCACGCTCCAACCCCGCAACCTATACCGGCGCATTCACCTTTATCCGCGACTTCTTTACCCGCCTGCCCGAAGCGCAGATAAGGGGTTACAAAGCCGGACGATTCAGCTTCAACGTCAAGGGCGGACGCTGCGAGGTTTGCCAGGGAGCAGGTACCCGGAAAATCGAAATGAACTTTCTACCCGATGTCTATGTGCAATGTGAAAACTGCAAGGGTGAACGCTATAACCGCGAAACCCTGCTGGTTAAATACCGCGGAAAGTCTATTGCCGATGTGCTTGAAATGAGCATTACTGAGGCGGCAGAATTCTTTACCGACTTTCCCCGCATCCTCCGCATTCTCTCAACCATGCAGAGCGTTGGACTCGGCTACCTCAAGCTCGGCCAGCAATCTCCCATGCTTTCAGGCGGCGAAGCACAACGCATCAAGCTCTCAAGCGAACTCTCTAAAATACAGACCGGCAATACGCTCTACATTCTCGACGAACCAACCACCGGCCTGCACTTTCAGGATATTCAGCACCTGCTTGAAGTGCTGCGAAAACTCGTTGACAAAGGCAACAGCGTTATTATCATCGAACACAACCTCGACATTATAAAAAACAGCGACTGGATTATCGACATCGGCCCTGAAGGAGGCTACGAGGGAGGAAAGGTCATTGCGGAAGGAACACCCGAGGAGATTGCCCAGATGGAACACTCCTACACTGGCAAGTTCCTGAAGATGGAAATGGAGGGCTCACCCATCAAATAAACTCTTCGTAATAGTCAAGATCCTTGTGGAAGGTCTCCTCAAGGGATGCAAGCGAGAAGAAGGCGGCTATCATGCAGATGCCACCAACCAGTAACGCGCCCGATTCCAGCCCGAAGAGAGCCCTGCTGAACTGAAACAACATGGTAATCGGCACCACCATTCCACGAACAAGATTCGGCACCGTGGTAGCAACCGTTGCACGGAGGTTGGTGCCAAACTGCTCAGCGGCAACCGTTACAAAGATAGCCCAGTAACCACCGGCAAAACCAAGAATGGTGCAAACAACGTAAAAAAATTGCGGACTTTTGCTTCCCTGAAGAAAATAGAGCGCAACCGCTCCGACAGTAAGCAGCATGAACAACAAAATAACCTTCTTCCTGCTCTGCAAAACCTGACTTAACAAGCCGCTTGAAAGATCGCCAAACACAAGGCCAAGATAGCAGTACATGACCGAATTACCCGCAAGAACAGGCCCTGTAATGTGGAGTTCCACAGCAAACTCGGGAGAAAAGGTAATTAAAACACCAACAACAAACCAGATCGGCACCCCGATCATGATAGAGTTGATGTAGCGGAAAAACCGGTTACGGTCGGTAAACAAGGCCAGCATATTCCCCCGGCTGACTCCGGTTTTTTCCTCCATAGCCTTAAACATCCCTGACTCAGCAACCTTGACGCGAGCAATGAGAAGCAGAATCCCAAGGCCTCCACCAATAAAAAAAGCGTTGTGCCACTCATAGGTATTAGCCACAACATTAGCAAGAATGGCTCCCGAAACACCGATAGATGCAACAAGCATTGTCCCGTAACCACGAATCCGGGTATGCAGCACCTCCGACACAAGCGTAATACCCGCCCCAAGTTCACCGGCAAGACCAACCCCGGCAATAAACCGCAATGCAGCATAGGCCGGAAGTGAAGAGACAAAGCCATTGGCAATGTTGGCAAGAGAGTAGAGCAGAATAGAGGCAAACATAATTTTCAGGCGCCCCTTTTTATCGCCAAGCCAACCCCAAAGAATACCGCCAACCAGCATACCGATCATCTGCATATTGAGCAGATAAACCCCATAATTGATCAGTTCCTTCCCGGAAAGCCCAAAAGACTTCAGACTCGGAACCCTGACAATGCTGAACAGCACCAGGTCATAAATATCTACAAAGTAACCGAGAGCCGCCACAATGACCGGCAGACTGAATACATCTCTGAGTGACGCATGCTCCTTAAGTTCCAAAAAAACTCCATTAAGGTTTAATAAAATATAACCTCATCCATCTTGTACTTAAAGTCCTTGCCGTCCTTTGTCTCCCTGAAGTGCCTATTCCTAAACCCTCAATTTTCACAACCGCAGAAAATGCCTTTCCACAGCTATAATACCACTATGCTCAGATGCATCACCAGGGAGAGGCTTTGTCTCACCAGCGATCGGCACAAGCAAATCAGGAAAAATGCTGACCTCAACACCCTGCATGATACTATCAAAAAAAACCACAAGTCTCGTCTCCCGGCCCTGTTTTACCACAACACCCTCTAAATCCTTAAACGGGCCAGCAAGCACCCTGACCTTCTGCCCTGCAGGGATAGACGCAACCGTCCCATTGATGGCATCAGGCTCCCTCACCAGTTTTTTAAGCCACTCAATATCTTTTTCACCAATAACCGAAGGCTTTCTGCCAATGCCGATGAACTTCACCACACCTTCAGTATCAAGCACATTGATATTATCCTTGCGTATATCAATATTGACAAACACATAACCTCTAAACAACGGATCACTCACCTTTTTCTTTCTGTCGCTCCACTGTTTCCAGGTTTCAAGCAACGGCAAAAAACTTGTAAGCTCACGTTCAAGCAACATCTGATGCACTTTTTTTTCATGTCTGGAGCGTACATAGACAGCATACCACCGCAAATTCTGAACATCAATCATACTTATAAAGCACTATTATTACTTGCAATACCGTAAAAAACACGAACGAACAAAGTCTTACGTGTTATCCAACAACAAAGGTAACAACTGCGCATTATATTGCAAAAAAAGTATAGAGGGGACGTTGTTAAGTAAATTAAGTCATTTTCACACACTATGCTTTTTTTAACAGTTTAGTGGTCGAGCCAGGCCACCACAACACATGCCAAGAAGCAATTCGAGACAGGTTTCGACAGTGAATGAGTTGGGGTGCCGATGATTTGATCTGCATTTTCGGGTGGCTCATAGGGTGAAGAGATCCCTGTAAAACCGGGCAACTCCCCTGCACGGGCCTTGCAATAAAGCCCTTTGGTATCCCGTTTTTCGCAGGTATCAAGAGATGCGCTCAGATAGACCTCCACAAACTTCTCTTCACCAATAATTGACTTCGCCATCGCACGGTCAACTCGAAAAGGTGAGATAAACGATGTGATCACTATCAACCCGGCATCGATCATAAGTCGAGCCACCTCTGCTACCCTTGGGATATTTTCAGTTCGGTCGAGAGGGGAAAAGCCAAGGTCACAGTTCAACCCATGACGGACGTTGTCACCATCCGGTACAGTACTCGGTGTTCCCCTGCTTATCAAATGCCGCTCCAAGGCAAAAGCGAGTGTTGACTTGCCAGCACCTGACAAGCCAGTAGACCAGAAGACGAATGGTTGATGTGCAAGGCCAAGCATACCTTGACGCTCAGCGGGCGTCACCTCTCCCTGATGCCATACAATTTCACGCTTTTCAGTCATCTGAGTACTCCTCAACATTAAGGCATGGTTTCTGTCCCATCCTTTCAATAAGATACCCATTTTAAACAGGTCACCAGCAACGCAGGCCAGATTTTTCGGGCCAAACCACTGGAGCATCTCCCAGCGCAAGTTTAGTGATTGTGCGGGCTCACTGTGAGGAGCGAAAGGTTACGGATGGCATTAAAATTTTCGAGTAATTTATCATCTATGAGGCCAAGCTCTGGATGCATCATTGACTCTTCATTACGATTTTACGAGGTTTGTGAAGTCTGACCATTGTTCAACACGGAAAACTCGTATATCGCGGACTGACGCAGGCAACCACGGCAGTGCCTTTAGAGATGTAATGGCAGCAAACAAGTTAGCAAGATCTTCAGAATTGTTGGTGTACAGGCTTCCCTGAACGCGATTAAAGCCAAAATTAGCAAGTATACCTCCAATATCTAAGTACGCTTGAGCAACACCTTTAGGATGGTTTTGTGAGGTGTCTGCGACAACAAGATCAAAAGCAATAGCAAACATCAGCTTTCCTTTGGATCATCGAGAATATCTGTCAAACTATAATCCAGTTTTTCTCCTGATTCTAGAACACGAATATGCATCAATAAGTCGCCATTTGGCAATTTATCTCCCACGCCAACAATCTCATAAACGGGCCCAACCAAACCAAAACGTCGCCAAGTCCCCACCAATGATGCAGAAAGAAACTCGGGTGTTGTGACCGTTTGAGAAGTTATCATCTTTTGAAAAAGGGCTACGTCATAATGAGTTATTGCTTTATGCTTGAAACTTACAATACTTCTTTCATAGAACCAATTATTTTCATGGCAAATGATTAGTGACTGACAAATTCCAACCTCACAAGTGCCGGTCAGTCACTCCTGACCATAAATTTCGATTCAAAAACTCGCTCTTTTCGATGGACGCCACGGTCATTAATCTTTGCTTGAGTGCTTTTCCTTGAGCAGAATACCGTCAACGCAAAGGAGCTCTCAAATTGCTCTACCTCTATGATTATTACGGATCATTACCAGCATTTATGGTCATGACTAATGGTAAATCCACCGACATTCGGGTGGCAAGAAGCGAAGAGAACCTTTATTTTCATCTCTTACCGGACAGCATCAACCGATCACAAATAAACAGGTAACAAGAGACGATAACATTGTGCTTGTCATTAAAAAAACGCGAGAAAAATACCCGAAAGCCTTTCGCCTGGTCTGTTATAACGATCCTGAAACCAAAAAAAATTATGAGTTCATCACCAATAACATGAAGCTTGCAGCCTCAACAATAGCGGGCATTTATAAGTCCCGGTGGCAAATAGAACTCTTTTTCATATGGATCAAGCAAAACCTTAAAATCAAGTCATTTCTCGGCACCAGCCAGAACGCTGTATTGACGCAAATCTGGGTCGCCATGTGCTATTACCTCTTGCTGTCATATATCAAGTTTCAAACGAAATATCGACACTCACTGCAGTAATTAACAAGAATGATTGCCTCTGTAATCATGGAACAGCGGATGTTGATCGATATTCTATTTTTGACTGAACAATCGGTTAAAAAAGTCCGTGACCCAGTCTTGCAGCTCGCTTTATATTAACCGGACACTACTGGAAATAGAAAAGGCCGATGGGTTCTGCCAAATTCATGATGCCCCAACCACTCCATGTAGTATCGGCTGAATGAGTCTCTTTCATGCATCGCCCAAAACTGAGTATGCTGCTGCAAAAGAGAGATGGCCTGCTGCACTGGTTCCCGAAAAGGAACGATAATCAGTGCATCGGGAAAGGCCTGTCGAAAAGAGCCAAGGCGCAGAATATTATTATTGTTAGATGTTGGCAGAAACCCATTCACGCATGTATCTTATTAGCTCCGGCACAGTAAGATTAGGTATTTCAGTTTTATTAAAGCCATGAGACAATAAATCGTCGTAATTATCTGCCATGAATTGTGTGAATTGATCCAAGAGTCCTGAAGGGCCAGGAAGGTCAATTCCAACATCGTTCACGAGCCAGTGCCGTACTGCAGCAACTACCCGTAACGGTTCATCGTGATGGGCAGCGATGTCCGAGTTTGAGAGATCAGACAGAGCAATTTGATACCTGTAAGGCTCTTTCTCGAGAATCAGACAACGTTTGCTCAGTTGTTCCACTGTACCGAAGCAGCTACATCCGACATCAAGACCAAGCTCAAAAGGCATATTGAAGCGAAAATACTCTCCGGCACGTTTTGCCTTGATGCGAGAGAGATCATGAATAGCGTATTTAGACTCTTTAATCAGTTCAACAATCTTGCTGAAACGAGTCTCGCCAGAGTTTAGCCTTTCTGCTGCCATTCTTGGATTAAGGTCAGCACGAAGAACAGTGAAGAGAAGAGGTCGAAGCAACGGTCGAAAGTGGTCGTCATAAGGGCAGTTGACGAAAACATTCGTCTTGAATGTCGATATTGACACTATTACCTATTGCTGGGTGGATTGGGGGCATGGCCATAACTGTCGCGTTTAAGGATTGTTCCGTCTTTGCGATGGACATACAGTTCCCCACTCTCCTTTTTGGCTTGGCTACGCCCATAAGTTATCGCGTCTTCCTGGGTGTCAAAAACCTTTGATGCACGACTCGCACCACTTTTTTTTACCGCCCATCCGCCTTGTCTTGGAACGACATGTCTACTATTCTTTATCATCAGAACCATATTTGAAATCAATTCATCCGAAAGACTCTCAAATACAATGAGTTATCAATATGTTTGGAGGTCTTATTTCTTATCCATGCACTTACAAAAGTAATCAACAGAATGGATATATGGACATGAAAACACAGATTATTTTGATAGCCATAATCAACCTGGTCGAGAAATAGATACTCCTTTGACCAGTCAATCCCTGCATAAGCATCAGGAAAAGAAAAGGCAATAAACTCCGGAAAATAGTGCTCAATGGCATCTTTCCACGAGCTGTCATAATGATCGTTCGGGGTTGCCATGTGCGTGCTCTGCTTTCAGCATCTTATGCAATCACAAGGAGATTGCTGGAATAAATATTATTTATTATCAATATAATACATCTTTCCTATTTATTTGAGGGCTTTTTGTAAAAAATATAATTTGTTCTATACAGTTTGCTGGGGGAGCACTAAAGCTGAGCCTGCTCCCCACCGTCTACAATGCTGTGAGGTGAATAGGCATCGGTGAGATGAGATGGAAATAGGGATGAAAACAGGGAAAAATCGGGTGCTTTTAATGCTATTAAACAACGTCACCAACTCTTAACAGGTTTTTGGGGCAAAACGTAAGATATTAAAGGAGTGTATTGTAATTAATACGATAAATAACCATGATTTAAAAGTATCAAGCGCTATAATTAGTTTTTCTTTTTTGGAGCTTTTTTCAAAGAACAAACACTGCCCCCATCATGAAACTCAGCAAAGTCTATATCAACAAACTTCTCGACTATATTTCCCAGGGGATGAGTATTGAGAATGCCTGCTATGTAACGGGTATCTGCCAAAAGACCTACCACTTATGGTACAATCAGAGAAAGAAGGATGCGGAGAGTGACACGGCAAGCCTGCAGCTAAAACTGTTTGATGGGATTTGGGCGGCTCAAGCACAGTGCGAACAGACACACCTGCAAAACATAGCGGATGCTGGCAAAAAGAACTGGCGGGCCAGTGCCTGGTTTCTCGAACGCACTCGGCCAAAAAGTTACGGCCGCAACAGCCTGAATTTTTTACCACCTGAAAACCCTGACACGCTCATTGTCATTGGATAAAGATAGCGTCGTTGAGTCCGTGCATTGTAATTTTTGGATTTTAAGAGCCTTTGTGGGTTATTGATTTAACGGTGTTTATTGCTCTTGTGTTGCCTGGATTTGATGAGGTTGTTTGTTCAATTAGGAGAGAGTATTCAAAACAGATAATAGATGCTTGTCGCGAGTTAATAGCTCCATATCAAAACAACGGGTGGTTGCAGCAATAATCGCATCGGGCAACTTGATTTTACGTAGCCGACGCAACTCAATGGCCGCATCTTCAATCTCTTTTGTTAACGGCAGGTAAGTGAGATGATCAAGTTTATCCCTGATCATGCTGTCCTCCTCAACAGTTATACCCTGATATCCCAATAATTCCATTCGTGTTATGGAACTATAGAAACACTCGGAGGCTTGAATCTGCCGAGTAGATATAAACTCCAAGACAGCGGAATCAGAGCTAAGGATGCCAAGGATATAATTTGTATCAAGCAAATATTTATTCCCACTCATCCCGTAAACGTTTCTGAATTTCTAGAAGATCGCCTGAAAATGTTTTAGAATTCTCTAACCCACCTGCAAGATCAATAAGCATCTCTTTTCTAGCAGTCACATCACTAACAGCACTTTTATTCCGCAAAAACTCAGCAAAATCAAGTATCTCGGCAACCAAAGGCTCAGGCAGTTCTTTCGCTGTGTTATAAAGTCTTTCTGCTGTTGTCATATTACGATTCCTCTTTTGGCAAACATGCTCTCAATTTTCCCAAGAAATATACACCACCCTTACACGATTACAAAATAACGCCACAACAACATTCTTCCAATCCGGGAAGCCCAGGGTTTGCACCCTGCGCTACCCGGATATCGCCCCTACGGGGCTGAAAAGATAGCGTCGTTGAGTCCAGGTATTGTAATTTTTGGATTTTAAGAGCGCTTTATGGGTTATTGATTTAACGGTGTTTATTGCTCTTGTGTTGCCTGGATTTGATGAGGGGATAAAAGAACAAACGTCCCAGTCGATTACGCCGGCCTTTGCTGGGCTAACTGTGGGATAAGAATACTTCCACTCTGTGGGGGACAACAGTCACCCACTATTTATACCAGGAATTTTACACAGAGATCAACGGTGAGTTCCGGATACTTTGATGGTTCATGGTAAAGATTGGTATCTCTCCCGCATATCAAATGGCAAACTTTTATCGCTATTCAACAACGCTATATAGTGATTGTACTCTGATGGGCACGATTTCATAGCATCCTGAGGTATAAGGAAAGATGTTCCTTTTTCAACCTTTGAATTAAGGAGGAAGTTATGCAATCAGAAACTGAAAGACTTCAAGCATTCCGACAGTTAAGAACTGATATCCGTGGGTCAGAAAGTCACTTGATTGTTGGTATCGATATTGCTAAAGAGAAGCACTATGCCTTCTGCGGTACTGCGACTGGTAAGACATTATGTAAACAGATGATATTTCCGAACAGCAAAGAAGGGTTTGAGCTACTGACAGCAAGGGTGGAAGCGGTGAGAGTGAAGCACCAGCTTGATCAAGTCATCTTCGGCCTGGAACCGACGGCCAACTATCACAAGCCATTAGCTGAGTATTTGATCCGGCAGGGATTGCAACTGGTGCAGGTGTCTGGAAACGCAGTCAAAAAGAATCGTGAGCTGCTTGATAACCGTTGGGACAAGCATGATCGTAAAGATGCTGCAAATGTTGCTGATCTGATAGCACAGGGGAAATGCCAGTTTTACGACTACCCAAACGAATCGATCCGTGACCTCCGTGAACTGCTGAGCCTGAAAAGAAATATAAAACAGCATGCTCATGGTCTGAAAACCCGCATCCGCAATAATCTGCTGGCCTTGTACTTTCCGGAGATGGATCAGTACATGAACACTTGTCAGCAGGACAGCCTTGCTGTGGTCAGCACGTGCTGTTCACCTATGCTTATTGCAGGGATGGAGTACGACACTTTTATAGCAAAAGTTTCCTGCATTCGAAAAGGAAAAAGACAGGAAGAACACCTCCATCAAATCTGGCAATGCGCGAAGAATTCGATTGGCTGCTACACCGGAGTTGCCGCTGCTTATGAAGGACATGTTCTGGTTAAACAGTTACTGGAAGCAACAGCGGCATTGCAAGAACTCGACAAGCTTATTCTACAATTATGTTTAGGGTTAGAGGAGTACCCTTACCTGCTGAGTATTCCTGGTATCGGCCCGGATACTGCATCAAAAATTTTGGCGTATGTCAGTGATCCGAACAGATTTGATCATGAAAAACAAGTACTCAAGCTTGCGGGATTTGACCTGAGTGCTTCGCGAAGTGGCGGGTCATCAGCCAAAGCAACTCCGGTTATTTCTAAAAGGGGACAGGCTGATTTACGGTATGCTCTTTGTCAGGCAGCAATGGTAGCATCAACATGCAATACTTTTTTCAGCACCTGGTTTGCCAGAAAGTTACAAGGAAGGGAACGGGAAAAAGGAATCTTTGCCGTCATCCGGGTGAAACTGGCAGCAAAGCTGCTCGTCATTGCCTGGACCTTAATGAAGAAAAAAGAAATGTTTGCCTATGAAGAGCACTTAAACAACAGCTGAGAAACAGCTGAAAAGCCGAGATTCGGCGGGAGAAGCCCGCTTTACACAACGTTGAGGCTTGGACCTCGTGCGGGACAATTTGGGCCTCTCACTCGAATCTTGTAACCTGGACAAAGGATGCTTGGCAGCCGTTTATCAGCATGTCGAATACACGATAACGATAAGGTACAAGATTCTACAGAAGTGAGCAACCCGCCCTGTTTTTTTTAGCGTTTAAAAACGCAGGGAGGCTTATTTTCGAACAGTTAAAAAATAAGATTTGTGAATGTCAATATAGGATGTCCCCTATTGGTTATTATTGGTGGAGGGGCGGCAGGGATGCTGGCAGCAATTGCGGCGCGGCGGGTGGCGGAACTTTCATGTATGGATTTTTCCATAACGCTTTTGGAGCGTAATTCCCGGCTTGGAACGAAAATCGGGATATCGGGGGGAGGGAAGTGTAATGTAACCCATCAGGGCACTCCGGCAGAGATGCTTGAGCAGGGCTTTCTTCGCACCAATGAACGGCGTTTTTTGCGCAATGCTCTTTACGGGTTTTCAAGCAGTGACCTTCTTGAGCTCCTGCATTCCCGGGGAGTGGAGACTGAGGCAAGGGCCGACGGGAAGCTCTTTCCTTTAAGCGGAGATGCATCTTCCGTGGCCATGGCGTTTGAGGAGTTGCTGAAGGAGTTGTCGGTTCAGCTTCTTTTTTCCAGCAGGGTAAAAAGTGTTGAGCCAAAGGGGGGCAGGTTTCTGATTACTACCTACGCTGAACCCTTGACTGTGGATGTTGTTATTCTGGCTACAGGGGGCGTCTCCTATTCAAAAACAGGCACCACAGGTGACGGTCTTGTGATTGCCCGAAAGCTGGGTCACTCCATCAAAGAGCCTTCGGCAGCTTTGGCGCCTCTTTTTACCCTCAAGGCTCCTCCCGCCTCTCTTTCAGGTGTATCGCTTCGTTCGGCAGGGCTTGTTGCTTCTGCTGGCGGCAAAACTATTGAGCGGCGCGGTGACCTGCTCTTTACACATCGTGGTTTCAGTGGTCCTGCTGCACTGTCGCTTTCGCGTGATATCGCGGAGCTCTGCCGTGAGTTTGGTGGTGCCCAGCTTTTTGCTGATCTCTTTCCTGAACATACACCTGCTGAACTTGATAAGCTGCTTCTTCTGCATGCACGGAAATATGGTGCCCAGATGGTGCGAAAGTTCCTGCAGATATGCCCCATGGCTCCCTTCAAGGGTGCATTCAGCGAGGCGCCGCATGGAACTATTCCCACCGCTCTTGTCCCTTTTATTATTCGCCATTCGCTTCTTGAAATCGACATAACCTGGAGCACACTTCATAAGGAGCTGAGGCAGTCACTGGTTGCCGTGCTGAAACGGTTTCCGCTTGGCACTGTTCGTGACGTACAGCTTGATCAGGGCGAGGTTTCTGCTGGTGGGGTTGCGCTTGGAGAGGTAAACCCCAAAACCATGGAATCAAGAGTTGTACCGAAGCTCTTTTTATGTGGTGAAGTCCTCGACTATGCCGGTGAAATAGGCGGTTATAACCTGCAAGCCGCATTTTCCACCGGCTGGACAGCCGGCACCAACGCTGTTAAAAAGTGCTCAGCACTATTTTTACGAGCATGAAAACGCTGGCTCTTTTGTTGCGGTATTCATTTTTCTTATTTCAAACTTGGTGTGTTCGAGGTCGAAGGTGAATTTCGGGTTGTCGTGAAAAATGACCCGTTTCTTTTCGAACCGAACTTTCATGGGAATACTTACTTTTCGTTCATCACCGCAGACGTTGTTTTTTACTCCGGGATGGAAGAGTTCCGTGTCATTCTTTACTGAAACGTGCACAGCGTGGTCAACGGTACTGAGCGCCTCAATGCTTCCATCTTCTGAGAGCTGTACAGAGTTGATGTCGCCATGTATCCCGTTCGGCTCGTTATCCCATGAGGTTATGACGCCTATAGGGGTTGAGATGTCAATTTTTTTCTGTGGTTCGAACGAACGGATTGCACCTGATTCGTAGAAGGCAAGGCCTTTGCGCACAGTGATCTCTCCCATTGGGGTTGTTACCGTGAGTGTCTGACCTGGCCATAGGGTTATGCTTTTCAGTGCACCGCTTTCGTAGAACTGCAAACCAATCAGCTTTGCCGTAAGAGGACCTACCGGAGAGTTGAAGGTAATATCTTCAGCAAGGGCAAATTCGTTTTTCCATGACCAGAAGCCGCTCAGCTTGCCGTCGAGCGAAAATATTCTTTTGATGCTGCCGCTTTTATGAAAAGTTACCAGCTCAGCAGGGATGGTGCCGACGGGTGTTTGAAGGGCGGTTTGTGATTGCAGGGCGATGGACTTTATTGAGCCATCCTTGTGGAAATACATTGGCTTTACCGAGCGTCTTCCCATATCTTCGGCTTCGTATTGGGGCACAAGAGTGCCGTATGGAGTTTGCAGGCTGTTTGGTTCGGTAACAAGACACCCATCTGTCTTGCCATTCGAAAAGAGGGTGCGGAACTCTACTCCTGATAAATCCCCGTATGGTGTGCTGAAGGTAGTCATGATTATTGCGTTTAGTGCTGTGGTGTATAAACCTTTCCACATATATCATAGCAATAACTATGCCGATAATTTTTATCTTATTTTAAGTTATCTTATTATAACGTATTAGATCTTGTTGTGATTCGGGAGAAATTGATAAGAATAAGCACAAATTGGTGGGAAGATGGTTACTGCTCTACATTATGGTAGGAAATAAGATATCCACAGAGAGCGTTACCTCTCTGTGGATGGAGCAACTCTATTTGCCGTAGAGATGCATGGTGTTGACTGGTTTCCCTTGCAGTTTCAGGTAGTAGAAGAGTTGTGCTTTGTGCTGGTTAAAATGGTCAATCATCTGCAACAGGCGTTTTCCAAGGAGTACTGGAGTTGGATCCCATGGTGCTGAAACCTCTTTAGAGGCGAGATCTTCCTCGCTGCACAAGGCGATAGAGTCAAGTGCAATTTTTTTATTGGTTGCAAGCAGTGTCAGTGCCTCGTCAAGTGTAGTGACAGTTTGTAATTTTTCGGCTGGAGGAGGCGTTTTTTCAGCTTTTTTGTCATTCATATCACTGTGTGCAGGTATTTCCCACTGACCGGTAGTAAAGCCTTTTATAGGCATACCGCACGACTGGCCAAGGTGAAAAAGCAATTGTCCTGTTGTCATCCAGTTATTGGTTTCCGATGGTTTCCATGACAGATCGTTTTCGTTGAGAAAATGTACAAGGCGCTCGGCTACCTTGTAACCGTCATTGATTTGCTGCTGTAAAAGTTCGTGCCAGTTCATGGTAGATTTTTTTTAAGGGTTCTTACTCTTGAATAAATATCTCATTCCTATGGTCAGTTCCATCTGTTTGGCGTTGAGTGTAAAAACAGAGTCGTTGAATTTAGGTCCGCCCATGCCGATTTTGGGATTAGTAGATATGCCACATCCCTCTTTGGGCATGCCGAGCCAGTTTTTATCCATTTTTCCATTGCTGTTTTCATCGTGCAAAACGCTGATGGCATAGGTGCCGTAGGGAATTTTTTCAAAGACAACGGTATCCTCAGTGCGGGTGATTTTTTTAATAAGTGTGGAATAAGAGATTTCAGGTGTATCGGGAAATCCTTTTTTCGATGCATAGAGTGAAACACCAAGCATGCCCTCAAGGTTTCTCAGATCTTTGATATGTACGATAATACTGCCGGTCTGGGTAGGATCGACAGTTGATTGAGGGGCGTTTTCGGCCAGAAGTGGTATGGTTGCGGTAAAAAAGAGCATAACAACAAGTGCGAGGAGTTTTTTCATGGCTTACAACATGCTTTTCGGTTTCTGAAATTGGTGTGCTTACTTTCTGCCTTTCTGGTACATGGCGGCAAAGCAATATCGATATTCCGAAATTCCCTTACAAGAGTTGGAAAGAAGTTAACAGGATTGCAATCCCCTCAGAGAGACTTTACGTACGATCAGGGTGACAGATGGATGGAGGAGGAGATTAGCATATTTGGGCGAAATAACGTAAGTTTTTAAAACATTGCTCCGCAAAAAGACAGATAGAGCACCTTTCTGCAATCTCAGAGCTTGGTGTTTTTTTTATAAATCAATTAGTCAAAACAGCCATGACGGAAGAGAGTGCAGTTGTACAAATAAAGCCGACAGCTCAACCGGGTATTCCTGGAATAGTCAAGCTGGTTCCTGTGCTTGCGATTCCTTTAGCTCTTCCGTTGGTTCTGCACGCGGTACACGGTATTGCAGTAGGTGGTATAGGGGTTTTGGCTGCAACGCTGGCACTTGGCCCGAAAGGCAAGGAGCTGATTAAATCATCTGGTGATGTGCTCTACAAGATGTTGCCTGTTGCAGGGAAGAGAGGAACGGGGAGAGAGAATGGGTAGATATCAAGTACTCCCTCTCTGGCTGATTGCAGCAGCTCCCTGGCTCCCGGAGTGCCAGCCTGCAGCCTCTCTCTCCAGTGTTCAGGTTCGAGGATGACCTGACCCGTCTGATTTATACCATTTTTTGAGAATTGTCTCCGCATTTGTGATTCCCTCTACTTTCGATGAAGTGACGACTTCTGTAAAAAGCAGCATATTTTCATTGGCCAGGCAAGTGACTCAAAGGCTGAGCAGCCTGGTTTGAGTGCTTGTGTGAATAAGTTGAAGAATGGGGATACTTTGATTGTCTGGCGGCTTGACCGGTCGCTGCGGAATCTGGGAAACAGATGAGTATTTTGTCATGAAATAGGGCTTTTCCGGCTGTCAAGATAGGGGTTACTGGAGGAGAGGTATTGTTGCACATACTCTTTTATGCCATCCTCAAGTGAGGTGAAAGCCTCGCTGAATCCTGCCGCACGAAGTTTGGCGATCTCCGCGCAGGTGTAATACTGATATTTGTCGCGTAAGCTTTCGGGCATGGGAATATAGTTGATAACTGGCTCCCGGCCTAAAGCAGAGAAGGTTGCCTTGGCAAGGTCTTTAAAGCTTCTTGCTGTTCCTGTGCCGACATTGAAAAGTCCTGCCACTGAAGGGTTTTCAAGCATCCATGCCATAATTCTGGTGCAGTCCCGGACATAGATAAAATCCCTCAACTGTTCCCCATCACGGTACTCTGGTCGATGCGACGTAAAGAGATTCAGTGATCCTTTTTCGCCGATCTGATTGAATGCCTTATAGACCACGCTGCTCATATCTCCTTTGTGATACTCGTTTGGCCCGTAAACGTTGAAAAATTTCAGACCAGCAGCTTTGTCCAGAATCTTTTGCTTGATTGCCCAGCAGTCAAACAGTTGCTTGGAGTAACCATACATATTAAGGGGGCGCAGACCTTCAACTCCCTGAATGCTGTCGTCATACCCGTTTGATCCGTCACCGTATGTTGCGGCACTTGACGCATAAAGAAGCCGCACATCATGAGCCATGCAGAACGATGCAATTTTTTTTGAGTAACCGAAATTATTGTTCAACAGGTGGTCAGCGTCAGTTTCCGTGGTCGAACTGTTCGCACCCATGTGGATAATGGCTGAAATATCCTTGAGTGCATTTCTGTCGAGGAGATCGGGAAGAAGATCTATTGGTATTAAGTCTGTAAAATGAAGACCGGAAAGATTGCGCCATTTTCCTGTTGTGGTCGACCCAAGATCGTCAACCACAATGATGCGCTCCTCACCATTACGGTTAAGCTCCCAGAGCATGGCGCTGCCGATAAATCCTGCACCGCCGGTTATAATGATCATGGAAAAAAAGATAGAGTATGATTAATGCAAAGGTAAGTCGAATATAAAGAGGCCACCATAAAAACAAAAGGCCGCTTTACATTTAAGCGGCCTTTCTGTGAAAAGAGATTCAGGCTGAAGCTTGAAGCTGACCGTCGTTAGCCAGAAGTTTTCTGCCCCAGTAAAGCCACAATCTTACTGTTTCAACAGGTTTTCCTACTATCTCAGAGATCTGACGGTGTTTCAGACCGGATATCTCCTGTAAAAGAACAGAGAGCTTGATATCGGCCGCCCATTGTTTCAGCGATTCAACAAGCTGAAGATTGCTGTTGCAATTTTTTCGCCCGATGCAGAAATCAGTGTGCTGTCCAAACTGGTCAACATAACATCGTCTCAATGTTTTGATTAAATCCTCCTCCCGCGTCATGGTATTGGCGTAGAGATAGGTTTTGTTTACCAAGTCATGAGATGCACCCTCAGTTCCGGTCATCCAGTAAGCAAGGCTATATATATCGTCAAGAAGATCAAGAGGTGTTTTTTTTATCCGTGTCATGATTGCTCCTTTATATTGGATAAATTTAATCCTGATTTAATGTATAAATAAAAATAGGGATTGTCCAGATTATTTTCATGAATTGTGTGAAAAAGATGCTTTTTTACACAATGACAACAACTCTTGTCACTTTATGCTTCAAGTTTTTAAGATTTACAGTACAAACACAGTTACACCATGCACAACGATATACAGCGTCTTCTTAATCCTGCACTGCAGAATATTGCTACATACAAGGTTGAGGGCGGACAACAGGCTGAGATCAAGCTCAATCAGAACGAAAGTCCTTTTGATGTTCCGATGTGGCTCAAGGAGGAGATTATCCGGGAGTTTATCAAAGAACCATGGAACCGCTATCCGGATATTCTTCCCTACAGAGGCATGAAGGCCTATGCGGATTTTCTTGGAATTTCCCCTGATTCAGTGATGATGAGCAACGGATCGAACGAGATGCTCTATACAATTTTTCTGGCATCACTTGGTCCGGGCCGAAAGGTGCTTATTCCTGACCCATCGTTTTCGCTTTATGAAAAAATAGCACTGCTTCTGCACTCTCAGATTGTCAGTGTGCCCATGCTTCCAGATCTTGATTTCGATATTGATGCGATTCTTCGTGCTGCGCGTGACGAGCGGGTGGACTGTATCGTTCTTTCAACACCGAACAATCCCACCGGAAAATCCCTCTCCTTTGACTCTGTTCGTCTGATAGCAGAATCCTGCGATGCCATCGTGCTGGTTGATGAGGCCTACATTGAGTTTTCCCGCCAGCGTTCTGTTCTTGAGCTGATTGATGGACTCCCGAATCTTGTTGTCCTTCGCACCATGTCCAAAGCTCTTGCTCTTGCAGGTATCAGGATTGGTTTTGCCATTGCAAATCCTGCATTGATGGCTGAGCTGGCCAAACCGAAAATTCCTTTTGCTTCCAGCAGGCTTGCAGAAATAACATTAACACATGTACTTGCGAATTATTCACTGGTTACCGACGCAGTATCGTATATTCTCCATGAGAGGGACAAGCTCTATGACGAACTGCTTGCCATAAAGGGAGTTGAACCCTTCCTGAGTGATACTAATTTTTTAATTATCAGGATCAGAGATGCAAGGGCTGTTTTCCAGAGCCTTCAGAGTGAAGGTATTCTGGTGAGAAATGTTTCCGGATACCATTTAATGGAAAACTGTCTCAGATTCAATGTTGGCCTTGTTGAGGAAAATCAGTGCCTCATTGAGAAACTCAGGACATTGTAAGGATGCTCGATTTCAAAAAACTGCATGGCACAGAGATGAACAGGCTCAACGCAGAAGAGTATGCAACAGCATCCAAACACCCAATTGTTCTGATGCTGCACAATATTCGAAGCATGTGGAATGTCGGATCAATGTTTCGCACTGCTGATGCTGCAGGTATAGAAAAAATAATTCTTTCCGGTTATACGGCAACACCGCCAAGAAAAGAGATCAGTAAAACTGCGCTGGGAGCCGAAGAAAGTGTACTATGGGAGTATTATGCTGATCCGCTTGAGGCTCTTGAAGTGGTTAAGAGAGAGGGATGCAGGATATGCGGATTAGAGATTACAGAAGGGAGCAAGCCTTATACGGCGGTTGATCCCGCTTGTTTTCCATGCTGTCTTGTCGTCGGTAATGAAGTTGGCGGTCTCGACAATGATGTGCTTGCCAGGTGCGATGAGGTGCTCGAGATTCCGCAGTATGGCACCAAACATTCGCTCAATGTAGCGGTGGCATCAGGCATTGTATTGTTTGAGATGGTGAATGTTTTTCGCAATAGGGTGTAACTTTTTGTTTTTTGTTTTTGTTTTGTTTACTTAGAGATTAAACGTTTATAACTGCGGCCTTCAATGCTTCATTACAAGACATACGAGTTGGATGACTCCAAGGCCCCTTGGGTGGTGTTTGTTCACGGTGCCGGGGGTAGTTCTTCTATATGGTTTTTACAGATCAAGGAGTTTATCAGGCATTTCAATGTTCTACTTGTTGATCTGAGAGGCCATGGCAAGTCAAAAAGCATCGTTGGGCACAAGGAAGAGCGTCATTACGACTTCGAGGACATTACCCGCGATATCATCGAAGTGCTTGACTTGCTTGAAATTCAAAAAGCGCACTTTATCGGTATATCACTTGGAACCATTCTCATCCGCAACCTCAGTGAAATTGCCCCTGAAAGGGTTAGCTCAATGGTTATGGGTGGCGCTATCATAAGGCTTAACATCAGGGCAAAGGTTCTTGTCACCCTTGGCAACATGTTCAAGAGATTTGTGCCCTATATGTGGCTCTACAGCTTTTTTGCCTGGATTATAATGCCCAGTGAGCGGCATAAAAAATCGAGGCTTCTCTTTGTCAATGAAGCCAAAAAAGTTGCACAGAAAGAGTTTATGCGCTGGTTCCGCCTGACCTACGAGATTACTCCGCTTTTAAAATACTTTGAAGAAAAAGATACCGCCATTCCTACACTCTACCTTATGGGTGAAGAAGACCACATGTTTCTGCCCGCTGTCCGCTATATTATAACACGGCATACCAACTCATGGCTTGAGGTGATTGTGAATTCCGGACATGTCTGCAATGTCGATCAACCAAGAGAGTTCAATGCCCGCGCCATTGCTTTTTTGAAAAAGATGTCCGCTGCAGCGCCTCCTGCTCCTTCTGACAGCTCACTTGTCAAGCTTGCTGCCTGCTAAATAACCGGTTTGTTGTAGTTGTTCATGGCGTGCTCGATCCCGTTGATTGCAAAGTCGAGAGCGGCATCCCTGCAGACAGGCAGCACCTGATCCACTACCTTACGCTCATCCTCACTGAATCTACCAAGCACAAACGATGAAAAAGAGCTCAAAGGCTGTTCATTGAGCCTTATACCTATTCTCAACCGTGCAAACTCCTCGCTGCCGACACATTCGATAATATGTTTCAGCCCATTCTGCCCCCCGGCAGATCCTTTTGCCCTAATGCGAATTGAGCCAGAAGGAAGGTTAAGGTCATCGCATATAACAAAGATATCCCGAAGCTCGATTTTATAAAAATTCATGGCTGCTACGACAGCATGGCCTGAAAGGTTCATAAAGGTCATAGGCTTGACAAGGATCACAGACTCCTTTCTATGGGAAAGTTTCGCACTGAGATATTTTCCTTTTCCTCTGCTGAATTTTGCTCCAAAAGAGGCTGCAATAATTTCAACAACATCAAAACCGATATTGTGCCGTGTACCAACATACTGGGATTCAGGATTCCCAAGACCAACAATAAGTTTCATAGCGCAAACAAGTTATTCCGGGCGAGCAAGCCGGCTTTTTTTTCCTCAAGAGTGCAAACAGAACTGCACAGAATATAGAGAGAGGCGGAGCAAAATCAGTAACAAAAAACACGTATTCTGATCCTGTAAAAAAAGAGGAGAAGAGTGATGGGATAAATAGTATGAAACCTGTAAGAAGTTCTACAAAAAGGTATTGAGAATCATGAAAAAAGTTGCAAATTATAGCTTCCTGTTGTTGACAGGGCTGTTCTTTGCCATTGGTTAGCTGAAAATATTTTTTGCATGAGTCAAAAAAAAACAGTGAAAAAAAAGCAATGAAAACATCGTTTAAAGAAAGATGGTTAGCCAGAGCTGTACCAGTTCTGGGAGGCCTTGGTATTTTGCTGCAGGCGCCAAATGCCTGGGCAAGCGAGGCTGATTTATTGTTACCTGATCTCCACTCAGTAACATTCCTTGGAGGCATACCGGGGAGTACGCTTCTGATGTGGGGTCTTGTTGTCTGCCTGTTTGGTATGGTTTTTGGAGCCATACAATACATGGGCATCCGCAATCTTCCTGTTCACAGTGCCATGCGCGAGATCAGCGAACTGATCTATGCAACCTGCAAAACCTATCTGATAACACAGGGTAAATTTATCCTTGTCCTCTGGGTTCTTATCGGCGCAATTATTGTAGCCTATTTCGGTTGGCTTCGACACCTTCCGGCAATCAAGGTTATTTTTATTCTTGTAGCCAGTCTTATCGGTATTCTCGGCAGTTACATCGTTGCCTGGTTCGGCATGAGGATCAACACCTTTGCCAACTCAAGGACAGCATTTGCAAGCCTCGGCGGAAAACCATTCCCAACCTACGCAATTCCGCTAAGGGCAGGCATGAGTATCGGTATGCTGCTCATCAGCATCGAGCTCTTTGTTATGCTCTGCATTCTTCTTTTTGTACCTCGCGACTTTGCCGGCCCTTGTTTTATAGGGTTTGCAATCGGTGAATCTCTCGGTGCCTCTGTTCTCCGTATTGCTGGAGGTATCTTTACAAAGATTGCCGACATCGGTTCCGATCTCATGAAGATCGTCTTCAAGATCAAGGAAGATGATGCCCGCAACCCTGGTGTTATTGCTGACTGTGCCGGTGACAATGCCGGTGACTCGGTTGGTCCTACCGCCGACGGTTTTGAAACCTACGGCGTTACAGGCGTAGCCCTGATCTCCTTTATCCTCCTTGCCATCAAGGCACCTGAAGTGCAGATCATGCTGCTTGTCTGGATCTTTACCATGCGACTTGTCATGATTTTCGCCAGCGCAGGCTCCTACTGGGTCAATGCCGCTTATGCCAAGATGAAGTACAGCAATGCCGCTGAGATGAACTTTGAAAAGCCACTGATCACTCTCGTATGGCTTACCTCCATTGTCTCAATCATCCTTACCTACATAGCATCCTACTACCTTATCAGAACACTCGGCGATGGCACCATGTGGTGGAAGCTTGCTTCGATTATCACCTGCGGAACGATTGCCGGTGCACTGATTCCTGAACTGGTAAACCGCTTTACCTCCACAGAGTGTGCCCATGTTCGTAACGTTGTCCAATGCTCCAAAGAGGGAGGCGCAGCCCTGAACATTCTTGCAGGTCTTGTTGCCGGTAATTTCAGCGCCTACTGGATGGGCCTCGCCATTGTCAGTTTGATGGGAGCTGCCTACGGCCTCAGTACTCTTGGCATAGCAACTCTCGGTTTGACTCCTGAGCTGATTGCTTCGCAAGGGATCCTTACTGTCGGTCTTACTAAGGTGATCATGCTTGCACCTTCGGTCTTTGCTTTCGGTCTGGTTGCTTTCGGCTTCCTCAGCATGGGACCTGTTACTATTGCAGTTGACTCTTACGGTCCGGTAACCGACAACGCTCAGTCAGTCTACGAGCTTTCGCTTATCGAAACCATTCCGAACATCAAGCAGAAGATCCAGAGCGAGTTTGGTTTCCAGCCAGACTTCAACAACGCCAAAAGGTACCTTGAAGCCAATGATGGCGCAGGCAACACCTTCAAGGCAACTGCTAAACCGGTGCTTATCGGTACCGCTGTGGTTGGTTCTACTACGATGATCTTCTCGATTATCATGATCCTGACCAACGGACTTGCCGATACGGCAGCAATTGCAAAACTATCCATTCTGTCGCCTCCGTTCCTCCTTGGCCTCATGATGGGCGGTGCAATTATCTACTGGTTCACCGGTGCCTCAATGAACGCTGTCACCACCGGAGCATACTATGCAGTGGAATTCATCAAGAACAACATCAATCTTGACAGTTCCGTCGAAAAAGCCTCCATTGAGGATAGCAAGAAGGTTGTTGAAATCTGTACCAAGTTTGCACAGAAAGGAATGATCAACCTCTTTCTTACCGTATTCTTTACGACACTGGCTTTCGCCTGCCTTGATTCATTCTTCTTCATTGGCTACCTGATCTCCATCGCGCTTTTCGGTCTCTACCAGGCCATCTTTATGGCCAATGCCGGCGGTGCCTGGGACAACGCCAAGAAGATTGTTGAAACCGAACTCAATGCCAAGGGCACTCCGCTTCATGATGCCTCAATTGTTGGCGATACGGTTGGCGATCCATTCAAGGACACCTCTTCAGTTGCCCTTAATCCGATCATCAAGTTCACCACCTTGTTTGGTCTTCTTGCCATCGAACTGGCCATCGAACTTCCTGCTCAGCTCGCTCTTTCTCTGGCAGCAATCTTCTTTGCCCTCTCGCTGGTTTTTGTACACCGCTCCTTCTTCTCCATGAGAATCAAGGTTGACGAACATTGACCTTTCGGTTATGTTTTTATCAACAAAAGAGCTGCAGCAATGCGGCTCTTTTGTTGGTATTGAAAAGGAAGGAGTCGGAGAGCACAAAAAGATCTGACAAGCAAGAGCTCAGTGTCTCAGGACTTAAATTTTTCGTTAGTTTTTTTTGAGAAAATTGCAACAATAAGGAGAGCGTTATATATATTTAAGTATATAGAAAGTGTTTTGATTATTAATCGGGTTGAAAAATCCAGCAATCAGGTCTGAAAAATGAGAAAATCTTTTCGAATTATTGTTGTTGCATTTTTTGCTGTAATAGTTGCACTCCCTTCGACTTATGCGGCTAAAAATTCAAAAAATCTCTATGCAACTGCTGCGGCAAAGCTTAAAGCTAATAATGCACAGGGTGCCATATCTGATTATACTGTTGCTATTGATCGTAACCCAAAAGACACGTATGCTTATCTCCACCGCGGGATTGCAAAAGGTACTATTAACGATTCCCAGGGAGCTGTAGCAGACTACACAAAAACCATAGAGCTCGATCCCAGAAATTCTTTGGCCTATTCCAATCGGGGAATTGAAAAAGAACAACAGGGAGATGTTGCAGGAGCTATAGCGGATTACACAAAGGCAATTGAGCTTAACCCTAAGTACTCTTTGGCTTATAATAATCGTGGAAACGCAAAAACAAAACTTAAAGATAACCAGGGAGCAATAGCGGACTACACAAAAGCTATTGAGCTCAACTCGAAATATGCGTTAGCATATACGAACAGGGGAACTGCAAAAGGCATAATCGGAGATAAGGAAGGTGCCATAGCTGACTATAAAAAGGCGGCACAGCTTAATGACCCTGATGCAAAACAATGGCTGTCAAACAAGGGGCTATCCCCAGATGGAAAAGAGTAAGATATTCATTGTACTGTTCTCTTTTCTTCTGTATTTCACCTCCCTGAGGGCGGAATCCTCTGAAAAGCTTCAGCAACTCGCTTTTTCAGCTGGGCAGGGGCTTGTTAAGTCGCACTATAACTTTGGAGTCTACAACACAAGCGGCCAGGGGCTCAACAACAACTATGCAGAAGCACTGATATGTTATCGGCTTATGGCGGCAGAGGGTCTTGCTGTTGGTCAGAACAATCTTGGCGCTGCCTATGCCCATGGTCACGGTGTCACTCAAAACTATACAGAAGCGGTTAAATGGTACCGTCAGGCTGCAGCCAAGGGTCTGGCACAGGCTCAGTTTAATCTTGGAGTAATGTATGAACATGGTCAGGGTGTCCCTAAAAGTTATGCTCTTGCCTCGCAGTGGTACCGACTTGCTGTAGCGCAGACCGACGCAGCAACCCAGCCTGATCTTGCACTGATGGCTGATATGAAACAGGGGATCAGTCAGAGTGATATTGCGGATGTTAAGAGCTATCAAGAGGCTGCAGAAAAAGGTGTTGCTTCGGGGGAAAACAATCTCGGTGCCATGTTTGAAATGGGTAAGGGAGTCCGTAAAGATTATGCCGAAGCGTTGCGTCTTTACCGTCGGGCCGCATTGCAGGGACTTGCACAGGCTCAGTATAACATTGGCGCAATTTACCAGAATGGTCGGGGGGTTCCGCAAAACAATGAGGAGGCCATACAATGGTTTCGTTTAGCCGCAGCACAGGGTCTCGCCCAGGCTCAGTATGCGCTTGGATGGATGGTTTCTCAAGGTCAGGGTGCTGTGCAAAGCGATTCTGAGGCAGTCAAATGGTTCACCATAGCCGCCAGGCAGGATGTGGCAAAGGCCAATGCGATTTACAAAAGTGGTCAGAAGTTCAAAAAGACATACTCTCTGGCAGCAGAGTGGTATCGTTTGGCTGCTACAAAGAATATTGAACAACCGCTTTTTAATTTTGACAGTGGGTACTACTCCCAGGCTCGGGCTAACGACAAAAACCATCGTGAAGCTGTTGAATGGTACAGTCGTACCGATATTCATGGAGTTCCGCAAGCTCACTACAACCTCGCGGCACTCTACTATCAGGGCAAAGGGATCAAACAGGACTTTGCTGAAGCGGCAAAACACTACGGTCATGCTGCAGCCCTTGGGTTTGCCATGGCCCAGTCCGATCTTGGTGCGATGTATTATCAGGGAGAGGGAGTCCAGCAAAATTACAAAGAAGCGGTTCGATGGTTTCGTCTTGCGGCCAGACAAGGGCATGCACTTGGTCAGTTCAATCTTGCGAGAATGTACTATCAGGGTCAGGGTGTACGCCAGAACTTTGCTGAAGCAAAAAAATACTACCGACTGGCGGCAATCCAGGGTCTTCCACCGGCTCAGTTCAACCTTGCCAACTGGTACTATAATGGAGGAGAGGGAGTAAGACAGAACTATGCTGAAGCAGCAGGATGGTATCGGCTTGCAGCTCAGAAAGGACTTCCCCTCGCTCAGTTTAACCTCGGGGCCATCTACTATAAAGGAGAGGGAGTTCAGAAAAACAATTTTGAAGCTGTTCAATGGTACTGGCTTGCAGCTCAGCAGGGGCTTGCCAATGCTCAGTACAATCTTGGTTGGATGTACGCCAATGGTGAGGGTGTGCAGAAGAACAATGCAGAAGCCCTGAAATGGTTCCGTATGGCAGCAGATCAGGGCGATGCGCATGCTCAGTGCAATCTTGGCTGGTTATACGCTCAAGCACTTGGCGTTCAGAAAGACTATACCGAAGCCCAAAAATGGTACCGTTTTTCAGCAGTGCAGGGAAACCCGAACGCCCAGTATTATTTAGGCGAGATGCTGGAAAAAGGGGAAGGATTACCCCAAAATAAAACTGAAGCCCGGCAGTGGTATCGATTAGCAGCCGAACAGGGGCTGTCGGCGGCCAAGGCAGCACTTCTGATACCTTAAACTTTCAATTCAGCGAAAATGAAGCCTCGAAGGCACACGCGGCTAATGAAGAAAGGGATAGTTCAACCTTTAACGCCTGTTACAGTAATTCTCTTCTTTATATATCTACTTGTTTCAACACCATGTGCGTTCTGTCAGGGAGGCGGAGCAAGGGAACGGTTCAGGAGTGCACCAACTCACGCTTCTACAGCTGTTTTATCAGATGATGAATTATATTTGTACAGATTGATCATGAATTACCGCCAGGATAGAGGCTTGCCCTCTATTTCCTTATCACCAAATTTGTCCTATGTTGCCAGACTTCATGCTCGTGACCTGCAGCTGCATCCGCCATCAGAGCCATGCTCAATGCACAGCTGGTCTATGTATGGCCCATGGAACCCTGTCTGCTATACTGGCACTCGCAGCGCAAAGTACATGTGGAGCAAACCGGCCGAGCTGACAATGTATTCAGGTAAAGGGTATGAGATAGTTGCGTGGAAAAGTGACAGGATAGATATGGATCTTGCACTTTCAATGTGGATTGACTCGCCAGAGCATAATAACGTTATTCTCAATGCCGGGATTTGGTCAAGGTCTCGATGGAGGGCTATCGGCATAGCTGTCTCAGATAACTACGCCGTTGTCTGGTTCGGCGAAGAGCCCGATTACGACAGATAATAAAAACTCCCAAACTATCGACGATTAGTCCCATCAGTGCTATATCTCCTCTTTCCCGCTCAGAACTTTTTTCTCTTCAGTCGCAGCGAATTGCTCACCACTGAAACGCTGCTTCCTGCCATAGCAAGCCCTGAAAAGACCGGGTTGAGAAAGATGCCCCAAAGAGGGTAGAACGCACCTGCGGCCAGCGGAATGCCGATAATGTTGTAGATAAATGCCCAGAAAAGGTTCTGACGGATAACCCTCATGGTGGCACGTGAAAGGGTGATTGCCTGAGCAACTTTGTTGATATCACCCATAAGCAGCGTAATACCGGCACACTCCATGGCCACATCAGTGCCTGTTGCCATTGCAATCCCGACATCAGCCTGGGCCAGAGCTGGTGCATCGTTGATTCCATCTCCCGCCATGGCTACCTTTTTTCCTTGAGCCTGAAGCTCTTTAATCTTGTTCGCCTTTTCCTGAGGCAGTACTTCAGAGATCACCTCGTCAATGCCAACCTGCCTTGCCATGAAGTTTGCTGCCAGGCGATTGTCACCGGTCAGCATGATAACGTTGAGCCCTTTGCGCTGAAGTGCAGCAACCGCCCTTTTTGCCTCCTCCTTGACGGTATCGCTCAAAGCAATCAACCCTCTGCATACCCCGTTCCGCTCAATCACAACGACCGTCTTACCCTCTTTCTGCAGTCGCTCCACATCAGGTAAAGGTTGTTCTTTCTCTGACGGCTTTCGTACCATTACCGTAACACGATCAATCACAGCCGAAACTCCTGCACCCTCAAGTGCTTCAAATGCTGAGATCTCGCTCAAGGTGAGCATCTCTTTTTTTGCCGCATGAACAATAGCCTCTGCAAGTGGATGTTCCGAGCGGCTTTCCACACTGGCAGCTGATTGCAGCAGGGAGGTGATACTTGTTTCCCCGTCAAGTGTGATGATATCGGAAACCTGCGGAGATCCGGTAGTAAGAGTCCCGGTCTTGTCAAACACCACGGTATCGACGGTACTCAGTTTTTCAAGACTTTCAGCATTACGGATAAGGATTCCGTATTCAGCCCCTTTGCCAATACCGACAATGATCGCTGTGGGAGTTGCCAGACCAAGCGCGCAGGGGCAGGCGATAACAAGAATACCGATAAGCCCCGAAATAGCGTAAGAGAGTGCGGCAGAAAATCCCAGCAGATAGCTCCCGATGCTGAGCCAGATGATAAAGGTAGCCGCAGCGAGGATCAGTACAACCGGCACAAAAACTCCCGCGATCTTGTCGGCAATGTTCTGTATTGGAGCTTTCGACCCCTGGGCATCTTCGACCATTCTTATGATGCGGGCAAGCAGTGTATCAGAGCCGACGTTTGAAGCCGTGAAGGTAAACGATCCCTGTTTGTTGATGCTGCCTCCGATCACCCGGTCACCCACCTTTTTATCAACAGGTATCGACTCACCTGTTACCATTGATTCGTCAAGAGAGGAGTACCCTTCACTAATTATCCCGTCAACCGGGAGTTTCCCGCCAGGTTTGACAATGACAGCATCGCCTCTTCTGACCTCTTCCACAGGAATCTCCATCTCTTTTCCCTCTCTCATCACAAGGGCTGATTTTGCCTGCAGGCCAATCAGTTTCTCGATAGCCTCACCGGTCTTCATCTTTGAACGTGCTTCAAGATATTTTCCCAGCATAACAAAGCCTATAACGACGATGGTAACATCGAAGTAGGTATAGTCCGGTATCTGCAGCAGTACTCTTATTGAGGGAATCAGTGTAATAAGAGCGCTGTAAACAAAGGCCGTCACGGTACCGATACCGATCAGTGTATCCATGCTTGCTGCACCACTTGTAACGTACATGGCTAAACCATGCAGGAAGGGATCTCCTATACGGAAAACCATATAAGTGGCAATGACCATGGATATAATGTTCAGCAACTCCATGGGAATCGGCAGGTTCGGGATAAAGGCGAAAAACCTTGAGCCGGTATCCCACATCATAAGGATAAAGACCAGCAGAGCTACTGGCAAAGCAAACTGCACCTTGACAAACTGCTCCTGAAGCTCTTTATCCTTCTCCTCTTTCAGGAGGAGTGCCCGGGGCGTGGCATTCAGCGTGAGGTTGGAGCTCTCCACCGTTTGTTCTGCGTCGAAAGTAAAGCCGTATTTGCTGATCACATCATTGATTGCCTCCTCCGACAGCGGCATGTTCTCAAACTCAAGCTTTGCCTTTTCAGTGGCCAGATTGACATTGACCTGAGTAATGCCCTCAACCTTTGAAAGCTTTTTGGTAATGATTGCCGCACAGCTTGCACAATGCATGCCTTTGACGATGTAGCTTCTCGTCGTCATGGATGTAGATTACTCTCAGGAATGTTATACCACTCTTTGCGCCACTCCCTGAGCATTCTGAGGCTTTCGTGGAGAGCATGCTCAACCCTCTCTGCATTGTCCAGCACATCGTTCCTGCTTGATTTCAGGCGGATCTCCCGGGTCAATTGTATTCCGTTTTCATGATGTGCGACAAGGGCATTCAGAAAGCGCAGGTCAAATGTTCTGTTATAGCTCCCAAGATGCACACTCTCGGGCTCCTGCACCGGTTTTATGTCACTATACCACTCCTTTTTCCATCGGTATAATTCCGCTATAGCCAAAGGTTCGGTTTTAAGGATATCAGCACTCAGCCTTTTAATTTCAGGTTTTTGGCTGATGCCTGCTTGTTCAGCAAGGCGAAGAGCTTCCCTGTGATGGGATATCATGGCATCCAGATACCGTAGGTCAACCCATTTATCCGCCTGTCCAAGATCCATCATCTTCTTGTCGTACATGGAGAGACTATACTGCGGAGTGTACCAGTAACCAACACCGATTCCAGCTACAGCCGAAATAATGGCCAGCGCCACCGCCAGAGATATAGAAATTTTCTGCATTAGCTTATAAGTCTCATTAGTCCCATTCGTTTCATCAGTCTCATCAGTCCCATTCGTCCCATCACCCCTATTTCACAACAATAACCCCGCGATTTATGCCCATGGCACAGGTTATTTTATAAGAACCAGCATGTTGAGGGGTAAATTCCATGACAATTTTTTTTCCCTTGATAATAGGTTCAGGTTTGTCCCACAATCCAGGCACCATAATGGTATTCATGCATCCTGAAGCGGTATCGAGGGGGTTGACCTCAAGACGTACCCTCTCACCTGTTTTTACGGTAAAGCTGTTTGGCGCAATATTTTTGCTGTTCGAATAAAGTATTGTAAAGGTTTTTACACTGCTGTTTTGAGATGCAACTTTTTTTGTAACGTTTGCCGGTGAGTTTTGGTCAGTAGCAAAAGATAGTGTCGGCGTTATAATGGTCAAGAGCGTTATAATGTTCAGTGTGCTTTTTTTCATGGTTTTGGTTCTCTTATAGTTGATCTGGTTACATTCATCAATGATCATCATTTTTCATGCCAGATCAAAAAAGCCAGTTATGACGTGCCTTTTGATGTTGTCTGATTGAGAGGATATGGAGAATATTCAACACAAGCAAAGCATATTCTTCAAAACAACACTATACAAAACTTAATAATACGGGGATTTGTTTTATATCATAGAGAATGCAATGGAGCTATCAATACAAATTTTTTAAGGGAGAGAAAAATGAAAAAGGCATTGGCTGTATTTGTGGGTTTGATTCTTTTCAGCGTTTCTGCTCATGCAGAGCCGGGCGATGATATGAAATCTATGAAAATGGATAGGCCATGTAATAATATGCCTCAAAAGTGTCCGATGATGGGTGACCAGCCCATGCCCATGAAAACTCCTATGAGCGGGATGATGCACTCCATGATTGATATGATGAAAATGCAGCAGAAGATGTTGAAAGGGCTGACGGCGGCGGAGAAAAAGGCAATGGTGATAGAGATGGACAAAAAGATTGAACGGATGGAAAAAATGATGGCTGATATGCCCTGTATGCCTCCATCCCCATCTCTTCACGAACATGAGGCGATGGGGAAGTAAAGAACACGAGTAGTCAGTGCTTCATCCCTGAATGGTGCAGACGGCCTTTTTTAAGATCCCGTGTTTTCATCAGCACAAAGATGACCGGTGTCATGATGAGCACATGAACTGCAGAGGAGATCATTCCACCGATCATGGGTGCGGCTATTGGTTTCATGACATCAGCTCCGGTTCCTGCTGACCACATGATGGGAATAAGTCCGAGGAGGGCAACAGCTACGGTCATGAGTTTGGGTCGCAGTCGGAGCACGGCGCCTTCAAATGCCGCATCGTAGATATCCTGTTCGGTGCATGGTCCGTTGATCAGCTTTTTGTCAAGAGCTTCGTGCAGGTAGATTACCATGACCACACCGGTTTCAACAGCGATACCGTAGAGGGCAATAAACCCTACCCAGACAGCAACGGAGAGGTTGTAACCGAGAGCCGAGACCAGATAGACACCGCCAACGAGTGCGAAGGGTACCGAGAGCATCACCATTGAAGCCTCCAGGGCCGAATGAAAGGTAAAGAAGAGCAGGATGAAGATGATCACCATACCAAGTGGAATCAGCACCTGTAATCGTGCCTTGGCTCTGATCTGGTTCTCCCACTGTCCAGACCAGGTTATGTAATAACCGGCTGGCAGCTTGAGCTTTTGTTCCAGCACCTGTTTGGCTTCGGTCACAAAACCTCCCATATCGCGTCCACGGACGTTAAGATAGACCAGTGAACGCAGAAGTCCCCCCTCGCTGTTGATCTCCGGTGCACCGGTGGAAATTTTCAGTTTCGTGACCAGCGAAAGCGGTATCTGGGCACCTTCCATACCGCTTACCAGAATTCGGCGGATGGAGGCAATGTTATCGCGGTAGTCGCGCAGGTAGCGGATTCGGATGGGGAAGCGGTTGCGTCCTTCGACGGTGGTGGAGAGCATATCACCTCCAAGGGCGGTCTCAATGACATCCTGGATATCTCCTACATTGACACCGTATCGGGCTGCAGCCTGCCGGTCAATATCAATATCCAGGTAGTTGCCGCCTGTCACCCGTTCAGCCACCACGTCAGCCGCACCGTTGATCGGCTTGAGAATTGTTTCAGCCTGAATGGCAAGATCCTTGAGCACATTGAGGTCATTACCGAAGATCTTCACCCCAAGGTCAGTGCGCACGCCGGTCGAAAGCATGTTGATGCGGTTGATGATCGGCTGGGTCCATCCGTTGCGCACACCGATCTGTTGCAGCTTTGAGTCCAGTTCTGCTATAATGTCAGCCTTGGTCAAACCCTTACGCCATTGCTCTTTAGGCTTCAGGATGATGATGCTTTCAAACATGGAGACCGGAGCCGGATCGGTGGATGTTTCAGCCCGTCCCACTTTGCCGAGTACATGCTCAACCTCCGGAACGCTTTTAATGATGGTGTCCTGCACCTGAATGATCCGTTTGGCCTCCGTGATCGAGACGTTGGGCAGGGTTACCGGCATATAGAGCAGCGACCCTTCATCAAGTGGCGGCATAAACTCCGAACCAAGATTCATGAACAAGGGTACCGCGATGGCGAGAGCCAGCAGATTAAGTGCTATTGTGGTTTTTTTCCATTTCAGCACCCACCGGATCACCGGGGAGTAGAGTTTAATGAAAAAGGTGGAGACCGGATTTGAACTCTCAGCAGGCATCTTGCCGCGCATGAAAAAGAACATCAGCACAGGCACCAGCGTTATCGCAATAATGGCCGATCCCATCATGGAGAAGGTCTTGGTAAAGGCAAGGGGGTGGAAGAGTTTGCCCTCCTGTCCCTCAAGCATGAAGACTGGCACAAAGGAGAGAACAATGATTGCCAGGGAGAAAAATATCGCACGTCCGACCTGCTGAGCCGAAGTAATGATAACCTCCAGCCGTTTTGCTGCACGCTCTTCCGGCGGCATCTCTGAAAGGTGGCGATAGCAGTTTTCCACCATAATCACCCCCGCGTCCACCAGCACGCCAATGGCAATGGCAATACCACCAAGCGACATGATATTGGAAGTGACTCCCATAAGCTTCATGGTGATAAACGCAATCAGCACCGAGATCGGCAGGGTCAGCACAATCACCAGCGCACTTGGAAAGTGGAGCAGGAAGACCAGAATGACGAGTGAGACAACGATTGACTCCTCAAGCAGGTTTTCCTTCAAGGTATCCACTGCCCTCGATATCAAGTCAGAGCGGTCATAGGCGACCTTTATCCTTACACCAGGAGGCAACCCCTTCTCCAGTTCCGTTATTTTTGTTTTTACCCGGTCAATCACCTCTTTGGCATTTTCGCCGTAGCGCATTACCACGATGCCGCCAACCTTTTCCCCCTCGCCGTTCATCTCCAGCAGGCCACGCCGGATGGCTCCGCCAATCTGAACGGTACCAAGATTTTTCAGGTAGACAGGGGTGCCGCGCATGTCAGCTCCAACAACAATGTTTTCCAGATCAGCTTTCGATTTCACGTAGCCACTTCCCCGGATCAGGTACTCGGCATCAGCCTGTTCGATAAGCCTGCCTCCCACATCCTTGTTTGAAGCCTTGACCGCTTCCATTACTTTGCCAACCTTGATGTTGTAGGCAAAGAGTTTGTTCGGGTCAAGATCAATCTGATACTCCCGCACGAATCCGCCTATTGAGGCTACCTCAGCAACTCCCTGTACCGTGTTGAGCTGGTAGCGCACAAACCAGTCCTGCAGGGTTCTGAGCTGCTCCAGATCATATCCCTTTCCCTCAATGGTGTACCAGAAGACATGCCCTACGCCGGTACCGTCAGGGCCAAGCGTTGGAACCACCCCCGATGGCAAAAGCGACGCCGCATAGTTCAACCGTTCAAGCACGCGGGTTCTTGCCCAGTAAATGTCAGCCTTGTCCTCAAAAATGACATAGATCATGGAAAAGCCGAAGGCGCTCGATGCTCTAACGGCACGAACCTGAGGCAGCCCCTGCAGATTGACCGCCAAGGGGTAGGTGACCTGGTCTTCCACCACCTGCGGCGACCGACCGGGATAGTCAGTAAAAACAATTACCTGGTTGTCGGAGAGATCAGGAATGGCATCTACCGGCGTGTTATAGACCGACCATCCACCCCAGGCAATGACAAGGGCAAAAAACATCAGCACAATAACCCGGTTTCGGGCGGAATACTCTATGATCTTTTCTATCATTTCAGTTGGGATTCAGAGTCAATGAGGTATCCGCCCGATACTGCCACCTTGTCGCCAGAGTGGAGGCCTGATAAAATTTGAACTTTTTCGCCCGACTGCTGCCCAAGCTGAACCGACCGTGATTCAAACATTCCCGGTGAGCTCTCCACCCAGACAACCTGGCGCTTGCCGGTATTCATGACAGCCGTTGTAGGTACAACAATCGACGGAACAAGCGGCACCTTGATGATTGCGTTGACAAACATCTCCGGCTTCAGTCTCATGCCGGGATTGCCAAGCTCAACCCGAGCCTTGACTGTTCTGGTCTTTGGATCGAGAAATGGATAGACAAATGCAATTATTCCGGTTGAAGGTTTGTCAGGGAAAGATTGTGAGCGAATTTCCACCTGCTGACCGATGTGAATATTCGAAAATTCATTCTCATAGAGCTCCATCTCCACCCATACGCTTGAGAGATCTGCGATGTTGAAGAGTACCTCTCCTGCTGCAACATACTGCCCCTGCTGAACCATTTTTTCAATGACCACGCCTGAAAAAGGAGTATAGATCGGGATTCTCATATTTGGCTTGCCACTCTTTTCAAGTTCCGCAATCTGACTCTCCTTGACACCAAAGAGCAGCAGCCGCTGTCTGGCAGATGTCACGAGACCTTCACCATTCTGGGAGATGGAGGCGATCGGTGAGTTTTTCAGCTGTTCACGACTTTTAAGGGCGAGAATGTACTCCTGCTGGGTTGCAACAAGATCGGGAGAGTAGATCTCTGCCACAGGCTTCTCTTTGCTGACGAAGGCTCCAACACTGTTAACATTCAATTTTTCAAGGCGTCCGGCAATCCATGCGGTGACTTTGGCTTGTCGCGACTGATTGTACTGCACAATGCCGGCAGCGTTGATCTCCTTGTTCAGGGTTTCCGTTTTTGCCTCAACCGTAGCGACATTAGCCATAACCCGCTGTTTCTCTGACAGCGAAACATGCTCGTGTATGTCCGCCTGCTGCATCTGATCCGCCGGCTTGGCGACAGCTTTTACAGGAGTATTAATTTTCTTGATCAGCTCCATACCGCATACCGGGCATAGGCCGGGTTTCTCCTTTATGATAAAAGGATGCATGGAGCAGGTGTAGAGCTGCTTAACCCCTGCTTGATCAGTTGCCTTACCGCCCTCTTTATTCTGCCACAGATACCAACCTCCACCGCCAACGACTGCAAGCAGAATAATTATCAGAGGAATTGCAAATTTCTTGTTCAGTGCCATGGCTCTTGAGGTTGGTATCGTTATTTGTGAGGATGTTCGTGGTTTTCAAATGCAGGTGTTGAAGGTCTTAGTGTCACCTCACAGCCCACCACAGCTTCAAGTTGCGCAAGCTTCATCATATATTCAGCCTTCGATTCGTAAAGTTCCCGTTCATAATTGAAGAGGTTCATCCTGCTGTCGAGCAGTGTCAGAAAATCCACCTTGTTGACCCTGTAACTGATAAGTGCCGATTCCAGAGATTGTTCCGACTGAGGGATAATACCCCCTTTGTAGAGTTCAACCTGTTGACGACGTCGGTCAAGCTGGGCAAGGGTTTCGTTGATGGTATAGTTTATGCTGTTCTTCAAGGCATTGAGCTCCTCAGTTGCCATGCTTGTTTCAAAGGTTGATTCCGCCACCATTGCCCGGCGTTTTTGCTGCTGAATGGGCAGGTTGAACGAGAGTCCGACACTGAACATGTTGTAGCCCGGGTCAGTAGCCATGCCGGATGCTATTGGTTCGCGGAACATATACTCTGCGGAGATGTTGAAATCAGGATAAGACTCCTTTTTTGCCAGGCTGCAGGCCGCTTGAGCCTTCATGATAAGACTCGCCAGACTATTCACCTGAGGGCGATTATTGAGAGCGCTCTCGTTCAGTTGTTCCCGGGTCATTATGATGCGGGGGAGCGTGAATTCAGCAATAGAGCCGATCGGGATATTTCCCTGTCGATTGAGCAGGTAGTTGAGGTTGGATTCAAGGCTTTTGCGTTGCTGCTGGAGGCTGATCTGCATGTCGAGCATCTTTGACTTTTCAAGTCCCGCCTTGTAGATATCCTGCTGCACTCCCTGACCGACGGAGTATTTCAGCTCATTAATGGTCAGAAAATTAGAAAGGATTTTCACGTTTTTATCAATAACCCCGAGCATCTTGTTCACGGCCCAAAGCTGGTAATAGCTCTCCTTCACCATTTTTGTCAACTCAAGCTTGCGCTCTTCAAAGGCCCACTTGTATGACTCTGCTTCACTCTGCGCAACTTTCTCCCGCAGAGCGCGTTTTCCCCAGAAGGGGAGTTGCTGCGATATGCCGACTACCTTTGCGGAGTTGGGATCCAGGTTAAAAACTCCTGGTTCATGGGACAGCATATTCTGCAGTCTGAACATCACCATCGGATCATCGAGCGCCTTTGCCTGCTTTGCTTTACTGGCAAACATCTGCCACCGTGCTTCCGAAGCTTTCAATTCAGGGTTGTTGGAGAGTGCCGTGCCAACAAGAGCAGCAACGTCTTCCGCCGGGTCGCTCAGCTCTGCCGACCTTGCCAGTGCAGGTATAAGAAAAAACTGTATAAGTAAGGCAAATACCAGACGCTTTTTCATAAGATTTCGTGACAATAAGTTGTCGATCTACCTCTATATACACACAAAGCGTGCCATTCCCCGTTCATCACGGTACTACTGAGCTAAGCTCTTCAAGGTGTGTACATTATGGAGAATATTCTTCACTTGAAGGAGAATAATCCTCATAGTCGATCCAATTCCCCCCCTTGTTATCGATACCACCTCCGCCTCAATCTGGAGTCGTCCAGTTTTCTACCCTGAAGCCATCTCCAATCATACTGAAAGCTTTATCACCCGTAACAAGATTGGCATCGACTGCTTGAGCATGAGCGGCAATCATAAGATCAATGGGGAATAGCGTCACACCGTCGGCTTCGCATGTCGCGCGGAGATCTCCATAGACAGTGGCAGCATTTTTGTCACCTTTGTGATATATGTCAAGGTATTCATCATCTGTGCCGCACCGCAATAGGGGGACGACATTTTTATCGTACACTTTCTCCAAACAACCCCTCTCCAAACTCAATCTTTCACTGCACAGGAATAAATAGAGGTGCCCATAATCCCCTTCAGTCTCACTCAATGCATAAGTGTGTGAGTACTGGCGTATCATAGACATTCTGTTTGTTCTAAAAAATATTATGTCTTGCCTTTCGTGGCAGGGTAGTATAAGGTCTGTTACAGGGATCAGTCTAATTATTTAGGCGCCATAACAGCACGAGGAGAACCTTATGCACGCAAGCAACCTCTTGGGTTCGACTAAACGAATCGGGATTGGTCTCTCTTTCATCATTTTCCCGATAGTTTTTGTCTTTGCCTTTTCGGTTCATCCGGGTTTACTCCATCCTCACTTTCTTGGTTCATGGTTTAATCGCTATTCAACAACGTCACTGTTGGCTTATTTGATACTTTTCAATCCGGTAGATGAGGGTATGGCGGGGAATTCTTAGAAAACGGGCGGCGGCAGTCTGGTTCCATGCATTGCGCTCCAATGCCTCTACTACAATCTCGCGTTCAAGTTGCTCAAGAGAGTAGCCTTCATCAGGCAGCCTTACCACTTCATTTTTTCGGGTTTCTTGTTCTCGGAATTTATCCGGCAAATCGCTGTAACTGATCACATCACAGCTCCGCATGATAAGTAGCCGTTCGACGGTGTTTTCAAGTTCTCGAACATTTCCAGGCCATGAGAACATGGTGAGAGCTTCAAGTGCCTCTTTTTCAAATGATATCTTGTTGTTGCAATGCTTGGCAGAGAAATATTTGAGAAGAAGCGGAATATCCTTGCGTCGCTCGCGGAGTGGTGGTAGATGGATTGGGATGACCGAGAGTCGGTAAAAGAGATCTTCCCGAAAAGCACCCTCTGCGATGGCTTTGTCGATGTTCAGACTGGTGGCAGACAAAACACGAACGTCAAGCTTCTCAACCTTTGATCCCCCCACAGGCTCCACCTCCTTTTCCTGCAGTACCCTGAGCAGTTTTGGCTGAAGCTCAAGCAGCAGTTCACCCACCTCATCAAGAAATATCGTCCCGCCATCCGCCAGTTGAAATTTTCCTCTCTTCTCTTTTACAGCTCCAGTAAAAGCTCCTTTCACATGCCCAAACAGCTCACTTTCCAAAAGGTCACGAGGAATTGCCGCACAGTTTATTGCGATAAACGGTCTATCCCTCCGTGAACTGTTGGTATGCAGGGAGCGGGCTATCAGCTCTTTTCCTGTACCGGATTCTCCTGTAATAAACACGGAAGCTTCGGTGTCGGCTACTTTGCGAACCATTGCAAAAACCTTCTCCATTTCAGGCGATGAACCGACAATGGAGCGGAAATCAGCTTTATATCTCAACTCATCTTTCAACCGCTTGTTCTCTTCAGCAAGCCCCGAGAACTGGAGTGCTTTCTTCACCGTCAGTTTGAGAGCATCCCTGTTGAATGGTTTCGTTATGTAGTCGTAAGCTCCGGCCTTCATGGCCTCCACTGCAACGTCAACCGTGCCGAATGCCGTGATGATAATAACAAGTGTATCCGGTGCACTCTCCTTGACGGAATTGAGTACCTTTAAACCATCCATGCCTGACATTTTCATGTCGGTGATGACAAGGTCAGGCTGAAGCTGTTTAAACATTTTCAGCCCATCCTCTCCTGATGCCGCAGTCTCTACCTCATACCCTTCTTCCTGAAGATTATATTCAAGCACTCGCCGAAGCGAGGTGTCGTCATCAATAACCAGTATTTTTGCTTTCACACTCTTTCTCCATTGATTGTATCCTGTATCGGTAATCTGACGGTGACGGTGGCGCCATGTTCAGGCTTACTTTCAATCAGCAGTTTGCCGTTGTGGCTTTCAATGATTTTTTTTGAGATGGCCAGTCCCAGTCCTGTTCCTTCGGGCTTTGTGGTATAAAATGGTTCAAAAATTTTTTCCAGCTTATCGGCTTCAATTCCTGGCCCTGTATCCTGGAAACTGATATCACAGAAATCGTTTTCAGAAACCGATGTCGAGATGGTGACGTTTCCACCGGGTGGTGTTGCCTGTAAAGCGTTGATAACAATATTCAGAAAGGCTTGACGAAGTTTTTCACCATCAGCATTGATGATGACCGTTACAGGTTTTTGGAGCAGCACAAGGCTGACCTTTCGATCTTTGGCTTCATTGGATACCAGGGTAACAATGGTATCCAGTTCTTGCTCTATCTTACAGGGCTGCATGGCAGCCTGTTGGGGGGGAGCCATGTGCAGAAAATCCTCTACAACCCGGTTCAGGCGTTCGGTCTCCTTGATCTGAATTTCAATGAACTCGTACTTTGGATCGCCTGGTTTATAGTCATCTTTAAGAATTTCAGCAGTTCCACGAATGGAGCCGAGCGGGTTACGTATCTCATGAGCTAAAACAGCAGCCATCTCGCCAAGGGTTGAGAGCTTCTCTGCACGTCTCAACTCTTCTTCAATGACAATAATCTGCTCCGATTGATGTTGCAGTTTCTGGTATGACTCCTTCAACCCCTTGGCTGTTTTTTCCAGTTCAACGCTTCTCTCTTGCTCCCGTTGCGACAAGAGACCCGTCACTCCGCCGACAGTATTGTAGATGATTATTTCCATATATTTTTCCATCTCCATGGTTAAATGCCCACCCCACTGGAAGAGAATGTGAGGAGCATAAACTATGCTGACGATTAATGAGCAGCAGAGCCCTCCTCTCAGTCCAAACCAGAAGGCTGCGAGTATGATTGGCAGATAGTAGAGGCGCTGGAAAATATCGTGCAGATAGTGGAGATGAAGAGGCGTCAGGTAGTGAAGCAGAGTGATGCCAACGATACATCCAGTCAGGATCAATGTCTGGGAAATGTTTTTTTCCATATTAATCGCCGGGCAGGCCATGGCCTGCCCTTACAGTTCATCCCTCGGTTTGGAATTCAGAGGTAGTATGGAACGCCAGTTCAGGGTAGTCATCCTTGGCGATTTTCAGCATCCATTCGCTTTCAGCAAAAAATACAGGATGATGCTCCTTGTCGAGTGCAATGGCGTTCCATTTGCGTCGAAGAAACTCTTCAAGCATCTCCTTGTTGCTGCTGGTAATCCAGAATGCCTTGTGGAATCGCAGGGGAGTGAAGTCGCACTGCGCACCGTATTCGTGTTCAAGACGGAATTTGATAACATCGAACTGCAGCTCTCCCACAGTGCCAATAATTTTTCGGCTGCCATGCTGTATAAAAAGCTGTGCAACGCCCTCCTCGGTAAGCTGCCGGACACCTTTGTCGAGCTGCTTTGCCTTCATCGGGTCGCGGTTTTCAAGTGCTTTGAAGATTTCAGGTGAAAAACTCGGGATTCCACGGAAATGAAGCATCTCACCTTCGGTAAGGGAGTCGCCGATTTTCAGTGAACCGTTGTCATACAGACCGATCACATCTCCTGGCCACGCTTCATCAATGACACTTTTTTCATTGGCCATAAAGTGCGTGGGGCTTGAAAACCGTATTTTCTTTTTCAGCCTTGTATGGTAGTAGAACTTGTTGCGCTCAAACCTGCCGGAGCAGATTCTGAAAAATGCGGTACGGTCTCTGTGGTTCGGGTCAAGATTGGCATGAATCTTAAAGACAAATCCACTCATTGGCTCTTCCGCAGCTTTTACCATGCGTTCAGTAGCCTCCCGTTCAACAGGGCTTGGCGCAATAGCAAGAAATGTTTCGAGCAGCTCCTTGACGCCGAAATTGTTGATGGCACTGCCGAAAAAGACCGGTGCAAGCTGCCCGTCTCGATAAATCTTTTCATCAAATGGATCATAAACTCCCTCAATCAGCGTTACTGCTTCACGGAGTTTTTCGCAGAAACTTTCCGGGATCCATTTTTCCAGTTCAGGGTCGTAAGGATCCTTGACCTTGATCAGGCTATCGCTGATACGGGTGGTATTGGCTTCAAACAGGTTGAGCTCTTTTTTATAAAGATTGTACACTCCCTTAAATGTCTGGCCCTGGCTTATCGGCCAGGTCAGTGGCCTGACTCTGATATGCAGTTTGTTTTCAAGCTCGTCGAGCAGTTCAAAAGGGTTTCTGCCTTCACGATCCATCTTGTTGATAAAGATGATAACCGGAGCATGGCGCATACGGCACACCTCCATCAGCTTTTCCGTCTGCTCCTCCACTCCCTTGACGCAATCGACTACAAGAATAACGCTGTCAACGGCGGTCAGTGTCCTGTAGGTATCTTCGGCAAAGTCCTTGTGTCCGGGTGTGTCGAGAATATTGACCCTTTTGCCTGCATATTCGAACCCCATGACCGAAGTTGCAACCGAGATTCCCCGCTGCTTTTCGATCTCCATGAAGTCACTTGTCGCTGTTTTACGAATCTTGTTGCTTTTGACGGCACCTGCTGTCTGAATTGCTCCGCCAAAAAGCAGAAATTTTTCTGTCAGCGTTGTTTTACCGGCATCAGGGTGGCTGATGATAGCAAACGTTTTCCGTTTAGCGGTCTCTTTTATTAAATCCATTGTAACTATTATTGCTCTCTCAGTTTCAAGTGCACGACCATTGCATTATCCGTAAAAAATAGTGTAAAGTACTGTATCTATTGGTAAAATCCTTCAGGTATCCATTTTAGCGCAACGATAACTGGTGGAAAAGATACAAAGAACCATGATAATAAACAGAATCTCTCTTTATCGATCGATCTTGATTTCAGAATTCTCTATTTTTGTTCATCTTGATTTTGAAAAAATCGCTATAATAGCTCAGCATTTTAACAAATATAAGCACTCTACCATTATGAATTTTAATCCCTGGCACGATGTTGAGATTGGAGAAGGCCAACCGCATATCGTTAATGCTATTATCGAAATATCAAAAGGCAGTAAAACAAAGTATGAGCTTGACAAGAAAACCGGAATGCTGAGGCTTGACCGTGTGCTTTTTTCCTCTATTTTTTATCCGGCCAATTACGGTTTTATACCGAAAACTCTCGGCGATGACCATGATCCACTGGATATTGTCGTTATTTCACAGTGCGACATTGTGCCGATGTGTATGGTAAGAGCGAGAGTAATAGGCGTTATGCGCATGGTAGACCATGGTGAAGGTGATGACAAGATTATTGCGGTTGCTGAAGATGATATCAGTTTAAGCAATATTTATAATATTGATCAGTTGCCACCCTACTTCAATTCAGAGTTGCAGCACTTTTTTGAAGAGTATAAGGCGCTCGAACAGAAAACGGTTCTTGTCGAGGATTTCCAGGATGCTGAAATTGCCCGTCAGAGCGTTTCGCATGCCATTGAAAACTATAAGCGTGTCTATGCATAAGCTGTGGTGTTCCGCGGCCTTGAATTGGTCATATATTGGCCGGTTAAAAAATTTGGGACAACCTGATACATGTTATGATCTCATTGACGCCTGAAGAACTTGCGAAAAGAGCGGAAGGAATAAAACTTGTTATTTCCGATAATGACGGTGTTTTTACGGATAACGGTGTTTATTATTCAGAAAGGGGAGAGGAGATGAAACGCTACTCCATCAGGGATGGCATGGGTGTTGAACGTCTTCATAATGAAGGCATCGATACCTGCATCATGACTGGTGAGATTTCGCCAAGCATCAGGAAACGTGCTGAAAAACTTGGTATCAAGAGGCTCTATCTTGGGGTTACGGACAAATTTTCCATGTTTGAAACGGTTCTTGCTGAAACCGGACTTCAAAAGCATGAACTTGCCTATATCGGTGATGATGTCAATGATGTGGCAATTATGAAAGAGATTGCAATTGAAGGGCTGACAGCCGCCCCTGGTGATGCCACTCTTTTTGTGCTTCCCTTTATTCACTATCGCGCGCAATATAATGGAGGATATGGTGCATTCAGGGATTTTGCTGAATGGCTGATAGCGCTCAGACAATCCTGATCTGATGGGTTGCCAGGAGAGTTTTATGGTATAAATTTTTTATTTGAATTAAGCAGCTCTTTATAACAACATCGATTCGGGGGCTGAAAGAGAGCCCGGATATCGTTTTATCCAAAGTAATGTAATGGCGGAAGTCACCATAGGAAACAGAGGAGTAGGGGAGGGCCACCCCGTTTTTGTTATTGCCGAAATCGGTATCAATCACAACGGGTCGATGGAGATCGCAAAAAAACTTATCGAAGGCGCTGCTCTTGCCGGATGTGATGCTGTCAAGTTTCAGAAGCGTACTCCGGAGCTTTGTGTGCCGAAGGATCAGCGGGATATTGAGCGTGATACCCCCTGGGGACGCATGAAGTACATTGATTACCGCTACAAGGTTGAGTTCGGGCATGAAGAGTATCAGGAAATAGACCGTTTCAGCAAAGAACACGGGATTTTATGGTTTGCCTCCTGCTGGGATGAGGATTCGGTTGATTTTATGGAAAAGTTTAACCCGCCCTGTTACAAAGGTGCTTCAGCATCGCTCACCGATCATGCTCTGCTGAAGAAAACTGCCGAAACTGGAAGGCCACTTATTATATCGACCGGTATGTCAACAATGGAAGAGGTTGAAAAAACCGTTGATTTTCTGGGAACTGATAACCTGCTTATTGCTCATACCAATTCAACCTATCCATCGCCGGTTGAAGAGCTCAATCTGCGGATGATCACAACCCTTAAAACCCTTTATCCCGGTGTGCCGGTAGGATATTCAGGTCATGAAGTCGGGCTTGCCACCACCTGGGCTGCAGTCGCCCTCGGAGCAACTTTTGTTGAACGCCATGTCACTCTTGACCGTGCCATGTGGGGTTCCGATCAGGCAGCTTCGGTAGAACTCTCAGGTATGGCAAGACTTGTTTCAAACATTCGGGATATTGAAAAAGCGCTCGGCGATGGTGTCAAGCATCTCTATGCCGGTGAGGCTGCGGCACGTAAAAAATTGCGGCGCTCCTGAAGGCTGTCAGGACTCTCTGCAATTTTAATTTCAGGTACTTGTTATATTTCCTTATCTCCATTAAATTTACCCTTCAATTCATCGGCAGTTTTTCCTCTCACTGAGAGTTGGTTTAGCTGCCGGGTCTGAATATAATGACATAAAGCATACAATATTATGAGCAATAACAGTAATAACGGTACAGTGCCTGTTCAGGAGTTTGAATACAAGGCTGAAATGAAGCAGCTGCTCGACCTTATTGTCCACTCACTCTATACCCATCCGGAAATATATCTCAGAGAGCTGATTTCCAATGCTTCCGATGCATTGAGCAAAGTGCGTTTCAACTCCCTCACTGATCAGGATATTATTGATAGAGAGGCTGAACTTGCTGTAAGGATAAGCATTGACACGGCAGAGCTTACCTTTGTTATAGAAGACAGCGGCGTTGGCATGACCGAAGAGGAGCTGATTGCCAACCTCGGCACAGTAGCCAAATCAGGGACACTTGGCTTTATGCAGGCATTGAAAGAGCAGCAGAAAGAGCTTGATGGCAACCTGATCGGACAGTTTGGTGTTGGCTTCTACTCAGTATTTATGGTAACCGATGAAGTGACCGTTGAAACGAGAAGTGCCAAGCCCGGTTCGGATGGCTTTCGCTGGCGTTCCTCAGGTCAGGGAACCTACACCATTGAAAAAATCGACAAAGCTGAAAGAGGAACAAAAATATCGTTCAAGTTTAAAGAGTCATCCAAAGAGTTTGCCGAAGAGTACCGCGTTGAACAGATCGTCAAAAAATATTCCAACTTTGTTGATTTTCCAATCTATCTCGGCGAAAAACAGCTCAACAGTATTACTGCGCTCTGGCAGCGGTCAAAAAGTGAGTTGAAGGATGATGAGGTCAATGAGTTCTACAAGTTCATTGCCAATGACTATCAGGATGCTCTTGATTATCTGCCGGTCTCTGTTGAGGGTATGGTAACCTTCAAGGCTCTTTTATTTTTACCGAAAGAGGCTCCGCCGGAGATGCTTTACCGTCAGGGCGATCTCGAAAACCGTGGCCCGCAGCTCTATGTCAAAAAAGTGCTGATCCAGCAGGAGTGCCGTGATCTTCTTCCCGAGTACCTTCGCTTTATAGCTGGCGTTGTAGATACCGAGGATCTTTCGCTCAATGTATCGCGTGAAGTTGTTCAGTCAAGTCCGGTGATGGCAAAAATCCGCCAGATTCTTACCGGAAAGATTCTTGGCTGGTTTGAAACCCTTGCCAAAGAGCAGCCGGAGAAGTTTAAAACCTTCTACAAGGCTTTCGGTCCTGTGATCAAGATCGGTTTGAATACAGATTATACCAACCGCGAAAAGCTTATTGAGCTGTTACGCTTTGAAAGCACAAAAACCGGAGCGGATGAGTATGTGACTCTCAAAGAGTACTCTGAAAGAATGGGTGCTGACCAGAAAGAGATTTATTATCATTCCGGTTCAAGCCGTGCACAGCTTCTTGCTCATCCTAATCTTGAGTATTTTCAGAACAAGGGAATTGAGGTTCTGCTGCTCAGCGATCCGGTAGACGTTTTTGTGATTCCATCAATCCATGAGTACGATAAAAAACCTCTCAAGTCTATTGAAAAAGCTGATATCGATTTTTCAAGTCAGAAAAATGAAGCAGCTGAACCGCTTCCAGAGAATCTTCTTAATCCTGTTCTTAAGCTCTTTCGTGAAACCCTTGGCGAAGGGGTTGAAGATGTCATTGAATCTCACCGGCTTGTCAGTTCTCCAGTGACGCTTGTAAGTGGCAAGGATGGCCTTGACAGCCAGATGGAAAAGATGATGAAGATGATGAAGAGTGATATGCCTGCTGGAAAAAGAATTCTTGAGGTCAATACTTCACATCCGATTATCCGGAATCTTGCCGGGATGATCATGGCCAATGAAAATAATCCACTTATCAGAACAGCCATGAAGCAGCTCTATGAAGGTGCACTGCTTCTTGAGGGAGGACTTGATTCAACCACTGCATTTTTATCGAGAATGAATGAGCTGATTGAAGCTGCAACGCTCTCCAGATAAGAGGATTCAAAACTTTTCAACTACTGAATTTGTGAAAAAAGGAAGCGATTTCGAAGCAAGGCAACTCGCGGTTTTTCAGAAGAATGAGATAACCGAGCATTATATCTACAAAAATCTCTCTGCCAGGGTCAGTGGCGTTAAAAATCGCCGTATACTTTTCCAGATTGCCGATGATGAGATGCGTCATTACAACGTATGGAAAACCTATACCAGAAAGGATGTCAGTCCAAGTCGTTTCAAGGTTTGGTTTTACACGCTTATCAGCCTGGTATTTGGTTTTACCTTCGGCATCAAGCTGATGGAAAATGCAGAGAAAAATGCTCACGATATCTACAGCCGCATTCCCGGTTCATTTACGGAGATCAACGGCATTATCCGCGATGAGGAAGAACACGAACAAGCCTTGCTTGTGCTTTTGGACGAAGAGCGCCTCAAATACACAGGCTCCATTGTCCTTGGTCTCAATGATGCCCTTGTTGAGCTTATGGGTGTACTTGCCGGCCTGACCTTCGCCCTGCAGAACACCGCTCTTGTGGCTTTGACGGCATCAATTACCGGGGTTGCAGCAGCCCTTTCCATGGCTGCATCCGGGTATTTGTCAACAAAATCAGATCCGGGAGGCAAAAATCCCTTTATTGCAGCACTCTATACCGGCGTCGCTTATGTTATTACCGTACTTTTGCTGATTGCGCCCTATCTGTTTTTGACTGATCTTTATATATGTCTCGCCCTTGCCTTTGTTGTTGCGGTATGTATTATAGGGTTTTTCAACTTCTATATCTCAGTTGCGCGCGATCTGCCCTTCAAAGGTCGTTTCTTTGAAATGGTTGGCTTAAGCTTTACCGTCGCTGCGCTGAGCTTTCTTGCCGGTTATGCAATACGTTTTGCATTTGGCATAGTGATTTAAATCAGCACTCAGCACTTAAAAGAAACCCCACAATCCTCCCCATATCGACCGGTTCAGCCGTGTTTATGTGCATACTGACAGCTATTTCTTCCGTTGTCAACGCTTCCAGCTTCTCAAGCTGTGAAGCAAGCACGGCACTGTCGGCTTCTGATGCATCGTTGCCCATCAGATAGCGCTTCTTTACTCTTTCCATTAAAACCTCTCTTGGCGCATCCAGGTGTAGAATCCGGCAGGGACACTTCCACTGTTTTGCAAGTTCAATAAAAAGGTGCCGGTTTTCAGCTTTGAGAAACGTTGCATCCACAATCACTCTCAGTCCACTCTCAATGCAGAGAGCAGCAACATCAAACAGTCGTCTATAGGTCTGCCGACCAATCTCTTCCGAATAGAGTGAAGCTTTTGTTTCCTTGTTGCTCCGATCAAGTGCATGCATACCGGCAAGCCTTTTTCGCTCGATGTCTGACCGGATATGCAGCCCATGTATTGTCTGGGCAATATCGCCTGAGACTCTTGTTTTGCCGCTGCCTGAAACTCCGAAAGTCAACACCAGCAAGGGATTTTCTTTAAGGGTGTATCGCTCTGCTGTCCGGAGGTATGAACAGTGCTCTTCGAGCACCTTTTCCCGCTCACTCTCTTCTGTTGTCTGAATGTAGCGGATAGCGGAAACCTTAACCCTTACCATAGCTCTGTAGAGTCCATAAAACCGGAGCAGGGGCAGCGCCTCATAATCACCGCTCTCCTTCAGATAGTTATTCATGAGTCTCCATGCTAATGCAGGGTATCCGGCATGTTCAAGATCCATGAACAGAAAACAGAGATCACTGATGACATCAATAATACTGAGGTTTTCATTGAACTCGATACAGTCAAAGATATATATCCGGTTTTTCCACCAGACCATATTGCCGGTATGCATGTCCCCGTGGCATTGCCGGATAAATCCGCCTTGTTTTCTTGCAAGAAAAAGAGGATAGAGTCGTTGATGTTCTTTGAGAGTCCACGCTTTGAGAAATGCAAGCACACAGGCTTCATCACTGTTTGATACCACCGGTTCGGTATGGGTGAAATTATCCAGAATGGGTTTGATAAGGTTATCAGGATGCCCGAATCCTGTTTCAGCCTCTACCGAGGTAATGTCCTGATGAAATCCAGCGATAAGTGAAGCAAGCATATCGATATGCCCATTGTCCAGCATGCCTGAGGAGAGCATCCTGTCGAGCTCCATTGTCCGGTCAAAACGGAGCATTTTAACAGCATAGTCAACAATTTCGCCCTCACCCTCAACAATAAAACTCTCCCCAGCCTTGACAACAGGTACAACTGAAAGGTAGATTTCAGGACAGAGCCTCTGGTTGAGGCGAAGCTCCTCACTGCAGTAGTGCAAACGCTTCTCCAGTGTTGAAAAATCAAGAAATCCGAGATCCAGAGGTTTTTTTACCTTGTAGGCATACTTTGCTGTAAGGAAAATCCATGAGATATGGGTTTCAACGACCTCGATTCTCCCCGTTGGATGAGGATATGCTCCCGGATGGCTCAATGCCTCAAAAAAACTCTTCATGCTCGCTCTTTGCTATGATTTGTGCCTTAACAAACAAATAGATTAGGTAAAAAATATTGTAAATTAAAAGTTTGTTGCAGGGCTATTCTGTAAGTCACTCTTTCCATTCAACCCACGCCTATGATACATCTTTCAAAGATACTCTGCCCTACCGATTATTCCGCCACTTCGGACAACGCTGTCCGTTATGCCGTTGAATTTGCACGTAAAGTTGGCGCTCATGTCAGGTTTCTGCATATCCTGACATCCGGAAATAGTGTGGAGAAAATTCCAGCCAGCCTTGAAGACTCTACTGTTTCTCAGGACGAAGAGGATGATGTATTGCCAGAAAATTTCTCCACGATACTGATGGCAGAAAAACGAAAAGGGTTGAGTGCCGATATCCGTGTTCTCAAGGGCGAAGCTCATAAGGTTATTGCTGAACAGGCAACCTCCTGGGGTGCCGATCTCATCATCATGGGTTCCCATGGCAGGAGCGGACTGCATAGACTCATTATGGGCAGTGTAGCTGAAGAGGTATTCCGCGCTTCCGATATTCCCGTCTTACTGGTCAAGCAGGATGCCGCCAAAAAAATCGTTACCGATTGACATTTCAAATCAAGAATTCCATAATTATTTTAACAAAGACCATGAAAAATTTCAGGGAATCCATACTTACTCTTATTACTGAAACATCGGCAAACCTTCCGAGTGATGTCCGATGTTCCATTGCGAAGGCTATTGAACAGGAAGATCCAGCCTCTCAGGCTGGGCTTGCCATGTCAACCATATCGGTCAATATCGATATGGCGGTGGACAATGTCTCCCCGATCTGCCAGGATACCGGTATGCCGACCTTTTTCATTCATACCCCTCGCGGAGCCGACCAGCTTCAGATGAAACGGGAGATAGAAGGAGCAATTCAGGAGGCATCAAAAACCGGTAAACTTCGTCCCAATGCTGTGGATGCCATCACGGGCAAAAATTCAGGCAACAATCTCGGTTTTCATTTTCCGGTTATTCACTTTGAACCATGGGAAAAGGACGAGATAGAGGTCAAGCTTATTCTGAAGGGTGGCGGCTGCGAGAATAAAAATATCCAGTACTCTCTACCTGCGGAGATTCCCGGCCTGGGAAGCGCCTCACGTGATCTTGATGGTGTACGCAAATGCATGTTGCATGCGGTCTACCAGGCTCAGGGCCAGGGCTGCAGTCCAGGTTTTATTGGCGTTGGCATTGGCGGAGACCGTACCAGTGGATTTGAACTGGCCAAAAAGCAGCTCTTCCGAAGAATTGACGATTGTAACCCCGATACAGAGCTTGCCAGCCTTGAACACTATATCATGGAAAAAGCCAATACGCTGGAGATTGGTCCGATGGGGTTCGGTGGAAAAGCCACTCTGCTTGGTTGCAAAATTGGCAAATCGCACAGGGTTCCCGCAAGCTTCTATGTTTCCGTTGCCTATAACTGCTGGGCATACCGGAGGCTTGGTGTGCTGCTTGATCCCGCGACAGGCGCTATTACTCGCTGGCAATATCGGGATGCTGACGAGATTGTTCGCATGGCAAAAGGTGAAGGCATGCCATTGACCGGCAGAGAGGTGACGCTTCAGGCTCCGGTCACTGAAGATGAGATTCGAAGCCTGAAAGTCGGCGATGTGGTGCTCATCAACGGCACCATGCATACCGGACGTGACGCCTTCCATCACTATGTCATGCACCATGATCTTCCCGGCCATCTTGACACTGATGGTGGGATTCTCTTTCATTGTGGACCTGTTGTCATGAAAAATGAGGATGGCACCTACAGGGTTACAGCTGCAGGGCCAACCACATCGAGTCGTGAAGAGCCATATCAGGCTGATGTTATTAAAAAACTTGGACTGAGGGCTATCATAGGCAAAGGTGGGATGGGCCCGAAAACTCTGCTGGGGCTTCAGGATCATGGAGCTGTCTATCTCAACGCCATTGGAGGCGCTGCCCAGTACTATGCCCGCTGTATTGAAAAGGTCACTGGTGTCGATTTTCTCGAAGAGATGGGCGTACCTGAAGCAATGTGGCATCTGGAGGTGAAATCCTTTCCTGCTATTGTCACCATGGATGCACACGGTAACAGCTTGCACAGCCGGATTGATGAGGACTCCTTCAATCAGCTCACGACATTTACCGAGGAGAGCCACTGACAATTCAATGCATTGTTTAATAGAAAAGGACAGAGGATATGAAAAAAATAAAATTTATGGACGTCTCCTTTCGTGACGGTTTTCAGTCATGTTTTGGTGCAAGGGTAAAGACAGAGGATTTTCTGCCTGCCCTGGAAGCGGCGGTTCATGCTGGCACCTGCCATTTTGAGATTGGTGGTGGTGCCCGCTTTCAGAGTCTTTACTTTTATTGTGAAGAAGACGCATTTGACATGATGGATGCTGCCCGCAAAATCGTCGGGCCGGATATCAACCTTCAGACCCTGTCGAGGGGAGCAAACGTTGTCGGTCTTGTATCACAATCACGGGATATTATTGATCTTCATGCCCGACTGTTTAAAAAGCACGGAATTACAACAATCAGGAATTTTGATGCCTTGATGGATGTCCGCAATCTTGCCTACTCGGGTCAATGTATCCATGATGCAGGGCTTAAACATCAGGTAGTCATTGCCATGATGGGCCTTCCTCCCGGATTGAACGAGAGCTATTGTCATACATCGAAATTCTATCTCGACAAGTTGCAGGAAATACTTGATGCCTTTATCCCATTCGATAGTGTTGCCTTCAAGGATGCCTCAGGAACCACAACCCCTGCTGTTGTCTACGAGACTATTCAAGGAGCAAGAAAGATGCTTCCCAAAGATACTGAAATCGAGTTCCATACGCACGATACCGCAGGCATGGGTGTTGCCTGTAACTTTGCGGCAATTGAAGCTGGTGCTGATATTATCGACCTTTCGATGGCCCCAGTGAGCGGAGGTAGTGCCGCTGTCGATATTCTAACTATGTGGCAGAGACTCAGAGGTACAGGATATACGCTCGACATTGATCATGAAAAATATCTTGAAGTCGAAGCGCTCTTTATCGATCAGATGTACAAATATTACATGCCGCCCGAAGCCACAGCGGTCAATCCAGTTATCTCTTTTTCCCCGATGCCCGGCGGAGCCCTGACGGCAAACACCCAGATGATGCGCGACAATAATACACTCCATCTGCTGCCCGAAGTCATTAAAAATATGCGTGATGCTGTGGTAAAAGGCGGTTTTGGTTCATCGGTTACACCGGTTTCTCAGTTCTATATTCAGCAGGCATTTGCCAATACCATACAGGGCCCCTGGAAAAAGATCACCGATGGATATGGCAGGATGGTGCTCGGTTATTTCGGCCAGACACCTGCCCGCCCGGATAGTGAGGTAGTCAGGCTTGCGTCTGAACAGCTCGGTCTTGAGCCAACTACTGAAGACGTTCACGATATCAATGACCGTAATCCTGAACTTGGGATATCCTGTAACAGGGAGCTTCTTAAAAAAGCTGGATTACCGCAGAGTGAAGAAAATATTTTTATTGCAGCAACCTGCGGAGCTAAAGGTATCGCCTTTCTCCAGGGAGAATGCTCTACCGGTATCCGTTACAAGGCCGATATTGCCGTTGAAATCAAGGCAAAAACAAGAGAAGAGGTGGTTGCGGCATACCATGAAGTCCACAAGCACGATGTCCACCAGGAAGAGGTCAACAAAAGACTCCTCGATCTCTTCTCTAAACCTACGCCCCAGGAGCCCGCACCGGCATCCTCTACGGGATCAAAAGTCATCTCAATGGCGGGTAATTTTACCGTTTTTGTCGACGGGGCCCCCTATACAGTAACCTTTGCCGATGGATCAGCCATAAACCCACAACCAACACCTCTCACCCCTCACCCCTCCCTGCTCACTACCCAGGACTCAGCATCCGGTACTCAGCCCTCATCCCCCGGAACACCTGTTGTGGCAGTCATGCCAGGCAATATACATTCGATCTCTGTCAAGGTTGGTGATGAGGTCAAAGAAGGGGAAGAGGTTGCGGTTATCGAGGCCATGAAAATGGAAAACCAGATCAAATCCCCTTGCTCAGGCAGGGCGCTGACTATTTCAGTCGATCAAGGTGCAACTGTAGCCATTGGAGATGTGCTGATGACCATCGGGTAGTGCAACCATGTTAAAGTTACTGTTTCAGAATCACTTCGCAATCAGGATGAAGTTCGATAAAACGTTCAAGTTCAGTTCCGGGAATATGACCTGCCGAGAGTTCCAGTTTTTCAAGGTACTGAAGATGCATGATCGGGCCGATAGAGGTGATCGGAGTGTTCGATATATCAAGCTCCTCGAGGTTGATAAGCTCTTCCAGAGGATCGATAGTAATGAGTGGCGTATTAGCGATGCTCAACTCCCGAAGATCAGAAAGGTTTCTTAGTGGCTCAACGCTTGTGATACCCGTTTTGTTGCAGCGGAGATATTCAAGATTGTTCAGCAAAGAGAGTGGCGATAAATCGATTACTTCGGAACTGTTAATTCCCAGTTCGATAAGATTTTCAAGTCTCCTGAGCGGTTCAAGAGAGGAAATTTCTGTCTGGTAGCAACTGAGTTTTTCAAGATTGACAAGATCCTTTAGAGGGGAAAGGTCATTGATAAGCGTTTCAGAACAATATAACTCCTCAAGATTGAGAAGGTTGCGTATCGGTTCAAGTGAACTCACTTGAGTGCTTGAGATCCAGAGAAGTTTCAGGCTTTTAAGGTGGCGAAGGGGCTCGAGCGATGAAAAGTTGCAGTCAAATGCATAGAGACGCTGCAGCTTCTCCAGATGCAAAAGAGGCTCAAGATTTTCAATCGGTGATTCATCACAGCGGAGCTGCTGGAGATTTTCAAGTACCCTTACAGGCAAGAGATTATGAATTCTCCGGTTGTCACAACGCAGATGTGTCGTTTCAAGAAAGTCAAGTAACTCTTGATCCGATGGTTCACGGAGAACTTTCAGGGTTGTTTTAACAATATCTTTCCAGTCATCGGTCAAGGAATTCCACCATTTTTTCCGTGCAGCGTTGCTTTGCAGCAGCTCAGATTTGGTAATGGTGCAAAGGTACTCAGATTCATCGGTGCGTGAGGGGGCTTTTTTTGCATTATCCTTGCACTCGGAATCGTCAGAAATACTTGCAGGTATGTTTGTGCTGAAATTGAGCTTTTCAGTAAGGCAGTACGTATACCATGCTGCTTTTTTTTCCTCAATGTTGTGATGGTGCAATTCTCGGGATTGCTGGTCAAGGGAGGAAATATCTTCAAAAATATCATTTCCGCATCGTGGACATACAGCGCTGTTCGCAGTTAGGGGATAGCCACAGACCGGGCATTGATTATAGGTATTTTGCTCCAAAATTCTATGGTGGTTAATTCATTGAACAGAAAACAGGGGAGTGTAGTTAAATAATAAGAAAAAAAGCGTTACCGCCATAAAGGTAGAAAAAAATAGATGTTTAATTTTTTCTGCCGGTACATGCCGCACAATAAAGAGAAAGCCGTGAATAAACTTTTTGAATGCAGAGTTTGTTGACCTGAAATAGGCAAAATTAATGTTTTTTTTATGGAGTTGAGGCGAGTAACACAGCTTGAGTGCCCTTGATTAAGTGATTAAAAACGGAGAGATTGTTATGGTTAAGAATGTTGTGCCTGAAATGCCATCAGGCGGGTTGTATCCAGAGCAGTTGCTTACTTTGTCAGATGAGCCATGGTTGCTCAGGCGGGAGGGTTTTCTCGGTACACCGAAAAGCATTCAGGTCAACGAGTCGCTCTTGACCATTGGCAACGGTTATCTCAACATCAGAGGATCTCTTGAGGAACTGCCGCCTGGCCATTGCGGAGGTATGTATTTGAGCGGGATTTACGATAAATCCGAAGCCGCTGTTGAAGAGTTGGTCAAATGTCCGATGTGGACTGATGTATCGATATGGAGTGAGGGAGAAAAATTCTGTCTCTCAACCTGTAAGTCCCTCAGGCATGAGCAAGTTCTTGACATGCAAAAAGGTACCCTGCATCGCACCACTACTGTCAAGAATCCTTCAGGAAAGACCATCACCCTTGAAACGATACGCCTTGTCTTTATGCACAATGTGCATTTGGGCTATCTGCTCGTAAAGATCACCCCAAGGAATTTTTCCGGCCCCATTCGCGTGCTCAGCGGCTTGAACGGAGAGGTGTACAACAGAGGCTATTTCCCTCGGGAACAGCTTAAGCATCTGCAGCTTGAAAGAATCGAACGCGGCAGGGCTTTTATGTACCTTGAGATGAAAACTCGTGAACACGGTATACATATTTCAGAAGCGGCTTCATGGAAGCTTGTTTCACCCGGGCTTCACAGCTATAACTGGGAGCCGAGAATCTACGGTGAAAAGTTTACAAGTGAAATTACGTTTGACGCCCACGAAGGAGAGAGCTATGTTTTCGAAAAACTGGCAGTTGTTGCCACAAGCAGGGAAATCCCTGCAGAAGAGATGTTCAAGGGGACCATCAGCAAACTGAAATATTTTGTGAGGAGCGGAGCGGCAGCCGAAATAGCAGCTCATCTTCAGGTCTGGCAGGAAAAATGGAAACAGGCAGATATTGTTCTCAATGGGGATGCCAAGGCCCAGCATGCCTTGCGATTCAATATCTATCAACTGCTGATCAACGCTCCTGTTCAACCGGCTGGTATTGGTGCAAAATTTTTGAGCTCCGAAGGCTATCTCGGCCACGCATTCTGGGATACCGAGATTTTTATCCTCCCCTTTTATATCTACAACTTTCCGGAAATTGCTCGGAACATGCTCCTTTACCGGTACAATACTCTTGCCGGAGCAAAGCAGAATGCCCTTAAAATGGGCTATAGAGGGGCTAAATATGCGTGGGAATCAGCGACTACCGGCGTGGATGTTACCCCAAGATTTGCTTCAAAACTTGAAAAAACCATACGGCTGATCTATACAGGGACAGAAGAAGATCACATAGTGTCAGATGTGATCTACGGAGTGGAAAAGTATTATCGAGTCACTGCCGACGAAAGCTTTCTGTTGGATTACGGACTTGAAATGGTCTTTCTTACCGCCAGATTCTGGGCTTCGAGGGTTATTCGGGAAGGAGAAAATTATGAGATTCGTTGTGTCATAGGTCCCGATGAGTTTCATGAGCATGTCAACAATAACACCTATACCAATTTTCTGGTGAGATGGCATCTCAGGCTTGCGGTAACGACCTTCAGGTTTATGGAGCAAAACAATACCTCGGTTCTTGATGAACTTGCAGCCCGTTTAGAGCTCTCCAAAGATGAGGTTGATGCATGGCTCGATATCAGCAGGCATATCAAGATATTGTACGATGAGGAAACAAAGCTGTTTGAGCAGTTTGACGGTTACTTTACCCTGAAGGATTATGTCATTGAGGAGCATGACCTGGACGGCCAGCCAATGCTTCCCCGTGGTGTTACTGATTACAATATCCAGTCCACCCGTCTCCTTAAACAAGCCGATGTCATCAGTATGATGATGCTCTTTCCTTATGCATTCAGCTTTGAGCAAAAGAAAGCGAATTTTGATTTTTATGAACAACGGACAGCACATAAATCCTCATTGAGCCACTGTATTCATGCCATGGTTGGGCTTGCCTCCGGGTGTCGCTCAATGGCATACAATTATTTTATGAAAACTGCCCTGTTTGATCTGGATAACCTGCATGGCAATACAGCGCTGGGTATTCATGCCGCCGCCGTGGGCGGTACCTGGCAGACGGTGATCCATGGTTTTGGCGGCTTTTCGATCAAGTCCGAAATGTTGGTGCTGAAGCCATGGATGCCGATCGAATGGCAAAGTCTTTCGTTTTCTGTACGGTGGAAAACGAGAATGGTTGAGCTGACGATTTATCAAGAGTATGTTTCAGTGCTGATACGTTCGGAGGAACAGATCTCGCTGCCGCTAAGCCTTTACGGAAAAACATATAAATTGATGACCAACCAAAGGTATGATCTTCCCGAGCAAAGAAAAAAAAGGAGGGACTGAACAATGGAAGTTTAAGAGATGCCGAGAGCGTGCTGTCTGGGGTGAGCAGTGCATATGGTTGTCAATACCAGCGAAAGATCCCGAAAAAATGTACTACTTTGACCATTAAAACCCATAATGCAATTTGAACTACGGATGGAGTGAATGCATATGGCGTTACGTCACGATGTCACCCTGAAACGCTGAATGGTCTCTATCTCTATGGATTTTGTGCACTTACACGCTCATACGCATTATTCGATGCAGAGCAGCCCTGTTTTCCCTGGTGAAATGTTTTCCACTGCACTAAAGTTTGGCATGAAGAGCATTGCAGTGACCGATTATTGCGCAATATTCAATATGCCGGAGCTTTTCAATGAGGCCAAACATGCCGGAATCAAGCTTATTATCGGCAGTGAGCTTCTCCTTCTTGAAACAGATGCACACCAGACCAACCGTGTTTCTGTATCTCCCTCTCTGGTGCTTCTTGTTAAAAATGATGCTGGCTACCGGAACCTCTGCATACTCCTCTCCAGGGCAGCCAAAGATGGCTTTGTCAATGGCATGCCACATATTGAGAGCCGTCTGCTCGAAACCTTTCATGATGGACTTGTCTGTCTTTCCGGTTACTCTTCAGGAAGAGTAGGAAGGGCGCTTCTTGCTGGAGCAATTGATGAAGCAGAATCATTTACTGAATACTACAGGGAGATTTTTGGCGATAACTTCTATCTGGAGCTTCAGCGTCACGGCACTCCTTTCGATGACAATCTCAACAGTCAGACCATTGCCCTCGCACAAAAATTTTCAGTAGAACTTGTTGCCACCAACAACGTTCACTATCTCGAAAGAAAAGATGCCGGTTGCTACAGGGCGATGGTTGCCAACAGAACCAAGGAAAAACTTTCCAACCAGAATCTTCTTGCCCTACCGGGAAGCGATCACTATCTGAAATCCTCTGAAGAGATGAGCCAGTTGTTCAGCGATGAACACCGGGAGCTGAGCAACACCCTGCTGATTGCCGAAAAGTGCTCCTACAGCTTCAGCAACAAAGAACCGGTTGTACCACATTTTCCTCTTCCAGAGGGATTCAAGGATGAGTTTTCCTATCTCCGGTACCTGACATGGGAAGGGGCAAAAGAGAAGTATGTTGATTCCGAAGCTTATGGCATCACTGCTGAGGATGTCAGGTCGCGCATTGAGCTTGAGCTCGGTGTTATCGAAAAAATGGGGTTCAGCTCCTATTTTCTCATAGTCAGTGATCTGATTGCCGCATCCCGTCGTCTCGGCTACTCGGTCGGACCGGGTCGGGGTTCAGCGGCAGGCAGCATTGTTGCCTATCTTACCGGTATAACAAGGATTGACCCACTGAAATACAAGCTGCTTTTTGAGCGCTTTTTAAATCCGGAACGCTCCTCCATGCCGGATATCGATATTGATTTCACTCCGGTTGGCAAGCAGAAGGTTCTTGAATATACGGTGGAAAAATATGGCACAGAGAGTGTTGCAAAAGTCATTGCAATCGGTACGCTCGGCGCCAAAGCAGCCATACGTGATGCTGGCAGGGTTCTTGAAGTTCCTCTCTCTGTTGTGGATAAACTCGCAAAACTTGTTCCTGTCAGGCCCGGCATCACCCTTGAAAAAGCTTTGAGCGAAGCCAGGGAGCTGAAGGCTTTCTCGGAAAGCACTCCTCAAATCTGTGAGCTTATGACCCATGCCCGTGCTCTTGAGGGTCGGGCGCGTAATGTTTCAATGCATGCCGGAGCAGTTGTCATTACCGACGGCCCGCTTGAAGAGCAGGTGCCACTCTATGTTTCCAACAAGATCGAAACCGAAGTCCGGAAATTTGCCGACGAATTTGATCTTGACGAACCGGATCATGTCAGAGGTAAATCCTCCGACGGTATCGATGAGAAACAGGTTGTTACCCAGTTTGACAAAAACTGGATTGAAACAGCCGGACTTCTCAAAATTGACTATCTCGGACTTGAAACCCTTGCCGTTATTGACGAAACCCTTAAAATGATCAAGCGACGGCACGATCTCGATATCGAGCTTGAAAAAGTCCCCATGAACGACCGGAAAACCTTCAGGATTTTTCAGGAAGGCAAGATGGCCGGTATTTTCCAGTTTGAGTCATCCGGCATGCAGAGCTATATGACGCGTCTCCAGCCCACTCAGATCGGCGATATCATAGCCATGAGTGCGCTCTACCGTCCAGGTGCTCTCAATGCACGGATCGATGAGCGACGCAACGCCGTCGATCTTTTTGTCGACCGTAAGCATGGAAGGGAAGCCATCGATTATATGCACCCTATGTTGGAGGAGATTCTCAAGGAGACCTATGGAGTTATTGTCTATCAGGAACAGGTGATGCAGATATCCCAAGTTATGGGAGGTTTTTCTCTGGCCAAGGCGGATAATCTCCGCAAAGCCATGGGAAAAAAGAAGCCTGAGATCATGGAGAAATATAAAGTTGATTTTGTTCAGGGCGCTATTAAGCAGGGAGTGCACGATACGCTTGCCACAAGGGTGTTCGAGCTCATGGCAGAGTTTGCCGGTTATGGGTTCAACAAAAGTCACTCCGCCGCTTACGGGGTTCTCGCCTACTGGACAGGATATCTGAAAGCTCACTACACGATTGAGTTTGTAACCGCCGTTCTGAACAGTGAAATAGGTGATACTGAACGGATGAAACACCTGACCGATGAAGCAAAAAGCTTTGGCATAGCAACCCTGCCTCCCTCAATCAATAAAAGTGATGCGCTTTTTTCTGTCGAAGACCTCAACGGTCGTTCCTACATTCGCGTAGGACTCAGTGCCATCAAACAGGTCGGGGGGGCAGCACGGGCAGTTGTAACCTCAAGACTCCGCAGAAAACGTGATTTTGTAAACCTTTTCGACTTGGCGGTATCAGTTGATTTGAGAGTCATGAACCGTAAGGCCCTTGAGTGTCTGATTCTTTCAGGAGCATTTGATGAGATCGACAAGCATCGTGCCAGACTTCTGGCCAATGTCGACAAGGCAATTAAATTCGGTCAGATGCAGAACCGCTCGGTTACCCTCGGTCAGTGTGGCTTTTTTACCGCAGAGGAGGGGGCTCAGTTTGAGGAAGAGCACTATCCGGATATGGATCAGGCTGATCCAATGCCGGAAGCTGAAAAGCTGCTCCATGAAAAAAAACTTGTCGGCTTTTACTTGAGCCACCATCCACTTTCACCCTATCGCCGCGATTGGCAGGCTTTTGCAACACTTCAGCTTCAGACAAAGGAGGTGGTTGCGGCAAAACAATATAAAGTAATCGGAGTTATCGTATCAGTGAAGCCCTACCAGGACAGGAAAGGAAAGCAGATGCTTTTCGGTACAATTGAGGACTTTACAGGAAAAGCGGATTTTACTGTGTTTGCAAGTCTCTTTGAGCAGTATGGCCATCTTATCAAACCCGAAGAGGTACTCATGTTTGTTGCCGAAGGAGAGGTGAGCGGTGGCATGCTTAAACTGCTGGTCAGAGAGGTGGTGCCAATAAAAAAAGTCAGAAGCAGCCTGACAAAAAAAATTGTTCTTAAGATTGATGCCGATGACCAGATGCAACTCGAAAAACTTGCCGGGGTAAAAAAAATATTCACCTCTCATCATGGCGGAACACCAGTCGATTTCGAAGTAAAAGCACAGTCAGGAGAGAATATTGAAACACTCACCCTCTTTGCCCGCAACACGCCGATCGACCCTGCCGAGAGAACCATAGAAAAGCTCGAGGAGCTTCTTGGCCCCGACAATGTTCGGATTTCAGGGTAGCTCGATTTATTTAATTAATTATTTTTATTACTTTCATCACTGATCTATTGTATGGATATTCAGTTTTAAACATTCACTAATTCAAATGGGTACAATAAAACAATGAGCGGTAAATATTTTGTAGCTACAGACCAGAATTTCAAGGCAGAGATCCTTGAGTCAGATAAAGTTGCTTTGGTTGACTTCTGGGCAGCATGGTGTGGCCCGTGCATGATGCTCGGTCCTGTTATCGAAGAGCTTGCTGGTGATTACGCAGGAAAGGCTGTCATTGCAAAACTCAATGTTGATGAAAATCCAGCAACTGCAGCGCAGTATGGTATCAGAAGCATTCCCTCCCTTCTTGTGTTTAAAAACGGTCAGGTTGTCGATCAAATGCTTGGAGCCATGCCGAAAAATCAGATCTCAAAGAAAATCGACGAGCATATCGGCTGAAGGCCTTCTTAGCAACGTTATTCGTTATCCCGGCGGCGGTCGTCGGGATGCGCGGAAACCCCTCCCTGTAACTACATACACAAAAGCAACCATGGACTGTGAAGTACGCGATATAATTATTATGGGTACAGGCCCTGCCGGATATACCGCTGCCATCTATACTGGGCGGGCAAACCTAAAACCTCTTGTAATCGAGGGATTCCAGCCCGGTGGCCAGCTTATGATCACAACCGAGATCGAGAATTTTCCCGGTTTTCCAGAAGGCATCCGTGGCCCGGAGCTTATGGCAAAAATGCGCGAGCAGGCAGCAAAGTTTGGTGCAGAGTTTAAGAGTGGGAGCGTGACTGAGGTCGATCTCTCAAGAAGTCCATTCTGCCTTACGCTGGAAGATGGCCGTGAATTTTTTACCCGCTCACTTGTTATTGCTACCGGTGCAAATGCCAAATGGCTCGGTATAGAATCAGAAAACCGGTATCGCGGCAAAGGCGTCTCAGCCTGTGCGACCTGTGATGGATTTTTTTTCCGTGACTGCAATGTCTTTGTTGTTGGTGGAGGCGATACGGCAATGGAAGAGGCTCTCTATCTCACCAAATTTGCTTCCCATGTCACCCTTGTTCATCGCCGCGAAGAGTTCAGGGCATCAAAAATCATGACACTCCGTACCCGTAAAAACCCGAAAATCAGCACGATGCTCAACGAGGTCATAGATGAAATTCTCGGGGATGGTCAGAAGGTAACCGGAATTCGCCTGAAAAATGTTCTGACCGGTGAACTCGCCGTTCACCCATGCGATGGAGTCTTTCTCGCCATTGGTCACTCGCCCAACGCTCAGCTATTCAAGGGGCAGCTCGATACCGATGATTATGGCTATATTCTGACAAAAAAATCATCAACTGAAACCACTGTACCGGGTGTCTTCGCCTGCGGAGATGTTCAGGACTATACCTACCGCCAGGCAGTTACCGCTGTAGGAACCGGCTGTATGGCAGCCGTCGATGCCGAACGCTTTCTTGAATCAATTCGCTGACCTTTTCTGCATTGTTCTCGGGAAGTGATGAAAATCACAGCATCTCTTCCCTGAGGCTCTTGAAAAAGTCATTCAGCACCTCATTGAACCCATATGCAAGCTCAGTTGCTTCCGTTTCCTTCTGCGAAAACCAGCGCAGCATCTGCCCCTCATGAAGGACCATACGCTCCACATCAAACTCCGCCGCCTGGCTATAAACGTGCTCTGTCCGGTCTGAAAACTCATAGACTCGGAAAAGCGTGCATCCCTCAACACTAACTTCAATCTCTTCCAGCATCTCCCGTACAATACACTCCGCAGGTGTTTCACCGCTTTCAACATGACCTCCCGGCAGATCCCACATATTAGGGCAGGCAATTGAGGGTTTATCATCTCTCAGCACAAGCAAAACCTCATGCCGGCGGTTGAAAAAAATAATACTCGTGCCAACGTGTCGCATAACAATTTTTTTAATCAATTATTACACCTTCCTCATCAAGCTGCGGGTATGGGTCACCGTTTTGCTTCAGTTTCCGGCTTAGTTGAGGATAGGAAAATTCAAAAAGCATTCGTTCAAAGCATTCCGGCTCCAGCTGCGGTACACTATACATTCCCTTTTGCGCCCGCTGGCGCTGTGCTTCAAAGAGAATGACCGCCGTAGCTACTGAAACATTTAACGATTCAAGCATGCCAAGCATTGGTACCGTGATGGTGTGGGCCGCTCCCTTAATGGCCTCTTTTGAAATGCCATCCCATTCAGCACCAACTACGAGTGCCGTAGGTGCAGTATAGTCGATCTTCCGGAAATCCAGGCCATCCTCCATGTTTGAAGCGACAACTATCTGCATCCCATCTTCCGATAATTTGCTGTAGACCATTTCAATGTTGTGGTAGAGGTTCAGGGTCGACCATTTACTTGCACCGGCGGCAGCATTCTGTTCGGTATAAATGGTTTTACGGTATGAAACGGCATGGATTTCACAGATGCCGACACTGTCACAACTTCGTATAATTGCCGAGAGATTATGAGCTTTATTGACATTATCCATGACAACCGTCAGATCAGGTTGCCGATGAAGCAGCATTTGACGGATTTTTAGAAATCGTTCGGGGGAGATCAATATATTGATAGAAGATTGTTGAATTGTTGCGCGCTTTGTTTAACCCTAAGAAAGCAATTTATTTCCTTTTTCCTCAATTCGTAAAATTATGAGCCTTCGTAATAAAAAGCATCCCCAGCTTGAGCGTCTGCTTCAAAAAGCAAGGCCAGTTACTCTTGATTCATCCTCAAAAATTCTTATTCTCAGCGATCTCCACATGGGTAATGGAGGCCGGCGTGACGAATTCCGCCGAAACGCCGAACTGGTCAGAACCATGCTCGGGAGCTATTATCTGCCTGAAAAATACAGTCTTGTTCTCAATGGCGATGTTGAGGAGCTCTTTAAATTTCCACTTGAAAGTGTTGTGGCAGAGTGGGGCGATCTCTACGACCTTTTCCTCAAATTCCAGCACAATGGTTTTTTCTGGAAAACCTACGGCAACCATGATGCCGAGTTGCTCGAAGAGAAGGATTACCCACTTGCATCATCAATGGTAGAATCGGTGAAATTCCACTATGACGATGAAACTATCCTGATTCTTCACGGACATCAGGCATCGGTGCTCTTGTGGGAGACCTATCCAATAGTCAGCCGTTCCGTGGTCTTTTTTCTCCGATACATAGCCAAGCCAGCAGGCATTAGAAACTTCTCAACAGCCTACAACAGTCGCCGCCGGTTCGCTATCGAAAAATCCATTTACGAGTTTTCCAATCAGGCGAAAATTGTCTCTATCATTGGCCATACCCATCGCCCACTCTTTGAGTCGCTCTCCAAGGTCGATTTCCTGAACTTCAGGATCGAGGAGCTCTGCAGAGCCTACCCTTCGGCGAACAGCGAAAAGCGCGCAACCATTGAAAGAAAAATTTCCTCATTGAAAATTGAACTTGCAGCCTGCTATAAGCGAGGAAAAAAAATTGGTCTGCGGAGCGGTCTCTATAATAACCTAACCATTCCAAGCGTTTTCAACTCCGGTTGCGCTATAGGTAAACGAGGTATCACTGCCCTTGAAATCGAAGGCAACAAAATCAGGCTTGTCTACTGGTATAACGGCAAGCAGAGCCGCAAATTCACCAGCGACCGCGACAACCGCCCAATGGAACTCGGCTCAACCGGCTTCTCCCGCATTGTGCTCAACGAAGACTCACTCGACTATGTTTTTTCCCGTCTCCATCTTCTGGCCTGAACGGCTATATTGGGAATCAATAGTTCAGGTACCTGAATCAGAGGCGAGATGGTAACTGTTTTCCAGATAACTTCATAAAAATCATTGTGAAAGATCATAAAACTTT
>Ga0364910_1014_pt1 | contig 143563 bp, 117 predicted proteins | sample SorcelJu500001C4_3_FD_206970 | JGI IMG/M metagenome (GOLD analysis project Ga0364910, IMG submission 206970) | Enriched cells from Trout Bog Lake Hypolimnion, Wisconsin, USA - BchlTB.June25.5000.01.C4 | ecosystem: Environmental > Aquatic > Freshwater > Lake > Hypolimnion/Profundal zone | place...
GCTGCTCAGCATATTCAATCTTTTCGGTGTCCGGCGGAGCTGCATAGTTCAGGAACATACGATAGGCGTCGATAGCCTCCTGGGTATTGCCTAGGGCTTCGCAGGCGATGGCCTTATAGTAATAAGAATCAGCATCCTTTGAATAAACGGCTAAAGCTTGATCGTAGTTTTCAATCGCCTGGGTGTATTGTCCTTTTTGAGCGTAAGCCTTACCGCGGCAATCGTAGGCATCGGTATACTGTGGGTTGATGGCGACAGCTTTGCTGTATTCGGCAATCGCCTGGTCATACTTTCCCATATCGAAGAAGACCGACCCGCGATTATAGTAAGGTTCGCCGTCCTGAGGGTCTATGACACTGGCTTGATCGAAGTCAGCGAACGCCGTATCGTATTGCTTTTTTTTAGCATAGGCATTGCCGCGGGCGTTGTACGCTTCGGCATTCTTGGGATCGATGGCAATAACCTTGCTGTAGTCGGCGATCGCCTGATCATAATTTCCCTTATCACAGTAAACCAGGCCACGGAGATAGTAAGCCTTAGTATACTTTGGATTAATGGCGATGGCGTGGTCGAAATAGCCAATCGCTTGGTCGTTTTTCTCCAAATTGGAATACATCAAGCCGCATTCGTAGTAAGCCTCGGCGTCTCCCGGATTGATGGCGATAATCTGGTTAAAGTCGGCAGCCGCTTGTGCGCATTGCCCTTCAACCATGTAGATCGTGCTGCGACTTTCGTAAGCTTCGGCATTTTTCGGATCAATATCGATAGCTTTGCTGTATTCCACAATGGCCTGATCCCATTTCCCCTCTTGATAAAAGGTTTCACCGCGGTGAAAGTAAGCATCGCCAAACTGTGGATCAATGTCAATAGCCTTACTGTAGTCAGCCATCGCCTGGTCGTACAGTCTTTTGTTATAGTAGGCACAGCCGCGGTCGTTGTAGGCATAAGCATTCTGAGGGTCAAGGGTGAGGGCTTGGTTGTAATCGGCAATCGCTTGATCATATTCTCCCTTGCTATTATGGGCATTGCCGCGGCTGTTGTAAATGTCGGCATTCCGCGGGTCCTTAGGGTTAATGGCGATAGCTTTGTCGTAATCAGCAATCGCCTGATCATATTGTTCCTTGCCATCATAGGCATTGCCGCGACCGTAGTATGGACCTGGATCCTGCGGGTTGATGGCAATGTCTTTGTTGTAATCAGCAATCGCCTGGTCATATTGTCCCTTGCTACTATAGGCATCGCCCCGGGCCCCGTAGCCATCAGCATTCTGCGGGTTAATGGCAATGTACTTGCTATAATCGGCAATCGCCTGATCATATTCGTTCTTATTATAGTAGACATTGCCGCGATTGTAGTAGGCATCGGCGTACTGTGGATTGATGGCGATAGCCTTGCTATACTCTGCCATGGCCTGATCGTACTGCTCTTTGTCAAAGTAGACATTGCCCCGGTCTTTGTAAGCCTCGGCGTATTTCGGGTTGATGGCGATGGCGTGATCGAAGTCGGCAATCGCCTCATCGTACAGCTTTTTGTCCAGATAGGCCAAGCCGCGGTTAAGGTAAGCTTTTGCATCCTGAGGGTTAGCGGCGATAGCCTGGCTATTGTCTGCTATAGCTTTATCATTTTGATCTTGCGGGCTGGCATTGACATTGGATGAGGCCAGCATTAGAAACAAACATAGTAGGAAGATTCCACTGATAGTGCCTGCCGTTATACGGATGTTACTCAAGCTCATTATACATCCTCCTTAAATCCGCCCAAAAGTTAATCTGCTTATTAAGGATCGTTTGTGTTACGTGAAAAAGCCCTTTGTCGCCAAATTGTTACATTACAACAATTATTGTAACAATTAACAGTATAATTTTACCATTATATTAATAATGTTTCCAGTATATTCTACAATGTTCGCGTAATGCCAGGAGAGCATGTAAAAAGCCAGCGAGAAGCTCGCTGACTTTTAAAAGGAACCCGTAACGATCTACGCTACAGCCAATACCCATCATTACATACCTATACGCAAACTTTCGCCTACGCACAAGCATTACACAACCGATACTGACCTTTGCTCGACTACCACAGATAGCTACTGAACCGCCCGCAATCTCTCGACTGCAAACGACCCGTAAACATTCACAACCCATGACAGTCTTAGCTCGACCGTCATACATCCCTTGGGACCACACGATAGCAGTTGGGCAACCGTACAGCCTTTCAAGACATATAACAATCTTCTCGCCGACTACCGCCGACCCTTTTCAGAACCGACTGCAATCTTTGACCGACTAATACCGAGCCCCGTTTCCGAAACCCGATACCAATCTTGGCTCAACCATTACGAATCCCTTACGATCATTATTATCTCTCAAAATGCTATTGATATACCTTGATAATAAAATACATATTACCCAATTTACTCCAACACGAGGTAAAAAAGTGGTAAAATTAGGTTATGGGCAGAAAGCAAATATAATAGGGAGATGATGTGAACACGGACTATCAAAAAATGACGGCAAAAAGGAGGATCCTATGAGACGTTATTTATATTATTATCCAATACTGTTTATTGTTCTATCAAATGTACTGTACGATATTTCAGCGAAGTCATTTTCAAAAGGAATAAACATGCAGGCTGGAATGGCAAGCTACTATATAGTTGCTGCTGTCGTTTCTTTGGCTCTGTTTTTTCTGACTAGCGAGGACAAGAATTTTGGGAAGGAACTAAGAAAAATAAATTGGGCGACCTTTTCACTTGCTCTTGGGTGTACTGGTGCTGACTTTGGATATATTCTGGTATTTAGGGCAGGTTGGGACATCAGTTTTGGATCATTGGTTTGCAATATCTTAATTGCCTTATCTCTCATTTTTATTGGTGTCATATTTTATCGTGAAATCATAAATAAAAAACATGTGGCAGGCATATTACTATGCTTGATCGGTTTTGTATTAATAACTCATGCTTATCTTTAAAAAAAATGACCTCAAACTGTTGTATGTTTGAGTATTAACAACAAAAACTTGATGGATAGGCTGGCTGTTTGTTGCTGCGAAACTTGAGTTGATATAGGGGGGATAGTTTTGTTCTGGTTCTTTTTACCGATATTAATAGTTGTTGCATCAAATGTTATATATGATATTAGTTCAAAGTCAATTCGCGAGGATTTGAATGTTTATGCTGGAACTACTATTATCTATTCAATTCTGGCAATTTTCTATTTCTTGGTATTTAAAATGCTAAATCCAGCATGTTCAATTATTACTGAGTGGGCACATGTAAATTGGGCCGTAGTGACACTCGCTCTCGCTTCAATTGGTCTAGAAAGCGGTTATATTTTTCTTTATAGAGCGGGTTGGAACATCAGTCTCGGGGGAATGGTGTGTAATATTTTACTGGCTATGAGTATGTTGGTTGTAGGGCATTTGCTGTTCAATGAGACAGTTTCTTTAAGACAATATTTAGGCGTTTTACTTTGCATTGTTGGTTTAATTATTGTATTTCGAGCCGGCAATGAGACGTCTTCTCAGGAAGATTATAATGCTCCCCAGGAGCGAGATGCTTATTCTGATGAAATTACCCAGTGATTCCGGAGGAAAGCGCCCACCTCTCAAGGCATCTTTTTCCTGGGAGTATATAGTAATGGACTCTTCGGTCCTGATACCTTCTGCGATATTTCAGTGTATTTTTGTTTACATTTGATTTTGTCTCCATTTATCCAACGCAAACACGCAACAAGCGCATCAATTTCGCTGTAGCTATTATACAGGCCAACACTAATCCGAACCATTCCCGGGAAAGGAACGTCAGGATTCTCTTGATAGTATTGTAATTCCTGATCAGTTATCTTGAGCAGTTTTTCGACATAAGGATGGGCGCAGAAAAGACCACTTCTCACTGCAATTCCGGCTTCGCAGGATAAGATCTTTGCCAGTAACCGATGGTCAAATCCTAATAGATTAAATGACACAATCCCGATTTTACTTTCATGTTTCTCGCTATTCCCATACAGCACTACTCCTGGGATACCCATTAATGCCGCCGTAGTATAGTCAATTAAGCTATTTTCATATTCGTGAATGACATCCATGCCGATACAATTTAGTATTCTTATGGCTTCCAGCAAGGCTACAATTCCTATTATATTTGGTGTTCCGGCTTCATTATTATACGGGGGACTCTCCCAATCAATAAATTGACGGGAAACTAGCGTCACGGCGCCGCCGCCTTTGTAAACCGGGTCTATATTTTCGAAAGTTTTTTGGGGCCCAATAAGAATGCCAATGCCAAATGGCGCAAACATCTTGTGCGCGGAAAATGCCAGATAGTCAATATGCTCCGCAGAGTCAAAATCCTTCATATCAACCGGACAATGCGGCACTAATTGCGCGCCGTCCACCAGAATTTTTGCGCCATAGCGGTGGGCAAGGCTGGCAATCTCATGTATTGGATTCTTAAACCCGGTGACATTTGATGCTCCGGTTACGGTTACCAGTTTAACTTTACCAGCGTACTTTCTTAATTTCATTTCTAAGTCTTCAATAGATAATTTCCCGCACTCGTCGGTACAAATATAATCAACCTTGAATTTATCTCTCCAAGGCAAATCATTTGCCAGGTGCTCCATCTCTGTGGATAGAACAATTGAATCATCATCATCCTGGGCTAAGATGTAGGCTAGCAAATTGATTGACTCAGTGGTGTTCTTTGTGAAAATTACGATATCTCTGCTCTTATCGGCATTCACGAATCTTTTGATGATAGCTCTGCCCTCTTCATAGACTTCCGACGACATGATCGACTTGTACCCAGTTCCACGGTGAACCGAAGAATACCACGGCACAAATTCCAGGATTTTTTTCATGACAGAGTTAAACGGCGGGGTCGTCGCCGCGTTATCCAAATTAATCGCGGTGACATAATCGCCATTTAATAAAGGCACCTTTGTGTCAACGCCGACAATAAGTTTTCGAAAAGCATTATTTAACTCATCCATTGATGGTCCCTCCAAATTATACTCCGGGGGCCGTAACAACATTATGTTATATTCTATTCATATTTCAGGATTTATGTTACATACTCCGAGCAGGGAGATAACCACCAAGCAGCGTTTTAAAAGGCCCTCTTGAATAATCCAAGAGGGCCTTTGCCTTGTTACCAGGCAAACTTAGGGCAACTAGAGGACAGGACGGACGAAAGATTGTCAGGCTGTCAAACCGTTGCTGACTAATCAGTCAATCTTTTGTCATACCTTTAACATACTTTTGTCACATTTCCAAATTATACTTAAGGTAGAGAAACAAATTGAGGGAGATGCTCATTCATGAAAAATATAACGAAGAAATTAATCATTTACTCCATGGTTGCCATGATGCAATGCGGGGTAGGCGCGACAATATCGGAAGCGTCCCAAAGACACGACGGCCAAAAAGAAGCCGTCCGCAACGAAGGGAAAGTGCAGCGTAGCGACAATGACCGGGCGTCGGCTTGGAATGGGCAGCAACGCTATGAAGAGCGAAACCACGAAAACCTCCGCCAGGATCAGCGCCGGCAAGAAGCTGTCCGCCACGAACGGGAAATGCAGCGCCGCGACAATGAACGCGAATCGGCCTGGCATGAGCGCCAACGCTGCGAAAGCGAACGTCACAACCAGAACCTCAAAACTATTGAGACAGCCGCACTTGTTTACCTGCTGTTAAGCAAATAAACGTACTGGAACCGCAAGAGGCCGGAGGTAAATACCTCCGGCCTTCATGTTGACACAAAAATAGTGGCAGGGTTACCATCGCCACTATTTTTCATTTCCCCGTGCAACCTGATTCATGGTTTCATTGTACTATTTACGCATAATTCCATGATTTACAACCAGACGGTCTTGTTCATCTCTGATACACGGCCAACTCCGAACTTGCATACGTAAAGAAAAAGCTTCTCCCTGAAGGCCGACCCTCGATATTTCTTGTCCGTTAGACGCCACTCTTCATTCTTGTATGCGGCAAGTTCTTCCTTATGCTCTTTGGTCATGCCCAGAGCGGCGGTGTACCTGTGAGAAAAGTTGAAGCCGTTGCGGATTTTCTGCACCGAGGTGATTGAGAACCTATCAAGGTCGCGAAGCATAGGCGAGTCACCCAGCAACATGAATGTACTTCCTGTTCCGTGTGAAAGCAGGTACCGATTGTCCCGCACGAAATTCACGGTCTCTTTTGCCTCATCCAGAGATTCAGTCGGGAAGTTGAACATCAGGAAAAGGAAATTCCAAACACCGGCGGCATAGGCGGACTTGAGTATTTCCAAACGTTCTTGTTTGTTCGCAACAGGCCCTTTGTTCATCAGGGTGTAAACGCGTTCGCTCGCGGACTCAAAACCCCAGAGCACCATACGCAACCCAGCCTGGTGCGCTAACCGGAACAGGTCTTGATTGAAGCCCTCCTCAAATCGCGCATAGATGTAAAAATTGATGTCCAAACCCTCTGAGATGATAGCCTCCGACAGCCGACGAAGATATGCCGGGCTTATTGCCTCGTCGACAAAGTGGAAGTAGCGCACCCCGTGCGCCTCCTGTAAGGCTCTGATTTCAGCGATGATCTTGGTCACTGACTTTATCGCATAGCTGCTGCCCGCGTGATGGGTGCAAAAAACGCACTTCCTCCAATAGCAACTCCGACTCGCCTGGACGTTGAAGATGGCTTCGGGCAGGAAGTAGTTTTGTGATTGCAGATTGGAGAACTCAGGCGGATATAGCTCATCGACAGGTGTAGGGGACGCCTCATCATTGAAGGCTATTTGCCCCTCTGTCGTGAGGTAGATTAGGTTCGGCACCTGTTCGATACTGACTTTCCCTTCAAGGTGTTTGATCAATTCGATGATCGGCTTTTCGCCTTCGTTGAGGATTACGGAGTCAGTAAACAACCTGAAGAATTCAGGGTTGTTAATCAGTACGTCGGTATATCTTCCGAACAGGTTTCCACCGATGCAGATGTGGGCATTGGTCGCTTTCTTCAGCATCATCGCCAGCGTCAAGCCAGGAAGTAACTGCGAATAGTCTCCGATGCAAATGCCGATAAACTGAGGGTTGTCCCTCAGCAAACCGTCGATTCTGGCTTCGAAGAAACTACGGAATATATTGCCCCTGAGGTTTTCGCAATCCTCGCGGAGGCTCTCGACACTGTAATAGATCTTGAGGCTAGGTGTCAAAAAGTAAATCGACGAGGGGTAGTGAGTTGAGGACAAAATGCCGCAGGCTTTATTGATGGTCTTCGTCGCGGCGTCGACACGGTCCGGGTCGTAGAAGGCGCTCTTATCCTTATAAGTCGCTGTAGCAGACTCGATTTGCTGGATGACGTCATTATACTCTTCACGTTTTGCCATTTTGTAAATCTCACGATACCGCAGGTACTGTGTCTGAAACCCCTGGGGATGATCTTTCAGGTTGGCCTCGTCAGGGCAAGCCTGAAAAAACGTTTTTGCGTTGGAATTATAGTCGGAAAAAGCAGACGTCACTGCCTCATGGAGGTACTGCTGTGTTAGCACCGTGTTGTAAAACTCGGCATTCAGGTCAAGCAGCTGGGTATCATGCCCGTTGTTCTTGAGAATGCTGTGGATCACAGGGCCTACAAGGTGAGGCGCCACTGGGATCCACTGGGGCGGGAACAGTACCAAGCATTTGGTAGACAAATTATCACCTCGGTACTATTTTATCACAATTTTCTTTTTTGAAAAACGGGAAAGAGTCCTCACCAAAATATTTTACAAGCTTACAGGCTCTATTCCTTACTGATTTTGATCTCGACATTTTGTGGCAAGGCCAGACTACTTGCTACCTCTATCCCCTTGATGACTGCTACAGGCACCGGGCATGCTGCGTGTACACAATACTTGCGGAAAACTTGATATATGCCTGAATCCCCGACTTTGGCAAAACATTCTTTGTACCCGTCGGCTTGCTTTAATTCCGCTTCAAGCGGTTTTAGATTCGGACAAGTTGTCGCGAAGTCAATTATTACTGTCTGATTGTCGGCAAGAGTATAGTTGATGTTTGAAACGAAACCACAAATCCCAGGATTAACTTCGACTTTTACCATTCGGCGTCCACTCCTCATTTTGTTAATTTATATTCTCCAAGGCTAATCCACTCTTGACTTCTTATTCGCCGATATTCATTTCCCCAGGCCCGCCGTCTTGCCAGATGGTAATCAGCACTTTTCCGTTTTCCCTAAATCCCCGGGCCAGTTCGCAGTGTCTTAATACCGTGAAGTTTCTTTCCAAATGCGGCCCAGTCAGTTGAAACCGCTCCATAATCTGCTCACGGGTAACCGGCCCTTCGGTTTTAATATAGTTGTAAATATCTTTTTGTAGGTCGGTAAGACCGTCAGTTCCTTCTTGACCGGCTGCTTTCCTTGCCTGCTTGGCGCTGTAAACAGCAGCTACATCACAGGTGCGCGGTGGCTCAATACTTTCTACATAGCAGTCCTCACAGATAATCCGTCCCCTGAAGGTTACTTCATCGCCTTCGGTGATTGCTATTTTACACTGCTCGCAAATCACTCGCGTTCCTCCTTTTCGCGGAAATAGCTGGCATAAGTTGCTATTGACATGCCTTGTTGCAGGCCATTCCTGTTCCAGGCATGTATAAACCTAAATCAGCCTCGCTATTCATTTTACCCCTCCCCGGGGTGGCGGGTATACATTGTATGTCTTCAATATAACTCGTTTATATTTGAAAATCAATAGCTTTTCACGTTTTTCATGAATAATATTTATTATAAAGAAATCATTAGTCCGTAAATTTCGATTATGCTTTCTCTTTTTTCTGGGCCTATGGCTTTGTTCATCAGTTCGATAAATAGCCGGTCAATTTATACACAACCCTATTACCGCACTTTATTTCATTGCATAGAATACAGTGAGAAAAGTGTGAGGAGGTCATTTAGTGGAAACCTGGCATAGCTATCACCATATAGGAACTTTCAACGCACATAATGCAATACTTTGTCCCTATTGTGGTTATAAATACGATAATCGCCGTTATTGTTGCCCGCGCTGTGGTTTTAGCGCCTATGAGTTAAACGTGTCAGACAACTTCTGCGCCAAAGTCATTCCAGCGCAAACCCTTGAAAGCACCGATCCTTATTGTTCAATAGCAGAGCCGTTTCCCGGCAATGGCCAATTATATAATGCCCCGCCTGATAAATTGACAAAGCCTACGTATGGTGAATATATTCAGCCCTGGAACGGCTATATACCTGAGTGGACCCGCGGCAGCAATGAATTACATAAGCATTTCCCGGTGCAGACGGCAAATATTAAGACCCTTATTTATGATGGTATCGAAGTTAAAAGCAATAAATGGATGAATTTAGCCTGCGAAGAAGCGCGAAAGTCTGTGCTTTCTGCTGGAGGCCCATTTGCCGGCGTTATTGTTCAAATAGATGATGAAACAAATGAAGTGATCCGTTATTGGATTCAGTACGATCATGTAACTCGAAAAAGCGATCCAACTGCCCATGCTATAGTAAGCGTGATACGCGCCGCTTGTAAATCACTTGGTGTAATCAACCTTGGCAGTATAAAAAGATCTGAGTCACGGCTTTTGCAAAAAGGCTTAACTTCTCACTGTGAAATTTATAGCGCAGCAGAGCCCTGCCCAATGTGTTATTCAGCTATCTACTGGGCAAGAATACCAGTTTTATATTTCGCGGCAACCAGATATGACGCGGCCCAGCAGGGTGTCGATTTTTCCACCGAACCGCTTTACGATGATATTGGTAAACCTTATAAAGATAGAAGAATGAAATGTTATCAATGTACTGCTGCAAATTCGTTGGATGCCTTCAACCTATGGAAGAGAAGTGAAAAAACACAATATTAATACCCATAGCAAAAAACCACCTGAGCAGGTGGTTTTTTTGTGTTGCTTCGCAGGTCAGCCTGTTTTACACGCAAGCTGAAATCAGCGTCTTATTTTGGATCACTTAGCAATACCCTGGCTGCGGCGGTAACCTCTTCGCACTTGGCGGTAACTTCCTCTACAGTTGCAGAGATAGATTGAATAGCCTGGGTGATGGAACCCATTTGTTTATCCAGTGTAGATGATATTTCGACAATACTGCCGATATTGCCGATAATGCTCTTTTGGCCCTGTTTGGTGCTTGATACAATTCTCTTGGAATCCTCAGCCAGCTTACGAACTTCTTCGGCGACAACCGCGAAGCCGCGACCGCTTTCTCCAGCCCGTGCGGCTTCAATCGCTGCATTCAGCGCCAACAAGTTGGTCTGGTCGGAAATATTGACTATTTCCTCAGAGGCATGCACATACTCTTGCATTTGTTTTTCTATGACATCCATATTAGCTTTGAGTTTTGTAGTTGTTTCGGAAACAGCTTCAACCGAGCTGCGGATCTGATCCACGGAATGGAAGTTGTCTTCGCTGCCAAGGGTGATTTCGTTCAAAGCATCAGTAATGTTTCCTACTCCATCCTTCAGGGTGACGGAGTGGATACGCTGCTCGTCGACCATGCCCTGAATGTCTTTCATCATCGATTCAACTTCCGAGTTCTTCTCCAGCATGGCCTGTTGCTCTTTTTGCAATTCTTTGCGGTTATAGTAAATACAGTTTTCGGCATGGTTATCACCATGGTTGACCGCTTCGGCGAAATCGTGACAATTCCCGAAACCACAAGCATAGCAGTTGATATTCTGGGATGATTTATCTGTCTTGTGGAGAAGTTTGAAAGTCTGCTGAAATTCAGTATCGCTGAGCATTTTCCGGTCATTAACCCGCCGGTTGCGATAACCGCGCATGAAATCTGTAAGTCTTAAGGATTTCTCAAAATCATTGAACAGCGTGTAAGCGGTTTTCATGAACCCCTTTTTCTCCCGGGCCTTTAAGGCTTCAGCTTTGAATTGGTTCATCGACTTATCAATGTCATCAATATGGCACTTTTTATTGGTGCCTGTTCCTAAATTGCAGCCGTATTGACAATTGAGCACGTCGACAAGCAGCGGTGTAGCTTGTTGTTTTTTTGTCCGATCTTCGAACGACTGCAGGTATTTATAGGCATGCTCGCCTTCTACCTGCCGTATCCAGGGGTTTTTGACATGATACTCAACATTCTCGCGCAGACCGCCAGGTCGGCTAAAGGTCAACCCCAGGCCACACCCTGCATCATCGAAATCCATTTCGGGGAACTGCGACAGCGACTTGCCTTGACGGGCAAGGTATTCATCAATTTTTGCATACGTAACATTGTAGGAAACCAAGCCATTAGTATTGGGGTCTGTAAATTCATCCACCTTGGCGACACAGGGAGAGATAAACGCAATCTTGTCTTTGATGCCCTTGTATTTTTCCATATAGATAGCGGCGCACAAAGTCGGGCTATGCACCGGGGCAAGCCAGGGAATAATATCCGGCCTGAACATCTCGATATAGTTGACAATTGCCGGACAAGGCTGGGCGATTATTGAGGATAAACCTTTCTCCTTGACCGCTTTAAGGTAGGCCCAGGTTGTGATGTCTGCGCCAAAAGATACATCATAAATAAGGTTAACGCCGGATTTTTTCAAGAACCCCAGCAGGCGCTTGTAATCAGAAAAGTTGTAGCGCACCGCTGGCGCAACGACAGCTGAAATCTTAACTCCCCGCGCCAGGTCGGCAAAAAATTGTTCGGTATCATCGCTAAACCCTCTGGCTTCATGGTCACAGACATCGATGCAATGTCCGCAATGAATACAGCGGACATCATTGATTTTAATTTTGTTTGCTCCGGTGTTGTCACTATAGGCAATATTGGCTTTCGCTGGACATACGGAAATACACTTATTACAGCCAACACACTTGTCCTCAATAGTAAAGATAATGTTCATTCAAGTATGCTCCTTTATATTAAGTTATTCACTTTTTATCCTGCTACATGCGGAACTTGGCCACCGCTGACTGTAATTCTTGGGCCAACTTTGCCAAGTCTTGACTGGAAGAGGCTATTTCCTCCATGGAAGCCAATTGTTCCTCAGTTGCAGCCGAAACGGTCTGGGCCTCACCTGCGGATTTTTTGCTTAATCCATCAATTTTCTTGACTGCACCTACAATTTGCTGACTGCCTGTAGCCATTTGCTGGATGGCCGCCGATAATTCCTTCACCTGTCCTGATACTTGGGTCACGATGTCTGCAATGTCCCGGAAGGCAACCCCAGCGGCATTGACAACTTCTGTACCTGTCTTGACTTCCCTCGCGCCATTACCCATGGAGACTACCGCTTTTTCAGTGTCACCTTGAATTTCGCCGATTAGTTCAGCAATTTTTTTGGCAGCGTCTTGCGACTCTTCGGCCAGTTTCCGCACTTCCTCGGCCACTACCGCGAATCCTCTACCCTGTTCTCCCGCCCGTGCGGCTTCAATCGCTGCGTTCAGAGCCAACAGATTTGTCTGTCCGGCAATACCTGAAATAGTACCAACAATTTGCCCAATTTCCTTGGACTTGTCATTTAGCTTCGCAACAGCTTCGGCCACTACTTGAACCGTATCGGTTATCGCACCCATCTGATTAACCGCTTTATCCACCGACTTACCGCCCTCTTTGGCCTTATCAGCCGCTTGAGCCGACTGGACAGCGACTTGGTCGGCATTAACAGCCGCCTGTTGGATACTTGCCGACATCTGCTCTACTACGGCAGAGGTTTCGTTAGCCGCCACTAATTGCTCATTGGCGCCGGAGGACACGTCATTGATCGATGAGACAATATGATTGACGGTTTGCGCCGATTGCTCGGAGCTGGCGGTCAGTTCCTGCGAGGAAGCCGCCAATTGTTCTGCTTTATTCTGTATTTTTGAGATGAGATTACCAAGGTCTTTGGTCATGGCGTTGAACGCCATTGCCAGTTGTCCAACCTCATCTTTAGAGTTTAAATTAATCGCCCCGATAGCCAAATTACCGGCTGCCACCTCTTGCACGTTGAACAAGATGGCTTTCAACGGTTTGGCGATACCGCGGCTCACAATAAAGCTGATAATGATAGCAATTACTGCAATTACAAGATTAACAATCAGCAATAATTTTTGGATCCAATTTGCCTGTTCCTGCTGCTTAGCTTGTTCGTCTTTGACAACTGCCTTGACAATTAAGATTAGTTTCTTCGCAGCCGCCATCGACGCTTTGTAGGGCTTGCCTGCCTGCATCATGTAATCATGAACAAGACCGGCATTATTCGCCTGTTTTGCTTCGAAGGATTTTGCTGCGATTACTTCATATTTCCCTTTTTCTTCTTTGATGGTCTGAATAACTGTTTTAGCCTCATCAGTTACCATAAGTCCTGCGATCTTTGTTAATTTTTCGTCGCCTTGTGTGCGGAAGCCATTAAAAATCGGGATATCTGCCGGATCACCGGTAAAGTTAAATCGTCGCATCGCCACAGCTTCGCTAGCTATGTTGAGGGACACCCCATCAACAAGCTCCAGTTTGCCAAGGCTGTTATCCGTTACTGCCTGATAGTCAGAATTGATCTTTCCAATTTGCCAATAAGTAAACCCGCTCATGATGGCCACTAGAATTATGATCGCTACAAAACCACCCGCTATCTTTTTTCCGACAGTGAGTCCCATCTGAATACCCCCTATAGTATTATTTAGCGCAGCGCAAGAACAGCTTCAGCCCCTTCCTAACAAGTTGTCCCAATCTTAAATTAGCCTTTTTGGGCATTATGACCGAAAATGAGGCGCCCGCAAGATATACTTTATCCGAAAAATGGCAATGACCGACTAACCTCTATTGGTCGGTCGGTCATACAACAGCTTGGATATCGCTGTCTATTCTACCGTCATATATTATGTGTAGTCAGTAAACCGTTATTGTCTGAATTATCTATATATTGTATTTTTCCCCTTGTTTCATCTCAAGAGTATACGATGTACAGAAATTTGTCAATCATTTTTCGACAAATAACGTCATTGTGAGGTGATATTGTTAACAATAACTTAACAAAGTGGTTTCTGTCGCACCACAAGGCAGAAAAACCGCAATTGCTCGCGGAATTTTGCGTTGTAACCGAAGCAAATACTTTATATAGGGGAACACACTCAGAACGCCTCAGATATTTAAAAGGTTGTATTGTGGGCGAGAAGTTCACGTGACTCTGCTACTCAGGCGGCGAGCGCTGTCCCTATCAGCAGGCAAGTCTTTTCGCCTGCAATTTTTCTTGACAAGCAATCGCAAAGAAGGTAACGTTAAGTAAAGAGAATGTGCTTAGGGAGGTCTTTCAGATGATTACTTCTCCGCTATCAGGTTCCGGGCAAACACTGCTTGCCGAAAGTCTCCGCACTAAAGCAACTTCCGCCTCGCCGGATAAGGCAGCAGCTACCCAAGATACTGTTACCACCGAAGCGTATGCCTTAGATATAAACAAGCCGAAAGACGCCAGCCAAACTGAGACGCGTCAGGCACCAGTTGCACCTGACAAGGATGCTATTAGTTCCCTCTTCAAGCAGTTTATGGCTAACCCCGCTACCCTTTTTGCCGCCCAGGCCAACTCCATGCCGAAAAATGCAATTTCTCTGTTGGATACTAAATAAGCTGATTTTTATATTGCCTATAGCAAAGACTTGCAGGATAACCTGCAAGTCTTTTTTTGCGTGCGCGAAAAGGGATTGACCAGGGATCAAATCCCTGGCCAAATCATTTGTTGGTACTGTTATTGCCCCGTGGGTCATTACAAGCCCTCGGAGGCTTATTTGCATCTAAAAAGCAGTCCTCGCAAAATGTTTTTCCCTGATAATCGTGTTCATCTCCAGCGGGAACTTCGACGTTACATTTTTGACACTTCATGTTTTTCTCCTCCAATAATCTATTTTTTCTTCATTGATTGTCCACAACAGTGAATTTCCGGATTGCCGCCGGCCTTTGTCACCGTGACTTCATTGCCACATAGTGAACAGACAAATACTTCGCCTAATTGTGCCATTTTGAATACCTCCTAACATCTTATTATTAATAACTATTCTCTATTGATAAAGATATTCCTTCTTGTTGGAATAATTATTTTGGGATATTTATCTATGATTTTTAGTTTCTCGTTACGCGAAAGAAAATCCTCCGTTGGAAAAGCGACATCTTTTGTAACACCATCTGTAACAAGCGACATAATATGTATTAATAATACTTCTGGAGGGATTATCATGGAAGAGTATAGCGACTATCGCCCATTCCATGGTGGCGGCGGCTTTGGTGGTTTTGGGCATGGTGGTTTTGGGCATGGTGGATTCGGCCACGGCTTCGGGTTCGGTGGTTTTGGCCTCGGCGGCTTTGGTCTTGGGTTAGGTTTGGGTCTGTTAGCCGGAGGATACCCCGCCTACTCCTACTCCTACTCCTACCCCTATTACTCCTACCCTTATTATCTATATCCGTATTATCCTTATCCATATTATCCTGTTGTTTAAACAGAGCCAAGTGACAACAGGCTGTCTTAAATACCGAAGCAGTCCTTGTAATAGGAAGACAAATATAAATACAACCGCACTTTAACGGTGCGGTTGTATTTTGTTTTACATCATTGGATTCATCAATTCTGATTTTACTTGTTGGATATCGTTTGGCGCAGCAGGAGCGGCCGGTTTGTAAAATCCCTTTTGCTGGGCAGTCTGGGCAATCTGAAACTGCCGCTGCTCATCTTGGTCTCTCAATTGTTGGAATGTTGAGCGTAGTTGAGTATTACTTGTTTCGGCGATTACGTTAGCGTATGTAGCCAGACTGCCCTTTGTCATCGCCAGATAATCATTTAGCATGTCTTTGTCGTTCATAATTTCCCTCCTATTGTAAAAATGACATAAGTTTCTGCTTGGAACCTCTGGCCGCCGTCGCATCTTGTGAAAACATCTGCTTAAGCTGGGCGTCAGTGCACTGCTGAGAATACGCATCAAGTTTGTTGGCCATCGTTTCATGGCCGCCAATTATGTGGCGTAAATTTTGCAGTTCCATTTGATTTAATTGCGCCAAAAAAGACACTCCCTTCAATTGTAATATCATGATTATTATGGATTAAAAGATACTGCGCTATTCAGGAAAAAATCGGCAACTTCGGAATCGATTAGAACCTCGGCTTTTCACACTCGTATCTATAGGTACCCCCATGACAAAATCCCGCAATTGCTTGCGGGATTTTGTCATAGGTAAAGTATCCAAATAATAAGCACGAGATTATTTTCAACTAGGCGGTAATTGATGTGCGGAACTTCAAACCTTATGCCGCCGCTATTTTAGTCGTCATTTTGATCTTACATCCACAGCCTGCAGTTTCATCTGCGCAAAACTTCGCATAACGTCAGTGCGTACCTGCTTCTTGTTTTTTAATTTATGTTTGTACATCGCCTTGTCAGCGGCCGTAAATACTTCTCTTAAACTCCGGCCACTATCCTTTTCCCGCTGAGCAAAGCCCACTGAAAGGTAAAGCAGATTATCCGTAAGCAAGGCTCGCGTTTTTTGTACGCCAGCCTTGATTGTTGCACTGATACTTGCCAAATCAGTTTGCGTAGCGCGCTGTACCAAGACAGCAAACTCATCCCCACCGATCCGAGCTACAAAATCTTCTTTCCGACAAGACTCCATCATTATCTTGGCGATCAACCTAATCATTCGGTCGCCAGCTTCATGTCCAAGAGTATCATTCACAATCTTTAAACAGTCCATATCACAGATAATAATGCCTACTGAGTCATCCATCTTCTCCAAACGTTTCATTTCCTGATCAAAAAAAGTACGGTTATATGCTCCTGTCAGAGAATCATGCAGCCCGATATAATTCAAATCCTGATTGGCTGCCTCCAATTCGGCAGTAACTGCATTGATTAAATGGGTCAAGGCTTTCAGTACACCGGTGCTTCGCTCGGCAACACTATCAGGGTATGCAGGGCATGCCGGAGTAAAGCACGAAGTATTTTCCTCCGGTTGGTGGATCGATTTCCCCGCCTCTGCCAGCACCAACACCGTCATCGTGGCATTCAGCAGATGGTTTGTTCCCTTAGAGTGATAGTACTCCCCAGCGGTAAAATAGCCTGACGTCGGTGCCAGTTTCTGAAGTGGCCGCGTCTCACTATTACTTAAATCCTGTAAAAACCCCCGCCGACTTTCGCAAGAATAGACAAATATACTTTCCGCATCTATCTGCTGAATTTCCCGGCACAGCTGTTCAATCATCTCAGAGATTAGTCCGGCATCACCAAAACTCAACCTAACTTTTTCTCCTTCTTCAACATCTCCGAAAAATTCTAATGAATCATCCTCATAATAATCCCTGGGTGTCCTGGCCATTAGGAAGCCATTGCGATTAAGAATCAAAGGAAATTCCACAGCATTATGAAAATTGCAGTTTTTATCAATTCCCAAATACCGGCGGTATATTTGATATGCCGGTAATCCATTAATCGTAAATACCCGGTTCCCCTGGACTTTTGTGATTGTCATCTCTTTACCGATGGTCTGCCAGCCTAAATGCGAATATAAGCAGGCGCTCAAATCTTTTCCTTCCAAGACAGCCCCAACAAAACCAAAGTCAATAATATCCTGGTTGCAAAGAACAAGTTCCGGATTCAGCTTGGAATTATTTCCCGCATTACCACCCGCAACCAGCAGCTGCGGATTGTCCGCTTCAATCCCTTTCAACACCAGGGCAGTCTTAACCGACTTCCCCGCGCCGAATAAGATTAATACTTTGGCTGAATCACTACCAAGAGTGGCAGCAATGTGCCTTCCTAGTGCAACGTCATCCTCATACTGATCTCCTTTATGAAAACAGCCGACGCGAATAGTAGCCTGCTGAAAAACCGTCATAGAAACCACCGTTTCCAGTCCGCTTACTTCACCGTTCATAATCTCACCGGAAGTAGTAGTGCCAATAATCTGCGCCAAGGGCAGCTCAGCCAAAATTCCCGCCGCCAGCGTCCTTAAATATTCAGCCTCATTCCGACCGCAGAAAACCTGAACGAGTATCGCTGTATTCTCAGGTGAAAACAATATATCTTGATGCTGCCGCACAAATTCCGCAAAATTTTGTTGATCTTCGTAATAGGTATTAATAGTCTTCACAGCGCCACCATCCTACAAACTTTACAGTTTCTATATTAAAGATATTATATCACACACTAAAGTGGAATAAGAAGAGAAAGCGCTGATTCTTATGGTGAGCTAAAATAATCCATAAGCTAAATTTCAAAGAAAAATAAGCCGCGATTTTCGCATTTTAAAAAGCGGCTTATTGTAAATACAAATATTTTAAGATTTTATTTTCCGTTTTACTATCCGGACCCCCTAATTGATGACCATGGCTGAAAGGCTGGTGGCGGCGTTTGCCACCTCATCAGATGCCTTTTCAATCTCCCGGGAAGTTTCGGCCATTCCGGAGACAGAAAGGTTGATACTTTCCACTTGATTGTAGCTTTTGGAAATGGTGTCGGCAATCTGGGCCATGCGCTCCGACGTTTCCTTGAATGCAGCTCCCACAGCTTCCATCGTTATCGCTTGCTCGGACATACTAACTACAACTTCGCTGGTCGACTGGTTGTTTTGCTTGATTAGTTCCACGATCTCGTTGGCGGCGTCCCGGCTCTGTTCAGCCAGTTTGCGAACCTCTTCGGCGACCACAGCGAAGCCTCGCCCGGCCTCGCCGGCCCGGGCAGCCTCAATAGCCGCGTTGAGAGCCAGCAGGTTGGTCTGATCGGCAATTCCGGTTATGGTCTGAACAATATTGGCCACCGACTTGGAGGTTGACTCAAGTAATGACACCCGTTTCTGCATCTCATGGTTGGCGCCTACCATCACTCCAACCTGCGCCAACGTTTGGGCAGTCACCTTCTGGCCATCGATAGCGCTGGACCTAGCATGGTCGGTTTCCTTCTTCGCCTGATCTGACGCTTCCTTGATCTGTTGAGCGGCCCGGGCCATCTGGGAGGCGGAGGCTGTCGTTTCTTCAGCCGTAGCAGCCAGCGTTTGGCTGGCGTCCTGCACCTTGGCTACCATCGCCGTCTGCTCGGCCATCAACGCCTCAAGCTCGGCCTTTTTATCGATTTCCTTGGCATAAGACCTGATAAAAGACTGGTTAACTTCGGCCTGCACCAGTTGCATGATCTGATCAAAAGCCAGCAGAACTTTCTCCAGATGCTTAAGGTCTGACCCGTAAGCAGCCACGATGTATGGGATAAGGGTGTGCTTTAGCGTCCCGGCAGCCAAAATAAACCACTCGGCCGGAAGCTTGATGCGGTTATGTACCTCGCCGATACGCCGCTTGTCATCCATATACTTCTGGTTGATCTGGGTGTCATACAGCGTCTTTAAAAAGCCCTTGAGGGTTATCTTTAACCGATCGACGGACGAAAATTGCCGGATGAAGGCATCAACCTCAGGCACCATTGTCAGGTGCCGGTAAAACTCGTTGGTGATCTCATCCAGATGGGATTCAATAATAGGCCGCAGCTCTGCCAGATATCCAACCGTAGAGGAGTCCAGGGACAAAAAGTCCACCGCCACCCGACTACTTCCAGAAATTGATCCTGCCGCCGGTTGGTCAAATTTTTTACTACTACCAAACATACCATGTCCTCCTTATGGCCAAAAGGCCTTTACACATTCAGCTGTAATTTTCCATATTTTTTTACTGAACGACATTCAGCAGGTACTGCCCTGGAGGATTATTCAGCGATGATAATCGGTATTTTTTACGCTGGATACATATTTTTGATCCGAACCCTTGATGTGGTTGGCAATCCAGTCACTGGCGAACTTGAACACGTTAAATGATAAAGCTAGTTCGCCGGCGGCGTGACTCCGCCTGAGAAGCTTCAATTCGCCGACAAACTCGTTGTGCTCTGCGCGGTGCTGAATAATATCCTTATATTGGTTTTCGGCCAGAATCTGTTCCTCGGCGGCAAAATGAATGGCAGCATAGTCTTGGAATTGTTCCATAAATTTACCGGTTATCGCTGCTTCGTCATCCAAGGAATGGCAGGCTGCGACCTCATCAAAGAGATCATTGACAATACTGAAAAGCAGCTTATGCTGATCGTCCACAGCCTTGATTCCTACAAGAAGATTGTCATCCCATTCCACGAACGCCATTGATCTTGTCACCTCGCGTTTATTATTCAGTATACTAAAATCCGATTCACCGAATCGCCAGCTTGCGCGGACTGCAGATATCTATTTGCGAGCAATCGCTCGCCTCCATAGTTTTAGTATAATTACTTTCCTTATGATGTCAACCCATTCTCTAGCATAATTTTTGATTCTCTTATCACATTAAGCACAAACCGCAAAATGGCCGCCTTCTGAGAGGTGACCATTTTCATTTCGTTATTCAGCTAGTGCAGCCATTATGTCTCCCTGGGTGCAATAATTGCATCAGTTTCAGCAGATCACTATAAATCCCATAGGCAGTTTGCTGTATTTCCGGGTCTTTTTCAATAATGCTTAGTTCCCCCATCAAATCGGTGGTAATCGTCAATATTGAAGAAGTCGCATCGATATTACTGAAGAGATCATTTCTATCAAGGAGAACCGGACGCACGCTACCCACAGCCTGATTGTTTTCAATATAGCCTTCGCATAACAGCTTAATTTTCTGCTGGTTTTTTTGCGCCGCCTTGATATCTTCGCTGCTAATTCCAGCAATGCCAGTTCTGTCGACATCGGTCGGTCGCAACCCAGCTTTTAAAAGGACATTGGCAATGGCGGCTGTTTTGGCGGCCGCGTCCCAGCCATCCACATCCAAGCTTGGGTCTGCTTCAGCAAAGCCCCGGCGCTGAGCTTCTTTAACCGCGCTTTCATAGCTATTGCCATGCTCCATTTCTTCCAGTATAAAATTAGTCGTCGAGTTTAAAATGCCCTTGAATGAAAGTACTTTGCAACCTGGCAGCGTTTCTCTGACAAGATTGAAGATCGGCGTGCCATCCATTACAGTTGTCTCAAATAAAAATATGCGGCTATGGCTTTCAGCCAGCTTGCTTAAACGGTCAAAGTCCCAGGCAATCGGCCCTTTGTTGGCGGTGATAACATGAAGTCCTTTTGCCAGGGCTTTTTCGATATAACTGATTGCAGGCTGCCCATCCATAATCGACAAACTACTTAACTCCAGAAGCACATCAGCGTCACATTGATCTATCAATTTCTCTGTTGAACAGTCCAGCAGTTCCTCGCATTTTTGCGATAGCTTACCTGTTGCGGCAACCGCTTTTAGCAACGTCCCCAGATCAATTCCCTGACTGTTCAGCAAACTGCCTTTACTTCTGCCGGCAATCCCGGTCAACAGGATTTTCAGGCCATAGTTTTCCTCGATGTCTGGCAACTTCTTAAGCAGCAGCTGGCAAAATGCCACTGCCGCGTTGCCAAAGCCAATCATACACAGTCTCAGCTCCGTCTTCTCCACTATGAAACATCATCCTCCCTCAGTGCGAAATTGGGTGTCCCTCAAGGGACACCCAATGGGTTTTATGAAGTTTTTAGATACTACAATATTTTCTCACCGCATCGATTGTTCTATGAATCTCTTCCATAGTAATATAGGGTTCCAGTCCAAGCCTAACCAATCCGCCTTGGTCCGCCAATTTTAAATTATTGTTCACCAGTTCAATGGCGTAAAAATCTCCATCCCAGACGAAAATCCCTTTTTCCGCCAAGAATTTGGCAACATCAAGCGAATTCTTGCCTTGAATTGTAAATGACACGGTAGATGTTTTAGGCATACCCTCCGGCGGACAATAAACCGTTACGCCAGGTATTGCCAGCAAGCCATTTTTTAAGACCAGCGACATCTCGTCCTCATAGTCTTCGAAAGCCCGCATACCAGCGATAATATTTTTTCTACGGCCACTGACAGCTTTCAGCTCATCGGCGTAGTGGTCAACATAGTTTTTGCCAATGTCGGCGATAAATTCAACAGCCTCGGCAGCGCCACAGATGGACTCAAAATTAGGCGTGCCTGTTTCAAATTTTTCCGGTGGTTCGGCATTATCGTAAGCATTCACTCTAATGGTCCTTATTTTGCTTACGACATCTTTTTTGGTATAGATTACGCCAAGATGCGGCCCGAAGAATTTATAGGCTGAACAGACCAGAAAGTCTGTTCCTATGGCCTTGACATCCATGGGCCGGTGTGGCGCATAATGCACGGCATCAACAATAGTGATAGCACCGACCGCATGGGCCAGATCGATGTATTTTTTAACGTCGGTTATTGTCCCGGTGGCATTTGACGCCCAGTTGATAGCAACAATCCTGGTTTTTGCAGTGAGCTTATCCTTGTAATCATCAAAGTCCAGGGTAAATTCTTTGAGATTCAATTTGACACTTTTCACCACTGCGCCAAATTCTTCAAGCAACTTCCAGGGAGAACGGCTGCCTTCATGATCAATATCAGTAATAATTACTTCATCGCCAGGCTTCAGGTCTCTGGCTAACCCCAGGGCAAGCTTAAAGTTGTTGCCAGAGGAACTTTCCCCAAAGGAAACCTCATCTTTCGCGCAGCCGAAGAAATCTGCAAATACCTTACGGCCATTATCTAACAGGTCTCCCGTCTCGACTGACGTTATATAACAACCATGGGCATTGGCATTGTGATACAACAAGTACTCGGCAATCTTATCCGCCACTCTTTGGGGGACTTGAGATCCGCCTGGCCCATCCAAATATATGCAGGCATTTCCGTTGACTTTTCTATCAAGCGCTGGAAACTGCGCCCTTACAGCATTAAAATCAAAATTCAGCTTCATACTTAATACCTCCCTACTTATTGTAACTTCATCTTAGCACTCATATTTACTTGCTTCAATTATTCGCAGTTACAAAAAAAGCCTTCATTTTTTGTAAAATGTACAAACTCCGGCTTAAATATCAGGAAATATGTTCTGCACTAGATATAACCTTATTACCATAAATAGTTGCTCATTAAAACTGCTGCTATTTTCTTCAAGTGACAATATTTTTTTTAACTTGTCCAGTCTATATCGAATAGTATTACCGTGTTGGAATGTTTTCTTTGCTGTCAGCTGAATATCATAATTACTTCTTATGTATTCAATCGCCGTCTCCATTAGCTTGGAGCCATGTTTTTCGTCATGCTGCAAAATTCTATTCGATAATTCGCTGTAATAATTCTTCAGCCAATAATTATTCCTCAGCGGCAATATTACCTGGTCTATACCGGTTTGGCTAAATTGTAATACTGTCTTGTTTTCCAGCTGACAGGTTATATAGGCATAGATACTTTTCTTGATGCATATCCCCAGCTCTTCCAACTTGAGATGAGGATCACTTACCCCGATTAAAAATTGTTTATCGTTTATCCCCAAAGAATCAAGAAATTTAACTAAATTATGGCCGGATGGAATAATATTGTCGGTTGTATATATTACAAGTATTCCTTTTCGATATTTAAAGGCCGAATAAATAGCGTGTTCTTCAATCTCGGCATTATCTCTTGCTCTAAAGTCCAGTTTCTTTAAGGTAGTATCAACGATTTCCTTGGGCGCCGCTTCTTGTTTATAGCAATAGGCGCAAATTGTATTTTTAAAGAATGAATGGTTTATTTCTTTGGCCATACGCAGCACCACTGCCTCGTTGCCGTCTTCCTTACTAATACTGTCAACTATCTTTCCATGAAAATCGGACAGTTTCTTTCTTTCTATTGCATTCTTAATGGCAACTATTATGTCATCAAAATAGACGTCCTCGAATAGAAAAATGGGAACCGAGCGTAGATTGGCATATTCTTTAAATTGATCGGAAAAATCCTGAAAGTAAATACTCTTTATCGCAATTGCGCTTACTGCTTGATTTATTAATTGAATAAGACATTCTTCCGCAAAATCAAGATCATCTTTCCCAAAAAAAAGGGTCGTGAGAATAAATTCACCTTTAATAAAAGTACTGGAGATCTTTTGCTTTGATTCAGATTCATGTTCAAGAATGCCGGTATTGAACACCAGATTATTCAACCCTTTTTTGCCGGCAATAAGTTTAAAGTCTTTCAATTCGTTCAATTGCAGTAATTCTTTTACGGTTATCACCGGTCCAGCTCCTTAACAGTTTGTATCATCAGGTATAATTCAGCTTTTAACTCATATTTACCTGTTTTAATAGTCAGGCTGCTCTAAAAAGATCAAGCTATGTTTCACACGGTGTGCCAGCAAGCATAATCTACTCCTTGGTTGGGGTAAATTAGAGCGAGACAGCCCGTCCGATTTAGCTTAAACAGGAGACGATTACTTGAAATCCTTTAATAAGAAAGACTATGTTGTCATGGCTTTAGGCAATATTATCGGGGCCGGAATTTTCCTTGCCAGCAGTCTGGTGATAACCATCGCGGGGACATGGGCCCCGCTGGCGTATTTGCTGGGCGGGCTGGTTATGATGATGGAGGTTTCATTCATAATCGAACTGGCGATCACCAATCCGGTACCTGGTTCCTTCAAGGTCTGTGCCCAAGAGGTGTTTGGAGAATGGTGGGGCTATGTCAACGGCTGGACGTTCTGGTGCAGCGGTGTTCTCGGAATGGCGAGCGAGGTCACGGCCTGCGCGGTTTTTACCCGTCTATGGCTGCCCCACTTTCCGCTGTGGATTTTCAGCTTGTTATTTTCAGTTGTAATTACCCTGCTCAATTTTAATGATTTAAAAGGGCTGAGCAAAATCGAACTGGGTTTATCACTCACCAAGGTAATTACGCTGGTGTTGTTCGTTGTTATTGGCCTATTGCTTACTTTTAGCCATCATATTGGCCATGTTGCTGAACCCCAGGCTCTGCTGCCTCTTGACCAGCATTCCTCGAATGGCGTAGTTGGTCTGTTGGGGTCGATGCTGTTGATTTTTTTTGCGTACACCGGGACAGGCATTATGGGGATGGCGGCAAGCGAAACTGAGAAACCGGAAATCACAGTACCGCCTGCGGCTAAAATTGTTACGCTCACCGTTGTATCGCTGTACACCTTATCCGCCTTTTTTATTGTCACATTATTACCAGCCAGGCAGCTTGACCCCAAGATCAGCCCCTTCGTACAGCTGTTCACAATTTTCCAAATACCCTATGCCGGTAATATTGTCAATTTCATTCTGTTAACTGCCGCATTATCTGCGCTAAACTCCCAGGTGTACTCGGCCTCCCGCATGCTGTTTTCGATGGCCACCAACAAACAAGCACCCCAATTTGCTGCCTATCAGAGCAGTAAAGGGGTGCCTGTTGTGGCCATCGCCATCAGTGGAGTGGTGCTTCTTCTTACGGCAATGCTGTCTTATGTCTTGCCGGAGAAGATTTTCATATACTGTGTCAGCGCCAGTGGCTTTTTGGCTCTCGTAAACTGGCTGAGTGTTTCGGCAACACATTATTATTATCGTAAGAAAATGCTGAAAACATCGCCCGAAAAACTGAAGTATAAAGCTCCTGGATATCCTTATCTTCCCTGGATATGTTTTGCCGCAATATTGATTGCCATTCTCTCAATTCCGCTATATCCAGACCAGCTGCCCGGCCTATATTCCGGCTGCGTGCTTCTGGTTATCATCAGCGGGGCTTATTTTGTAACCCGGGCTTTCCTCAGAACAAAATGATAGGATTCCTGCATTTTACCGCACTGTTTATCGACTTCGTAAAAAAGTCTAATTTCCGCCACATTTCTGTCACATTTATCAAGTATTATTAAACTATAGAAAGCGATTACATCATACATAATCTGCTACTAGAAAATAATCATAATTCGGGGAGGATTTATCATGAAAAAAATTGCACTTGCTTCAGCCATTATGATTGCGTTAGGTGTCGGCACTGGTTTTGCCGCTCCTGTCAACAATTTGAGTAATGGCCAGACCGCCATTGGGGTACAGGATCAATCTGCCTATGTCGAGCACAAATTTAGTGATACTGTTACATTCGGAGTCCAGGAACATGATGTTTATGGCCAGCTTGATCTTAACAACAATCTTAGACTACTGGCTGGCAGCAAAGACTATAATTCCAGCTCGGAATTTTATGGCGGCGTAGGTTTATCTGCTCCACTGGCTCCTAAGCTTAACGGCTATGCTTCCATTGTTGTCGGCAGCGATTTTAACGAGATGCAGGTTGGCGCTAATGTTAACGTTGCCAAAGATCTCGATATCAACCTCAACTATCGGTCATTAATGCCAGATCACGGAAATAACGACAACTGCACTTCAGTCGGCGCAGTATTTAAATTCTAAGGACAAGCACTATAATCCCAATAACTTAGTACCAATTCCACACAACAGCAGGCTATAAATGGATTTCCATTTATAGCCTGCCTTTTTATGCACTATGTATGATGCGCTTCTTTATTCGGCAAGCCAGCCGCCTAGCCGCTTGGCTTCTGCCAACACTTCGGGCTGGGCGAGTAAATCCTCAGGTTTGCGCGTTCCTCCGGCAATAAGAATTTTATAGTCGCCAAAGCCGAGGAACGAGAGAGTCTTGCCCATATTCTCGAAATAAGGGTGGAACATAGACGTTTCAGGTTGACCTTGGGTGACAGCAAGTAAAAACTTTTTGCCTGGAGTCAAATAGCTGGAATAGTCGGGCTTTAGGAAGGGGTACAGCCGATCCATGGCTATTTTCAATTGTCCTGTCATCTGCCACATGTACACCGGCGTGGCAAATACTATCCCACTAGCACTGGTGATTTCATCATATACTTCCTGCATGTCATCTTTCAGTACGCAGCGACCGTGCGCCTTACAGGCGTAGCAGCTCTGACAACCTTTGATATTCATGCCATTTAGATAATACGACTTGACTTCGGCGCCACGCTCACCGGCGGCCTTGAAAATTTCATTCACCAAGGCAGCGGTACTACCTTTTTCCCGGGGACTGCCGTTTAAGGCAATAATTTTTTGCACACTCATACCTCCACACCTCTTTGTTTATTGGACTTTCTTACTCATTTATCTGTTTTAAAAGTTTGGCCATGTTTTTGCCCAGAGTTTGAAACGTCTGTATGCCTTCAGCGTCTTTCTGCACGTCGCCCGGCGCCAAGGACAGCGTCATATTCCAGTAGCTGGAGCCGGGAATAACCATCTCGGCTATGCCAAAGAAAAAGTTGATGGCCGAATAGGTAAAAGTCGAACCGGCCCTGCGCACAGAGACCACGGCGGCGCCGACTTTGCCCCGCAATATTTCCCCGCCGTTTGCTTTTGACACATAACCCGCGCGGTCAATGAGCGCTTTCACTTCAGAGGACACATTGCTGAAGTAGGTGGGAGAACCAATGATGATTCCGTCCGCTTCCTGCATTTTCTGAATAAATGTATTCATCTCATCATCTTGGCGAACACAACGATTATTCTTATTCTCCGCGCACTTCCCACAGGCAAGACAACCAAAAACCTTTTTCCCGCCCAACTGGACAAGTTCTGTTTCGATGCCTGCTTTTTCTAATTCCGCAAATACAATTTTAATACTCTGCTCAGTGTTCCCATTGATTCTGGGACTTCCGTTAAACGCAACAACTTTCATAACCAGCCTCCTATTATTTATCTTTCGGCAATCATTTTTTTAGCGCCGCGCCAATGGAAAATGCAGTGCCAAGCTGCTGACCAATGTGATAGTACTCTCTTTCCGGCGGGCTGAACACAATCGGCGAAACTTTTGCTAACGACGGTAAGCCTTTTTCATTCAAGACGGATTCATCGGCTTTTACATCGATGATTTCGCCGATAAACTGCGTATGGATACCGATTTCCACGGTCTGTAACAGCCTACATTCCAAGATCAGCGGAAATTCCCCGACATAGGGAGCATCAACAAGTTCGCTCCTTACTGCGGTCAGCCCGGTAGCGGCAAACTTGTCGACATTTTTCCCGCTGACTAGCCCGGCATAGTCGGCCTCGGCAGCATGCAGGTGTGATGGTATGCTAATTGTGAAAGCCTTGTATCTCATGATATTGTCATAGGTAGCGCGTGGTTTCTGGAGCGACACTGCCACACACGGAGGAATCGAACAACATATTCCACCCCAGGCGGCGGTCATGATATTAGGCTTGCCCTGCTCATCATAAGTCCCTACCACCCATACCGGTGTGGGCATTGCGAACGTATTGGCGCCAACTGATTTTTTCATCCTTCAACATCCTTCATTATATATTTTAATGACTGTTCCTCATCTATAATTATTTCTACTTTGTCAGTTGCCTAAACCAGCAGACTGCTTCTGCCACTAATTCAAGATAAGTATCCGCCTCCTAACTTTTATTCGTTCCCATAAAATGCTTTATATATTATAATGATAGATACTAGCATTGAAATTGGCAAGTACGCACTTATTTGTTGTATAGTACCTATTTGTATACCTCCTTTAAGAATCCCTGCGTTACCTGACGAAAATTTGAGGAGTGAAAGTAATGATAAAATTCAGAAATATAGAACACCAATGCTCCATGGAATTGACCTTGGATCTGATCGGCGGCAAGTGGAAATCACTGATTCTCTGGCATCTTGGTGAAAACACCCTGCGATTTAGTGAACTACGACGCTCCTTGCCCCGGGTCACGCAAAAGATGCTGACCCAACAACTTCGGGAGCTGGAAGAAAGCGGACTGGTAAATCGCTTCATCTATACCCAAATACCACCGAAAGTCGAATACTCCCTCACCATTGCCGGCAAAAGTCTTATACCGATTTTAGCAACGCTCTGCGATTGGGGCCAAAGCTATGCAAACGAGGCTGGGTTAAATGATAAAGAAACTGCTTGCTGTATAAAAAAATAAGCAAAATAACACTTTAGTGCCCTCGCCTTAATGGCGAGGGCACTTTGCGTTCGCGGCACGGCACGGTTTACGCCAGGTAAAACATACTATGAGATATCACGTTTCACGGAGGGATTTAGTATGGAGCATAGTGCCTACGAACAGGCGGCGCTTTTTGAGCATCGCTTCTGGCTGCAAATTCTGGGAGACCATTCCCGGTTTATCTTTAATTCCTTGGCACCAGCTGAAAAGACCGACATCCAAGCGGCACGAAATTTCATCCAGGTATTTGACCAGCTGCTCTGCCAAGCCCGCGAGGCCAATTCATACTCGCAGCTGAGCGAGTTAACCGACTATGCATATGAGTACGCGAGAAAACTCCGCTGCTTCAAACTGGACTTACTCCGGCGACAATTGGTCAGTGAACTGGGTAGCTCACTGCCACCAACCTTTTTCAACCATATGCTTAATGAACTGGAAGAATACCTCTGGGTACTTAAATGCCTGCAGGTAAATGAAATCCCGGCGCTGGCCCATCCTATCCACCATGACCTGCTATGGATTTCAGATGCGGTATTTCATGCCGAGACTCTGGCTGCCCGCCTCGACCCTGTCGAAAGTACTCTGAAGACAGCCAGCGAATGCTTTATCCATGACTTCAAGGAACTATATTTAAAAGCGCTCGAAATCAAAGGTTATCTACGTACCGGGGAGAAAGAATTCCCTGCGCTAACCAAATATAATTTACAGGTAGTGGACACGTTTTTCCACTTCAATAATTTTCTTTGCAAGCTACTATCTATGCTTAGCCAAAGAAAAGCCCTGAGCATTTTGACGCCACTGACACCTGACCATATGCTGCGAGAGGAATGTTATTTTCTCACTAAACTGGCTCAGGTGTCAGGAGTAAAACTGCCTGAGGGGGACCCAACCAGACCACGAATTGAATCCTAGCCTCAGTCCGTTCAGCAACCCCCATCTGCGTTGAAAGTACTATATGACCAATTCCGCCCATCAAATATTGCCTGCTAAACTTACTAATATCACAGGAAATCTCTATCATCAACGAGGTCATTTTCTCTGTTTATTATTCTTTCCGCACTTTCGCCGCAAGAGTGCCGGACGGCGAAGCTCCGGAGAAAGACGCTGTAAGGTTTGGGCCGACAGCTATCGTACCGGAGGTAATTCGCATCCCTGCTCAGTACCTCCTCCCGCAACCGTCCTGGTTGCAGGCACGATGCTGTTACCGGCCTTTACCAACAGCGTCTAATTCTCCTACGCAACGCCGCCGGACACCCTTGCGGCCAGTTAACTGCCTGGAGACGCGTAGGAAGATAAGTCAGTGCGCCTGGCATCTGGTGATTTCTCAAGCGTCCTGTTTATTACTTTTTCAACAACAAACCTTAGAAGGTGCCCCTATGGGCACCTTCTCATTATTTTACCCGATTATAAAATTTCTTGCACTCTGCCAACGATTCCATTATCCAGGCGGACTTTGATACCGCGGTGATGGATGGCGCTGTTTGTCAGGATGTCTTTGACGATACCTTCGGTAAGTTGCCCGGTCCGTTGATGTTCTTTCTGGACCACTCTCACCTTAATTCCAGGTCTTATGTTTGCTCTTTGAGTTCCGTTCATCCCCAATAACCTTCTTTATACAATTTTTGTCGTCCAGTCTTCCACATTCCAGACTGCACTCACCCAGTCTTCATAGAAGTCCGGTTCATGCGAAACTAGCAGCACGGTGCCCTTATATTCCTTAATTGCTCTTTTAAGCTCCGCCTTGGCGGCCACATCAAGGTGATTGGTCGGTTCGTCTAGCACCAGCCAATTGACATTTTTGAGCATCAATTTGCACAGCCGCACTTTGGCATTTTCGCCACCGCTTAGCACCATCATCTGACTGGTAATATGTTCGTTGGTAAGCCCGACCTTAGCCAAAGCCGCCCGCACTTCGTAATTGGTCATCCCGGGAAATTCTTCCCACACTTCTTCTATCGCGGTGTTGGTATTGCGCAGACCTGATTCTTGCTCAAAGTATCCCGCCTCCACATATTCACCGGTCTCCACCCGGCCCGAAATCGGCGGGATATAGCCGAGTAATGTTTTCAGCAGGGTGGATTTACCGAGACCGTTTATTCCCCGGATTGCTATTTTCTGGCCCCGCTCCAGGGATATGTCCACCGGACGTGTCAGTGGTTCATCATAGCCTAAAATCAGGTCTTGCGCAGATATTACAAATCTTCCTGGGGTTCTGGCTTCACGAAACTGGAAAGTCGGTTTCGGCTTCTCCCGTGGCTTTTCGATGAGTTCAATCTTATCCAGCTTCTTCTGGCGGCTGTTCGCCATTCCCCTGGTGGCCACCCGCGCTTTGTTGCGGGCTATGAAATCCTCAAGTCGGTCCACTTCCTGCTGCTGGCGTTCATAAGCCTTGATTTCCTGGTTCTTTTTCACAGCATGCATCTGCTGGAATTGTTCATAGCTGCCGGTATACCGCGTGAGACTGGCATTTTCCACATGGTAGATTACATTAATAACGGCATTGAGAAAGTCGATATCGTGCGATACCAGGATAAAACTATTTTCATAGTTATTCAAAAATCGCTTCAGCCATTCAATATGTTCAAAATCGAGATAATTCGTGGGTTCATCAAGAATCAGAATTGTGGGATTCTGCAATAATAGCTTGGTAAGCAGCACCTTGGTCCGCTGTCCGCCGCTCAAATCGGCCACATCACGGTCCAGTCCAATACTCCCCAATCCCAGTCCATTGGCTACTTCTTCGATCTTTGAATCCAATACATAGAAACCGCCATGTTCCAAAAGTTCCTGGATCTCTCCGACTTCTTCCATCAACGAGGTAAGGTCTTCTGGTGAAACTTCAGCCATTCGATCATAAATAGCCAGCATCTCTGCTTCCATGCGGTACATTCCCTGAAACGCATCCCGAAGAATATCGCGGATTGTCTTGCCTTTCGTCAGTGTCGACGACTGATCAAGATAGCCGACCGACACCCTGCTGGACCACTCCACCCGCCCGTTATCAGGCTGTAGAAGACCGGTAATGATATTCAAAAAGGTCGATTTGCCTTCCCCGTTCGCTCCGATCAGGCCGACGTGTTCGCCCTTTAACAACCGGAATGAAACGCTATCCAATATTATGCGGGCTCCAAACCCCTGAGATACATTATCTACTGTTAATACACTCATATAGTCCCCCTGTTACTTTCTACGAAACCCTTTATCAACTAAAGAACGATAACTGTTGTATTGTTAGATTATATATATTTGCCGCCAGTTTTGTCAATTGACGGACAATTACGATGAAGGATGAATCGGGTTCCTTGTAGAAACAAAATACTAAGGAGGTATTAATTTCCGCAGCTTGCGGCTTAAAAGGATATTGCTGATTTTATTTGAACATCAGGAGGATCTTGCTATGATTATTGCCGTATATGGAAGTGCAAGAAAAGCTGGAAATACCGATATTCTGATGGATTCTTTTCTTGAGCCTTTGACTGGCAAAACAGAAATACATAAATATTATTTGCGTGATATGAATCTTCGTTCGTGTATTGCCTGCGGGGGCTGCCACACAACCGGAGTATGTGTTTTTGACGATGATATCTGGGATATCTATAAAAAAATCGAATCGGCTGATGGATTGGTTATTGCTTCCCCCATATATTTTGCCAGTGTGACTGCTAATACGAAGGCTTTTATCGACCGGGCTCAGCCTTTTTGGTCGAGAAAATATTTGCTTGACCGAAGGAACACCGTGGCAGTCAAGAAAAGTTTCTTTATCTGTGTCGGCGCGGTTAATACCGAAAAATATTTTCTGAATGCTAAGTTGATTATGCAAACTTATTTGCGGAACCTGGATATTCCTTACTCTGGTGATCTGTTTTATTCCGGTGTTGACGAGGCCGGAGAAATCAGGCAGAAAGCCGGAGCAGTTGATTCCGCCTATAAAGCGGGAGAGGCGTTTGGTTTCTTAGGCAATCCATAAATTAAAGGCTCTCCTATAGCTTATCATAACCCCAGAAAGTATATAAGTCGATTCATCTGTGAATGATTAATTCATCAACGAATTAATTCTGCACATAAAATTTGTTTATATGTTAGCTATATTGCACAAAATTTTACGTCTCCAACCCTATCCATTAGATGCGCCTCCTTTGTAACAAAGGAGGCTTTTTTCTATGCATCGCTATATGTTTCTGGAAAGCCACCTGCCTAGCAGGGGGCTTTCGCATATGCAAAAATACGCCCCCCTCAATCAGAGGGGGGCGTAGCAAGGCAATAATCCCTTGCGCACTAATCACCATGGGCTACGAAATCAATCAGGCTACATTGGGCTGAGCATACTCTTGTAGATATTGTCCAGCAGAGGTTCTTTGATCCTGATACCGTCAAGAGTTACATAGATATCCCCATTCTTGTGACTTTCCTTCAGCCGGATCGTTTTTACTTCAATAAACGAATCCATTTTAAGCTGCTTTACCTTGTCCTTCAGCGTATTGTAGAGTTCCTTTGAACCCATAGCTGAGCACATATCACACGTGCAAATCGTAAATTCTCGCGTCACAAACGCAGAATCATCCTTTTTGCGAACATTACATGAAGCAATGTCACCATTCTGAGGATGATAATGGGTGTGCAGCAGCTCATGCGCGAGCGGCGAGTTGGCACTACCATAAAAGTCCTCATAAAGCCTGAGAATATCCGGATTTGCCTGTGATTTACGGCATTTTGAAGTCTTGTCGATATTAATAAGAACCTGCTGACGTTGCTCCAACGCATCAAATTTCTCTGGAACCGGATGACCTGCTCCACAGATACAGCCACCGGGACACGCCATAACTTCAATTAAATCATAACCTACATCTATGCCCTGAATTATTTTTTCTACTATCGGCTCAGCATTGTTTAGGCCGCTAATGACAGCAACACGGACTTTTGTGCCATTTGCCTCATAAGTGGCCTCTTTAACTCCTTCAAAGCCCCGAACTTCTTCAAAGTCCACATCGTCGAGAATTTCACCCGTAAGTTTCTCAACCGCCATACGAAGGGCAGCTTCTAGTACACCGCCTGAAGCACCGAAAAGAATGCCGGCACCGGAAACTTGCTTGTACGGATCGTCAAATTCCTGCGGTACTATTTCAGTGGTATCGATACGGATCATATTTACCATTTCGAGCAAGTCACTTGTAGTAAGAACAGCATCAACATCGCGGATTCCCTCTGGGGCAAATTCCGGACGGGCAGCTTCATATTTTTTGGCAATACAAGGAACGATAGAAACGACGTAAAGATCATTTTTATCAATACCAGCCAGCTTTGCATAATGATTCTTTACTGTTGCCCCCATCATCATCTGAGGAGATTTACAGCTTGAAAGGTGAGGTATGATTTCAGGGTAACGTTTCTCAACCAGATTAACCCAGCCAGGACAGCAAGAGGTAAATTGAGGCATTACTCCTTTAGCTCCCACGCGATTCAAGAATTCTGTCGTCTCCTCAACGATAGTTAAGTCAGCAGCAAAGGTAAAGTCAAAGACTTTGTCAAAGTGCATCTTCTTAAGAAGGCCGGCCATAAATGCAGAGGCTTCATCGAAGGGAATGCCAAACTGCGATGAAATAACGCTGCGTACCGCGGGTGCGACAAAGGCCACAACCTTTTTGCCGGGATCGTTGATTGCCCTGAAGACATTTCCTCTATCACTGAGATGAGTCAACGCACCGCAGGGACAGGCATTAACGCAGTGTCCGCAGCTAACGCAATCTGTTTCCTGCAAAGGAAGCCCGCTCTTTGTACCCACAAGCTGGCGGCCATTTTTAATGTAATACGCGAGAACATCAGGTCCTTCAACCTCTGCACAGGCGGCAATACAGCGGCCGCACGAAATGCACTTATTATGATCGCGCACAATAAAGGGATGATCATGAACGGTAGGAAGATAAGGGCGATCATGAATTGGTTTTACAAATTTGACGCCCTGCGCGCCTGCTTCTTTTCTCAAATCACAGCTATAGCGCTCACCACAGCCGCATTGCAGACAACGATTGGCTTCGTCTCTTGCTGTTTCTTCAGTGTAGCCCATTTCAACTTCCCGGAAATTATTTTTGCGTTCTGCAAGCGATATTGCCGGCAACTTAGCCCGCTCGATTCTTGGCATCTGCTCGAATTCCCATTTGGGCAGGTCTTCCATAGTACCGCGGCTGCAACTAAAGTCAATGCTTTGTTCCCTAACATATCCGGTCATCAGGAAACTGTGCATGGCTTCAGCCGCGTGATGACCTGCGGCAACAGCCTGAATAACGGTTGCGGGTCCGGTAACACAATCACCGCCGGCAAATATATTGATTTCGGAGGTCTGTGAGGTCTTGCCGTTGATTTCAATGTCGCCCCACTTATTCAGTCCAACCGGAAGGTCATTATAGAGGAACTGGGTGTTTGTGCTTTGACCGATTGCACCAATAATTGTATCTGCCTCGATCACAGTATCACTGCCTTCAATGGGAACAGGGCGCCGCCGGCCTGAACGGTCAACATCACCAAGCTTCATTTTAATGCAATGAAGCATCTTTTTATCGCCTTCAGCAGTAATTTTTGAAGGTGCCATTAAGAAGTGCATTTCGACCCCCTCTTCCAGGGCCTCCTCTACTTCAAAAGCTTCAGCCGGCATCTCTTCTTGCGTACGACGGTAAATAAGTTTAACGGATTTTGCTCCTGCCCTTATTGCGGTACGGGCACAGTCAATGGCTGTATTCCCGCCGCCAATGACTACAACAACATCCCCTAAATGAATGTCCGTATGATTGGTTACCTGTTCAAGATAGTGTATGCCAAGCCATACTCCTTTTAGATTCTCACCTTGAATCCCCAAGGGAGTTGCCCGCCACGAGCCAATCGCAAGATAAACGGCATCAAAATCTTTATTGAGATCCTCAAGACGGAGGTGGGTTCCAAGTGCTTTTCCCGTCATGATTTTCACGCCCAGATTTTTAATGATATCAATCTCTTTATCTAGCGTAGCTTTAGGGAGGCGATATTCAGGAATTCCATAACGCATCATGCCGCCGGCATGATCATGGCGCTCAAACACGGTTACATCATGACCTTTTATAGCGCTATAATAGGCCGCGGTAAGACCGGAAGGACCTGCCCCAACAATGGCAATTTGCTTACCGGTGGCAGCCTCTTTCTGCGGACTCCACGGCTGTTCCTGCGCCATATCCCAGTCGGCAATAAAACGTTTGACATTGTTAATGGCCACCGGTGAATCTACAAGGTTACGACGGCACTCGGCCTCACAAGGATGCGGACAAACGCGGCCACACACTATCGGAAAAGGGTTGCTGTCTTTTATAACGCGCAGTGCAGTATCAAAATTTCCACTGCGAGCGTGGCGTAAGTAAGACTGGATATCGACGTTGCCAGGGCAAGTCGTAACGCACGGAGCGACGCAATCTGCATTGTGGTCAAAAAGAATCTGCTCCATACGAATTTTTCGATAGTTTTCGAGTCTAACGTTATTTGTTACTATTACCATGCCTTCTTTTATGGGAGTATGACAGGCTTTTACATCTCGTTGCTCTGTTTTGTCGTTTAACTCAACAACACATAATCCGCAGTTCCCATTCGAACGATCCAATCTAATGTCATAGCACAGATGGGGGATATGGATGCCCTCCTGAAGCAGGGCCTGCAATATTGTAAGTTCGTCATAAACTTCAATTTCGCGCTTGTTCACAGTTACTTTAATGCGTTTACGATTTGTTACTGTTTGCATGGTTTGTACCTCCGAATTTTATAATGTAAAATAATGGCGATTAATAGGTCTACGGAAAAGTCGCATAACCTGATACTATCAGACCACCACCTCTCGTTAATTCAACCCCCTAAGATCTTGCCGGTTGATTCGCCATGATATTTCCAAAGCAGTCAACTCCTATTTCCGGCGAATAGCCACCGGGCGACCAAGTATACTGTATACGTTCCTCCGAAGTATACTGTATACACGCTGATGACCTTGATGGTTGTAGAATTTTCCCGATGGCATTAGTCTATTCGGCGACCTCCGGGACACTTAACTCATAAAATAACCTCGCCGAAAGCGAGGTTTTCATATTGAAGTCCCCACAGAATATTTCTATAAAGATTGCTGCCAACAAGACTTTCCGGCGGGTAATTGGTGGATATTCTAGCGCTTTAGTGATTATTGCTTTTATAACCACTGCTAAATAATGCAAAATTCGTGCCAATACCTAATTTAGTGTCAAAATATCGCACTAATACTAATGCTAAAGTGACAACTTCGAGCAGATAAGTGGGTAATAATCATTATTTAGTCGAAACCTTGTATATATTTTTTTACATTCGGCCAACTATCAATATATCGTTTACCATTGCCTTACTAGCAATGTTTTCTCAAAACATACAAAACCCCAGGGCGTCGATAAATCTCTTTTGGTCATGCCAGTATGGCAGGTGGTTAAACAATAATAATTATTAGGATTAACCCTCGACTTACAATAAATATGGGAAGTTGCACGAGGATAATAAACCATTTTTGGTTTGCCAAGTCGTTTTAGGCGATTCGCTCGACTTTGTTTTTCACTAAATTAATTTGGATCACAAGGCATTATCTTAAGCTGTGACACTAATTTTTTTTATGTCTGCTACGCCACTCAACTAACTAACAAAACCCCTCCGGCATTTATGAGAATAAAACCGGCCTGGACAGCGATTGCGGCTGGTAATATTTCTTGCAACAGGCAGAGGTGTAAAGGCCTGCAGGAAGAATAATAAGAATTAGAGATTCAACTGGACTAAGTAACTATATCGTCATAATAATAGTTTTGGGGTGAAGCCTGATGAAACTGGACGAGCAGCTTACTATCAATGATGTGATTATAACTATGCGGGGCAATTTGGCCGAAAATGGTTATCTGGCAGATGACGCTCTAGTTATGGCACTATTTTTGGCGGAAAAATTAGAGAAGCCGCTCTTGCTTGAGGGGCCTGCCGGAGTGGGGAAAACCGAATTGGCAAAGGCCTGGAGCCGAATGCGGGGATGCCAACTGGTTCGTCTCCAGTGTTATGAAGGCTTGGATGAAAGCAAGGCTCTGTATGAATGGAATTACCAAAAGCAACTGCTTTATATACAGATTGAGGCCTTGGCCAGCCGTGGTTGGGATGCCGGGCGAGACCAGATATTCAGTCCGGACTTTTTGCTGAAACGTCCGTTGCTGACGGCGCTGACCAGTGAAGAGCCTGTTGTCTTATTAATTGATGAAATCGACAAAAGCGATCCCGAATTCGAGAGCTTTCTTCTTGAGGCTTTGTCCGACTGGCAGGTGACAATTCCCGAACTCGGTACTATAGTCGCAGTCTCGCGGCCGCATGTAGTTCTGACCAGTAACAGCACCAGGGAACTGGGAGATGCGCTTAGGCGGCGTTGTTTGCATTTTTATATCGATTATCCAGATTTCCAGCGGGAATTGTCGATAGTAGAACTGCATGTTCCAGGGATTGACCGCCGGTTTCTTGAACGGCTGGTTGAATTTATTCAGACAGTACGTAAACAGCCGCTTAAAAAACCGCCAAGTGTCACCGAAAGCGTGGATTGGGTAACGGCAATGCATTTGGTGGCTGATAATGAGCTTACCGCCGACCTGGTACGCACCACGTTGTCGGCTTTGCTTAAATATACCCGGGACCGGAATCTCATCTTGGAGAAACTGCCCTTCTTGCTGCGGCAAGAATAAACCGGGATAGGCGGTTATATGTGATGAAACAAGTTGTGGTTGATTTTGTTCGTCTTTTGCGGGAAGCCGGGGTACCTGTCACTACACTGGAAGCGGCTAATTGCTTGGCAGCTTTTGAGCTCGTGGGTTTCGAGCCGGCTTGGCTGCGCACAGTGTTACAGACTACCTTGGTGAAGAGCGCCTGGGAATTGCCGGTCTTCAATAGCTTATTTGAGCTTTTTTTTGCGTTTGCGCCTGCGCCGGATAATGAAAAAGTCCCCTCCGAGCCGATGATTATTCCGGGCGGCACAGCTGACGGCAGTGGCCGGGGAACTGCCGGAGCCGGTGGCGACGCGTCCGGTTTTTTAGAACTGATTAAGGACCAACCGTCGGCAGTGCTGGAGGATTTGGCGCGGCAATTTATCTCTGATGTTTCCCTGGACGAAGCCACTCCTAAAGAGATTGCGGTTAAACTCCGGCTGGCGCAGGTGGCCTTGAGCTGGTTTCAGGCGGTAAACCGGATTGAACGTCTATACGCGACAGGAAAAATGACGGAGTCGAGCTACCGGCAATGGCTGGAACGGTTTGAATTGCTGCAGCAGGCAATGCGGCTGGAACTCGAGCGCAACGCCGTCAGGAAGTTTGGCCGCTCGGCCATTTTGCCTTTGGTGTCGGATGCGAACATTCGCCGCCGGCAGTTTTCCCACTTGTCTAGCGACGAAGTTACTGCCGTGGAACAAGAGATTGCCAAATTGGCCCGCAAGTTGGCGGAGCGCCCCGGCATTCGGATGCGGCGCTGTCGGCATGGTCGGGTAGATTTGCGCCAGACCTTCCGGGACGTTGTACGCACCGGAGGATGTCCAATACGTTTACGGTACAGGAATAACGTAAAAAGCAAGGTGGATCTTTTTCTATTATGCGATGTATCAAATTCGGTGGAGCGGTTTAGCCGCTTCATGCTCCAACTGGTGCGGGCGGCGCAAAAAAGATACGCCACCGTCCGTTCCTTTGTTTTCGTTGATCAGGTGGTGGAGGTTACAGAGTGGTTCCGCAGCCAAAATGTGAATGAATTGCTGGAGGCGCGGCATATGCGCGACCAGTTCTCACGAACAGGGTTATCCCGTTATGATCAAGCCTTCGAGCAAGTTGCCCGCGCTGAGTTAACCAACATTACTTCAAGAACCAAGGTGATTGTTCTGGGAGATGCCCGCAATAACTGGCGCAAGGGAGACCCTGAGGAACTGGCGAAGATCGCCGAGCGGGCGCAGGCAGTGTATTGGCTCAATCCTTTGCCTGAGGAAGAGTGGAGTCAGGGCGATTGTCTGATGAGTGAATATGAACCCTACTGCCGTCAAGTCTTTGAGTGCAGGAACTTGGAACAGTTAACGCACATAGCCAACCGCATTTTGTAGCACCAGGCTGGCGATAAAGGCCCATCTGCTGCGTTACTCCTCAGAGCGATTGCTAGCGTACGGACGTACGCGTCGCGGCGCGCTCTTCCGGTGCGCCTTGCAGCTGGACCTTTCTCACCAGCCTTTGTCTTAGCGTAAAAACCGCTACGACAAAAAACCGGAACCCATAATGGGTTCCGGTTTTTGAGTCGTCTTCTTATATTTACGATACGACCCAGGCCGTTCAGAAATCTCCAGCTGCTAGGCGGCTGCGAGGAAGCGCGCGCAGACAGTACCGGAGTACGGCAAGCGTGCTCCCGGAGCACCAACGACGCAGATGGGGGTTTATGGACGGCCGACGCTTACAACTTTCCGGGGAATGATGTCGCGTTTAGATGAAATCTGTCTTTATGGCAAATCATTCGGGAAATCCCAAGCGGCACGTCATCCATTGAGTACAGTACCTGTTTTATGAACATGGCCGGCTGGTGTGGCTCTGTTTCTAACAGAACAGCCTGCTCCGGCGTTAAGAGCTCTACAAATACTTCCATTTCATTTCGTACCGGCACGCTGTCTTGATGCTTGGCAACTACCTCGGGGAAGTCGGCATATTCCAGCTGGGTTTCAAGCAAGGGCTTCCCTCTCATGTATCGCATGTATTTCTCTTCAATGACACTTGGCAGATCATCTTTATATAGTAAACGCCGTAGCAGAATGACTTTATCATTCGGCGCCAGTCCCAGTTGTTGAACATAAATATGGCTGTCGTGGGCAATCTTGACACTTAGCAGCTTATAGTGAAACCCACCGTCAGCGGCGGAAGCATTATGCAAATTGATAATAAGTTGATTCAGTCGGGGAAGTCGGACAAAACTCCCTTTTCCCTTTATCGGTTCGATCAACCCGGCCTCTGTCAAAAGGGCAATCCCTTGCCGCACCGTCATCCGGCTGATCCCATAGAGTTCGCCTAACTGTTCCTCAGTAGGAATCATGTCGCCTTCTTTTAGCTTGCCTGATTCAATATCAAGTTTTATATCATAGGCTAACCGATAATACACAGGCATTAGCTTTCTCATCATATCACCTCAGGAAACTATATTTGCTGGCATCTAGGGATTGGCCCCGACCCATTCAATTGGCTATCCCACTCCTGCATATGCCATCACCATGCTCAGCATGAAATTACTAAAAGAATCCATATATTATAATAATATAACATAAACTATTTAAAGTTGGAACAAACACTGGTAATTTTGGGTGGTCTTTACAACTCCCCAATGTTTACTATGCGTTGCAACTCGTTTATTCATTTTGACAATGTTATCGTAGAAGACATTATTGTGAGCAGTAAATTAAATTAAGTATTTGAACATCAATTAAAATGGCAGAAATACCACCTACATGGTCGCTCTGCCATTTCAACACTGGGCACGCAATTGGGCATACATTTACATGATTTTGTAGCACCAATCGTTATATCTAGTCCCAGTCTCTTATGCCATAGAACCAATTACTTCAACTCACCGCTGTTACTACAGGATAAAAATCCCTCTTCAGTCAGCAGGCACTGCATCCGAATATCGTGTTCCTCACAAGGAAGTTTCGTCACCAGCTGACAAGCCCAAGTCATTCCCACTGTTAAACATTTTTGATTCTTAATCAGAAATCGGTCATAATAGCCTGCGCCCATTCCCAGACGGTTTCCTGAGCGATCAAAAGCAACCGCCGGAACCACTATCAAATCGATAGTTTCTGGCAAAACAATTTCTGTCTTGTCCGGGTTAGGCATCTTCAGTCCCAGTTTACCAGTCACCAGTTCGTCGAGGCTGGTAATTGTGGCTGCCGTCATTTCCCCGTACTTTTCCCCCATAAGCGGCACACACACCCGCTTGCCCTGCCCTAGAGCATCCTGAATTATAACTTCGGTCTGCGGTTCATCCGGCATGGCCAAATAAAGCATGACAGTTTCGCAAGCTTGGTAACCTGGCCAAGAGCAGAGATGGTCGGCAATCTGGTTGCTCCGGGTAACTATGTCCATAGTAGAAAGGCTGCGCCTTATTGCTAGCATCTCTCGGCGCAGCCGCTGTTTTTCTTCTTGCAACGATTCCGGCATCAAGTTTCTCCTCTCCTGTTGGCAGGTTGTTATTTAGATGCCGTACGCTCCAAAATTATACGGTGATCTACCAGCAATAATTCCTTAATTCTCCCGACGATGGTTTTCTGTTGACCAAAAATATTCTGCAAAAATACTTCTGTTTCATTAGGAATTATTTTATCAACATCTTCCATGATGAGCTCTTCTTTACCGTTTTCATAAAGGTATACGTTTGCTTCACACATATTAATCCCTCCAGATCTCTTTAATTTGCATTACCAATGCGTTTACTAAGTGAGGTAGCGGCTCTGCTTTAGCCCCTATCACATCAATCCCGCAACGGTTAATCGGCAACAGTAATTTTCTCGCTTTGCTTTTGGAAATAGCTTCAGCCATTAACGGAGTGAGTTCTCCGAGCATGGAATGGGCGACAATTATCCCGAGTGGCCCTGTGATGATATCCATTTCACACATATTCTGGACAATGGCATTTTCACCGGTAGCTCCTTCATTTGCGCCAGCCTTAAGCAAAGCAGCTGTTGCCAGAGCATTTGTGCCAAAAGCGAAAATTTCAATCCGCTCGCCAAACTCTTTCCGCAATTTTTCGGCAATAACCTTGCCGATGCCGCCCCCTTGCCCGTCTACCACAGCTACTTTCATCATATCCACCTCAAAGTAAATACCAAATTCCGCCTGGGTGAAATTACTTTTTTCCGCGATACTTAAAAACAACCCGACCATAGCGGCCGGGTTGTTTTTATTATCCGGACCGTAGCCCCAGCAACCATCGACTTGCGCTCTTCCCGCAAGGCTCGGCGCAAGTCTGGTTTTTAAAAACCTTCGATGAGGCTTTGAATATTATTAGGAGTGTTGTCTAAACACCTTTTGATAAGAATCGCAATAAATATCTTTGTTCAGGATCAGACGGGCAGTTGCGATAGCATCAACCATCAGATCATCGTTAACATCCATAATCGCGGAATCAAGACCGGCTGCCATCGCCATTACGGCAAAGGTGCGGTTGATCAGCGGACGATGGGGAGTTTTCTGCGACACATTGGAAAGACCAATGGTCGTACGAGGTGCAGGGTTGGAAAGAGTTTTGATCTGGCGAAGGGTTTCTAATACTTCAACAGCATGTTCCTGGGCCACATTGACCGGCAGGCAGATAGGATCAAGATAAAGATCCTCAAAAGGCAATCCATAAGCATCAGCATTAGCTACTAATTCCATGGCATAAGCTGTCCGGTCGTCTGCGCTTTTCGGCACACCCTTATTGGTCATGCAAAGGGCGATGATAGCCGCATTGTGTTCAACAGCAAGGGGGAACAACCGATCAATTTCTTCTTGCTCACATTTGCAAGAGTTAATCATGCCAGGGCGTTTGAGTATTTTAATAGCAGCTTCAATGGCGTCAAAATTTGTGCAGTCCAGTGCGATAGGTAGATCAGAAACTTCCTGAACACATTCTACCATCCATTTTAGACATTTGACCTGATCTTCGGCATTAGGGCCGGTGTTGATATCAAGGTAGTGAGCACCAGCTTCTTTTTGCTTTATTGCCCATTCCTGAATCGGTTTTGGATCCCATTCAATTACGGCTTTGCCAATATCCTTGAACATCCCGTTAATTCTTTCGCCGATCATAATCATATGCAGTTTCCTCCTAATATTTTTTGGTAGTAATCTTAGTAAGCTGAGGGAACCATTAGGTCCGCAATATTTTTCTTAACGAGACTTATGGCTTCCGGATGGCGCATAACGATAAGATGGACGCCACCTTGCAAGAGGGCAGTAGCGGTCATTGCTTCCCAGAGAATTCCGCGTTCAGCCTGATTGCCCCATGCTGGGAATTCGGTTTCAGAAGCATTGGCTTCCTTAGCGCGCCAAGCCTCATAGCCAACAGTAGCAATAATCGGAGTGGCCAGCATCTTGTCGCCTTGCAGCGCGCCCAGGCGGCCTCTCTCGAGGATTGAGTAAGTATACTCGATGCCATAGCCTAGGCCGCCAGCACCGGGATCGACAACGATTTTGTCCAAAGGAAGACCCATTTCAGTAATGAGAATGTTCAGCTGTTTGCAGATATTAATATCGCAAGGAGTTAAAGCGATGACATTGTGCTTGTGAACCATGGCGGCAGCTACGACGGATTTATAATTCTCCTGCTCGCCAACACCAATTAGTAGATTTTCGCCAGCAGTTGCTTCCGCAACCATTGGAATTACAACATTATCTTTTTCATCATCGCCGCAACCTACGACGATAAGCGGCACACCAACTGCAGCCAGTACGGACTTTACGATCTTAACGCATTCTTCAGGGCTATGATTTTCCATATCCGGATCAGCGCCAGAAAGTTTAAGGTAAATTATTTCCGCACCATATTGTTCAACACATTTTTTTGCCCAGGCAGCGGGGTTGCCTAGTACATCGGCAAACGGTGCTTTTACTGTTTCATTCCATTGCTCAGGATTCCGGCTTTGTACTTCCATAGCGATTACGGGTTTATAAGGGAATTCACCTTCAAAATGCATAAACGGTAAAGCTGTATCTCCCCCTATGGTTACAACGCTGGTCCGGGTGCCCCCCGAATCTTTCGTTGCGCCGATGGTCACGGTATTGATTTTTCCTGAAGTTTTTTCTTTGATAATTTGCAAGGCCATAATAACGCTCCTTTCTTTTATCACACGTTTACTTTTTCGCAGATTTCATTAACAGCCATTACCGACACAGATTGAGCCGGCATATCGAATAAAGGTTTGCTTTCCAAATCATACCGTGACACATCAGGGTCATACGGAATCGTTCCGATCAAAGTAAGTCCCGTAGCGTCAATTTCCTTTTGCAGGGTTTCAATATCTCCGGCATGAACTTTGGTCACAATAAGATAGATTTCTTTTACTCTTGCGTTTAAAGTTTTAACCAGGTCGTGAACTCGACCGGCGGAACGAATGGCTCGCGCGGAAGCATCGCTCACGACAAACAAGATGTCGATATTGCTTGTTACCCGCCTACTGATATGTTCCAGTCCAGCTTCATTGTCCATGACGACGTATTCGTAATGATCCGCCAGAGTTTCCAGGTGTTTACGTAAAATGTTATTGGGAAAGCAATAACATCCCGGACCGTCCGGACCGCCCATGACCAACAGGTCGACATCTTTCGTTTCCACGAGGGCTGCTTGAAGCTTATACTCAATAAAAGTTTCCTGAGTCATGCCTGCCGGAAAGCCTTGAGGGCTTTTTGTCTGGGCAATGACGTCTGAAATGGTTTCACCCAATTTCACTCCCAACGCTTCGTTAAGGTTAGCGTTTGGATCGGCGTCAACAGCCAAGATAGGGCTTCTGTGGTGCTCAATTAGATAGCGTATTAAGAGTGAGGTAAATGTAGTTTTTCCGGTTCCGCCCTTTCCGGCTACGGCAATTTGCTTTGTCACAATATATTCCCCCTGGATTAATTAACTATCGACTGATGGAAATAGGCTTAAATCAGTATGCGGCAGGAACATTGCTGAAATAAATTCTTCCATAAATAGATTGCCTGCCGATAATTCTACATAAGTAATGCGTTCAGCAAGCTTCTCCGCAGCGCTTATCGCTGATGAGGCTGTCAATGCAACATAGGCGCCTTTTACCGATGTGTTTCCGATAAATTGGTATTTAGCAGTCCCGATGTCAGGCAATAACCCGATTTGCACGGCATCCGGAATGTTGAGATAGCTGCCAAAACCACCAGCTATATAGATCCGTTCGATGTCGTTCATATCCATATTCACTGCCCTTAACAGGCTGCGAATTCCAGCGAATACCGCACCTTTGGCGCGCAGCAAATTCTTAACATCCGCCTCGGTTATGACTATGTCTCTACCGAGATCCGCATCATCCGACCTGCTCAGCACAAACTCAATACCATTATCTGACTTACGAACACGCGGCGTGGGTACATCCTGAATTTTTCCGGCCCGATCGATTATTCCGGCTGCACGCATTTCCGCCAGAGCATCGATTAATCCCGAACCGCAAATTCCCTGAGGCCTTGCTCCGCCAATTGTCGAAAAAGTTACCTCATAGGTCTCTTTATCAATGGTAATACGTTCAATGGCACCCTGCATAGCCCGCATGCCGTTTGTAATACCAGCCCCCTCAAAAGCAGGACCGGCAGAACACGAACAGCTTACCAACCATTCTTTGTTTCCCAGCACCATTTCCCCGTTGGTTCCAATGTCGATAAAAAGGGTCACAGGAGTTTCTTCAGCCATGCCATTGACTAGCGTCCCGGCAACGATGTCGCCGCCGACATAACTTGCTACTGCAGGAAAGTTATAGACTACCGCCTGGGGATAAACCTCAAGACCGATTTCCCTGGCTTTTACGATAGGGAACCGACTGGCGGCCGGAACATAAGGTTCCAGGCGAATGTACCTGGGATCAATGCCGAATAATAAATGAGCCATCGTTGTGTTTCCTGCCGCAACTACTGCCCGGATATCATTTGCATCAATGTGGTACTTGTCGACAAGTTCTGCTATCAAGCCATTAATAGTATCTACAATAGCTTGCTGAAGCACTCCGACTCCATCTGTTTCTTCATCCGCATAGATAATGCGGCTGATAACATCGTCGCCGAAGCGCGCTTGTTTATTGTGGGTTCCCGCTTTTCCGATTACTGATCCAGAAAGCATGTCTACCAGATAGACGACTACCGTTGTTGTACCGACATCAACCGCAATGCCCCATAGACGACCATTGGCATTTAAATCATCAATGCTGATGATATAATTCAAATCACCTAATTGCGCATATGTTACATCTACGCACCAGTCGTTTTTTCGCAAAGTTTCGGCCAGCGTTCGTGTTTGTTCTAACTCAAGTTGAACAAAATTTAGTCCGACAGCCTTTTTCAGCGCCAACAACAGGCGGCTAGTGTCACTGGTAGGATCTCCAATGCTTGGTGGGATAAGCTGCAGCGTAATCTGTTTGCATAATGGATCAAAGGAAAAGCTTGACGGCAAATCAGGCACATCTGTCATCACATCGGCGTGGGCATCAAGTAATACCTGGGACTGGGCAACTCGGGAAGATACCGGTATTTCAACAACGATATCTCCCGCAACATGTGTCTGGCAGGCTACCGACCAGCCGTCGCGGGTCGAATGACCCTTGGAGGTGATCGCTCCGCTCACAACCCGAACCAAGCATTTACCGCATGTCCCTTCGCCGCCACAACTGCATTTTATCTCGATGTTTGCTTTGCGAGTTCCTGTCAGTAAGTCAACACCGGCATCAAGTTCGACTATTACGTTATCTGGTTGAAAGAGTACCTTATACCTTTTCAATGAGTAGAACCTCCGTTTAATAGTTCACCACCGGCAAGGGTTCAGGCTAGCCGCGAACATTACATTAGTGTCAAACTACTTGTCAGATCAGCTTCTGCAGAATCGCTAAAGAGCCGAGTTATTATGCAAAATGAGCTTTGGCGAAAGCAGGAATACCGGCAGCTTCTTGTGGTCCGACCATGACGGTCCAACCAGATTTTTCCTTAAGCTTACCGCTGAGTACTGCTGTATATCCGGGAAGAACACAAGTAGTATGATTAATTTTAGCTTTAATCCCTGAGCTTTCCAGGAATTCTGTAATAGAATCAGCGCTGAATTTACCTGATGCCCATGATGTAAGGACAGAGGTACCGTCAGTATCGACAGGCAGAATGTAGCCAGGAATTTTACTGCCGGCAACTTCACCTTCGACAGCGAAATAGGTAAGCGCGAAATTCGTGCAGATATATACAGGAGAGCTAGCAGTAACTGCCCCAATTTCATAAATTTTGGCTTCAACCGCAATCGGTTTTTGGGGATCGGTGTAAACATTCTGGCGCCAAGCCATGAGCGGCAATATTTGCGACTTCTCATCAGCCTTCAGAACCACAATGCCAGCGAATTTAGCAACATAAACACTAGCTTGGATGACTTCTTCACGCGGATCGGCAGACTCGGTGAAAGTCATTGTCGGATAGCCCAAAGGACGGAATTTCTTTTTGACAGACAACCGACGAATCTGAGTCTGGTCAGCAAGTACTTGTGATGTGGCGCGGCTTCCTGTATCGATAACCAATTCCTTATACAGAGGCGCGATTTTTTCCACTAATTCAACTGTATCAGCCAGGTTGGTGCCTTTTACGGCAACCGGGCAAGCGTTGGCTTTAGCGAGTTCCACAACTTTTTCATAATTAGCGGCAGTTGCGGCGTAAACCAAAGGTTTCTTGGCTGCAACGCCAGGTAGAGCGGCTTCCAGGGCTGCTACATTGTCGCTGACAAGGATAAGCGGCAACTGTGTCAGAGCAGCGATTTTGCCGACAACGTCTTTATAGGTGGCAGCATCCTTGGATGCATTGATAACGGCAATTGCGTTAACGCCTAACTGCTGACCAACACGTTCCACTTTCAAATCGTTAATCTTAGCGATTTTGGCGGTTAAATCCTTCGCAGTATCATTTACCTCGATTGCAAAAACTGTGGGATGACAAAATGTTTTGTCATGACGGAAAATAACCGTCTCATCTCCCAGTGTCAATGCGGTTTCGCCAACGCCCATAGTAACCAGGCGAATCGGCGGAGCTGCTGCCGCACCAAGATTTTCTTTAGCCTCTTCCGATACGTACGGACAAAGATCCAGAGCTACTTTGCCTGCTGCAAGCGACATAGCAAAAGCCAGGCAAGTGGGTGCACCGCACTCCTTACAATTTTTCTTGGGAAGTTGTTTGAAAATGTCCAATCCTGTTAAAGCCATAATGTTGTCCCCTTTCTATTTTTTCGGAAATTTGTTGGATGGCACTAATCATTACTGAACCCTGGGGTGCAGTTAGCACTGCGCCCCAGGGAAAAGTGTGCAATTATATCATTGGCTCCATAGCCATAGCCGGATGTTGTTTTTCTTCGAGGAAAGGAAGAATCTCGTCAATAGTCGATCCGACTGTTTCGTCAGCGATCTTGTCGATGAAATCTTCACCCAAGCCGAGTTTTTTCGACTGTTCGACGATATCATCATGGAGGAAAGTCTTCAGTTCCTTAGGCATCCAGACAATGCGTCCGATACCGCCATCAGCCGGAATGAACTTGTTGCTTACAAGGTAGCGACGGCCGATGCCCATGAATCCAGGTGACTGGAGTCCACCGCCAACAGCGCCGGCCAGTGTCGAGAACGACATGCCACAGGGAGTATCGCCGCTGTGTTCGCGGGTTGTAACCATAATTCCGTTAGCTTCAGGTACGATGGCCATGATGGCCTCGAAGCAACCGCAGGAAGTCATCGGGCGATCCATCAAGGTATAGAGATTGACTTCTTCCAAGGTCTGGTGGGAATTATTGTAGAGATATTCGTTAACGTTCTGCCACATTCCTTTTTCTGCATCCAAACAGGCACCTTTAGCAATTGGCTGGTTCGGACCAGTAGGAGTGATTTCATTGGAAGCCTTGGCGTCAAGCCAGCTGACTGCGCCGCACAGGCCGACGCGTTCAGGGGTGACTATGCACACATGATTCGGCGCGAAGGACTGGCACAGGATGCAAGAGTAGAAATTCTCAACTGATTCGTCGGTCAGACCTCTCAAACGGTCATCGCGAGCGGCGTATTTTGCCCGAGCAATTTTGATCTTTTCGTCAACTTGCGCTTTATCGGTGTATATCGTGATTTGCACACGGTCGACGATTGCCGGGTAATCCGACTTGAATTTAGCGATCAGTATTTCACCGTAATCTCTGATTTTGAAACCGGCTTCGGCTGCAGTTTTGCTGATCCTGAGCCAAGCCAGATCTCTTTGGGCCACATGCCATAGTCCTTCGCCGTAGTTGACGAAATAATGGATGCGCCGTTCAAGAACGCCTTCAAAGTCTTCTTGCATTTTGCGGCCGTAGATATCAACCATGATACCAAGCGGCAGGCGGTCGCCAACTTTTATGTCAGTGATTTCCGGACCGACAACAGTGATCTTGCCGTCCTCGATCTGATCAGCAGGAACCATTCGCACAAGCTCAAAAGCGGTAGTTTTGCCGCCGCCGAATTCAAGGTAGGTGTCGGCGCGACGGATGGTTTCCCCTTCGAAAGCAGGACCAACGGTGATTGGAACAGGAATATCGACAATCTTCAGCTTGATGCCTCTGAGTTCAAGAGCCAGTTTGACCATTTTGTCGTAATCCGGCTCGGAAACGAACCAATCGGGAATCTCTTCTGCTAAAGGCTGGTCGGTAACAACCGGGAAACCCATGCCAATTGCGCCCATTTCAGCTGCGATTCGGACATCGTCGAGTTCGCCGAGAGCCAGTACGAAGGCCCTTACGCGGCGGGATTGATAGTCGAGTTGCTGGAGACGCTCGCCGGGTTTAATTCCGCCGAAAGCCAGACCAGCGCGATATGCGAAGTTAACTGCGTGAATAGCGGCAGTGAAATCGCCTACCGGGAATGCGATATAGTCCACACCAAGTTTGACGTTTTCTTCCAGCAATTGCTCAATGATGTCATTTACTAGGAAGATCATCATGCCTTTGGCTTGCAGGTTTTTGATCATTTTGGCTGCTTCTTTGCCGGAGCGGGCTTTGCCGATAATAACAGCAACGCCAGGTATGGTGAAGTCAACCAGTGGCACACCGAATTTTCTCAAGATAGGGTCGGACAGGAAACCGGTCCAAGGTTCGGTGGCAGGATTAGCGCCATTCAGATACCGCAGTGCTTCGATAATTTCGGCGGCGTAATGGGTAGCCTCACCAGCTAGTTTAGCATTTTCAAAATTAAGTTCTTCACGCAAATGGGTACAACGAACACGGTTCAAAATTGGCGGCAAATCGCCAAGCACGTTGACTTCCTCACCGGTTAACGCAGTGATGACTGGTAAGCGGTAGGCTGTATCCGGATATTTTACCGGTGTGTCCGCCCCATGTTCTTTGATTGCTCTTTCGAGTAGTATCTGGGCATAGCTTGTAGCTATTATTGCTCCGTCATAGGCCGACTTAAATAACGTAGTAGACATCCCTTTTCTCCCTCCAGGTTTCAAATATTGTGGACACCCTTTTAGTTAGCTGACTCTTTTTCAGCATATTTTGCGGCGGCTTGGCTGCGAATCCGCAGTTTCCATACGCGCGAATCCAGGGCGGCCAATAATTTTTCAGTCCCTTTTTCATAATCAGTGTCCATGATGTAGTAGCCGCCGAATACGTCTTCGGCAATTCTGGTAAGCACGCCCTGCACTAAGCTACTACCAGTGGTAGGAGCAATAACGCCGATGTGTACCGGAATTCCCATGGCAACGTTCCAGGAACCGATCGCAATCGCTTTTTCTGACATGGGCTCAGGAGCAGAAGCAACATAAGGCACTTCTGGAGTATCCACGCCCATTTCATCAGCCATCAGGGTGAGTAGATTGGTAGCGCGGGAATTGTCGACGCATGATCCCATATGGAAGATTAATGGCAGTTCAACTTTTAGATTGGCTTTTTCGCCAATGCGTTTCAGGAATGCTTTCAGGCCGGGTCCGGCATAGGCTTCAACAGCCTCAGCAGTCAACATACCTTCCATGGCATAGGCTTGACCTGCACAACCGGTGGAGACCAGGAATACGTCGTTAGCCGCCATTTTCTTGGCTATTTCGATATGATTCTGGTTGTGGGTGCCTTTCAGATTGTTACAGCCGGCAAACTGGCATACGCCTTTGAGTTCTCCGGATTTGATGGCATCGGTCAACACGCTGATCGGGTTCTCGGGATTGACACTGGCAAAAATTTTCAAAATTGCTTCCAGGCTGAAGCCGGCGACAACTTTGTTTTTGCGCTCAACCACGGTAACTTTTTCGGGATCGCGGTGTTGGTATGTTTCTATCGCCAGGCGAATGATGGCCTTGGCGCTTTCAACGGCGTTTTCTTCGTCAAAGGCGTAGTGATAGGAACCAGGAATCTTACTGATCGGCATGGTGGTGACAATTTTGGTGTGGAAGCACTCGCACAGGCTGCGCAAGCTAGGCATGATGCACTGTACGTCAACAACCACGGCGTCAACAATACCAGTCATAATGGCCAGTTCCTGGGTGGCAAAGTTGGTGGCGATAGCCACGCCGGCCCGGCCCAGTACTTCATTACCGGTACAGCAGATACCGGAAAGTTTAATGCCTTTGGCGCCGACTGCTTTGGCCTCATCCTGCATGTCACGGGCCACATCAACGACCACTTGACTAAGCAGCGGGTTGTGACCATGTAAGCAAATATTGACCATATCAGGGTCAAGAACACCTAAATTAGCTTCCGAAATAACAGGTTCAGGAGTGCCAAACAGGACGTCTGACAGATCGGTGGCGAGTTGCATTCCGTCGTAATCGCTAAGTGCAGCTTTCAATCCACCAAAAATGATGCTAATCGGATCAGCGTCATTACCAACATGGGTTTGATGCAATAGTTCGGCAATCGAGCCGTTGATGCTGGAAGGCATGATATTGGTGTCTTTGAATTTCTTTTTACGGCCTTCGGTAACGGTGGTTTCTATCCAGGTGCAGGGTTTGCCATCCTGGCGGCCGAAATCCTGGAGTGCTTCGGTTGCGACTTCCACCGCAACTTCATGGACTGTTTTTCCTGCGGTTTCGATGCCGATACGTTTTGCTACCACCATCAGTTTGTCGGGATCGGTGATTTTGTAATCATGGGTCTTTCCTTCGCCAACATGCAACACTGCATTGGCAATGTGCCGGCCGTGATCCGAGTGGGCAGATGCGCCACCGGCGATGTAGCGGACGATATTTCTGGCAACAATGGTGTAATCTGAAGCACCGCATATCCCCTTATTGGCACCTAGCTTCTTGGGGATGATCCGGCATGGGCCCTGAATGCAAATACGGCAGCAAATACCTGTGTTTCCGAAAGCGCACCGGGGTTCCTGGGCTTTGGCTCTGTCAAAGCTAGTCAAATAGCCTATTTTCTTAGCTTTGACGATCATTTCCCGCGCGGCGGGGTCGACTGTTAATTTCTCCAAATCTGTGTCTGACATTTCTTCTACCTCCCTGTCTGATTGTAAACTGCGATATAATAGCTACATATATGGGCGAGCCTTGTTTTTGACAAACAATCTACGCCTGTATATTCATCCTGATTAGCCAATCCAACTGCACAGCTTTCATCAACTTGCTTGAATAATCTTGTCATAAATTGCTCGCAGTGCAGTGCCCACCGGCTGACTGCTATCAGTCACATCCACCGGTCCACCCATGGCTGCCTCAAGAATTGACTCCTGAAACGGTAGCATTCCAATAATTTCTCCGGGCGCAAATTGTGCCTCGAGGAAAGCGGCGTCCTTGTCGCTTCGAATTTTGTTACCGACTATTTTTATGTTTTTCAGTCCAAGCTGCTCCGCAAGTTGTCTTACCACCTTCGCAGTTTGCACACTATTTTTACTAGGTTCGGTTACCACAAGCATGATGTCAACTCCCCGCGACGTGCCACGGGTCAGATGTTCAATGCCAGCTCCCATATCAAGTACAACCACATCCTGCTTACCCAGCAGCAAAACATCGACTACTGCATGTAAAAAGGTATTTTCCCGGCAATAGCAAGCAGAGCCGCCTTGTTTAACGCCACCCATACGAAAGAAATGGATGTTGCCCAGTTCTACACTATAGGCATCGAGAATATCATCGACTTGGGGATTAAGCGTATAAAATGCCCCACCGCCGCTGCGTTCGGCAATAACCTTCTGCATTTCAATTAAGGGTTGGATTTTGGCCATTTGTTCATCTGTCAGACCTAAGGCGCTTCCCAGACTTGAATCAGGATCGGCGTCGACAGCGTATACTTTGTAATCGTGGCTGGCAAACAATCTGGCAAGATTAGCCGCGACTGTTGTCTTTCCTACGCCGCCTTTGCCTGATATGGCGATTTTCACGGGGATTACCTCCTTTTAGTTGGGCAAACTTAGCTTGGACGCTCAAAACTACATCTTTCCCCCGCCAGGAACTTTCACTGTTGGCAGCGTTTCGCCGCCTGGGCCAGTTTTCCAACACAGAAACCAGCAGCAACCACTATATCTTCTGCCGGTAAATATAAAGGCGCGGTAGCATCGAACAACACTGTTGCCCGGGGCCCGAATTCCTCATCGCCAGCCCACAGAGCAAAAACTATCGGCATACGGGGCAGTGCGTTCAGTCGAATTCCATAGTCACCGCAATTGATTGCACTTCCGCCGAGCAGTTCACCAGCTTGGATGAGCAGCTCCGGCTTTTTGCCAAAAACGCCATGCAGATAGTTGGTAACCCGCTTATTAAATGGATCTGAATATAACATTCCGGCTGCAGGGATCTCCTTGAAGGAAATCCAGGAATCGGTAATCGGCTGTCCACCTGCCCGGATTAAATAGTGTAAAAGGATTACTTTTTCAGGGTTTGGTACCAAATCGTTTTTCTCCGCGTAGACAACGTCGCCTGACGGAAAACTGACCTTATAACTTTGATTGGCGTAAACAACGGAAAAAACATTCGCATCACAATCGAAACTGGTACCGCTACTTTTCGCCATGTCCACAGGATCCCAGCGTTTAAAATCTTCGCAGGCCTGGACATATGCCATTTCCACGGCTCGTTTAAGGTTATCCGTTTGCAAATCGCTTGCATTCATGCGGCTCTACCCTTTCGTTTCTGTATTGCTATTTACGAATGTTATTCTTCTATCATTGTCATCCTGGATACGCCTACCGCTATTTCCATTTTGTGTATATATGTATAGACATATATACACAAAATTTGGAGGTTATGGTTACTGTTTCCAAGCCTGAATCTTATTTCCGTGTGCCACCAACCGAACAACTATTTGTTGCTGTGAATACCACTTGGTCTAGCCTAGGCTGCGGCACCAAACCCTCGCCGACAGTGCGATCCGGGCAGAATAGTTTCTTTGAAGTTATGTATATACAAAGAATACCATTATTACGATCATATGTATATACATTTCGCGAAGAATTTAAAAATTCCTACCGGAGAATTAAAATTTTTTGTATTTTTTTGCGGTCATTAAAAAATGGTTTTATAGCTGTACTTTTAGGCGGGAAAATAGTCCACTGTTGTTACGTTTTAGGCTTTAAGTTGAAAGATTTCCGAGCGGATGATTCTCTCCAAATCACCGAGGGTATTACAGGCGGCCATGTGGGAATACCGCTGAAATAATCCTATGGTTTTATGACGGGACCATTCACTGCTTGGCAACGTATTTAGCCAGATAATGTTCCTCACGGTTTTCTTCAATGCCGCCAATTCGACTATGGCAGCCTCGCTCTTAACGGTTTTTGTGTCACTTAAGATGATGACAACTGTTGATGGATGTAAATTTTTGCGATATTCCTTTCGCAATGAAGACAGGCTTTTCGACAAGTCAGTACCTTTTCCCCACTGCGCGCTTTGAGCCATTAATTCACTCATAAGATCGGCAAACGCTCGCCTTTTTCGGAACTTCCCAGTCATCCGTTCCACATCTTCAGCAAAAATAAAACTCTCAATATTATCAACCAGAGTGGCCAACCCAAAGATGAACTGAAGTACGAAAACCGCATAATGGGCCATCGAGCCGGAAACGTCGCAGAGTAACAGGATCTGGGGCTTTGTCCGCTTGACTGCTTTATATTTTAATTGCAACATAGCACCGCCGTAACGGGTATTGTAGCGAATAGTACGTCTGAGATCAATTCGTTCGGCAAAATTCGCCATGTGATACCTACGGGACAGTTGGCTGGATAATTCTTTTGCCATTTTTTTGATTAGCCGCCGAACAACCGGAAGATCTCGCTCGCCAATTAACCGCATATCTTTGTGCAGCAGAGTTTGCATTTCGGAGTCCAGCCGTCTTGCCGCTTCTTCCACAATTTGATCGACTTCAGTATCACCGCTTAGCTGCACCGGAAATGCCGGTTCTTCTTCCTCCGCCAGCTGACGTCGCCAATATTCCAGCGTACCAACTATCGTTTTTTCGACCACATTCTTAAATTTCATTTCGACATTATGGCCGTCAGATGTTTTTTCCAAAAAAGCCAGCAATCGTTCCTTGTCCCGGGTGGCCATTTGCTGAAACACCTGGTTTAATTCACCAGGTATATTTAATTCTTTTCCCTGAAAAAGCAAGTTATCCCCCGGTGCCTCGCCCTGCCCAGCCATAGGTTCTGCTACTTGATCCTGCGCCACAGGCTGTTTATCCTGTTCAAAGAAAAACGTGGTAAAAGCCTCGCGAAAAACTGGTATATCTTCATGCCGCTTTATCAAAGTCGCCTGCAAAGCAGTTCTGACTTGCTTCGGATCTGTCCAGTCTTCCTGCAGCAAGGCTTCGGCGCTATCGAGCATCTCTGATGAGCTTACCCTGACTCCCAGACCTCTCAGTACATGGCAAAACTTGACGAGCTGCATTGCCGCATTCACATTAACCCCTCGCTTCGCCCTTCGAGCATTTGCATTCCTTGACCTTTGCGCAAAGTTGCTCCGATCCTACCTTTTCTCTAAAATGTTTCAGATCGTCCCCCTGCTTGAAAATAAGCCCTAAGGTTTTGTTGACGGCAGTTCCATCGAGACTGTCTGCCCCAAGCGACACCAAGGCCCGGGCCCAATCGAGACTTTCCGATATAGCAGGTTTTTTCTCAAATTCAGGGACCTGGCGAATGAACTGGAGCGCGGCTGCAATCTCATGCGCCAATTTGGCCCCAATTCCCGGAACTTTTGTTTCTAAAATCAGGGTTTCTTTCTGCAGCGAGGGATAATCAATATAAAGGTACACGCACCGGCGGCGCAAGCCATCGGAAAGATCGCGATCATGGTTACTTGTCAAGACAACAATCGGTATATGTTTTGCCTTGATAGTACCCCACTCCGGTATCGTTACCTGGAAATCGGATAACAGTTCAAACAGAAATGCTTCAAATTGTTCGTCAGTTTTATCAATTTCATCGATCAATAGCACCGGCCTTTCGGAGGCCGTTATTGCTTTCAACAAAGGTCGTTCCAATAAATATTCGGGAGCAAACAGATCTTTTTCAATACCGTCGGTCGCACATTCTTTATGAAGGTGTATTTTTAGCAACTGGCGCTGATAATTCCATTCATACAAAGCCCGGCCTTCGTCTAGCCCCTCGTAACATTGCAGCCGAATCAATTCGGCATCAAAAATAGAACTTAATACTTTCGCGATTTCCGTCTTGCCCACACCAGGCTCGCCTTCAACTAAAAGCGGTTTTCCCAGCTTTAGTGCCCAATACACGGTCATAATGACATCATCTTCGGCAATATAGCCAAATTTCTGAAAAGACTGTCGCAATTCCTGCAAATTTATTTCCATAATGTTCTCCTCCAACGGACGTTTCCGTCACTTCCGATTACTGCATCGCAAGTTCAATTTTTCCTTGGACCGATCATCAATGTTAGACAAAGTCTGAATATATAAGAGGACATAGTCCTGCTATATCGAAATATGTTGCTAAACGAAACAATTATGAAGAAGGTGATCAAATGCTTCTCCGGGCAGGCATGTTAGTTGACGGTACGGGTGGACAGCCGCAATACGACTGTTATATCGCCGTTGATGGCGACAATATCACCGCAGTTGGCCGGGAAACCGACTTTTCCTCCGCCTTAGTCGGACAAGCGCTCGACTATTCCGCCTATTGCCTATTGCCTGGGCTTATCGACTCCCATGTTCACCTTTTTCTCGAAGGTATCGCTGATCCCAAGGAACGCCAAGGTCGCTGGAAGGAAAACCGGGATATCACCCTGCTGCGCGCTGCGCAAAACCTGGGGCTGACTATAAGGCAGGGCGTAACCACTGTCAGAGATCTCGCCGGCCCCCATGGAATTGGCCTAGCGCTTAAGCAGGCAGTCAACGCTAACGTGCTTAGCGGGCCGGGGATACTCACCTGCAACCAAGGAATTTCCGTTACCGGCGGCCACTTTCACTACGCCGGCGGCCGCGAAGCCGACGGCGCTCTTGAAATAGCCCAGGCAGTCCGCGAACAAGTCCAAGCCGGAGCTGACTGTATCAAACTAATGTTGACCGGCTGTGTCAATTTTCAAACCGAAGATGCTGGCGCCGTTGAACTGTCCGAGACGGAACTAACGGCAGCAGTAGCAGAAGCCGAGCGTCATAACCGCCTGGTAAGCGTTCATGCCAATGGAATCGCCGGTGTAAGGCAGGCCTTGTCCGCCGGGGTTCGAACCATTGAGCATGGCGCCCTGCTCGACGAGGCGACAACAGATCTTTTGAGCAGCAGTCAGACATATTGGACACCGACTCTGACGCCTTTTTTTCAAATGCTAAACTACAGTAAACAGTATGTCTCAAGTTCGCTCCCCACAGCCGGGCTTGAGCGGGTATATAGCAAGCACTGTGCAATGCTGCGGCGGGCAATAGCGGCAGGGGCCAAAATCATCGCCGGAACAGACGCGGGTTCTCAAGGTGTGCAGCATGGTGATTTATGGCAAGAGCTCGCACTACTTGCTCAGCTGGGGATGGCACCGCTTCAGGCGATTGCTTCCGCCACCGGGTTGGCAGCAAAAGCCGCGGGAATAAGTAACGATATAGGCAGCATTGCCGCCGGACAAAAAGCCGATTTGCTGGTGATTGAAGGAAATCCGCTTGATGACATTCAGTGTTTACGCAATGTTGTCCAGGTATATAAAAAAGGGATTGCGATCTATTAAGTACCAATAATGATTGTATTTAAAAGAAGGGACGCTTCTTCTCAAATGAAGATTCGTCCCTTCTTGCTATTAATCCTTCTGTAATAATCTTCTTCTATTCAGCGGGAATTACCATCACGATCGGTGGTGGAAATAGGTGCGCCGATAATTCTCCGGGCGGCTTCAACAGCTGAATAAGCATTTTTACAATATTCGTCAGCGCCGCAATATTGGGCTACTTTGACATTCACAGGTCCGCCGCCGATCAGGACTTTTATGGACGGATTCTCTGCTTTCACTGCAGTAACCGCATCTTTCATCCCTTCAACCGACGTGGTGAGCAGACAGCATATCCCGACCATTTGCGGTTTATGAATTCTGATCGCTTTCAAGAGGGATGGTATATCAACATCGACTCCCAAATCGACAACTTTAATGCCGTTACAACTTAGAATTGCAGCGACAATATTTTTGCCGATATCATGGATATCGTCCTTCACTGTTCCTAAAACCATAGTCCCGATTGCTTGGGACTCACAGCTTGATATAAAGAAAGGTTCCATCAAAGCCGCGGCACTAGAAAAGATGTCAGCCGACATAATAAGCTCCGCTAAAAAATAATCGCCAGCTTCATAGCGTTTCCCGACCTGTTCCATCCCTTGTTGAAGCTGGGTAAGGATTTCCATAGCCGGAACTTCATCATCAAGCTGTTCCTTAACTTCTGCCAAAACAGCATGCTCATCTAACTCAGTCAAGGCTTGAACTAGAACAAAGTTTTTCACAATTACACCTTCTTGAATTCAAACTAGGGATTCCTTCGATAGCAAGGTCCACAAGGTACTTTGGCGATTGCCCAAAGCACTGAACAGGTACTAAAATCAGTTGTTCTGGCGATACTTTGTTAAACTATTCACAGTTGCGTGTTTCCTGAATATTCTACCAATTGGTGGCGTATCTGTCAAGTGATATTCCGCTTAATTCCCTCCACTTACCGGGATATTAATCACTCTATTGCTGCCAAACTACCTAGCCCACTATTTAGGTACATTGTTCACATCCCGAGCGGGTTTTTCCTTCTGGTTTTTGTTATAATTTATATATTATGAATTCTGTAATACAGGAAGGGACAATATGAGCTGGATAAAAGAAAATAGAGCCACCGGCATTGGCAGTCTGCCCCATACCGATATGGCGGCAGCGCTGGATATAGTCGCCCGCACATTTCCCCACTGGCCCCATTGGCCGCAATTACCGCTACAATCTAAAGAGCAGGGCTTTGTTGTGCAATACCTGCAGCCACTCTTGAAGCTCGGCCTCCTTCAGGCAGCGCCGCGTAAAGACCCTGTCTTTGATAAACGAGCTGCTGACTGGGATGACAAGCTACTTCGTTTCTACGAATTATTCCTGGCTTTCCAGGCGGGCGATAAACAAGCCGAAGATTTTTTTGCGCTGGCGCACAGCGCCTTTATCGGCCTTGACTATTTTGTGGGCAACCTTGCTGCAAACTTCCCTTTGGCTGAAGGTGTGAAAGGCCAGATTAGCGGGCCCTTGACTGTAGGCTTACAATTGAAAGACGAACGTGGCCGAGCCGCCTTTTATGATGATACGTTACTTGATTTATTGGTCAAATGCATAACGGTGCAGGGTATTATGCAAGCCCGCAAACTGCAGTCAACCGGATTGCCGGTAATGCTTTATATTGACGACCCCAGCATCTTTCTCTTAGGTACTGCTAACTATATTACCCTCACCCGTGAAGCCATAAGCGCCGCGCTCAATGAAATAATTGAGCCGCTCACCGCCATGGGCGTCAAAGTGGGGGTACATATCTGCGCTCAGGCAGATTGGTCGGTGTTGTTTGATCTTCCCTTAGACGTCATCAGTTTTGATGCTTACAAGTTTTTCGCCAGCATGGCACTGCAAGCGCAAAACTTGCAAAACTTTTTGCTTAAAGGCGGTAAAATGGCCTGGGGGCTGGTTCCCACATCAGAAGACGCCTGGAAAGTTACCGCCAGCGACTTAATTACTTTGTTCGAGCAACAGTTGTCGGAACTTGCGAAGAGAAACGTTGATGTCAGGCTGCTGCGCCAGAATATTATCTGGACAGCCAGTTGCGGCACTGGAGCGCTCCCCGTCGAACTCGCCGAACACATTTACTGTTTGCTTGCCGAACTGGCCCGGTTGCTGAATAATAAGTATGGGACTCCTGCCACGCCGCGGTAAATGGAAAAACAAAGAAGACAAAAATAGTGTCTCTGCTACTAATCTTGGAAAAGCTATTGTGATATAATCATAATGTGCTAATTTGAAACCAGCATTATTTTTTGTTTTACAGCAATTCATCTTGGCAAGAAACGCAACAACACTGGTGGAGGGATAAGGCAATGTGTGGAGTGGACTGGTACCGGGAAGCATTTATCAAGGCTGAAGATAGCAAAGAACAGTTAACTGAATTGATGAAGATGATCGAAGAAAGATATGAGATATCTTCTGACCACCCTGAAGAGTGGCAGAAACTTCATCTCAATATACTTACTGTTTACAAAGATGTTTTGCGGGAATTAGCTAAATTTAAATGATTTATGTAAGCAAAGACAAGCAGAAAATAACAACATAGCAGGTATTTTAAAGCGCCCTTAAGGCTTTGTAAATCAAGGCTTTAAGGGCGCTTTTTATTCACCGTAAATGAATTTAGCGGTACCTGATTAATACCATACACATATTATGTAATAGGGGCGCTGAGCCTAGTCCTTGCCATATGGAGGTAGACACATGTCTCATACTCTGCAAGCCTTATCTATCAGTAGTTTAGATTTGCCGATGCTCGAAACAAAAATTGAAGGAAGACTCCTTGACGAAGGCACAGGCCGGAGTGTTTTCAGTATCCCTGGGGGATTTGTCCTAAAAGTGGCAAGAAACAAGAAGGGGATGATTGAAAACGAAAACGAAAATTATATTTTTCAGACAATTTCTAAAAAGTACAAGGAACCACTGTGTCCAGTCATCAAATACCAAACAAAATATTTAATCATGCCAGAGGCGCTGCCGATAATTGAAACAGATCTTAACTTTGATAGAGTTCTCGCCTGCAATATGCCTTTTATTAATTACCTGCAAGAAGAATATGACTTGAATGAACTTGACTTAATTTATCCCTATAATTGGGGAATCTATCAAGGAAAATGTGTTTTATTCGATTATGGGTCAACATACATAAAACGATTGGCTGACAGATAATCAGTTGCCGGATACCCAACACACCGTTTGGAAGTATCGCGCTATATTGCGTAATATTGCAAGAAGCACGAGTAACGCGGAAGTTTTCAATGACTTACCTTGTTACTCGCGCTTTTTTGTGGTTTGGCGCAGGTTGCAAGTGGATTTAAATAGTATTGGCTACTACACCGAGCATTACTTACGTTTTAGGTGTACTCGGGCGGCAAGTTCCTCCTTTTGATGGATAACATACGCCTCCTGAACTTGGACGGCATCGCGGATAGCATCCCTGAGACGGGTAGCAACCGGCTTGAGTCGGGTAGCAAGATACCTGGGTCGGGTAGCAGGAAATTGACGGAGAACAGGAAGGAATACAGGACGGAGTGCAGGATGGAATGCAAAACGGCGTACAGCTTGGATTGCAACTCGGGAGGCAACTTGGGGAGCAGTTCGGATCGCAAGTCTGCTGCCGCCCTGGCGAATCTTCATCCCAAAACATATATTCCGGTTCTTCCCAATTATTCTTTGTAGTTTTTTTGGACATATCTCTATCTCCTTTAATAAATATTGGTTAAACGCACCTAATACATAATATGCTTACCGGATTCATGAGTTACGGTCACTTAGTCAATACCACGTCTCATCAAAAAGTTTATAATGATAAAAGTCCCGTTGAACCCACCGGTACTAAAGGAGGTAGCTGCGTATTGAATGATCTTCACTTTTGACTTTCTCAAAGCAAGAGTAAAAATAAAAAGCTTACCAGCTGATATCTGGCAAGCCTCATACTACATGCGGACACATATTTTCCACGTTCATGTTGGGACTTTTTCCTTTCGTTCCATTGCCGCACTACCCTAGCGAACGCGACTATCCTCTTCCTTGCCTTCTTGGGCAAACCCAACGCCCTGAATATGAATATTAACCGCAACAACTTCAAGGCCGGTCATAGTTTCGATGGCTCTTTTGACATTCTCCTGAATCCTGAGCGCCATATCCGGAATACGCACACTATATTCCGCAATAATAAATAAATCGACAGCAGCCTCACGTTCGCCGACTTCCACCTTAACCCCTTTGGAAAGGTTCTTCTTTCCCAGCCTTTCCGCAATGCCGCCCACCAAGCCGCCGCTCATTCCGGCCACGCCTTCGATTTCAGTTGCCGCAATACCAGCAATTATTCCCACCACTTCGTCGGCGATCCGGATTGAACCAACACTTTTATGCTCAATTCTCTCCAAACTGTTATCCACCCTACACTCCTCCCACTACCACCGCTTATTGAAGCCGGCAGCTATTAAAGCATATTATATTTCGCCAATATTATTCCAGGGATTGGCTTACCGCAAAAATAAAAAGCTCACCAGATGGATATCCGGCAAGCATCATTCTTCGCTGACAAGTATGCACATTTCTTCGCGTTCCTGCGCTTTAAAGGTGAAAATACATCACGGCAGGCCAGCGCCTTACGGCTGGACTCTACTGTTCAGGTCATCTGAATTTGGTGTTTCAGGCTTGAGTGAGGCTGATTTATATTTTTCCAGCCTGACTTGCTGCTCTTGCTCTTTTTGCCTGCGATTTGCAAGCATTGCCCTATCAACCGGCTGTAGCTTGTCGCCATACTCCTTCAGTAGTAATGCCTCAACTTCCTCAGGCATAAGGCTGCACACGGTCAAACCCTTCGAACCTGTCATAGTCTAGCTCCTTTTTGTTCCAATGAACATACATCTCGCCCACTGTAATATTTTACCATGTGATAGGAGATTTAATCAAGATTCTTTTGTCGCCGCGTTCCGACATATTACCTGTGGCTCGTTAGATTAAATCTTCCCTATGAAGATGATACCAGGTTGCTTTAGCCCGCAAAATGTCCCCGCCTCCACCACGCGCCTGCTCAGGTTTGAGCATCCAGAAATCCCAGTGCTCACAAGAATGTTCCGGACCGTACATCCCATTCGGATATCCATTTGCCACATATGGGGGATAAACGCCGTCTTTATTATCGGCAGCCTCTGCGTGAGTCATAACGTGCTGAATATCAATCGGCAGATTTAAGGCCTCGGCCAATACTGCCACCGTTCGAGCAATAGCCTCAATTTGAGCTTCGGTGGGCGGGAAATTGCCAAAGTTAACCGTTGTTGCGTCATAAGCACACATAGCCCCAATAGCTACTGCGCCAGTGTTGCGCATATAGGTGTGGTTAAGCCTTGTTGTCACGTCGGTCACGGTGGCATAGATCGTGCCGCCGGCGTCCACCAAAAAGTGATAATTCGTGAACTCCCGGTCATAACGACCGGCGGCCCAGTGAATATAAATCTTATTAATTTTTCCGACTGCAGGCGAAGCCAAAGTTTTCAAATCGGCCAATGTGATTTCCTGAGAAATATTATTCACCTCTCTTCAACTTGCTCAATCGTATCCCCTCACTCCAGAGCCAGACACATTAAATAAACCCAAGCGGCCAGTGTACTTTTGCCACTGCCGACAGGATCTTGCAAGTCATTCGCCAGAGGTCATACCGGTCCCCGGTCTGCCCCCCTTATGTAGTTTATGCAATTCATGCTCGATCGCTTTAATTCGATCTGTTAGTGTTTAAATTTCTTTATATGTGAACTTCATTCAGAAATATCGCCTTAGGTCCCGCCGAATAACTTAAAACCGGTATGGATATAATCCATACCGGCAAAAAGAGCCCGTAATAATCTACGCTACAGCCTACACCGATCACTACATACCTATACGCAATCTTTCGACTGCCCACAGGCATTACACAACCGATGCAAACCTTTGCTCGACCGCCAAAGATACCTACTGAACCCGTCGCAATCTCCCGACTACAACGAATCCTTATAATTTCAGAACCCCTAGCGATCTTAGCTCGACCAGCATACATCATTTGGGACCACACGACAACAGTTGGGCTGCCGTACAGCCTTTCACGACCCATACCAGTCTTCCCGCCGACTAACACCGAGCCTTTCGACCCGACGCCACTCTTTGGCCGACCAATACCAAACCCCAAGCGTGAGATCCGGCACCAATCTTGGCTCAACTATTACGAACCCTTTGTACTAATATTATCTACTTTTTTAGCATCAATATACCTTGTAAAAATTTCTTTGCAGAGCAGGCCTCTGATGACTATAAAGATATGTCAGTTGCCGAGGTCATAGAATAAGCCGCAAGGGCCAAGTAGAATATAGGATGCTGTACGCGCCCACTAATACAGCAACCATTCTACTGGCCCTTTCACATTTATTATATTCAATACATTGTAAAATAATACGCGAAAAGATGACCGCCTAGAAAAGGTGGTTAGCGGACAGTTAATAGGAAGGCCTAACCTCATAATATTGTAATAATTCACTTACTGTAACAAACTCATAGCCATCAGCCCTTAGACGGTCAATCACGATTGCCACCGCTTCCGGTGTTGGCGATGGATATAATATATCATGCAAGAGAATGATACTTCCTGGCTTCACGTCATGCAGTATACTGTCAACCAACTGTTTTACCGAAGGTTTACGCCAATCCTCAGGATCAACTGACCACAACACCATCGTATATCCTCTATCCTGCGCAACAGTCAATACCGTTTTATTATATGCCCCGCAAGGCGGGCGAAATAACGTGGGCTGCGGCGCGACAATAGTAATGGCCTTATCCGCCTTATCCAGTTCCCCCTTAATCTTTGCTTCACTTAGTTTAGGCAGTGATTCATGGCTATAAGAATGATTACCGATTTCATTCCCGTCTTTTAATTCATCAGATAAAATATTAGGAAATCGCTCCGCATTTTCACCCACAACAAAGAAGGTTGCGTGTACCTTTTTCTCTCTGAGCACCCGTAATATTTCCGGGGTAATCCTAAGATCAGGGCCGTCATCGAACGTCAGGGCTACTACCTTATGGGTAGTCGGTATTTTACTTATCGCTCTGCCACTACACCACAGAAGGTCTTCCACATCTTGGCCAATGCAAATTGTCATAACAGCGAACACTCCCAGACTCAAAATCAAACGGCGAATATTAGTCATACTATCGCCCTTTCTTATCTTCTCAGTAAGATTACGCCTGGAAATAAATATATATAACTTGAATTTTATGGATAATACAATGTTTCGTCCCTGCCCAAGCCTGCATTTTGATTAACAAGAAAAGCCCGTACTGATTAGCACGGGCTTACAAGCTCCAACAAATGTATTTTTCTGGCAAAAGCCTATCCACTCAGCTCAGCCAACAGTTAAAATTCTGCAATATCTCTTTTGCTAAAATATGCCTCATATTGCTTGTCTGTGTTTACAACATGGATAATTAACCAATCTTTGAGATAGCTTAGAATTGGCAATACCCATGCAAGGTTTCCGGCTTGGTGTTTCCTAATCATATTTTTTACTTCCAATTTAAATTGATCATGTTCCTCTTTGTGAGGCATATAACCCGGGTATTCATATGTAAGCATAAGGTCTTCCTCTGCTGCGAAATGGTAATAGCTGTAGTCAATTAACTCTTCCAGAGTTTTTCCAATCAAGGGTTGTTTTCGACCTGTATCCGTTTCCCCTAGCGCATCGGTATATAAATTATTAATTAAAGCCACCAATTTCAGATGATGCCCATCCAGCCGACTAACACCTGTCAAATAACTATCTTGCCATTCGAAAAACATAAAGATTATCACCCTTCCAGCATATTCGCAGCTTAAAGCACATTCACCGCGTTCAAAGTGATCGCTCGCTCGCCTGCAATTCCATTATATACGGTTCTTTCCCAAATTAAAAGCCTTGGTAGCCAAATCGCAGGCAAATCCGTGAACGCTTTTATAAATTCATTTCTAAACCGATGGTTTGTTGATAAATTATTCGCTGTGGAGCGGAGTGCTAAATAGGAGTTGAATTGCTGGCGTCCAGCCAGACGGCAAAAAACAAGAACATTTGCAGTCACATCGACGCAAATATTCTTGTTTATATCACGTTTAGCTACCAGCCAATATTATTATTTATCTGGGGAAAAAACTTTTAGTATCATCTGCAAGGCCGCCATTGTCGTCTCGCGCAGCGGGAATCCGCAGTCGTTCATCCGCCATCTGAGGCAAATAACTGTGCAGGTGCCGTCAATCACATCCGCCATTGCTTCAGCGTCAATATCCGGTCGAAATTCACCACTCAGCTGGCCTGCTTTAATCACCTGCTGAAAAAAGCTCGATCGCCCAGCTAGAATTTTATTGATTTTTTCAGCAAAGTCAGGCTCACGGAATAGCACTTCATAGATTTGGGTCACGGCGGTTATAGCCGGGTAATTCTCATAGTAACTTACATAGGAATCCACAACAAAATTAATGGCATCTTTGGCGCCCAATTTCTTCATTTCTACCGTCTGAAAAATGTCGGCATCATATTTCGAAAAATAATCCAGAACATCAAGAATAATATCGTTCTTCGTTTTAAAATGCCGAAACAAAGTTCCCTCCGATATTCCCTGACGCCTTGCAATTTCCCGGGTAGAAAGCCCCTGGATTCCGAGTTCATCAATTATTTCAATTGTCGTCAATATCACGCTTTCCTTACGGTGAAGCAATTTTGTTGCCAAATTTTCCCATCTCCCCATCTGGAACCGTTCTACGCTTTATCATTATTAACGCCCATCAGACCGAGTTTTTGGTCAATGGTAAGTTTTTCTAATAAAAGACACTTTCGCTAGAATATAACATATTCCTGCAAAATGATTTTTTTTGTTAATATTTATGGTTATTGATTAATTTTTATATACTAAAAAACGCAAAGCTCATCAGCTTTGCGTTTCAAGTTCACAGGAACATATCCATTTTTTCGTGCGTCTTACAGCACTCGAAAACAAGGCTCATTCAGATTATAGCCTGAAGGCCGCGTTCCTTGAAAAAAGCAGTTATTTCAGCGACTGGAGTCTTCACTGGGTTATAAACAATAGCAGTCAGTCCATCATGGGCATGAATATGGACATTATTCACTCCCGCCAATCCCAAAAGGGCTTTCTCGATTTCCTTTACATTGCTATCCGTATAGCCTGTCACGAAAAACTTGATTTGAGCAACCTTATCGGCGGGGCAACCACAATCCTTACACATAAAAACGCCTCCATTTTCTACTATATATCCAAGCATAACTTAGATCTGTTATCTTATACTGCCTGGCTCTCCACCATCTTCAGAGCCATTGGGCTCTGGAAACAAAGACAACAGATGGTAAAGCGATAAGGCAATTTACTTGGCACCACTTGTCCCGCCCGGGATCAGTCCCAAAGGTCAAATTCTTCCCGGACGACACATTAATCGTAATTTCAGCGTCAAATTTATTGCATTTACGAGGTATTATCAATTAGTATAAATATTATACCATTATGCCTACCTCGTTTCTAGTAAAGATTGCAGCTGACGCAAAAAAATGAAGCCTGGCGGCTTCCTGGTTCTAGTGGTAAAATCATTCTGCGGGCCGCAAGCGCAGGCGAAAATGCGACAACATAGCAGCAAATTAGCTTTATAGGCACAAACTCATAAGGAGCATCATGCCATGGATACTATCAGCATCAACCTCCTTGTTTTTTTAGTGGGCTCAAGTTTTGTGGCAGCGTTTATCGACTCGGTGGTTGGCGGCGGCGGACTTATTTCACTGCCGGCTTTGCTGATAGCCGGACTGCCACCGGCGATGGCTCTCGGGACGAACAAGATGGCCGCCGTTATGGGCAGTCTGACAAGTTCGTTTACTTTTTTGCGTTCAGGAAAAATCGACACCGGCCTTATCAGGTATTTATTTCCGTTATCACTTTGCGGTTCGGTTCTCGGAGTATATGTAGTCAGGCAACTGCCGTCCGAATTTTTAAAACCGCTGTTGATTGTACTGCTGTTGGCAGTGCTGATTTATACGATTTTCAGGAAAGGCTTTGGCGAAGCATCCACCTATCAAGGCATGAGCCGCCGCCGGGGCATTATCAGTGGATGTTTGGTATTGGGAGTCGGATTTTATGACGGTTTTTTCGGCCCTGGGACAGGGACTTTCTTTCTCTTTGGTTTTTTGATGCTGGGTTTTGATTTCGTTATGGCAGCCGGCAACGCCCGAGCGCTGAATTTCGCCAGTAATCTGGCGGCTGTGATCGCCTTCGGACTAAGCGGACTGATAAATTATCATATTGCCCTGCCGATGGGTGTGGCGATGGTGGTCGGTGCCTGGGCAGGGTCTAAGCTGGCCCTCAGCAAAGGGGTGACCTATGTCCGGCCTTTGTTTATTGCTGTCACTATAGTTTTGATTGGTAAAACCCTGTTTGATCTCCTGACCTCGAAGTAAGCATCGGCCAGTCAGGTCCGCTTCCACCATATACTCTACTAATAGTGAAAACTAGAGGCTATTTTTATATTAGCCTTATATTCTTTGACTTTCCCGTTTTCAATGTTTGCGGTAAAATTAATAACTTCAACGCCGAATACACTATCATTGATTTTCGCCGCCTCCATCACTGCCTCGTTAACGGCAGCAACCCAGTCCTGACTGGAAGAGCCGACTAATTCTGAAACGTTTACAACTGTCATACAATGACCCCCTTTGAAATTTTACTTATAGTATGTTACTTCTGCCATATTTTTATCGGGTTTAGTGCTGAAATTCTTTGAACCCCCACCGCGAATAAAAGCAGTGGGGGTTCAAATATGTTCTAGCCATGCTTCTTGGCAACTTCTTGGGGAACTTACTTGTTTAATCTTTGGGGACGATAGAATTTCTTAGCGCCTGCACGATTTCCTCCCGGGAATAAGGAGACTCCCTAATAAAATCTTCGGCATCCTCCAAAATTCGGTTTAAGCTGCCCCATTGCTTATATTTCTTGAACTTGTCTTCTCTTTCAATACCCAAGGCCGCTGCCAAGACAGACACATAACTCATGATCTTGTATTGATACTTCGGTTCTTCAGCGGCAAAGATGTTATGACAGGTCTGACAGATATCAACTAAGATGTCCGCTTTAGTCTGCTCGGCCTCCTGCAGGCGTTCATCCCGCATGACTTCCATACTACCAGGGAAGAAATCCATTGCCGAACTGCCACAGCAGACTGTATTCGCACCATGGCGAGGCATTTCCACAAGCTTGACGCCAGGTATCCCCCGCAAAAGTTCCCGGGGAGAGGTGCAATCCTTACCGGCGAAAGCCATCTTGCAGGCCTCGTGCAAGGTAAGGGTTTTATTCATTTTACCTTTGAACGGAAGTTTTTCAATATTGTCAGCTAAGAACTGGGTAAAAGAGATAAACTTGAAAGGAATTTCCATGGTGTCAGCAAGGGTAGTAATGAATCGGCAGTAACAGGTCGGGCACCATAAAATCACCGCCTCCGGTTTATAAGCGGAGATTTTTTCAATGAGTTCGCGCGCTGCCTGATAACCTTTTGCTACATCGCCTGCCTCAATATATACGTTGCCACAGCAATAATCCATTCCCGGCAAAATGGCATAGTCGTCAGTGATCAGATTCATAACATCCAGCGCGCTAAGAATCTTTTCCGGCTGGAGATACACATTGCAGCCTGGAAAGAAAACATATTTTGCCGACTCTTTGGCAGCTGGAGTGAAGATCTTTTTGTAGTCTGTGGCAGATATCTGGATACTGGATAAAACCCGTTGTTTTGCCAGCGAATTCTTGGGGTCTGTGTAAGGAATCTCAGCAAGATTGCTCTGCCGATAATCATATTTAATTATTTCGTTGATCGTAAGGGGACTCAGTCCACTAGGACAACGCTCAAAGACACATTCATAGCATTCCATACAAGCAAAAGCTTTGGTATAGACTATATCGTCAGCGGCTCCAGTTTTCAGAAAGTCTACGACTTTCCCCTGAATTTCTTTTGGGGACATATCCTTGAGGTCAGTGCGTTTTAGAATGGGACATTTTTTTAACACAAATTCCGCACTTTGTACACTTGGCCAATACTTTTTCTCTTTCGCTCTCAAAATGTTCGGCAATAGTTTTTATCATAATAACTACCCTTTCACCCGCATTCCGCTTGGTTGTCCATACATTATTTTCCAGCACAATAAAAAAGAGCCTTGCAGCTCCTTAAAGTTGTTTTTCTAGTATTGCTATTAATTTTTGAAAGTCATGAATAAAATGCGGATCTGGTTGCTTTATTTCAAGAATTCCCCCGTCTTCAAACACGATCGATAACACCGTTATTTCATATCGCTGCCAATAGCTCTTATTTTCCGGATGCTTAATTATCCTATATTTCTTGTTAATCTTTAGAATTTTTCTGTCCCTACTGTATCTTGTAACTTCTATATTTTCCCCTAAAGCATCCGATTTAACTACAATATACGATTTTGACGTTAGCAAAAGGATTTCCCGCGGATCGTACATAGCGCAGTCAAGCGGCAGTGAAATTTCAGCGCTGGCGATTTCTTCCTCTGTGAAGAGGGTATCTTTGTCTTCTACTTGGGAGATCGGCCCTAACCCAAACCATAATAAACCTTTATCCACCCACAACCACTTCCCTTTTACCCTTTTATTCTAAACTTCGGCAAAATGGGGCTATTACCTGCCGCCAGTAAAATAAGGACTTAAACATACAAGTCATCGGGTTCTGTCAATCCATACACTTGTAGCTTTTAGCTTCCGCTGATATGTTATGCAGGTACTGCCGGGCCAACTGAATAAATTCGCCCTCTACCACAGTCATACTCTTTTCAGCGACGTCAGGGCAAGAATAAAGCTGAGGAGGATCTTCATGGATACCCTGATGGTGCAAATACTCAAACTCATAGTAGAGCAAGGCGTTGTCAATGTCGTCAATGTTTCCGGCCTCTTCCTCGGTCAATTCATTAATACCGAACTTCGCATAGATTACCTGTTGCAATTTGAACTCGATCTTTCTGTAGTCGTCAAGATAACATTTTACAGGTCTTGTCACATCAGATATATAAGCTTCACTGGCATCGTGCAGCAAACATGCCAACTGGCTTCTGCCGGGCAACCCTCGTGCCAGGGCTTCCTGCGCGCAATTAATTGAATGCTGAGCAACACTATAAAAGGTTTTAAAATGACCATTTGCCCGACACATTTGCGATAATGCGTGCGCAATATCCTCTAATTTCACTTCATCCACCTGAGGCTCAAGCGGATAGAACAGCGTATTGGTATATGTTAGAATTGCATTTTGTCGTGTCATTGGAGTTTTCAATCTCCTTTCATAATTAACCCAGCCAATTCGTCGCCCAGTATGTGCAGAAAACGTCACCATGAAGTTATAAATTCCTTTTCGCGTCCCATTTTCCTCTTGCAGGAATTAGGCAATTACAGACGAACTCAACTAACATGGCAACTAAAATGATTATTATCAATTTGGAACAGGGCATGCCCACCGTTGAACAAGGGAACCATCGGCTAACCGGGGAATTAATCCGGGCTCGCGCCCAAGGGGCGAAAGTAGTCAAACTAATTCACGGCTATGGTTCGTCTGGTGTTGGCGGCGGGCTTAGGATCGGTATCCAGGAAGCACTGTCCGTCCGAAAAAAGCGGGGCGAAATCAAAGAAGCAGTGCCCGGAGAAAACTGGAGTATCTTTGACGAAGGAGCCCGCCGGATTCTTGATGCGCATCCCGACCTTAACCGGGACAGAGATTTCGGGCGAGGCAATGCCGGAATTACGATCATACTTTTATAATTGGTTTACGACCGATTGAAAAAAGGGTTATGCTGGAACGATAGTTCAGGCACAGCCCTTTTGGCGTTTAACAACCATTTACATGCTTTGTGAATAGAGTTTTCAGTGCAGCGGAAGCCTCGTCAAGGCTACCAGATATTCCTGACCTTTGCCATAATTGAGTAATAACGCTGCTGTTTTCTTAAGAACGAAGGGCTTTCTCTAAAACTTACCTGCACTTTCTGGAACATCTCTCTGGCTTTTTCGCTGGACCCCGCTTGCTGAAAAACAACACCTACTTCATAGTACATTCTGGGATTGCCATATTCAACTATTTTCTCCAGATACGCATCAATTTGTTCTTGAGGTTCTTTTCTTTTCAAGCTATATTCTATCAGATATATATAGGGAAATCCGTATTGAATCTTGGGATTTAATTTCAGGGCATTCTCCAGCGCTTCTTTGCCACTTTCTAGTGCTCCGGTCCTGATACGGGCTACACCTAAATAGTATTCAATATCGGGATATTCTTGTATTAAATTGTGCGCTTTTTCCAAGTTTTTCAGCCCTTCTTGCATATATCCGCCTTCCACTTGCAGTGCCCCTATTTCATAAAGGGTGTGGCCTGGCGAAGGGCTAAACTTTAGATCCCTTTTTAGTTTCATTATTCTTTTCCAGCGGCTCAGCGGTTTAACAAAATCCGGCAAAGCGCCGATATACCACCTGTCAATAATGGCATAGGCGATTACGATTGCTACCAGCGCCACAAATGGATTATCGAAGAAAACCCTAAGCAGAAAGTATATAAAGATAAATTTTATGGTAAACACCCCCTGGATTGCTGTTTAAAATTCCACTCGACGGCAATCTGCCAACTGACATCATTATATTTTTATATTATCTGCCGGCATTTAATACTAGTTTATTATTTCTGACAAGCATCACGTGCTCCGTCTAATAAATAAAGCGCCAAGTTTAGATCTTGGCGCTTTATTTATTAGGCACGCGTAACGCAGCCATTATTTCCTACCCATAAAGCCACTTTCCAGCTGGGTTTTCATTCTGTCGTAGCTTTGGATTTCGACATTGTGAAACGCATAGTCGTACCCACGCCAAGCCCAGATTCGCACCACACGCGTCCACCTAATTGCCGTACCAGTGCCCGTACATACGCCAGCCCCAGACCTTCCCCTGGCACGTCCTGGTCGCCCACTCTCCTGAATACCTGGAATATCTTATCGCAGTCCTCTAACGCCACTCCCCGGCCGTTGTCAGTCACTGCAACCACATATTCTTCCGCAATCTCGGTTGCCGTAATGGCAATTTGTCCCTTCACTCCTGGTCGCAGGTACTTTCTCGCGTTGTCTAACAAGTTGCCCAATATCTGCTCTATCGCCAGCCCATTAATCATTACCTTGGGCAGATCCCCCAACGTTACTGCAATATTCTTCCCTTCGATCTCGCACCTATGTGCCTTTAGCACCTTTTCCGCCAGTTCCGCCATGTCCACTTCCTCGGCAGCCAGATCCCTCCGACCCAACCGCGCCAGTCCCAACAGCGCGTTCACCATCTTGTCCAGTTTATCCACCGATGAATATATAAACCCCAGTGCCTCTGGAGCGTCTTTTCCCAGTACCTCGTTTATCTTCTCCCGAGTCTCTCCCTGCAGCTCTCCCCCATCTTTAACCAACGTTCTGGTAGCCTCAGCCAACGTGGCCCTCAGTTCGTACGAGAAGCCCTTGATATTGACCATCGGACTGCGGAAATCGTGGGCAATACTGTTGAAGAATGAAGTAAGCTCCTTATTAGTCTCCGCCAATTCGTCCACCGTCCGACGCAGCAGTAGCTCGCTCTTCGCCAGTTCCCTATTGCTGACCAGCAGCGCCTCCTGGGTTGCATGGCGTTCGGTGATATCCCGGATCACGCTAAACAGTATCTTGGTCTGACCTACCTGTTCCCCGTTTGAACTTACCTCAACCGGAAATGTGCTACCGTCCTTACGTCGGTGCATCGTCTCAAATGCGATTCCACCATTAAAGGCAGTCTCCATTTGTTCCATGGTCAATATTTGCTCCTGCTCCACTCTCAGATCGAAAATATTTTTGGTCAGGAGTTCTTGGTGCGAGTAGCCATAGGCCGCCAGTGCAGCCGGATTTGCCTCTAAAATATTGCCACTGGTCCAATCAACGAAAACCATAATATCACGGCTGTGAATAAAAAAAACTTGATACTTTCTGAGGGCCTCTTTTAATTCTTCTTCCGTATTTTCTGTTTTTCTTTGTCTAGTGATGTCAGTGGCAAACGAAGCCTGTACCAGCCTGTCATCCGGCCAGTTGATAACCTGCTGTTCGCAGTCGTCAGCGATTTTTCGGCCAAAATCTGTGCTCATATTCTTACCTCCTGTGCTACTGGCAAAAAGCTATTATTAAATGCTGCTGTGAAATATGAAGTTACCTTTGGGGTTTTTGATTCAACCTGATCCTGTCCGCTATACTTTTCGAACAACAAAAAAGGGCTATCCGCCCCTCGGCTGTAGAAGAAGGACAAGCTACATCTCGCGCAAGTGATAAGTCTCATATCCAGGTGCTTCGCCGCACCCACTTGCAGAAGTAAACTCGATCTTTTGAACAGCTTGCTCATATATATTTTTTGCCATCCTTTAAGTATTTCAGATATCTTTCCATGAAGTACGCATTACATTGGCCGGATATTCGCCTAAATCGATCTGGGCAGCGAGCGCAGAGGAGTCCACTTTTGCGCGGGCAAACTGGCGTCAACGAAAAGCACTGTCTGCCGACTCCCAGTTCTTTAAGCTGCTGGTGTATAATTGTTTACGCTGGTCGGCAACCTTTTGCCTGATCAGCGTGCGCGTTATTGCCTCGACCTCAAGGACAATTTCCTCGGTCATCTGGTCGGCAACATCCTCCCTGACTTGCGGCAGACAAGCTTTTACTATACTTGTTATTTGCGCTCTAGCAATCACTTGCTCTCCCCCTTTTCCTTGCCCGGCCTATTCATAATGCTTAGTGTGCGAGTACTGCTGATTTAATATTCCACCCTATTTCGACTTAGCTTGGTATTAACTCCCTTTTTAACGCAGATACAATTACTTTTTCACGAATAACAGCAACCGATGCTAGTTGATCAATGCCGCCCAACACTTTGCACCCTTTTCCAATAACGGCGTCAGGCCCGACTATCGCCCGTTCAACATAAGCACCAAGCCCGATGTAGGCACCTGGCATTATGACTGAATCCTTAACTTTAGCCTGCTCACAGATGTAGGCACCAGGAAATACAATGGAACCCTCAATTTCCCCATGAATAGAATGTTCTTGTTTAATGAACCTATTGCCAGCAAGCCCCTGCGCAACAACTTTTTGCTGCCACGAAACAGGCATTGAATCATATATGGGCCAAGCTTTATCGCGAATGTCAAAAGCCGGAGTGCTTGAAAGCAAGTCCATATGGGCTTCATACAGACTTTCAACAGTCCCTACGTCTTTCCAGTAACCGGCAAAGGAGTAGGCAAATACTTTTTCTCCCTGGTCGAGCATTGCCGGAATTATATTCTTTCCGAAGTCGTGACTGGAACTGACATTCGCTCCATCAAGTTCCAGATGCTGCTTTAATTTAGACCAGGAAAATATATAAACGCCCATAGACGCGAGGTTGCTTTTTGGTAGCTCCGGCTTTTCGGCGAACTCATAAATAGCACCATCAGGCTGAGTCGCTAAAATCCCAAAGCGGGAAGCTTCATTCCAAGGTACTTCAATAACAGAAATAGTAGCGTCTGCCCCTTTTTGTTTATGGAATTCCAGGAGTAAGTTATAATCCATTTTGTAAACATGGTCTCCTGATAAAACAAGGATATACTCTGGGTTATATTTTTCAATAAAATCAATATTCTCAAAAATGGCATTTGCTGTACCTGCATAAGAAGCAGGCCTGTTAAGGCCCTTCGGCGGAAGTGTATGTAATGAACAGTTGTTGGAATGTGGTCTGTTTTGAAAACCTGAACCAATTTGAGGAGATAATGCGAAAACCGAACTAGAGGTTAACACTCCCGCTGTGTCAATTCCCGAGTTGCAGCAGTTACTCAGAGTAAAATCAATTAATCTGTTTCTGCCGCCAAAAGGAATCGCAGGTTTAGGGATTTCTGTTGTCAGCGCCGCTAAGCGGGTTCCTTTGCCACCTGCCAAAATCATAGCAATACAGTCTTTGTGAGACATTGCAAACACCTCTCGATCAATTTTGGGGGACAGCGTGTCGATTTATGGTAGATATATTTGGTATATCGGAAATAATGAACTTCTTTCAGCTATTGACACTATTAATTGCAATATTTGTGCCAAGCAATAATCCCCTTTAGTTACGGGAACGAAAACGGTATCCCCGCGACGTTTTGTACCGTTTGGAGACACAAAATAGCACAAACTGTGCAGCTTAGCAAAGTTATTTTTATTATTTGTCAAACCAAAAGAAACAAGCTGGCTCCGGTACAATACCAGCGCCAGCTTTCAGTATAGGGCTTTATATTGTGGTTTCCTATTTGTGGCTTGATATATAGTTCACTCCACGTCCACATTTCCTACAAAATACAGCCTTGCAATACAGTCAATGTGCTTGACCGGCAAACGCCGGTGCTACGTTATATTACATTAAACGCTAATACTGAAAGCACAGCAGAGGTAACAGACATTGCAATAAGCGGTCTTAACGCCTTTTTCCGCAGGTCGCGGAGGCTCACATTCAGCCCCAGCCCGACCATTGCCATGGTTAACACAAGAGTTGTTACGGCGGCAATTGCATTGATGACGTTTGGGTCGACAATTATATACTTGCCAAGCACGTAACTTCCAAATAGGCTCATAATGATAAACCCGACAAGAAACCACGGAAACTCAATTGGGCTGTCTGTCTTGTATTTCCCCGTCAACTTCATCCAATACATCAAGATAAAGCTAAGCGGAACAAGCAAAAACACCCTGCCCAATTTAGCCAATAAACCGATTCCCAAGGCATCTTGCCCGGCAGGCGCAGCCGCTAATGCAACATGGGCAATCTCGTGTAAACTTATTCCACACCATACACCATATTGGAGGCTTGTCAAATGTACTATCGGTCTTAGCAGTGTATACCCGACCGCAAATATCGTGCCGACTAGGGCAATAATCCCCACTCCAATGGCCGTGTCTTCTTCTTTTGCATTTAGTATCGGCGACACCGCAGCGATTGCCGCCGCCCCGCATACTCCAGTGCCAATTCCGAGCAGGAGCGACAGTGCTATGTCGGCTTTTAATATTTTCGCTAACAGCAGCGTCGTCAAGATGGAAAAGACGATTGTGCCGACATCGTAGACAAGTAAAGTCAAGCCTTGATGAAAGATAACATTAATATTTAATTTTAGTCCAAATAAAATAATGGCAAGCCGCAATAACCTCTTTGCAGAGAATTGTATACCGGAACGGATCTCTACTGGATAGCCCCAAATTTGTCGATACGCAACCGCAATAAGGATAGCGCACGCCAGTGGCCCCACGTGATTAAACCCCGGCATTTTAGACAGTTCGAAACCGGCAAGGGCAATAACCAGTGTAAAGCCTATGCCTGCGATTTTTAAACAAAGGGCTGATTCTAAAATTACCGACTGAGTTGAAGATAGTAAAATTTTGACCTGCGTTGTCACCATTATCGCCTCCGTTACTTAGTTATAGCATAAAGCGCGGGCTTCGATAAGTAAAATTAATTATTGCGATAATAGCGATAAGTAATATCGTATAGTCCAAGGGTAGCAACCTGGCACACAGAAAAAAGGGCCGCTTCCCAAGCGGCCCTTTGGCAATCACCAAGCGCATCGTTTATCCGCGAGTCAAATTGTTCCCATCAAAGGAGTACCGGCCATCACTGAATTCAAATTTATTTACGCGATTGGCCGAATTTAGCGCCCAGCCGTCAAGAGTAACACTGCCACCGCCAGTTGCCGACAGCACCAGATCATTGCCGGCAAGCGCCGCTGTTACATCGCTTGAAGAGCACCATTCCAACATAACCGAGTCTAAGGAGTTATCTGCAGAATTGGTGATATGATCGTTACCATCGATGGCATTGCCGGTGTTGGATATTTCGTAACTGTCCGTTCCGCCGCCGCCGGTCAGGGTATCGTTGCCACCGCCGCCATACAGCTCGTCATTACCATTGCCACCGCTTAGCACATCGTTACCGGCTAAGCCAAACAACGCATCATTACCAGTGGTACCGGCGAGGGTATTGTTGCCATTATCACCCACCACCAACTTGAGCTGCTTCACGGTGTCGTCTTTATTGACAAGCACCTGGCTGATCTGATATTGGCTGCCGTCGTACCAACCTTGAATTGTCAACTGGGAAACCAGATCAGGTTGCGTCTTGTCAGTTAAGGTCAGGACAAGGGCGCTGCCGCTTTTGCTAAGCACTGGCGATGACGAACCACCCCCGAATTCCAAAGTATCCAGGTTGTTGGAGGCGTCTTTAAGAATGACATCATTGCCGCTAGCGCCGTCGAACTGGTATAAATCGGCTCCGCTACCACCGCTGAGGGTATCATTGCCCACGCCGCCCATCAGCGTGTCATTGCCGTCCCCTCCATACAACTGATTGTTGCCGATGCTATCCTCGATATGGTCGTTGCCAGCGCCACCGTAGCTTACATCATCGCCGCCGCCACCGAACAGCAGGTCATCCCCTGCATTGCCCCACAGTGTATCAGCCCCGTCGCCGCCGGTGATGAAGTCGTTACGGCTGTCGCCGCTCAAAGTATCGTCGTCAGCGGTTCCAATCACGGCGTTTTGGATAACCATCGTCGCGTTGTTAGTCTGGAAGTTGGTAATCTTGTACTGGTCGTCAAACCATCCCTGGAGCGTCAGTGTTTCGGTGCTACCATCGAGCCGTGATTTGAAGGTCATGACCAGATCGTTCGGGTCACTGTCGCCGCGAGAAAGCTGCGGCGCCCCGTCAGTATCCGGTCCGAAAACAATAGTATCTCCACTGTTGCCGCTGTCAGCGACTATCGTATCATTGCCTGACCAGCCACCGAAGATGTAGTGATCGTTGCCCGCACCGCCGGTGATGATGTCGTCCCCGGCCCCGCCATCAATAGTGTCGTTGCCATCGCCGCCGTCGATTGTGTCATTCCCTGCCAGGCCATGAATGATATCCGCACCACTTGTGCCAGCAATCGCATTGTCGCCGCTGTCGCCAACAATACTTCCTGGAGCCGGAACCAGGGCATTGATATCCGCGTTATCAAACTTGGTTGACCACCCTTCTACAGTCGGGAAATAGATGGCATCAAGCTGGTTTTTGACATCCGCGAACCAGTCTTTCACCGTAATGGTATGTCCATTTGGCGTGTAGGTCATTACAAGATCGTTGCCTGAACTGTCGAAGCTAAAGTCATTGAAGGCTGGCAGACTGCCGGGGGTCTGGGAGTTGTCGGCTGCTACGAAAAACAATTTATCATTACCGCCATCAGTATCGTAGTTGTTAATAACCACATCACCGGTTAAAGCGCCGTCCGTCACCATAACCTGATAGGTGTCGTTGCCCTCGCCGCCTTCCATAGTACCGCCGCTCTCGGTGAGGCAGTCGTCGCCGCCCATGCCGTAGAGACGGGCACCAGTGCTGTCTCCCTGCAGATAATTCGAATTGTTGTCGCCCACATACACATTGTCAGCACCGCCGCTGGCAAGGTTCGTAAGCCACTCGTTCGTGACGTTCACACCGCCGCCAAAGGATATTTGATCCACCTGGCTACCCGGGCCGTCAAACCAATTGCTCAAGCGGATGGTTCTGTCGCTGCCTTTATAAGTCATAACCAGATCAGAACCGTCCTGACTGAAGTCGAAATTCATGGGCGTCGCGGTTAAACGCAGTGTGTCAAAGCCGCCATCACTGTCGAAGTTGTCGATGACGATGTTATTAAAGGAATCGCCTACAACATAGGTATCGTTGCCATCACCGCCGCTGATCGAGCCGCCCCCACTGATGAGCGTGTCGTCGCCTGCGCCGCCATACATGGTGTCATTTCCCGCACCGCCGTCTAGCGAATCGTTCCCAACCGCGCCATCCAGCAAATCATCACCGGCATCGCCGTATATTTTGTCGGGTCCGGCGGTTCCCGTCAGGGTGTCGCTGCCTATAGTGCCGGCGATAACGGCGCCGTTAGCCAGAGCAGTCAGCTCGGAGGCGCTAAGAGTCGTCGTATCCTGGAAGTTCAGCATCTCAACCTGGTAAGCTGTGCCCAGGTTCCAGTTGTCGAACCTGAGGGCCACATTGCCAGTGTCAAGGTTGGTCAAAACAAGGTCATTGCCGTCGAGGGCATAGGAGAAACTGTCTTTTGTGATTCCTTCGTCCATAAAAACAACATTGTCATTGCCGTTGCCGCCTGAGGTTACCGAGTTGTCAATCTCGGCGTAGCTGTCAGCGCTGACAGCATACGTGTCATTACCCAAGCCACCCCTCAGCGTACCGTTACCGGTCAGGTAATCGTCCCCGGCCCCGCCGTCAAGGAGATTAGCGCCGCTAAAGTCCGTAAGAATGTCATTGCCTGCGCCGCCGGACAGGGTATCATCGCCTGCGCCGCCGTTAAGTTCATCGTTGCCTGCTGCACCGGATAAATAATCGTTTCCGCCCAGACCGTACATGATGTCTTTGCCGCTGCCGCCGGTAAGAGTGTCGGCCCCAGTGTCCTTCCCTACAAGTAGTTTGGCCTGCATCAGGCCATTATTAGTTTCGGTGGTAATGTTGCCGACCTGATACTGAGCGCCGTCGAACCAGCCCTGAACGATAAGCGTGTCGCCGGTCTCAAAATCGATCTCCAGGTCACTGCCTTGCTGCGAAATTTCAGGGCCATTGCTTTGTTCTGGTACCAGTCCGTTGCTAATATACAGTGTATCGTTTACATTGCTGGCATCTTTGGTTATCGTATCTGTGCCAAAACCACTTGAGAAATAATAAGTGTCGTTGCCTGTACCGCCGCTCAAGGTGTCGTTGCCTGCGCCGCCAGCCAAAGTATTGTTGCCGGCATTGCCGATGAGGCTGTTGTCTAAATCGTTGCCGGTGCCACTGATACTGCCGCTGCCGCTGAGGATGAGATTTTCAAGATTATCGCCTAAGGTGTAGCTCACAGACGTTTTTACGGTGTCGGTTCCTCCAGCAGCGTCTTCGTTGATAATGCTGGCGCCGTTGGTGACGATGTAAGTGTCGTCGCCCACACCGCCGGTCAGCGTGTCCGCTCCGCCGCCACCACTCAACGTGTCATTACCATCTCCGCCGTCCAGCATATTAGCCAGGCTGTTGCCGATGCCGCTGAAATCGCCGGTACCGGTGAAACTGAGATTTTCGACGTTGACCCCCAGTGTATAGCTGGCAAGGGTGGTCTGAATTGTATCATTGCCCGCGTTTGCGACCTCGCTCACGACATCGGTTCTGGAATCGACGACATAAGTGTCGTCGCCGAGACCGCCACTCATCGTGTCATTGCCCAGGCCGCCATCGAGAATATTATTTCCGCTGTTGCCGCGCAGCACGTTGCCGAGCGCGTTGCCGGTGGCGTCAATGTCATCACTGCCAGTGAGGGTGAGATTTTCGACGTTGTCACTCAGGCCATAACTGACTGAGGCTTGTACTGTATCGATACCGCCACTTATGGCTTCGACGATTTCGTCGTCCTCGTTCTGCACGATATAGGTATCGTTGCCTGCCCCGCCAGTCAGGATATTAATGCCGTCATTGCCGGTAATTATGTTGGCCATATTGTTGCCAGTGGCGTCGATGTCATCACTGCCAGTGAGGGTGAGATTTTCGACGTTGCTCGCCAGGGTATAGTTGGCTGAGGCCAAAACCGTATCTATACCACCGCCTGCGGCTTCCTTAATTACATCGTTCTCATCATCAACAATATAACTGTCATTGCCTGCCCCGCCGCTCATGGTGTCGGCTCCCACGCCGCCATCCAAAATATTGTTGCCGGCATTGCCGGTTAGTATATTGTCAAGATCGTTGCCTGTGCCGCTGATGCTGCCGTTGCCGCTGAGAACGAGATTTTCAAGATTATCACCCAAGATGAAACTGACTGACGATTTTACCGTATCAATGCCGCCATCAGATTCTTCTTGGACGACATCGCCAATGTTGTCGACGATAAAAGTGTCGTCACCGCCCGCGCCCGTCAGCGTGTCAGCTCCTATGCCGCCATTCAGTGTGTCATTGCCATCCCCGCCAGCCAGCATATTAGCCAGGGTGTTGCCGGTGCCGCTGAATTTGCCAGTACCGGTGAAACTGAGATTCTCGACATTAGCCCCTAGCGTATAGCTGGCAAGGGTGGTCAGAACAGTGTCATTGCCGGCGTTTGCGGCTTCGCTCACGACATCAGTTTTGGAATCGACAACATAGGTGTCGTCGCCGAGACCGCCGCTCATGGTATCACCGCCCAGACCGCCGTCAAGAATATTATTCCCGCTGTTGCCACGCAACACATTGCCGAGCGCGTTGCCGGTGGCGTCAATATTATCACTGCCAGTGAGGGTAAGATTTTCGACGTTGTCACTCGCAGCATAACTTACCGAAGCTAAAACAGTGTCAATGCCGCCGCCTGCGTTTTCCTTAATTACATCATTTCCGTTATCGACGACGTAAACGTCATTGCCTCCCAGACCGCTCATGGTGTCGGCTCCGATGCCGCCATCCAAAGTATTATTGCCGGCATTGCCGGTGAGGCTGTTGTCAAGATCATTGCCTACGCCATTGATATTGCCACTGCCGCTGAGGATGAGATTCTCGATGTTATCACCCAAGGTGTAGCTAATAGAAGCTTTCACGGTATCACTGCCGCCGTCAAAGTCTTCCTGGACGACATCGCCAATGTTGTCGACGATGAAAGTATCGTCGCCCAGACCACCAATCATGGTGTCGGCACCAGCGCCTCCGTTCAGCGTGTCATTGCCAGAGCCACCATTAAGGGAATCATTGCCCAGTCCGCCGTTTAGGGTGTCGTCGCCTCCCAAACCATTGTAAGAATCGTTGCCTGTAGTCCCGGAGAAAGTGTCATTTCCGCCTGTGCCGTCCATTAATAAACCTCCCCGACTTTTTTATAATTCATCAACGTCAATATCTGCTGCATAAAAGCTACTTGATCGGTGTCAGAAGTTTGCGGAAAATAAAAAGCCCGGAATAGTCCAGACCAACGTATCACTACGGCGGCCTGGCAGTCATAGTCGTATTTTACGACTTTAGACCCATAGCTTTGCGTCCCAATTTTTCAACAGGTTTGCCGATTATTTAATTTTTGGTTGCCCAGTCCGCGTTTAGTATATAGTCGCCTCCCAAACCATTGTAAAAATCGCTGCCTGTAGTCCCTGAAAAAGTGTCAATTCCGCCTATGCCGTCCATTAATAAACCTCCCTGACTTTTTTAAAATTCATCAACGTCAATATCTGCTGCATAAAAGCTACTTGATCAGTGTCAGAAATTTACGGAAAATAAAAAGCCTGGAATGGTCCAGGCCGAACGTATTACTACGGCGGCCTGGCAGTCATAGTCGTATTTTACGACTTTAGACCCATAGCTTTGCGTCCCAATTTTTCAATAGGTTTGCCAATTATTCAATTTTGGGTATACTCCCCTACTATAATTCGAATTATAGCACTTTAATTATTTTTAAAATAGATACTTGCAATAATTATTTCAGCTGAAAAAATCATTTCGCTGACTTTCATAGGTTGCAAAAAAAATCATTTTTCCACATGCAAATATCGCTTCCGTCATTAATTTATATACCCCAATAATGAATCAAAATAATTAATATCGACGCTTTGATATATCCAAATAATCATCATTTTGTGCGAATATATTTAATCAATACCGAAAAGGAGAGAAAAATATGAACCGACAGGAAACTTTGCCACCACCAACGATTTCTACCCCCTCGACAACTGCGACAACTGCGACAACTACGAAAAATGCGACAACTTCAAAGGCTTTGGCGACACCGGAGGCTCCGACATCTAAGCCTCCGGAGATCGAAGTAAAACCCGTAAAACCAACAGAATCGAAAGCGCAGTTACCAAAGCCACCTACTGAAGTAGAGACTGCCAATAATATTGCTCTGTTTACGATACAGGTAGTCCAGGACCTTCTGACGCTGCAACTGGTAAATCCGATTACTTCTTTCAATAATATTATAGCTCTATCAATAGATACCGCTTATTTAAATGCCGGCGTTAAAGAAATTCCGCTGGAGCCGAATGACAAAGAAACACCGCCTGCAGAATAAACAGGCGGTGCCTGAGTCCGGAAAAATTTAAGCAGGAAACATTTTGAACAGTTCCTTTCTGATACCGCAAACTGGGCACTTGTCCGGCATTTTACCTTCGCCGGTATGGCCGCAAACCGGGCAGATGTAAACTTCCCCCAAGGTCATGTCTTTACCCACCTTAGCCGCTTCCTGAGCGACTTTGAACATTTTTGCGTGAATTTTTTCCGCCTCCAGGGCATAGCTAAAAGATTTCTCGGCACCACTTTCCTTTTGAATTTGGGCTGCTTGCAAATATACCGGATACATCTGTTCAATTTCATGAGCTTCGCCGTCAATAGCGCCTTGCAGATTTTCGACCACTGTTCCCTGTCCGAACACCGCACCGGCTGTAACCGCCGCTCCGCCAATTTGTTCGCCAAGTTCCATAAAATGATTAGTAGCATGAACTTGCTCGGCAAAAGAAATTGCCTTGAACAACCGGGCCGTATTTTTCAGTCCCTGTTTCTCCGCGTGGCCACCCCAGATCAAGTACCGCATATGAGCCATTGATTCTCCACCATATGCAGAGCGCAGGAAATCAGCAGTCATGTCATTCTTGACAGGCATAATATTACCCCCCTGAAACTGATCTTCTGAAATTACAGATTCCTATTGTCTCCCTAAAACCAACTAACTATGTACAATTTGCTCAGGTTAGTTCAAACCTGGAATTACCTGCCCGCTCGTATGGTGAGCTGACTACTGGCGATCAAGGCAACCGCTCAAAAAAAAGCCACCGGCTAGAACCACTTAGGTGCCATAGCCGGATAGCTGAAGTATACTGCCTTAAAGTTATTGCGAATGCTCAGGTTATGTTGGCCGGACAGTTATGCTGTGGCTGCGTTATGTTGAACCCCACCATGAAAGTCGTCCCTTTATGCGATGTTTTTACATCAATCTTTGCGCCATTCCGCCCGGCAATTCGATAGCATACCGACAACCCGAGTCCAGTTCCCTTGTCCTTAGTAGTGAAGAACGGCGTTCCTAGCTTGTCCATAAATTCTGGAGGAATTCCTTTGCCGGTATCATGGACGGCCAGCACTACTTTACCATTCTCGGCGTAAGTTTCAGTGGTTATTCTTCCGGACGCTTCCATGGCCTCAAAGCTGTTACGTACCATGTTGAGCAGCAGTTGCCTAATTTCTTTCTCGTCTATATAAATATCAGGAACATCCCCCAGATTGACTGTAATATCAAGCCCAAGACGACAAGCCTCAGCCTGAATCAGCGGCAACATGGTTCTTATTATATCGTTCAGATTATTGGGTTTAAGTTCGACAGCCTTGTTTTTGGACAAGGACAAAAATTCGCTGATAATCGAGTTAGCCCGGTCAAGTTCTTCAATCATTGTTTTGAATTGTTCGCTGTATTCGTCACTTCCATTCTTAAGCTGATACATCTGCAGATAACCGCGTACAACGGTCAGCGGATTGCGGATCTCATGCCCGATGCTTGCGGCCATTTCGCCGACAAGGTTCAAGCGGTCTAGCCGGGCCAGTTCAGCTTCCAGTTCCCTTTCCTTCTCTTCGGCTGCAACCCGATCGGTTATATCCCTGAACTTTCCAAATGACCCCAGCAACTGTCCGTTATCATCGTAAATAGGTCTTCCATCAAAAATTCCCACTATTTTGCCAAGAGTTTGATGCTCAACGATCATCTGCATATCAGTCAGCGGTTTCTGGTCTTTAATTATACGTTCAACGGCGGCTCCGATAGGACCAAGCTCAGCAACCGACTTTCCAACAACTAGTTCTTTGGATATACCTGTTAGTATTTGCGCGTAATTATTAAATTCCATAATATTGCCTGTCGCATCAGTTATGATGATTCCGGTGTTCACTTCATCAATAATAACTTTATTAAGTACATGTAGCTCTTTATACTGTCTCCGAAGCAAAAGTTCTCTCTCTATTGAGTCAACAACAGTAGTTAAAAGAGTAAATAACAAGTCGTTGGCCATATCAACCGAAGTCATAATAGAAATTGTCCCCAGTATATTGCCAAGCTCCCGATATTGAAAAGGAACTGTGTAGCAGGCCGAGGAATGGAGGAATTCGTGATAATGATCGTCGCCAATCAGCTTTACCGGCTGATTGTAATCTAACGACAGATTTACAGCATTATTACCATTGGTTTTTTCAACAAATTTGAAACCCGGCTTAAAACCAAGTTCCTCTATTACACTTTGTATGGCACGATCGCCCTTAATTTCTAACACTAACCCTTGTTCATCTGTAATTACAACAAGAATAGGCATTCCTTGCATTGCCGCTAAAAACTTATTCACAAAAAATCTAACTACAGAAAGAATTTCCTCATATGCCACTAACTTCTCACTCAGAATTTCCCTGGCAACCGGAACAAAGTTTGGTACGACTGAGGGATCCAAGCCTAACTCTTGACATCTTTCTAACGCCTTAGCTATCATCGGATCTTTCATTAATTCCCGCCTTCCCTTATTACGGAATATCAGGGAAAATAAATACTTAACGACATAATATCTCTTATTTATCGAAATATTGCCAAAATCCTGCAAAAAATTTAATATTCCACAGGATTTTATCCTATGGAATCTTAAATTCTTCTCAACGTCAGTTCCAGCCTAAATAGCGGCATTTTGTTCAGCGCAAATTTTTTGTAATATAAAGAGCGCGGTAAGTGCCCGGGGAAAGCCGGCATATAGAGAGCAGTGAATGGTAATTTCAATTAATTCCTTTACTGTGAATCCAATATTAATCGCTGCGCTAAGATGAAATCTCAGCTGATTCTCATCAGCGCCCTGCGTAATAAGAGACGAAAGCGTTAACAACTCACGCTGTTTCAAGTCCAAAACGCCCCTGGAATAAACTTCACCGAAGGCATGGTCTAGCAACATCTTTGCAAAATCCGGCGAAAACTGGCTGACTCTATCAATAGCCTCTTTGCCGAATGAGCCTGCCAATTTTTCAATAACTTCCTGTCCTAGTGTAGTACGGTCCGTCATTTCTTCCTCCTTTACTGATTAGCCCCTTTTTAAAGTAGGCGGAATCTCATCTTGATCCACCATTACTTCGACGACAGTAGTTTGCCGACTTATTAAAGCATGTCGAATGGCATTTTGGATGTCTTCTTCGCTAAAACAGCGGAACGAACTGGCCCCTAACGAGCGACCAAAAAGTGCAGCATTTATAGGAGTCTTAAATACAGTTCCCACCGTATGCTGCACATTGTATTTCATTCCTTTATGTACCATATCCAGACTGGCATTATTCAAGACGACAAATACTACCGGAAGATTTTCGCATACTGCCGTGGATATCTCCATTCCATGCATGAATAAACATCCGTCGCCGGTTATACAGACGATTGAGTGATCCGGTTTAGCGGCCTGGGCCCCGACTGCGAAGCCGATGCCATGCCCCATTGTGTCCCAAACCTCGTCGAAAAAAAATGTCCCGGTTTGGAGAATCTCAAAATGTTTAACCGCGTGGAAAGTATGGCTGCCAGCATCACCAAAGACGATAGTATCAGCAGGCAAGAGTTTCCTTAGTATTCGAAACGTTTCAGCCGCGGTGATTTTTTCCGATGTTGTTAATGTAGCTGCAACCTCAGTATTTTTCACCATGAGGTTCGGTCGCCCGCCTCGCCTTGATCCTCTCATTTCAGAAAGGCGAAGTAGCTCTTGCAGGTTTGTCTTGATATCCCCTAAAACAGGTACTGTAGGAACCTTAATCGATTTTCCCACGAACGTTAAATCGGCATCAAACTGTATAACGCGCTGGGGATAAATATCCGGTGTAAGCCCGGCGGCTGACATATCACATAATTTCGACCCCATAATAAGCATGAGGTCTACACCCTGCTTAAGCAATAAACAAGCCTCATCCGAGCCGCCTAACCCAAAAGCGCCATAAAATAGCGGATGATTATCAGCGATACATCCCTTTCCCCCTGGAGTGATTATAATCGGTATTTCCCAGCGTTCCGCTACTTCCCGGACCTCTTTATAGGCCTCGGAAAAGTGGACTCCTTTTCCTATAAACAGGACAGGCCTTTTTGCTTTCTCAATCAACGGAATTATCCGCCCTATTTCCCCACACATCAGCGGATAATTTTCGGGTAAAACAGGCTCGAACGCTTCAATTTCTTCCGTTAATACATCTTCAGGAATGTTTAAATGTACTGGCCCTTTTCTTCCAAACAGCGCTTTTTCCAGGGCATGCTGAAAGTATATCGGGAAGTGATCTCCACGCTCCACTCTGGCACTAAACAAAGTCACCGACTCAAACATCTTTACCAAATCACAACCAAAAACCGACCCATCCTGTGGCAAGGGCGTCCCTGATCGTTTGGTCGAAACCTGACCAGTGATGAATAGTACCGGCAGATGAAGTGCTTTAGCCTGCGCGGCGGCGGTTAACATATTGGTTCCCCCGGGGCCAGACGTTCCTAATGCAACCCCCAAGGTCTTATTTAATAACGAATAACCAGCTGCAGCAAACCCTGCTCCAGCCTCATGCCTACTTAAAATAAACTGAAGTCCCTGTCTATCAAGTGCAAGCAGCAAAGGAACAATAGGTTTACCTGGTATACCAAATATTATATTTACGTCAAGCGTCTTCAATGACCGAACCAGTATATCTGAAACTGTTTCTCTCATTATATCTCTTCCCTTAACATCTCTTTTCTTAGCAATTACTGGCTTTCTTCGCAGTTAACAGTGCATCTCATATATGCTCTCAGTATAGACAACAAGCTATTTAAACCCTGTTTCTCAACTTGCTACATAGCTGTCACCGCTAAAAATTAGATATGGCCACCGGGACCCAAGACTGACCCTTTACAACTTCTTTATACCTAATTCTCGTAGAATCTCCCATTAATCCCTCCTTTCAACGTACCTCTGACAATATAATACATCTTATTTATACAAATTTATCCAAACTCCTGCATATTTGGGAAAATTTCCTTAAAAATCAAATATTACCTAAAAATATTCCTTTGAATGCGTGCATCAAGTAGCCAAAACGGAGCATAAAAAATGCCGGCTAAAACTGCATCTGCAGCCATAGCCGGGTTATCAAAACTACTTTAAGTCAAGTCAGCGGCAAAAATCGCAAACGAATAAGCCCTAATCCGCCGACAACTTGGCAATGAATTCATCCGGGGCTGGCAACCGTTCCACTGCCCACCAGGGAGAATGGGTCTTGAGTTCTTCTAGTGAATATGAGCCTGTTGCCACAGCAATTGTTTGGGCGCCGATTGACTTGCCGCAGCGAATGTCATTCGGGGTGTCGCCAAGCACAAATACTTCAGTGGCCGCATCAGCCGAAAACTTTGCCTGAATAAGAGCCAAGGCCTGGGCGGCGACGCCGACCCGGTCATGACAACTGTCGCCGAAAGCACTGGTCGTGAAATCAAAAAATTTAGTCAGGTTGTGGCTGTCCAACTTCGCCCGAGCTGCAGCAGCCGAGTTTCCGGTCAGCAGCAATGAAACAAAATTCGGATTATCATTGAGAACGGTTAATATTTCAAGAACCGGCGGAATGGAGTACCCCTGCCTTGCTGCCAGATGGGCGGGAAGCAGTTCTTCATAATGCCTGATCAGTGTGACTATTTCTTCTTCCTGGGGGTTGGCGCCGGTAATTTCAGAAATAACCTCAGAAGCGAAATGGTAGTCAGTCATTCCGTTAGTACACATCTGCCCCGAATAAGGCCGGTTGTTGAAAAGTTCCGCTATCGCTTGGTTATAAGCATATTGCTCGGCTTTATCTGTCCTGATCAAAGTCCCGTCAATATCCCACAATATTATTTTCATCTTTAAGTCTCCTTCATTAACACACTATGACCTATTAATCGGCTAATAGCATCATTCTAACATTCTAACAACCTAGTTTCCAGCAAAAAATTACATAATAACATTATAGATTTGAAATCAGTTTCAACCTTAGGCTTTGCACTAGCCTAAATACCGTTAATTACCAGCGTGGAAGGAAATATTTCTACGCTTTTCGCAAAATACTAAGGTTGGAAGAGTAGAATTGATTTCACTTCTTCACATGTACAAGCAACATAACTTGTCTAAGCTTTTGTAGCACCTCTTGAAGCACTAAAGGAGGCTAGACTAATGCAACAAAAGAAAAGCCAGGGTAAGCAGATCAAACCTATCAAAAAGAAATATCGTCGCATTGCCGCTGGAGTAGCCGGTGCGGCAATCATGGCAGCATCTATGCTGCCGGGGGCTTCTGCTCCGATAGCTCAGGCGGCAACAGCCACGCATACCAATGATCCGGTCGCCACTGAGCAATCCATAAAGGACCAGCCTACTACCAACCACGCTATTGCTAATGCAGCCGCTGCAGCAGTGAGAGCGCATGCCGTAAAACCGTCTGACAACCAACCGCCAGAAAATTTCAAAGAAGTACTGAATATCAAGGCCACTGCCTACGCCCCTGGACCACAGGATAATGACCAATGGGGAAGCCAAACCCACTTGGGCACCCAAGTCCGCCCCGGTATAATTGCAGTAGATCCACATGTCATTCCCCTCGGCTCACTTGTATACATCCAGTATCCTGATGGGCACGGCAATTATGTAGTAGCAGAAGACACCGGCGGAGCTATAAAAGGCAACCGAATTGACGTCGCCAAATGGTCGATAAATGAATCTAAAGACTTCGGGATACAAAACGTGAAAGTATTTGTCGTAAAAACGCCAACTGATCTTGCTGAATCTAACGCATAACCGAAGGAACAACCCTATGCCCCACATCACTATTTAAACCTGCTAAAGTACAGTAAAGAAGAAGCGCCGGTTCTCACCGACGCTTCTTTTCTTCGCTTGGCAACTCCTTGACGTCACTCAGAGCAATTCTACTTGAATCGTAACATATCTGAATCCGAATCTTTCTTGAATCATTTGGGTCGCAGCGCTCAAAACTACCTGGGAAGAAGCGTTCGAATCGATAACCAGATGGCAACAAAGGGAGTGGATACCAGAGGTAATTGTCCATAGCCTGAGATCATGGACATCGACTACTCCTTCAATATTATAAAGACTGCTTTTTACCTCGCTGGTCTCTATAGAACGAGGCTTCCCCTCCATAAGGATATGCACTGACTCCCTGATTACAGTAATAGCACTCTTAGTAATTACAAGAGCTACTAACCCACTAATCACCGGGTCTGCCAAATAAAGCGAGAATTTCATAATCAAGAAACCGGCGATGATTACCCCAACAGAACCGATAGTGTCGCCAATAACATGCAAGTAGGCACTGCGGGCGTTGATATTATCTTTAACGTCGCATTCCTTCATCAAAGCCCAGGCACTTGTAAGGTTGGCCACCAGTCCGATAACAGCGATGATTATCATAATCTGACCTTGCACCGGCTGAGGATTAATCGCCCTTTGAAAGGCCTCGTAAAGAATGGAAATCGCTATTGCCAGCAGAGTAACGCCGTTAAACAGTGCGGCAAGAACTTCAAACCGATGGTAGCCGTATTGCTTACTGTCTGAGGTAGGCTTTTTAGCCGCCCACAGCGCAAGCAGACTTAGCAATAGAGAACTGACGTCGCTGAGCATATGCCCGGAGTCGGAGAGCAGCGCCAAGCTATTTGTCAACAAGCCTCCAAAGAACTCCATGAACATAATGATCGCTGTTACAACCAATGCTATGACCAGCCCTTTTGGGCTGTTTTGCTTCTTATCGTAATGCCCCATAATTTCCTCCCCCTGGTTAAAAAGCTTCGGCGTTAATCTTCCTCAGTATTGCGAGAAACTGAGCGCCTTCCGCCTCCGTCAAGACCGACAATATTTGTTCAGTAAGCGATTGGTGATAATCATGATGTTCCCGGTACGCTTTATGCCCTTTTTCAGTCAGGCTAATTAGGTACATCCGCCTATCTCCCTTTACCGGCTCCCGTTGTGCATATTCCTTTTTCTCCAGCCGGTCAACGGTAACAGTCGTTGTGCCGGTCGTAACACCAAGCTTCCCGGACAAGCTCTTCATATTCATCGATCCGTGCTGGCCGAGCGCCTCAATGGCGTGTGCTTCAGCTATTGTTATGTCGCTTGATTTTATAACCGAATTTTCCCATGAAGCAAAGCCGTTAAAAAAGGTAAACAGTTCATTCGTGAGATTTTCAACCATAAAGCCACCGCCGTTCATTTAGTTTGATTATACTTTTATTTGATTAGCATATATTTTGATCATCAAACTAATTTTACAGCATCTCTGCTCTCTTCGTCAAGAGTGATTATGAATAAAAACCTGACACCATCCTAAACAGAAAACCAGCCTCACGGCTGGCAATTGTTAAATGGCGAAGCAGTAAAACATCATTCAGTCTCTATACTCTCTACGAATTTTACTTTCTGACAACAATAAGCAGCATCTTAAAGTTTTCTACCGCGTCCAGCCCATGAGGAATGTTTGCCGGCATAACGACTATCTGACCCTTTGCCGCATTAACTTTGTCTTCCCCGATAGTGATTTGGGCTGCCCCGTCAAGGATATAAACCATAGCGTCGCCTGATGCGGCATGGGTGCTAATACCTTCTCCTTTGGCAAAAGCAAATAGCGTGATGCTGACAGCGTCATTTTGAACAAAAGTGGCGCTGATGACCTTCCCTGCCTGATAATCGATCGTGTCTGCAAAATCAATGGCCTTACTGAATTCAATATTCTTAACAAAATTTTTCTCCATTTTAGTTCCATCCTTCCTAATAAATAGTATTAACTATATAAACTTATTGACATGGCCCCCGATAAATCTCAAACCTATTTACAGGATCGCCGGTCAACCGGTCAGCCACCTGCCTGAAACAAAATTCTGAATTGACTCCGCTCACAAATCCTTTGAACCAGTTCAGGTAGAACTTCGCCATTTGCCCTGTGTCAACGCCGACTCGCTGCCAATTCGGTTCCTGCAAACAGCTCACGGCCTCCCAGAGTATGCTATCATCCTCATTCTTCACAACAGCATCAGCCTGATCGCAAGGCATTCCGTTCAGGCGGAAGTCATTTAGCGCCTTATAAATCCCCGGTGCCGTCTCTAGGTCATATTTGTCCTGCATCTTTGCACTTTCGCCCGTCATTTTTCCATGTTCACCAAATGCTTGTTCAACCAAATCATTTGCAGCGCCGCCGCACGAATCGATAAGTTCCTTTATAAAGGCGGCCTCCCTGGATTCGGCGACATTGATCTGGCGCTGCAGCCAGCCATGGATATTGTTATGATCAATGATTTCGCCGAGATCCATGTCCGGCAAAGGTTCGCCGAAGGTCTGCCCTACCTGTTCTTTTAGCTCTTCAACTGCTTCGCCGCACATTATTTTTACTTTGTTATAAATATGCTCTTCCCGCTGAATGACCAGCCGAATTTTACTATACAACCAATAATGAATCGGACCGATAAATGCGCTCATTATTTATCACTCCTAACCGCAGCTTTATTTAAAGCCGCCACCAGTTCTTCAACATTAATCCCATGAATGTCGGCCGCCTGTTTCAGCGCCTCGCCGGAAGATGATGGGCAGCCAAGGCATCCCATGCCAAAAGTGCGCAATACCGGAACAGTCTCGGGATATACCCTGATGATATCGGCGATGACACTGTCCACTGAAATTTTATCGCCGAATACCAGATTGCCTTCTGTTAATCCCCCTGGCTTAGGTATCAATTTTTCCTCTGCCGAAAACGGTTTAGGCGAAACATCAGCAATCCCATTGTTTTCAAATTCGGCAAGAACCTCCTTCTTGAATTTTTCCAGGCCAATCCGCTCAATGAACTGTCCAACTCGCTCAATATCAGCATTTTTTTGATAATACCTCACAATGACATCGACGATTCTTAAGGCATCATCATAGTTCAACCCAGCAATAAGTTTATCGGCCAGCCGGGGATGCGAGCCGGCAGTTCCGCCTACATAAACATCCCAGCCATCATCAGTGCCTATCACGCCAATATCCTTGATAATGGCTTCCGAACAGGAATTAGGGCAGCCGGAAACGCCAAACTTCATCCGCGAAGGCATTTCCTTCTTTATGTATCTTCGGTCAAGCTCAAGCCCCAGTTTGATACTATCCTGCTTACCGCGTTTGCAAAAAGCGGTTCCCGGGCATATTTTCACACTGCGAACACAGTTAGCAAACCCGATCGCCGGTTCCATCCCCAGCTCACTCCAAATATTATCAATGTCTTCAGCCTTCAGTCCGGTAATCATAATCCGCTGCGCCGAAGTCAGTTTCAGTGTTCCAGAATATTTTCTGGCGACATGAGCAAACTTCTCCATCATTTCCGGTTTTATAAAGCCTCCCGGCAAATGCGGGGTTATCGCATATGTCTTAATCCCGTTGTGGATTTTTTGCAAATTGGCTCCTTTGGGTAGCATGGCATTTTCCTCCTCATACCTTTTGTATCAACCCTTCCTCTTCTATGATACCCGGTTTATAGAGGTATTACTTTGATTTACATCACACATAACATTAGAAGAGACGGCATCGCCGTCTCTTCTAATGTTGTATATTAATAAAAATATCTCTTCAGGAATGTATCTTGGCTGTCACCTGTGCTGCCGTCAGTGAGCCGTCACTAAAGGTGAACGTATCCACCTGATAATTGGCTCCTAGATGCCAGCCAGTAACGCGGAAACTGTCAGCCGTTCCAGTCACGGTACACACCAGGTCGTTGCCGCTGAGCTTGAAGTCCACCGTCGCCTCGGCGATAGCCTGTAGGACGACGGTGTCGTTGCCGTGTCCGGTTGTGCCGACATAGTTGTTGATCGCGTCATTGCCCTGGCCGCTACCCCACACATAGGTGTCGCTGCCCGCTCCACCGGCCAAGGTATCGTTGCCTGTCCCGCCGATTAAGGTGTCATTACCGGCGCCGCCGCTCAGAGTATCATTATCGGCCCCGCCGTCCAGCCAGTCGCTACCGCTGCCGCCGACGACAGAATCGTTGCCGTCGAAACCGAACGCCGCCACCGCGCTGCTGGCGCTTTGCTTATATGCATCGCCGTCGTTGGTACCGAATACCAGGCCGAAGGTCTGACCCTGGGTAAATTTGATGAAACCGCCTGTTGAGCCGCTGACATCCGCTATTTTCAGAACGTCATCCTCGCTGATGGCCAGCGAGACGTCGACATCATCATTGCTGATCGTAAGATCCGCCATCGTCAGGCTGCCGGTAAAGAGCGCTGTATCGCCTTTCTTGGCGTCGAGAATCACATCTTTATCCGAACCGACCCCAAAAACGAATGTGTCGTTGCCGGTACCGCCGATCAGGAGGTCGTTGCCAGCGCCGCCGTCCAGCGTGTCGTTGCCCAAGTCGCCGACAAGATGGTCATTGCCCGCCCCGCCGGTGATGACATTGGCAAGCGTATTGCCGGTCAGGTTGGCATCTTGATCGCCGGTGTATGTCAAGTTTTCCACATTGGCAACCAGGGTGTAGGCGGTCCGCGTCGTCTTGACCGTATCCGTGCCCGCGCCCGATTTTTCGTTGATGATATCGCCTGCTGCGGTGATGACATATACATCATTGCCCGTCCCGCCACTTAGGGTATCACCGTCGGCACCGCCGTAGAGCATATCGTTGCCAGCGCCGCCGTCCAAATAATCGCTGCCTGCGTCTCCGTAAAGCGTGTCGTTGCCAGCCCCACCGTAAAGTTTATCATCTCCGGCCCCGCCGTTGACCAAATCATTGCCGGCTCCGCCGTCTATAGTATCACTACCCAGGCCGCCGCTCAATGTATCATTGCCCGCCCCGCCGCTTAAACTGTCCTGGCCGCCGCCGCCTTGGATATTGTTATTCAGGCTGTTGCCCATGCCACTAAAATTGCCGCTGCCGGCAAACCCCAGGTCTTCCACGTTGGCGCCCAAAGTATAGCTATTCAGGTAAGACCAGACAAAGTCCTCGCCCTCACCCTTCTTCTCCACTATTACATCCTTTTTGCTGTCGACGAAGAAGTAATCGTTACCGCCGCCGCCGGCCATAACATCATTGCCCGCACCGCCGTCCAGGGTATCGCCGCCGTCGCCGCCGTACAGCGAGTCATTGCCAATCCCGCCGGCCAAGCTGTCTTCACCGCCGCCGCCACTGAGTTGGTTGGCCAAATTATTGCCTGTCAGCGCGTCATTGCCGGAGCCGCCGATGATGTTTTCAAAATCGGTGTACTGCGTGGCGATACTAATGATAAGATCACCGGTCAGCAGGCTGGCATCAAGGCTATCCACCCCGTCGCCGCCTTTAAGGTCGTCTTCCGGATCGTAGACAATGGTATCGTTGCCCCCGCGGCCGTCAATAATGTCTTTGCCGGTCCCGCCGTTCAGCACATTGGCAAGATTGTTGCCTGCCAGTATGTCGTCGCCGGTGCCGCCGATGATGTTTTCGATATCGGTGTAGCTACTGACCAGGTCGATGTTGAGACTATTGCCCCAGCCACCGGCGTCGAGGGTGTCGGTGCCGTCTCCACCGATAATAGTATCGCCCGCAGCATAGATTATCCTGTCATTTCCCTTGCCAGCGTTTATATAGTCCGCGCCGGAACCGCCATCGATAGTGTCGTCGCCTGCGCCGCCGTAAAGAGTATCGTCGCCGCCGTCGCCGGTGATGACATTGGCCAGGCTGTTGCCGTAGGCCCGGACGTCTTCCTTGTCTTCGATGCTAAGATTCTCCAGGTTGCTTCCCAAAGTATAATTCTTAACGCCTGAAATCCAGACGGTGTCGATGCCGCCGCCGGCGCTTTCCGTTATTATATCTGTCGCGTCACCAAAATCATAGGTGTCGTTGCCCGCACCGCCTACCAGGGCATCTTTACCGGCTCCGCCTGAGAGGGTGTCGTCACCGGCCCCACCGACCAGCGAATCATTGCCGCCGCCGCCGTAAAGGTAATCATTGCCAGCTCCGCCGCTTAAAGAGTCTTTGCCTTCGTCGCCGCCTAAAGAGTCGTCGCCGCTGTTGCCCAGCATAATATTGTTCAGGGTATTGCCGTCAGCCGTCACGCCGGAGGTGCTGAGGATAGTGAGGTTTTCTATACCGCTGGCCAGGGTATAGGCAGGCAGAGTGGTCCTTACCGTATCTGTGCCGGAGGAATCGACGATGACCACGCCGGTATTGTTGACGATATAAACATCGTTGCCCGCGCCACCGTCCAAAATGTCGCTGCCGCCGCCGCCGTTTAAGGTATCCGCGCCCGCACCGCCGCTAATGTCGTTAGCCAGAGCGTTACCCACGCCGACGAAAGTCCCTTTGCCTGTATATACCAGGTTTTCGATATTATCTCTCAAACTGTACATGGCCAGGCCAGTTCGCACCGTGTCCATGCCTGCGGAGTCGCTGATGGTCACACCATTGTTGCCGACAATATAAACATCGTCGCCATCCCCGCCGAATAAACTGTCGTTGCCGCCTCCGCCCGCCAGGGTATCCGCACCGCCGCCGCCGCTAATGCTGTTGGCCAGGGAGTTACCACCCAGACTGGCGTTGGCCGAACCGGTATAAACGAGATTTTCCAAACCTGGCCGCAATGTATAATTCGTCAGCGTTGTCCTGACCGTGTCCTTTCCGGCAGAGTCGGTTATGGTCACACCGGCATTGTCTACGATATAAACATCATCCCCCGCACCGCCGTTCAGGCTGTCACTGCCGCCGCCCCCAGCCAGAGTGTCGTTGCCGGCCAGCCCGCTGATGGTATCGTTGCTCGGGCTGCCTATCAGATTATCGTTGCCCGCCGTGCCGACAATCGGGCCAGCGCTCACCCAGCTTGTGCCGTTGATGTTTTTAATACCGTCACTGAACACGAAAGCGTTGATTCTAGTTGAATTGCTGCTTGTTGCCCAATCATCCAGGGTTATGCTGCCCCCGCCTACAGTGATGACCCGGTCGTTGCCGGAAACCGTAATAATGGCATCTGTGCTCGCATATCCGCTAAACAGCACCCGATCCTCCCCGTTGCTTGCATCGGCGACAATCGTGTCGTTACCAAAGCCAAAGTTCATACCGTTACTAACGACATCGTAGAAATAGTAGGTGTCAGCCCCGGTGCCGCCACTGAGCACATCATCGCCAGTGTAGCCGCTCAGGGTATCGTTACCGGCCAACCCGTACAGGGTATCGTTGGCGCCGTCGCCCTCCATGTCGTTGTTCAAACCGTTGCCGGTCAGGTTCGAATCCTGTCCGGTCCAGTTATACAGGTTTTCAAGATTGTTGCCCAAGGTATAGCCAGTTCCGCTGAACAGGCGGACAGAGTCGGTGCCGCCTCCAGCTGCCTCGACGATAACGTCAGCGCTGCCATTAATTTCGTAGTAATCGTTGCCGGCTCCGCCATCCATCGTGTCGTTGCCGCTGCCACCATACAGCGTGTCATCGCCGGCCCCGCCATTCAGGCTGTCGCTGCCGCCGCCGCCGCTCAGGCTATCGTCGCCTGCCAGGCCGCTGATAGTGTCGGGGCCACTGGTACCGGACAGACTGTCATTGCCCGAAGTGCCGGTTATCGACAAGTCTATCCAGTTAGTGTCGCTAATGGTTTTAGCCCCGTCACTGAACACGAAAGCGTTGATTCTCGCTGAATCACTGCTTGTTCCCCAGCCTTCCAGGGTTATGCTGTTATCGCCAATGGTTATTACAAGGTCGTCGCCGGAAACCGCAATGGTGGCATCTGTGCTGGCGAAGCCGCTAAACAGTACCCGGTCATCGCCGTTGCTTGCGTCGGCGATGATTGTGTCGTTGCCAAAGCCATATTCTATGCCGTCATTTAAGACGTTATAGAAATAATAGGTGTCGGCTCCGGCGCCGCCGCTGAGCACGTCATCGCCCATATAGCCGCTCAGGGTATCGTCGCCAGCCAGACCGTACAGGGTATCGTTGGCGCCGTCGCCCTCCATGTCGTTGTTCCGGCCGTTGCCGACCAGTGTCGAATCCAGGCCTGTCCAGTTATACAAGTTCTCCAGGTTATCGCCCAGAATATAGCCGGCTCCGCTAAACAGACGGACAGAATCGATACCACTGGTATCACTAATAACATCAGCACTGCCATTAATTTCGTAGTAATCGTTGCCATCTCCGCCGTACATCGTGTCGTTGCCAGTGCCGCCATAAAGCGTGTCGTCGCCGTAGTTGCCGTACAGCATGTCGTTGCCATCGCCGCCGAGCAGCAAGTCATTGCCTGCGAGACCGGTAAGCCAGTCGTCTCCTGCCAGACCGCTGATAGTGTCGTTGTTGATAGTGCCGCTCAGGTCGTCACGACCTGCCGTACCGGTAATATTCGAACCGGGGAGATTGGCATCCACCCAACTGGTACCGCTAATGGCCTTGATTCCATCATCGAACACGAAAGCATTGACTTTGTCAGCATTGGCGGCGGTTTGCCAGCCCTGGAGGGTGACTGTGCTAATGCCGGAAGCTATCACCAGGTCATTACCCGAAACCGAGATAGTGACCGAAGTGCTGACTGTATTAAATACCACCCTGTCTGCGGCATTGTCGGCAGCCCCAGCGATAGTGTCCTCACCAAAAGCATTACTCATGATATATGTATCGGCGCCGTTGCCGCCGAAAAACAGATCATTGTCGAGGCCCTGATAATTGGGACTGCCGGTTAGGGTGTCGTTGCCAGCCCCGCCACAAATTGTATCGTCGCCCTCGCCGCCCTCAATATAATTGTTCAGGCTGTTACCTGTGCCAGCAACACCGACATCGTAAGTTGCCGGCCACAGATAAAGCTCTTCCACGTTGTCCTGCAGGGTGTAGGGGGCGTTCATCTCATAGCGGATTTTATCATGGTTTCCCTCTCCGGCCAGTTCGACTATCACATCGCCGGACCCCAAGTAGTAATCATCGTCACCGGTTCCGCCGACGTAGGTATCATTGCCAGCCCCGCCCTGAAACACATCATTGCCGGCCCCGCCGTCAAGGTAATCGTCTCCGGCCCCGCCATTCAGCACATCGTTGCCATCCGTGCCGATAAGAGTGTTGTTCCCTGCGTCACCTGAAATGTTAGCCATTATTCTCCTCCTCGAACCTGTTGTGTCAGGCGCTGCGGCCTGATTGACAAACAAAAAAGCCATCGCAAACATTGATGGCCGGTTACACTGCTGGCTTCCTGCAGACCCAAGTGTCCAAATACAGGCCTGCTTTCATCGCTTCCATTATTATGCTCAACTGCCTGTTGCAACTAAGTTCCTTTGTCGTTAAGGTGCTTTTGGCCAAACTGGCAGATACTCCCTATTTCGGCAAATTATATGTTTTTCCTGCCTGAATTAAATTATTTTCAAATCTTTGTCAAATATAATTTTGCCAAAACCTTATCCAGCAAAACAACCCCTCCCGGAAAAACGGCTGGAAGTCTGCCGTCGCCAGGAGGGGTTGTTTCAAAACGTAATAGTTCCTAAAGGAATGCTGCTCTAAGAATGAATCTTGCCGGCCACCTCGGCCGCTGTCAGCGACCCGTCACTGAAAGTAAATGTATCCACCTGATAATTCGCGCCCAGTTTCCAGCCGGTAACGCGGAAACTGTCGGTCGTTCCGGTCACAGCGCACACCAAATCGTTGCCGCTGAGCTTAAAGTCCACCGTCGCCTCGGCGATACTCTGCAAAATGATCGTATCGTTGCCGTGCCCGGTTGTGCCGACATAATTATTTATCACATCATTGCCCTGGCCGCTGCCCCATACATAGGTGTCGCTGCCCGCTCCGCCAGCCAAAGTATCGTTGCCGCCGCCACCGATCAGAGTGTCTGCACCGCTACCGCCAGTAATGCTGTTGGCCAAGCTGTTACCGGTGCCCTTGAAGCCCGCGCTGCCCGTGTAGGTCAGGTTCTCGACGTTAGCGTCCAGGGTATAGTCGGTCAGACTTGTCTCGACTGTGTCTGTGCCTTCGCCCGCTGCTTCGCTGATAGCATCGCCAGCTGCGGTGATGACATAAACATCATCGCCGGCCCCGCCGATCAGAGTATCGTGAGTGCCGCCGCCACCGCTGAAAGTATCGTTACCTGCGCCTAAATTAATGGTGGTTTTAGTGCCGCCGAGAGCCTCAATATAGTCGTTGCCAGCACCGAGGTCGATATAATCGGTGGTCGTTCCACTGGCGTAAACAGTGTCGTTCCCGACGCCACCATAAATGGAGTCATTAGTGCTGCCACCCGCCAAGATATAATTGCTGCCGTCGCCGACGCTGATGTAATATTTATCCGTTCCTTCGGCGGCAATAGTGTCGCTACCGCTACCGCTATAGATGGTGTCATTGGCGCCGCCCCCGGCCAGGATATAATTGCTGCCGTCGCCGATATTGATATAACTGCTATTCGCTCCGCTGGCGTACACTGAGTCGTTACCCGCCCCGCCATAAATAGTATCGCTAATGCCGCTCCATGCCACGATATAGTTGTCGCCCGCTCCGGCGTCGATATAACCGTAATTCGTCCCGCTGGCTGAAAGCGTATCGTTACCTGCTCCGCCTTTCAAGGTGTCGTTGCCACTGCCTCCCACCAAGGAGTCATTGCCTACCCCGCCAGTAATAAAGTTGGCTAAACTGTTGCCTCTGCCACTGAAATCGTCTGTGCCGGTGTAGGTCAGGTTCTCGACATTGGCGTCCAGGGTATAGGCGGCCAAGTTCGTCCGTACCGCGTCGGTGCCTTTGCCAGCCACCTCAGTGATGATCACGCCGGTTGCGTTAACAATATACAGGTCATTGCCCACCCCGCCTGCCAAAGTGTCGCCGCTGCTGCCGCTCAGGATATTGGCCAGGGAATTGCCGGTGCCGCTGAAGGTTCCTGTGCCGATATAGGTCAGAATCTCAATATTGGCCCCAAGGGTGTAGGCCGCAAGAGTCGTTTTCACCGTGTCCGTCCCGGCGGTGTCGCTGATAACTATGCCGCTGTTGCCGACAATATAGCTGTCATCGCCTGCTCCGCCAGTTAAAATATCGTTGCCGCCGCCGCCGCTTAGTGTATCATTGCCACCGCCGCCGGTAATGGTGTTGACAAGGGAGTTGCCTGTGCCGCTGAAGCCCGAACTGCCGCTGTAAGTCAGCTTCTCAACATTATCCGCCAGAGTATAGGCGGTCAATGTTGTCTGCACCGTGTCGGTGCCGCCGCCGGCAGTTTCGTGAATAACGTCGCCGGTCGCGGTGACGACATACGTGTCATTGCCGGCTCCGCCGTAAACGTTGGCGTTGACGCCAGCCAAAATGGTGTCATTGCCGCTGCCGCTGTAAATGATATCACCTGTGCTTGACGTATCCCAAATATAGTTATTCCCGTCGCCGGCATTGACGTAATCGGCACTGAATGCATCCACGGTAATTGTGTCATTGCCCGCGCCGCTGTAGATGGTATCGCCACTGCCACCCCAAACATCAATAGAATTGTTTCCCGCTCCGGCGTCGATATAATTGTCTTTCGCATCGTCGCCATCGTCGACGATGTCGTTGCCTGCCCCACCATAAACGGTATCCTGTTTGCCACCCCAGATATCAAAATTGTTAGCCCCTGCGCCGGCGCTGAAATAGTCGCCGGTAGAATAGTCGACCATATACACGTCATTGCCAGCCCCGCCGTAAATGGTATCACTGGTACCGTACCAACTCACGATATGGTTGTTACCCGCTCCGGCGTCGATATAATCGCCAGAAGCTGAGTCAGCGGACACTGAGTCATTGCCGGCCCCGCCGTAAATGGTGTCATTGCTGCCGCCTCCCACCAGAGTGTCACTGCCCACCCCGCCGGTAATGACGTTGGCCAGGGAGTTGCCTACACCGATGAAGCTCGCGCTGCCAGTGTAGGTGAGGTTTTCGACATTGGCGTCAAGGGTGTAGGCGCTCAGCGATGTTTTTACCGTATCGGTGCCTGCGCCGTTATTCTCGGAAACCTTGTTGCCGATGGTGTTGACGATATACAAGTCGTCGCCCGCACCGCCGGCCAAGGTGTCACCGCCACCGCCGTACAGGGTATCAGCGCCGCCGCCACCGCTCAGGATATTAGCCAGGGAATTGCCAGTGCCGCTGAAGGTTCCTGTTCCGATATAGGTCAGATTCTCGATATTGGCCCCAAGGGTGTAGGCCGCAAGTGTCGTCTTAACCGTGTCGGTACCCTCGCCAGTACGTTCGTTTACTGTGTCGCCGGTACTGTCCACCATATATGTGTCGTCACCATACCCACCGAACATGGTGTCGTTGCCTGTTCCGCCGTCCACGGTATCGTTGCCGAAGCCGCCATAGACAGAGTCATTGCCAGCCCCGCCCAGGACGAGATCGTCGCCGTTTCCGCCGTGGACATAGTCGTTGCCGACGCCGCCGTTCAGAGTGTCATTGCCGCTGGAGCCCACAATCCAGTTGTTCAGGCTGTTGCCCAGTGCATAGGCACCTGCAGGTGTGGATATTGACAGGCCTTCGACATTGTCGGCTAGGGTATAGCTGGTAAGATTGTCAATCAGGACTTCATCATTGGTTCCCCCGCCGGGAGCTTCGTCAACCACGGTCTGTGAATTGGTTATGTAATAGGTGTCGCTGCCTGCCCCGCCCCTGAGGGTGTCGTTGCCGACTCCGTCATAGAGGTTATCAGCGCCGGCTCCGCCGGTGATCAGGTTGTTCAAAGAATTGCCGACTCCGGTAAAGGCCGAGCTGCCGGTATAAGTGAGATTTTCCATGTTGGCGTCCAGGGTGTAGGCACTCAAGTTCGTCAGCACCGTGTCGGTGCCTTTGCCGGCCGCCTCGGTGACGGTCACGCCGGTATTGTTGACGATATAGGTGTCATCGCCGGCCCCGCCGGTCAGGACGTCGGCTCCGCCGCCCCCGTACAGGGTATCGTTGCCTGCGCCGCCGCTCAAAGCATCAGCGCCCGCGCCGCCGCTGATGGAGTTGTCTAAACTGTTGCCTGTGCCGCTGAAAGTCCCGCTGCCGGTGTAGGTCAGGTTTTCCACATTGTCGCCATCCAGCAACGTATAGGCGCTGAGGCTCGTCCGCACCATGTCAATGCCGTCGCCGCCGTCTAGCGTGTCGCTGGCGATGGTGATGATAAAGGTATCGTTGCCCTTGCCGCCATTCAAGGTGTCGTTGCCACCGCCGTACAAGGTGTCGGCCCCAACGCCGCCGGTGATGACGTTGGCTAAAGCGTTGCCGGTCAGGCTGGCGCTGCCGCTGCCGCCATAAGTGAGATTATCGATATTATTGTTCAGTGTATAGTTGGTCAGGTTGGTTATTACCGTATTGGTGCCGACGGTGTCGTTGATGACCACACCGCTGCTGGTCACAACGTAGGTGTCATCGCCGGCCCCGCCGTACAGCGTGTCGCCAGTCCCTCCGTATAGGGTGTCGTTGCCGTCCCCGCCGCTCAATGAATCGGCGCCGCTGCCGCCGGTGATGACGTTGTCCATGGAGTTGCCGGTGCCGTTGAATTTACTGCTGCCACTGTAGGTGAGGTTTTCGACATTGGCGTCAAGGGTGTAGGCGGTCAGGGTAGTTTTTACCGTGTCGATGCCTTCTCCGGCAATCTCGGAAACCTTGTTGCCGGTGGTGTTGACGATGAACAGGTCATTGCCCGTCCCTCCGACGAGAGTGTCGCCGCCGCCGCCGTACAGTGTATCGGCGCCGCCGCCGCCGCTCAGGATATTAGCGAGGGAATTGCCGGTACCGCTGAAGGTTGCTGTGCCGATATAGGTCAGATTCTCAATATTGGCCCCAAGGGCATAGGTCGCCAGACTGGTTCTGATGGTGTCTGTGCCGGCCCCCGCTGCTTCAGTGATCTTGATGCCGGTGTTGTTGACGATGTATGTGTCGTTGCCGACACCGCCGATCAGTGTGTCGGCGCCGCCACCGCCGTTGAGGATGTTGGCCAGACTACCGCCGGTTATGATATTGGCCAGGCTGGTGCCGGTTCCGCTGAAATTGCCGGTGCCGTCATAAATCAGGTTCTCGACATTATCATCCAGCGTGTAGGCAGACAGCGTCGTATGCACCGTGTCTGTGCCGCCGCCGGCGGTTTCGTTGATAATGTCGCCGGAGTTACTGACAGCGTATACGTCATTGCCAGCCCCGCCATAAATAGTGTTGCCTGCGCCGGCAACGATGGTGTCGTTGCCTGTACCGCAATATATGGTTACACCGGTGGCTTGCATATCAAAAACATAGTTGTTCCCGGCGCCGGCGTTTATATAGTCGCCCGTGCCGCAAATGATGGTGTCATTGCCCGCTCCGCCGTAGATAGTGTCATTGCTGCCATGATCAGCAAAAACATAGTTGTTCCCGGCGCCAAGATCGATATAAGCGTTGTTCGTCCAGGCGGCCTTAATCCAATCGTTGCCGGCCCCGCCGTAAATGGTGTCGGCCCCGCCGCTCAGGGTGGCATTGCCGCTGCTGTAAATGGTGTCGTTGCCCGCGCCGCCGTTAATGACGTTGGCCAGGGAATTGCCGGTGCCGGTAAAGCTGCCGCTACCGGTATAGGTCAGATTATCGAGACCGTCCCCCAGGGTGTAGGCGGCCAGACCGGTCCTCACTGCATCGGTGCCGCCACTGTCGGTGACAGTCACGCCGGTATTGTTGACAATATAGGTGTCGTCGCCCGTGCCGCCAGTCAGGACGTCGGCTCCACCATTGCCATTCAGGGTGTCGTTGCCCGCGCCGCCGGAGAGAGTGTCAGCGCCCGCGCCGCCGGTGATGACGTTGTCTAAACTGTTGCCTGTGCCGCTGAAAGTCACACTGCCAGTGTAGGTTAGGTTTTCCACATTGTCGCCCTCCAGCAGTGCATAGGCGCTGAGGTTCGTCCGCACCGTGTCAATGCCATCGCCGCCGTCTAGCGTGTCGCCGGCGATGGTGATGATAAAGGTATCGTTGCCCTTGCCGCCATTCAATTCGTCATTGCCGCCCCCGTACAGGGTATCATTTCCGGATCCGCCAGTGATGACGTTGGCGAGGGCATTGCCGGTGCCTTTAAAGCCGCCGGTGCCGCTGTAGGTCAGATTATCCATGTTGGCTCCCAGGGTGTAGGCCGTCAGGGCTGTCAGCACCGTATCAATGCCTTCAGCGGCATTTTCCCGGATCACCGTGCCGCTGACAGTTACGACATAAGTGTCGTCGCCTGTTCCTCCGGCCAGAGTATCTTTGCCTGCGCCGCCCACCAGGGTGTCGTTGCCTTCCCCGCCGCTCAGGGAATCATTGCCGCTGCCGCCGCTGATGACGTTGGCGAAGGCGTTGCCTGCGCCCTTGAAACCTGCGGCACCGGTATAGGTCAGATTTTCAATATTGTCGCCGAGCGCGTAGGCGGTCAGCGTTGTTTTTACCGTATCTGTGCCTTGACCGGCGCTTTCCTGTACAAGGTCGCCGCTATTGTCCACGACATAGACATCATCGCCTGCCCCGCCGGCCATGGTGTCTGCGCCCGTGCCGCCGTTCAGAGTATCTTCACCCGTGCCGCCGGACAGGCTGTCGTTGCCGCTGCCGCCGGCCAAAGTGTCATTGCCAGCGCCGCCGTCCAGGGTGTCGTTGCCCACCAGGCCGCTGATAGTGTCGTTGCCGGCGGTACCTGTTAAATTATCGTTGCCGGCCGTACCGACAATGGACGAACCGCTGCCGTCGGCGTTCACCCAACTGGTGCCGCTGATGGTTTTGTGGCCATCCTTGAAAATAAAAGTGCTTATTTTATCGGTCACCTCGGCAGTCTGCCAGCCCTGCAAAATAACGTTGCTTGAGCCAACGGTTATCACTTCGTCGTCGCCGGAGACCGATAGGCTGGCTGCAGTGCTGTCAATGCTGGAAAAAATGACGCTGTCCCCGGAATCGCCTGCAGACTGAATAATCTTGTCTGTGGCGAGAATAAGGCTGTCAATGTCGTCAAACGTGTAAATATCGTTGCCAGCGCCACCGGTTAACGTGTCACCGCCACTCTTGTTGACCAGCGTATCGTCGCCGGAACCACCGAAAATGATATCGCGACCAAATTCATCATATACGATGTCGTTGCCGGCGCCGCCATACAGAGTGTCTTTGAAGCCTCCTTCATATATAGTGTCGTTGCCGTCCTCGCCATCCAAATATCTGCCTATTCCGGCTTCGCCGCCAGCTAAGTTTCCTAATAATATGTCGTTGCCGCCGCCGCCGAAAAGAGTGTCGCTATTCGTTCCGCCGAAAATGGTATCGTTGCCGCCCCCGCCGGTAATGACATTGGCCACGGAATTGCCGGTGCCGGTAAAATCATTCGTGCCGGTATAGATGAGATCCTCCAGGCGGTCCCCCAGAGTATAGGCCGCCAGGCTGGTCCGCACCGTGTCCTGACCGGAGAAATCAGTGATATTGACACCGCTGTTATCCACGATATAAACATCATCGCCCCCTCCGCCATTCATGCTGTCGTTGCCGCCGCCCCCGTTCAAGGTATCAGCGCCATCGTCGCCGTACAGAGTATCATTGCCTGTTCCGCCGGTAATTTGATCATCGCCAGAAGTTCCCGTCAGGACTCCGTCACCGTTAATTATTGACATTTACTTTACCTCCATGTCTGATTCTGGCATACTGCCCCTCCGGGCGATGTCGATCCGTGCCTGCTTTTGCCTTCCGGCAATAAAAAAAGCCATCGCAAATAATTGTGATGGCCGGTTACACTACTAGCTCACGCAAGCCTAAGTGTCCAGGTAAAGGCTTGCATTCATAGCTTCCATATTTAATTTGATAAACAGAAAAAATCTTTGTAACTATTATTCTCCGTAAGTTATTCTCCATTGCCCAGTATTTTCCTGCAAAAAGCATCGTCTGGCTGCAATTAAATTGTCGGTTAGAAGTCCTCCATCTAGTCCGGAAAGTAAGCACTTATTACCTCGTCAGTTAATGGAGTTTTGCCGAGAATCGATTTACAGTTATTGTAAAACAATATCTCTTGCGCGAAAAAAATCCTCTACATTGCGCTACTCGCTGATAATTGCTTGTATATCGTACGATAAACCCAAAAGGCATTTAGTAGTAGCAGCCCCCCGGTAAAGAAAAATACGCACTTAATTCCGAAAGCAGCTGCCATCTGTCCACCAAGTAGCGCTCCCAAAAACATCCCAATATATTGTACGAACTGATTATACCCGAAAACTCGACCAACAATAGAATCAGGCGTATTCCGCTTTATTAAGCTATTAATCGAAGGCAGTAGCCCAGCTGTGGCCATTCCTAGCATGAAGCGAAGAGCCCCCAGTTGCCAGGGAGTCTTAACGAAGGCTTGTGGAATGAATACTAACCCCGCCACAATCAACGCTGCCAACAATACCTTTTGCGGCCCAATCCGGTCAGACAATTTCCCCAACTTGGGAGCAGAAATTACACTTGCCAGTCCTGAAGCTGCAAAAACAGCCCCGGCAATTAGCACAATATGCGTTGTGTCCGTAGTTAACTGGGTAATATAGACAGTAATCAGCGGCTGCAGGGACATAAGCGCCAGTTGCAGAACAATCGTGGTGACAAATAAACAGATTATCACCTTATGATTGGGGAGGCTATTCCAAACTTCGCGAAAACTATAAGTCAGTTTGGCAACAGAAACCCTCTGTTCTTTTACTAGTATGAACATTGCGATAAACGCAATAAAATCCATAACCCCGATTGTGATAAACTGCCCCCGAAACCCTACTATTTCAGACAAATAGCCTCCAATAAGGGGTCCCAGCAAGGTACCTCCAACCCGTCCGGTATGAATGATACCCAGTGCCCAGCCTGTCCGTTCCCGGGGAGTTTGCGTCGCAATCATCGTAATAACTGCTGCCTGAAAACCGGAAAGTGCCCCCTGCAATATTCGAAGTCCGGTCAATTGATAAACATTTTGTACAAAACCCATACAAGTCATGATAATCGCCAGCCAGAGACTCGCTCGCAAAATCATCGGCTTTCGTCCATACTTGTCGGCCAAAATACCCCAAATCGGCGAAAAAATTGCCAGACTAATAAAATTAATACCAAAAACGATTCCCGACCACCGTGAAACGCTTGCACTGGTATGGATACCAAGATGTTCAATGTAAAGAGGTAAAACAGGACCCATTTGGCTCATTCCCGCCGATACAATGAAAACACCAAACCAACATACCCAAAGATTTTTCTTCCAGATTTCCATGTAACACCTGCTTATTCCGGTTCCCTCTTCCAGGGTCGACGCCGCTTAGTCTACCATAATTAATCGTTCTTATCAAAAAATTAACAACTCACAAAAATAGTAAATGCTTCTAATTTCCATTATATTTCCATGGGGTTAGTATAACAACATAAAACGCCAAGCCCTTAGCTTGGTGTTTTCTTATTCACAATCCCATAATAATACCGTTCTCGTACATCTTCTTTTTTACACGTCACTCTTTTTCCTTGAATCCCTTTTCAAGGTTTTCCAACCGCAGCAACACTTGCCCATAATCAGCCCTTAGCTCGGCGGAATCCGGCGCAATTTCTAGGGCGCGCGAATAATAGTCAAGCGATTCCTGATACCTCCCTTGTCCATATAAAATAAACGCCATCGCTTTGATAAGAGAAAGGTTGTCAGGCTGAACAGCAAGGGCTTGCTGAGCGTACATCAAGGCTTCATCAAATCGCTCTTGCCGACACAGTGCTTCAGTTAAAACCGTTAATGGCTCGATAAAGTTCGCCCTCAACTCAACCGCGTTTTTCCAGGCCTGTATAGCTTCTTCATGATCGTTGGCGGAATATAAAGAACATCCCAGGATATAAAGTAATTCAGGTGAATCCGGGCTAACCGCCAAACATTTGCGCAAGCGGACAGCCGCCTCTCTAAATTCCCCCTGGTTATGCAGAACAATACCCTGTATTTTCAAAGTTAATATATATACTTGTTGTAAAACACTGTCATCTGAGTTCGCATTAAACGTATCCTCGATAAATTGAAACTCTTCCTGAGTAATATCATTTTTCAGCTTGTTATCCGGCGTTAAAATACCGGCATTTTTCAAAAGCAGTTTACTATCCAAACGCATTTCTTTTTTAGTGGATGGGTCATCCAAAGGTTCATTTGCCCACGGGGATTGTCGATCATAAACCAGGTATGTTTCTACAAGCCTATGCCTGGCTGTGCTTTGCCATGGTTTGACATGGCCCGCAAAATGTAGCAGCAACGTATTTTCCGGAATATCATCAGTCATTTTCCCCATGTCATATAATAGATTCCACTTGTTGGCGATAGCTCTTACCTTTCCATCCAAGACAATATTCAGTGCATCCTGATCCGGAAAAAGAAATATTCCCTTTCTCCTGGTGAGTATTCTGGCTAGTTGATTAAACATGTCAGCTTTGAGCCATTTTTCAACATCATATAATATAACGCCTGAATTAAAATATTTATTGTGAACCAGGCCCAATGTTCTAATTCTCTCTGGGACATGGGTTCCAATGTCGTGTACCGCAGCAATAACACTTTCCGCAAGGTCAAGGTTGATAAGGCCTGAAATATCTCCCAGACATATTACGTCTGAATCCACATACAGAACCCTTGATAAATCATGTAATATTTCAGGGATAATCAGTCGCAAATATATCGATTTAGGATACGCGCTAGTCTTAGGTAAATCATGAAAAATAGCATCATCGATTTGATAAACATTAATAATTGTGTCATGCATTTGGGCAATTTGAGCAATACGGTCACTATTAGCAGGGTTATTTAATGTGGCAAAAACGTGAAATATAAATTTAATCTCCGGGTTATTAATAATAATTGATAGTATGCCTGCAGCCATTCCCCGGGCATAATTATCATCTGTGCCAAAAGCGATATTAAATTCATTATTAGTTTTATCACTTACATTACTTTTATAAATATCATGCTTTAATACATTATTAATCAATCTCATAACATCAACTCCAAAATTGCAACTTGTTTAACTTTACACAGCTAAATTCGACAATTTACTATTATTTCCCTTTCAAGTTGCTTTATCCTTAAGGCTCTGCATGCAATAGTGTTTGAGCCTAGTGTACCGATTATATTGTAAAATAGTGTTAATACTGCTATTATTGAAAAAGACTAATTAGATTTTGAATGCGAGGTTGTAATGGATAGTCGTCTACTTTTAATAAATGCCGGCATCTTGCTGCCAACAGGAGAAAAGACGAGAAACGGATTAACCCCTGAACAGTTTTCTTTTGTTGAGAAAGCTTTTCAGGCAAATCCAGCTGATGAGCTTTTATTGAAAACATACTTAGAAGCTATTGCAATGCACGGAGTAACGCTACATAACCAAAAAAACCATACCGAGGCGATACTCTGGTTCCGTAAGGGATTGACTATCTACCCGGATTCACCCATGTTACTTCACTCATTGGGCTGCTCTTTAGCAGCTGAAAACCAGCATGATGCCGCTATCGAAGAATGGAAAAAGGCGATCAAAGTGTATCCCACTTATGTTGAACCACTTATTGCCCTGGGGAACGCACTCATCGATAAAGGACGATTCACGGAAGCAAAGCACTATCTTCGGCAAGCGCTCGCAGCTCAACCTGAACATGCCGAGGCTCTCCACTTTACAGGGGTGGCTTTGCACCAAGAAAGGTGTTGTGACGAAGCGCGCGAATACTACGAACGCGCTATCCGTCTCTCACCGGATTCCGCGCTTCTGCGGTCCAATTATGGCAAACTGTTGTTACTCATGGGAGATCTCGAGATGGGATTCAAAGAAAATGAATGGCGTGTAAAAAAACAAGATATACAAAAAACCTATTATCACGGCGTTTTGAACAAACCTGCCTGGCGGGGAGAACTCTTCTCCGGAAAGCGACTGCTGGTACATAGGGAACAAGGTCTTGGAGATGTTATCCACTTCGCCCGCTATCTACCGATGGTAAAAGCACGGGGAGGAATTGTCGCATTTTCCGCTCCGCCTGAACTTATGAAGTTATTCTCCAGACTGGCCGGAGTGGACATTCTGGTTGAACACAACTCAACCGAATATCATAATTTAGAATTCGATTTGGTTGTGCCGCTAATGAGCTTGCCTTACATTTTCGGTACCACCTTGAGGACCGTCCCTGCCCCAATACCTTATGTCACAGCAGACTCGTGCGTGGCAGGCAAGTGGCGCAGTCGGTTGCCTGAGGCGGACGGACTAAAGAGAATTGGGCTTGTTTGGGCAGCCAAGATGACAGACGATCATAGTCGCAAACGCAGCTGCGGATTAGCGGCGATTGCCCCGCTATGCAGTATACCAGGAGTTCATTTCTATAGCTTGCAGAAGGGCGAAGGCGCAGAAGAGCTAAAGCATACTCCATTACCTATCAACGATATGACAGAAGATCTGCATGACTTTGCCGATACGGCGGCACTCATTGCCAATCTTGATTTAGTTATAACTGTAGATACATCAGTAGCGCACTTGTCAGGCGCTATGGGCAAGCCAACCTGGTTGCTCCAGACATATATGCCCGATTGGCGTTGGATGCTTGATCGTGATGATAGCCCTTGGTATCCGACTATCCGCTTGTTCCGTCAAGCTAAACCCGGGGATTGGGCTGGTGTCATTGATAAAGCTTCACAGGCGCTGGTGCAATGGGTAAATGCACCTTCTGCTGATACGTCAACCAACAAGAACGTTAGTCTATAACTCTAGAGTTAGATTGTGGTTTTAAAAATACAGCCTATGCCGGTAGATTAGCCAGCATAGGCTTTTGTCATTTCACAATATTTTAATAGATCCTGGATTACTAGCTTAACCTATCTTCGGATTTACTTTGGCGAACCATCCGCTTTGTAATACTTTCTGGAAAAACTAAGCGCTACATTGACTAAGCCAATCATCGCAGGCACTTCAATCAACGGCCCGATAACAGCGGCAAACGCTTCGCCGGAATTGATACCGAATATGGCAACCGCTACCGCAATTGCAAGCTCAAAATTGTTACTAGCCGCCGTAAAAGAAAGGGTTGTGGTCTGCGCGTAGTTTACGCCGGAACGCCAACTCACAAAGAACGATACTAAAAACATGATTACGAAGTAGATTGAGAGCGGAATGGCAATTCGCAGTACATCCATAGGTAGATTCATAATGTAGTTTCCCTTAAGCGAGAACATAACAATAATCGTGAAAAGCAAAAAGATAAGGGTCAACGGACTAATTTTAGGTATAAAGGTTTTTTCATACCATTCACGGCCCTTTGTTGGCAACAGTATTTTTCTTGTAAGAAAACCCGCTACAAACGGTATTCCAAGGTAAATTGCCACACTCATAGCTACATCGGCCATTGCTACATGAACTACGATACTTTTCAGGCCCAACCACTGGGGGATTAACGTGATGAATAAATACGCATATATTGAATAGAACAACAATTGAAAAATAGAATTCAACGCAACCAAAGCGGCGGCATATTCCGTATCGCCATCGGCTAGGGTATTCCAAACGATTACCATAGCGATGCATCGAGCTAAACCGATAAGAATTAAACCGACAAAATAATCTGGCTTGTCTGCTAAAAACAGCACAGCAAGAACGAACATTAGTACCGGCCCGATAACCCAGTTCTGGATAAGTGATAACGCGACAACCTTCTTGTTGTTAAACACTTTTCCCAGTTCTTCATATTTGACTTTCGCCAACGGCGGATACATCATTACAATTAAACCAATCGCAATCGGGATAGATGTGGTTCCCACTGATAATTCATTAAGCCAAGACGCGACATTCGGGAATAGAAAACCACCCCCCACGCCAATGGCCATCGCCAGAAAGATCCAAAGTGTCAAATACCGGTCTAAAAATGAGAGTGACTTCTTGTTCATTTCTTTGATCTCCTCATGAAGGTTGTACTATAGATTTTCCCCGAAAGTTGCGTCAATCCATGTTTTAATTTGGTCGCGAACTTTTGCTACTTCTGTCAAAATTTCTTCTTCTGTTCCCTTAAATTGAGATGGGTCTGGGAAACTCTGGTGAATTTGTGTTTTGGCATTAGGAAAATAAGGACAAGCTTCTCCGGCGTTATCGCAAACAGTTACAACATAATCGAATTCGTCGTTCAAAAATTTCTGTAAGTGTTTTGAGTAATGGCTGCTTAGGTCAATGCTGATTGCAGCCATCGACTTAATCACATAAGGATTAACTTTACTTACTTCGGTTCCGGCACTGAAGGCTTCATATCTATCGCCGTACAATGCCCTTACTAGTCCTTCAGCAATCTGCGAACGAGCTGAATTGTGAGTACAGAGAAACAATACTTTTTTCTTATTCATACTTACGCCTCCTTAAAACACTATTTGCGATTTTGCGAGCACGGGGCCTTCCGGTCTTTAGTATATAACTCCACTTTCATATGGCTGGCAAAACCCTCAATACATTCAAATGCTTGAGGAGTAAGACTGTAATATATCCATTTGCCATCCCTTGAGTCCGCTACCAGCCCTGCATATTTAAGTATTTTGAGATGATGCGAAATCACAGGTTGGGTTTTATCAAATGCATCTAAAATATCACAGACACATAGTTCTTTTCCCAAAAGCATTTCAACGATTTTGAGCCGGGTTTCATCGCCAAGGGCTTTAAATATTTGCGCCAAATCTTTCATTATAACAACTCCATTTCTACTTGCCAAAACTCTTTATAATATATTCCTTTATCGCATCCCTTACCGCCTTGTCATCAAACTCTCGAAACATTGCAAGAAAACATATAATCATATTCACATATATGAATATGATATTCGTATTAAGTCGATTATTCAATAGGGATAAAGTTAATTTTTTGTTAATTATATTTAGCCTAATAAAAAAAGAATGGGTAGCGATTTCGCTACCCGTCAACCTAGCCTTATCAAATGACCGCTTCTTAATTGCCCGGACCAAACCACTTGTCACGCAGAGCCCTGAGTTCTCCGTTTTTCTTCATTTCGTCCAGTGCCCGGTTCATGTCGTCGCCGAGGGCCTTATTGTTTTTATCATACGCTATGGCGTATTCTTCTTTCTTCAGGGGAGTAATTACCACACCAGACGGCAACAGACCCCTGTCGATAAGATTCTTTAAAATCAGCCGGTCATGCACTATTGTATCCAGCGTTCCCAGTGAAAATTCCCTGGTCATGTCAACATTGGACGCAAAGGACGTTACTTTTGCACCGCTGACACCTGTTGCCAATAGCTCCCCGGTCGATCCACTGCGCACGCCGACGGTTAGTCCGGCCAAATCGCGCGGGTCAGTAACCGTTTTCCCTTTGGGGGCCACTACGGATAATCCACCGTCTTCAAGGTAAGGTTCAGTAAAGCTGACAAGCTTCTTCCGTTCCTCGGTCACCGACAGCGAGCCAATCGCCACCTCCACGTAATTTTTGTTGACCGCCTCAAACATGTTTTCCAACGGAGTCGGCCGATAGTTTATTTTAACGCCAATTTTGTCGGCAATGGCGTTCATAAGTTCGACATCAAAGCCAGTAAGTTTCCCGGCTTGTTCAAAAGAGAACGGCTGGCTGCTGGGTTCAATCGCCACGTTAATTGGCGGCCGAGTGTCAAACATTTGCACCGACATTCCAATCATCGCCATCAAAAACAATCAACACAGGGCAATGACATATTTTTTTCGCAGAAACGGCAAGGTAGGGCCTGTCTTACTGTGACGGTTCATATAGTAATACACTGGCAACCCTATCAATATCATGGCAATAGCCGCTATTCCGTTGGCAAATTGCGCTGTTATCATGCCAAAGAGAACATAGATTGCACCGCCGATAGCGATCAGCGGAATGATCGGGTACAGAGGAACTTTGTAACTGCGCGGCATGTCAGCATACATCCGCCGGGCGATGAAAACACCAATGAATGTCAGCAAATAGAAAATCCAGATGGAAAACATCGCGATATCCGACAATCGGTCGGCGTCAAGCAAACGGTAGTACAGATAAGAAAAGCCCATTAACAGCAGCAGCGCGTTGAGGGGAGACTTGCTGTCCAGGTCGATTCTCTTCCATAATCCGGCCCCTGGAATATGTCCGCGCTCCGCCATTACAAATATCGTGCGCGAAAGCGTCATTGCGTAGCCATTTAGGCCCCCGAGAATAGCAACCATAATTCCGACTGAAACAAGATTGCCGCCGATAAGCCCGAACAGTTTCTGGGCGGCGATCTCTGAGGCGGCATGCCCGAGCGAGACGATCTGGTCTGCCGGCAAAACCTTGAGCAAGGCAATATTGATGATGATATACACCACAGACAGGAATGTCACTCCGCCGATAATTGCCTGGGGAAGGATCTTACCGGGGTTTTTCATTTCACCCGCCACCGATGCCACCTGGGCCCACCCATCATAGGCAAACAGTGTGGCCAGCACAGCAGCGGAAAATGGTGCTGCTATTGGAATGTCACTGCTCATCCCCAGCACCTGACCATGCCCTTTCCATAGACCGAACACCACCAGTAAAAAGACAGGGATAAGCTTGCAGAAAGTGGCTCCGGTTTGCAGCCATCCAGCCTCACGGACGCCAATGCTGTTGACAAAAATCACAAAAGCCATAACCCCGGCACTAACCACTACGCCGTACTGCGGCTCGAGCCCAAACAGCGTGCAGAAAACCGAACTGAAATAGCCGGCCAGCGCGCCAATTGCTGCCGGTCCATATAACATCATGATCATCCAGCCATACAAAAAAGCGGTCTTGGGCCCAAATAACTCTTCCAGATATATGTAGACGCCACCGGTGCGGGGAAACAACACCCCCAGTTCACACAACGTCAGTCCCGCAGCCATCGACAGCAGCCCGCCGATAACCCAGGCCGTCAATGCGCTGGTCGAATCCCCTGCCATGGCAAGAACCGCCGGTGGTTTCATAAACGCGCCAGCCCCAAGAACCATTCCAACGACAAGTGACAGTGCCGCTATCAGCCCAAGGTCTTTGTGCATTTCCTTCCCCTGGGAAGGATCTTCAACCGATTTCATGTAAAGGCCCCTTTCTTAACGCAGCTACACACTGATTTGCTGCGTAGGCCTGCAAGCATGCAGGATTATTGGGTTCGCAAGGGAATAATAATTGAGGATTCTGATAAAAGCAGGGATGGGTTATATGCAAATTTACGCTACTCGGCTGGAGGGTGAGATTCCTGCCCCTGATTGGCAGGAACTATGCGGCCTGCTACCGGCATATCGCTATGAAAAAATCTGTCTGCTGCGTTATCGCCAGGACCAGGAACGATCACTAATCGCTGGCTTGCTACTCCGCCAGGCCATCCTCGACAACCTTGGCACCCAGCCCGTGCATTTCGAGTTCAATCCTTACGGAAAACCCGCCCTGGCGGACCGCAGTGATTTCCACTTCAATCTGTCGCATGCCGGGGACTGGATAGTATGCGCCATAGACCAACAACCTGTTGGCGTTGACGTAGAAAAGATGGAAGCAGTAGACTATGCCAGTTTGGCACAAGTCGCATTTTCGCCGGAAGAGCAAAACCGTTTGCAAGACAGAAGTGGTGCGGATCAAATGAATTATTTCTACGATGTGTGGACCATGAAGGAAAGCTATTGCAAGGCAGTGGGACTAGGCTTGTCCCTGGCGCCGGAAAAACTGACCGTCAAAGTCGACGACCAGGGACACTGGCTGATCGCGCCACAAGAAAGGCCGCTCTGGCTACTAAGGCAATACCAGCTGGAAAGCGGCTATAAATTGGCAGTTTGCGCCAGGCACGAGGAGTTTCCAGCAGACATCAGCCTGCTCCATTGGCGCAAGCTTACAGGCAATCTAGCGCTTCCTGCTCACTGCCGACAATGGGAAACACATCTGTAAAGCCTGTAATATCAAAAACTTCGTACACTACCTCATGCAACCCGAAAATAGCCATCTTGCCGTTTTTTTCTTCTATCTCGTTAAAGGCCTCCATAAACACGCGCAACCCCGCGCTCGAAACATAATTGTTTTCGGTGAAATCGCAAACCAGTTTATTCACGCCCGCTTTTATTGCTGTCAACAATTGGGTTTCCACGTCCCCCGCAGTATTGCTGTCCACCGATTTTGGCATTTTCACGATAGTTGCCTCGCCAACTTTTCTCACTTCCAGTATTTCCACGAATATTACCCCCCATTTATATTGATTTCCATAGATACTATATTGAATCCGTCCTGGCGCTCATATTCCAGCTTGTGAGCGCTTTTTTTCACCAATTGTATTCCCCAGCCGCCTACTGTTCTTTTCTGTCTTGGCTTTTCAAGATTATCTATTAACGGGTTAAAAGCCCGCCCCCGATCTTTAATCTGGATCACTATCCGCTCATCAGCAAGCTGGATCTGCACCTCTATTTTTTCGTCTGCGCTAACGTCCTGTCCAAAGCCGTATTTGATGATATTGACAACCAACTCTTCCAGGACCAGCTTCAATGTCGAGAGCAGCTTCTCGGCTATTTTTTGTTTCTCGGCAAAATCCGCCAGCCAGTCATGCAGGCGGTCTATTTCCTGCAGCTCTATTCTCAGCGCTATTCTTTCCGCCGGCTTTTGGTATTTTATCAGCATCACAGCAGCCCCATCTTCGCAACAATTTATGTCGTTATTCTTTAAAAAAGCAACCAGTTTTTCCCCGCTTTGCTGCATCGTCGCTGTATTATCAAAAAACGAATGCCAGTCCTTAGCATTTTTTCCTGCCGCGGTCTTTATTCCAGAGTTACTTGCCAGAACCAATATTTCGCCATCCCGCAATACATCTTCAGCAGTACTAACCTCATGTAGCTCCTGCCAGTCGCCCTGGTTATTCCTCACCACCGCACAATAATTCCTGGCAATTCGTTCACTGATGAGCCCGGTATCCAAATCGATAATACCCATGAATGCACTGCGATTCTTCCTGGTGTCCTCCACCGCCTTGAGTTCACGCTGGATGTTGCTGAAGATGCTTTGTAGCGTCGCCGCCCTTTTCGCTTTGGTTCTGAACAAGGTCTTAATAACCAGCATGGTCAATGTCGCCTTGGTAGTAATCTCGGCAATTTCAACAACGCAAAAATATAGTTTACGCCCGCTTTCTGAGTAGTAATAATCAAAAAATGAATTACTTGCCTGGTCTTCGTTCACTACGCCGGCATAAAGGTCAATACCGGGCATTCGATACGGCTCAGGATTCTTCTTTTTAATCAGGCCCTGCTGCAACACCCGCGCCGCCACCAGTTCAGCGTTAATCCGTTGCCGCTCCAGCAGTGCCAGCTTCTCTTCGATCAAATTACCAATAACAAAGACCATGACGCCCATCCCGACCGCATTGGCAATGATCAGTTCCGGGAAAGAAATTTTTGCCGACTGCCAAACTACCGCAAAGGGCCAGGCCACGATAAGCGTAACAGGCAAGTGGACAAAAAGTTCAAACGCAACACAAAAAACTACTGCCTGCCAAATTCTCGGGAGCTTCCCCTTTAACCGCTTGTGCCATAATCCGGCCAGGAATCCGGCCAACACCGTTGACAACACCGAAGAATAGAAAGTGTTACCGACCAGCTGAATATCTGGAATATACTGCAGCCACTCTTTCATACACAATAACGCAACTCCAAACAAACTTGTCAGCACGCCATAGCGCCACCCGGCCATCATTCCCACAAACAGAGGCCCGAGCAATCTAACCGTGGCGCCGTTTGGCGTGGCAATAAAACCTGCGTAAATTGTAAATAACCCGTAAAGAACAGCAAACAACACCTTATTCTGAAGAATAATCACACCTGTATTATTGGTTTGTATTTGTTGCTTAAAATACAGTCTGAATGCCACATAGGCGAACAATGCGCACGTTATGCTGCTGATAGTGATTGCAACCAAGGAATGGATCATGGCGTACTCCTACAATCCAAATTCTGATATTCCACCGCAAGAACTGTAATGTCATCGCTCTGTTCATTGCCTGCGGAGAAATCATTTACTGCCATAACAATGGATTCACACAAACTTTCCACCGTGCCACGGTTGTCCGATAAAACCTTTTCCAGCCGCTCGCTGCCAAACAAGACCGCATTCGTATCCTGAGCCTCTGTTACCCCATCCGTGTAGGTCAAAAAAATATCATTGGGCTCGAGCTGCACGGTGCTATTGCTATACTTTTTATTGCCAAAAAAGCCCAGCACTCCTTTGTTGGTAACAGGCAACTCTACTATCGTGCCATCCTTTTTTTTTATATAAGCCTTGGTGTGGCCAACATTACTATAAATTAGCTCACCGGTCTTACTATCCAAAATGGCGCAAACCGCCGTAATAAACATTTTGGCCTTATTATTTTCACACAAATCATTGTTAACCCATTCCAGCACTTCGGCCGGATTGGCATTTTGTGCATCATCCTTAAACGCCCGGCACAACATGCAGCCAACAACCATAAACAACGCTGCCGGCACACCCTTGCCGGAAACGTCACCGATGACCAGGCAGAGCTTATCTTCGCCCAGCATAAAATAATCATACCAGTCGCCACCCACATCCTTTGCGGGATGCAGTGCTCCAAAAACGCGCACGCTTTCGTCAACACACCTTTGCACCTTATGAGAAACCAGATCCATTTGCAGCCTGCGGGCAAACAACATTTCACCCGCCAGTACATCATAGTTGTTGATATTATAACGCTCCACAATAAAATTCTGGACTAAATAAAACAGAATGCAAAAACCGATTACTTTCCAAAAACTTATAGTTACCTCACCCAAAAGTGTGACATTAGCCTCACTAGTGAGCAGCACAATAGTAACGACAATAATCGCGCCAATAAACAAAGTTGTCGCAAGCTTCAGGGCCAAGGCGCTGTTTTCCCAGACAGCGCCATAGCGTGTTTTGTATTGATCGGCCAGAAAACCGCCCAGTGTGGCAATGACCACCACCGCCAGCTTGACCGTCAAACCATGTTCTCCCTGCAGCAACGCAAGCGACCCGCCCAGAAAGCCGATTGCCGTACCGGTAAACCGGCCAAACAGCATCCCCGATAAAATGCTGACGCTTATAACCGTCGTACTCATCAGCATTACCTCGTTAAACGGATTGTTCAAATGAACAGCTTCTATCGCCAATAACGACAGACCAACAATCGCCACTGCCTGTATATTCGTGATTTTATTTATCAGCATTGTATAAACAAAGCGACTACGCAAAATCACGTATATTATAAATAACGGGATAACATAGTGGTTTATTCGGGTTATTATCGTGTAAATATCAACCAGCATTTAGTCCACCCTGCCCCACTCTGTATGCCTTGCACCGTTTGACTCAGCCCAGACTTACCACCAGCCGCGATAACTTGTCAATGCGTTCATTCATGACGGCTATTATCTTGAGCAACATTTGCGGATTGTCCTGTCCCTGCTCGCGCAATAAATCACGCGGCAGCGCCAGCACCAACGTGTCCCCCATGGTGGCTTCCGCCGAAAAAATCGACTTGTCGGCAACGCTGAAGAGCTCCAGACCGATAAAGTCGTTTTTCTTGGCCATACCCACCATGCCCTGCCAGCCACCAACCGAAGAACGCAGAAGCTGAGCGAATCCTTTAATGATCAGATATACCTCAGGGCTATCCTGGCCCTCCCAGATTATTTCCTCGCGCCGCTTCCAAAGCTTCAGCCGTGCCTTACCGGCCAACATTACTAAGGCTTCTCGCGGGAGCACGCCCAGTACCTGGTTGTTTTTCAAGGCGTCAACCCGCTCCTCGAGAGCATGCTCAACCATCGGTCGCAATTTTTCCGCCTTAAATACCGGCCAGACAAATCCTACTCGTTCCAGCACCATCACCGTTTTATCCAGCGCAATGCTTGACGCGGTTTTAATTTTACTCTCTTCCCCGAGCAGCCCCATATCTGTGAGAATGTTTTCCACATGCTCCTTGAAACCCGGTTGTTCGATATTCTCATACAGATAATCCAAAAATTCCGCCACACCCGCCGCTTTGACAGTAAGACCGAGCGCCGGGTCGGTAAGAACCTCTGAAATCTTTACGGCGTTCGGATTTTGCATATGATAGGTTTGATTTTGCAGTGCCGGGCGTTCACAAAGCCTCACCACAGCTTCAGCCAAACGATCGACATATGAAAATTCATTTCTGTCCAGAATGTTCGGCACCATGCCGACATTGATGAAGCCCTTCAAAGAGTTGTAGAACGCATTTGAATCGAGGTTTTCCTGAAAAAGGCCGGTGCTTTCCTGGAAAGCGATATTGCCCGCACGGTAAATACTGGTATTCAGGCCCTGCTGCCGGGCTGCTATTACAGCTTTTTCTGACAGCAGCTTGGTATCAACATAATAATTGCCTGACTTTTGCCCGAGATCGGTTTGGTACTCGGTGAAGACATGATAGTCACAGCCATCTACTTCGCCCATCGCCACCGACATCGTCGAAATATGATGAAAATCCTTCTTTACCCCGGTTTGTGCAAGCGTCAGCAGTTCTTGCGTCGCTTGCACATTGCTCTCGTAAAACTCGTTATAATGACCGTAATGCCGAACATTGGCCGCACTATGAATAATCGCGTCAACATCCGCGCAGAGCTTTTTGTAAACAGCATCCGGCAAGCCGATTTGCGGTTGATGCAGCTCGCCGCACAACACAACCAGGCGGTCATTCAGCGTGGCATTCTCCAGCAAAGCCTTGCCAAAATAGTAGTCAAACTTGGCTTTCACCCGCGCCCTGGCTTCTTCGACATTACCCGCCCGCACAATGACCTGGACTTTGCAATCACGCTCGGTGAGCAGGTAATGCGCGATATGCGCCCCCAAATACCCTGTGGCGCCGGTTACCAACACGTTTTTATGGTGCTTCACTTCACGTAGATCAACCGCCCGCAAGACGGCATTTTCTGTCTCGTAGGCCGCCATGCTGGCATCATATATCCCTTTAAAGCGTGGGTTTTCAGACAGTGGCTTATCCAGTTCTGCCGCCTGCTGTTTGATCTCGGCCAGACGCACTTTAAGCGTATCCTCCGCCGGCTTGATGTTCTCGGCCAATTTTTTCAGGACAGGATAATTGAACAGGTCATTAATACTGATCGCTAAAAACTTCTGCAGCTTGGCCACAGCAGATATCGCCTTGATCGAGTTGCCGCCGATACTAAAGAAGTTATCGGTCGCACTGACTTTGTCAATGCCCAGCACTTGCTGCCAAACCTCAGCTATCTTCTGCTCGATTTCGCTGCCTGGCGCTACGAATTCACCGGCAACCGCAGTACTATCCGTCTCCGGCAGCGCCTTTTTGTCAATTTTGCCATTAGCAGTTAGCGGCATGACCTCGATTTGCCTGATATGAGCCGGAATCATAAATCCCGGCAAATCTTCAGCCATGAATTCTTTCAGACTTTCCAAATCAACCTTGTCTTCAGCCGTAAAATAGCCACACAAGTATTTACTGCCGGTAGCATCATCCCTGGCGACCACGACCACGTCCTTGACCGTCGGCCAGGCATTTATTGTTTGCTCGATTTCGCCGATCTCAATCCGAAACCCTCGTATTTTAACTTGCCCGTCGATACGGCTGAGGAACTCCAGATTGCCGTCAGGCAACCAGCGAACCAAATCCCCGGTACGATACATTCGCCCATAGATTTCTCCGCTGCCGTACGGATTGGGAATAAATTTTTCGGCCGTCAGGTCCTCGCGGTTACGATAACCGCGGGCCAGCTGCGGCCCCGCTATGCAAAGCTCACCAGGCACGCCCAGCGGCTGCAGCTTATAATCCTTATCCACCACATACAGTCTGGTATTAGCCAGCGGTTTGCCGATCGGTATATTGTCATAATTTTTATCAATGACAAACCGCGTCGTATAGACCGTATACTCGGTCGGGCCATAACCGTTGATAATTTTATAATTAGTCGGACGATAGTTCTTGTACTTTTCGCCCCCAGTCGCCAAAATTCTCAGCGACCGGTTATCCACCAGTTCAGCAAACTGCTCGCATAGCTGGGTCGTCATAAAGGTGATGGTCGCTCGGTGATCCTCGATGAACTTGTTTAAATCAACCAGGGACAGCATGATTTCCTCGGGCACAAGGTGTACCGTAGCCCCTGCCAACAGCGGAGCAAAGTTGGACCACATCGCCGCATCGAAGCTGAAACTCGCATACGACGCCATAATATCGTCCTCGGTCATTTCATTGTCGCGATTTTCGCTATAACACATATTCACGATATTGCGGTGCATAATCATGGTCCCCTTGGGCATACCCGTCGATCCGGAAGTATAAATGACCGCCGCCATATCGCTGCCATGGTTTACATCCGGACAAGCAGGCGTCTGATCCTCCGAAAGTTCATACCCCTTCTTATCTGTGGCATCGATAAACTCACCAGTAAACTGAGTGAACTTTTCCTGTAGCGACGGCTGGCTGATGATCAACTTGGCGTTACTGTCGGTAAGCATATAATCCAGCCGGGCCTGCGGATATTTGATGTCCAGCGGCAAATAAGCTCCGCCAGCCTTCATGACCGCGATTGCTGCCACCACCATCTCCACTGAACGTTCCAGCATGACAGGCACGATGACTTCCTGACGCACGCCTTTCTTTCTCAGGTATACAGCCAACCGGTCAGTTTTTTCATCCAACTGCTGATAGGTAAGCACCGCCCCTTTGAAAACCAGGGCCGCTTTATCCGGCGTGCGGGCCACCTGTTCCCTAAACAGGCTATGATAAGAGCGTTCCAAGGGTACATCCAGTTGATTGGCGTTGAATTCACCGAGTAGCCTGTCACGTTCAGCCGCTGTCACAAAATCGATTTCCGACAGCGTGCCGTTGAGGCTGTTCACCAGCACCCCGAGCAAGCTTACGAAATGGTCTACCAACCGCTGCGCGCTGCCCTGCTTATATAAATTGCGGTCATATTCCAGATACATGGACAACCCCTGCTGATTTTCAAACACATAAAACAGCATGTCAAAATGCGCTTCTTTGGCATCATAGTCATAGCGTTTTATTGATAGCTCGGCTGTATCAAACAGGAACTCTTCCACAAAATAGGCAAAGACCACGTCGTAAATCGGATTTCGGCTGCCATCCCGGGCAATGCCCAATTTTTCCACCATTTTTTCAAACGGATAATTCTGGTTGTCATTGGCCGAAAGCAGCATTTCATTGACTTCCTGCAAATAGTCCCTGAACTGCTTGTCGCGGCCCGGATACGTCCGGAGAGGCAGAGTGTTGATAAACATCCCGATCATACTATCGACGTCCGGATGGGTACGGTTGGCAAACGGAGAACCGATGACGATTTCCTCCTGCCCGGTGTAACGCGCCAGCAAGGTCTTGAACGCCGCCATCAGCAAGGCGAAGAAAGTAACCCCCTGTTCGTCGGCAAGCGCTTTGAGTCTTTCCGCTGTAGCCTTCCCAATATCGGCAAAAATTTTCTCGCCCTGATATTTTTTATTCGCCGGTCGGGGAAAGTCTGTTGTCATATTCAGAACCGGCAGTTCACCCTGCAGGCGTTCCAGCCAGAAAGCCTCTTGCGGCGCAAAGTCGCCTCGCTCCAGTTTCCGGTTGTACCAGTCGGCATAATCCGGATAGGTCACGGCAAGCGGCGGCAGTTCTTCATTCTCGTAGAACTTCATCAGCTCTTTGACAAGCACCACGACCGAGACGCCGTCCACCACAATATGATGCGCATCCATCACCAGCATGTGTCTGTCAGGATTGATTTCCAGCAAGGCCACCCGCATCAGCGGCGCTTCGCCGAGATCAAACCTGTGGATGAAATCGGCGATGGCTCTGTCAATCGATTCTTCGGCCACTGTCTTGAACAGCTTCTTGAGGCGCACGCCGGTGCTGATTTTTTGCCTTACTTCGCCGTCGATCATAGCGAAGGAAGTTCTCAGAGCAGGATGACGTTCCACCAGACGGTCAATCGCCTGGCCCAGACGCTCCTTGTTCAACCGCCCTTCCAGAATGACCGGCAGCACGACATGATACGTGTTGCCGATATCCGCCATCTGGTCGATGATAAACATTCCCTTTTGCGCCGAAGAAACCGGATAGCTATCGGCGGCCGGTAGGACTGGTATGGCCTCATAGCTGCCTTCCTCTTTGGGGGTCTGCATAAGCCGCTCCGCCAGCATCTTCACCGTGGGGATTTTGAGCAGCTCCGCCACCGACAGGGAAACAGCGAAAAACTTCTGCAGTTTTGCGCCCAGCACCACCAGTTTCAAGGATGTGCCGCCCAGGCTGTTAAAGCTGTTGCTAATCCCGACCTGTTTGACGCCAAGAATGTCCTGCCATAAATCACACAGCTCTTTTTCCATTTCAGTACGTGGCGCGACATACTCGGCATTGACATCGACACCCGTAATTTCCGGCAGGGCTTTCTTGTCCACCTTGCCATTGGCGGTAAGCGGCAACGCCTCAAGTTGCATCATGTTCTGCGGTATCATGAAATACGGCAGGCTTTCCAGCAGGAATGCCTTCAGCTTTTCCACGTCTACTTTATGGTTCGCGGTGTAATAACCGCACAAGTACTTGTTGCCTGCGGCATCGTCGCGGGCGACGACTACGGTCGCCTTGACGCCGGCATACTGGGTAAGTTTTTGTTCTATTTCGCCGATTTCGATGCGGAAGCCGCGTATTTTCACCTGTTGGTCGATGCGGCCCAAATACAACAGATTACCGTCCGGTTGCCAGTTCACCAGGTCACCGGTTCGATACAGCCGCTGGTTGAGCTCGCCTGTCGCATACGGATTGGCAATAAATTTCTCCGCCGTCAACTCGGCGCGGTTACGATAGCCGCGCGCCATCTGCGCTCCGGCAATGCAAAGCTCGCCAGGCACGCCGATCGGCAGCAGCTCTAGATTCTTGTCCAGCACATAAGCCCAAGTATTGGCCAGCGGCTTACCGATGGGAATGTTGTCATACTGCCTGTCAAGAATGAAGCGGGTGGTATAGATGGTATACTCCGTCGGGCCATAGGCGTTGACCAACTGATAAGACGTCGGTCGGTACGTTTTGTACTTTTCGCCGCCAGTCGCCACCAGGCGCAGGCTCTTGTTCTCGACCAACTCGGTAAACTGCTCGCATAACTGCGTGGTCATGAACGTGACTGTTATCTTATTGTCTTCAAAAAACTGGTTCAGCTCCATGAGCGACAGCATGATTTCCGCCGGGACGAGATGCACCGCCGCTCCGACAAGGAGCGGTGCGAAATTCGACCACATGGACGCATCAAAACTGAAACTAGCGTAGGAAGCCAACCGGTCCTTCTCTGTCAGCTCAGTTGCACGATTTTCACTGTAGAACATATTGATCAGGCCGCGATGCTCGATCATCGTCCCTTTGGGCAAACCGGTGGAACCTGATGTATAAATGATCGCCGCCAAACTGTCGCCGGCGCTGATATCCGGCGGCGGCGCGGGAACAGCGGGATAACTTGCTTCAGCTCTGACGTCGATGAATTTTCCGCTGAATTGGCTGAATTTTTCTTGGAACGACAGCTCGCTCAAAATCAGCGTCGCCTGGCTGTCTTCCAGCATATAATCCAGACGGGCCTGCGGGTAGTTGATATCCAGGGGCAAATAAGCGCCCCCAGCCTTCATAACCGCAATCGCCGCAATAACCATTTCCGCCGACCGCCCCAGCAGGATGGGCACGATGGTTTCCCGGCTTACGCCATGCTCGCCCAGCAGGACTGCTAGGCTGTCCGTCTTTTCATCAAGCTGTCGGTAAGTATATGTGTCAGTCTTGAATACCAGGGCCACATTGTCTGGAGTCCGCTTTGCCTGCTCCCTGAACAAACTATGATACGACTGTCCCAACGGAACAGCCAACGCATTATCGTTAAATTCACCTAGCAGAGCGTCCCGTTCCTTCGCCGACACAAGCGGCAAGCGGCTGATTGACTGCGCCGGGTCAGCGACAGCCGCGGTCAGCAGCACCAGCAGACAATCATAAATAGCTGCCACCTCTTTGTCGGTGTATTTATCTGTCTGATATTCGATCGTGATTTTTTGCAGGCCGGCCTCATCTGGCAGACCTTGATTTAAATAAACAACAAACGGTTCCGGGGAGAAATTGCGTGATAATACCTCGGCGTCCCAGCCCTTCGTCGCTGCTTTGCCAAAACTGCTCTGCACCAGATAATATTCCATCAGCTGTTCTAGTTTCCCATGCTTTTGGTTCAGATCCTGGAACAGTAAATCAAACGGATAACGCTGGTGGTCGATAGCTTCACTTAAATCATGATCCAGTTTGGCCAGCGCCTGCGCAAAAGTATCTTCTGCAATTAATTTGACGCGCAGTGGCAGGGTGCTGACGAAATTGCCCAGGGTTCCTTTGCTTGCTTCGTCCAGACGGTTGTGAAACGGCACGCCAATCACCATATCATACCGGCCAGTATAACGCGCCAGCCACACAGCGAAAGCCGCGGCGAAAACCCTGAAATAGCTTGCCTTGTTCGTTACGCAATAATCGCGCAGCTGACCAGCAAGTACGGGCGGCAGAAAATAATCAACCCGTTTTGAGGAGATATTGCCGACTACTGTTTCTTTACCATATATCGCGCTATATTCCGGCAGTTCGGAAAACCGGTCCTGCCAAAACTCTCTGTCCTGGTTACATTCTTCTGACTGCAAGTAGGCTATTTCGGTTTCAAGATATTCAAAATAAGAAACCTTGCTGTCTGCTGCTTGCCGTCCTGCTGCGATAGTCGAATAGTTTTCTGATACCTGGCGCATGAAATTATAAAGTGAACCATTATCACAAATAACATGATGTGCTACAACTAGCAGTGTGAGCCGCCCCTGACAGCGGGCGAGCAAAATGCGATAAAGTGGCTGGTCATACAATGTAAACGGCATGTCAACATTACCGCGTGTCCACTCAATCAAGCGCTCCTCAACGTCAAAATCAGCCAATTGGATTGGCTGATAACTGAATTCCGTTACATACTGAACATTCAGTCCACTAGCTTCATCAATTTTAAGTTGCAGGCGGAAAGCGTCATTGCTGGCAATCACTGCATTAATTCCCTGCTCTAGCGCAGCCAGGTTCAAATCAATAGGCAACTGGAACGCCACAGCCAAATTCGCAAAATTAGTACCAGGATGAAACATTTCCCCGTTCAATATCCGTTGCTGGGCATGCGTTACTGCCTGATAACCCTGACCTGCCATAATAAGTAGCCTCCCTTTAATAACCATCTTTTTCTTCGATTATCCCGCTATATCGCAGCAATTCACTTTGACTCTGGTCAGGACCACATCAACCACCTGTCCAGAGTCAATCCCTTAAACAGCGGCGCTTCATGGCGTAATTAATTTTATTATCGGCCTTAAATTGTTCTTTTCTTTGCGAGTGATCGTTCGCCTCTTAATGTTGTAAATATTCTCCGGCATTTTTGTTTTCCCCTTCTTCATGGAAGGAAAGTTTTGATAATTGGTCGCCTCGATATTGAAGCTTAACCTTTTATTTCATTATACAAGCACGTCACATTTTATCAGTCCAACGAGGAAAACTTGCAGGTTTTTAAGGATAATTGGATAAAGTCAGGACCCCGAGGGGGTGGCTTGCACGAACCTTGGAAAGGCCCGCACATATCCAAGAAGCGCCCCCTATAACGCAATTTCGACTGCGCCCCGGGTGTCTTTGTGCTTTGAAGCGCATAAGATAGCAACGGAGAATTTATTAGGCGGAGGACGGCAATGCGCATCCTATTCTTAGAAAGTAGTCAAATATGGATATACGGATTACCTCAGGCTTTTAAAGATGCCGGGCATCATGTGATAATCTCCGGGCCGTTGACTTCTAATAATATTCCTCGAATGATTACTGAATTAAAACCCGATCTTGCTATTACCATCGGGTGGGGGCTCGAAAATACCCGACAGAAGCAGAAATGGATTGGGACATATGTGCATGAAGCTGGAATACCCCTCGTTTATTGGGCGGTGGAAGACCCCGCCTTTACCGAAACATGGTCATTGCCTTTAATAAGGGAAATCAGGCCAGATTTTGTTTTCACGATTTCGACGGCGACTGTCGATTTCTATAGACAACAAGGTATCAAGGCCGCTCATCTGCCGTTCGGCTATCATCCCAGTGTACATTCACCAGGCGAGGTTCTTTCTAAATACCAGTGTTCAATTGCTGTTGTCGCAAACGCCTACCCCGATATTCTGACCAGGCTGTTGGCCAACCCCGTAGATTTTAATAAATTGCCGAATTATTACCGTCTCACCTCACTATACACACTTGTCCGGCCACTTCTTGCGGAGAAGATAAGAATTGATTTCTGGGGACGGGACTGGGACCAAATACCGCAAATCCTGGGTGTAGATATCCCCCCGGAATGGCAGCATGGATTTTTGCCCTACAAAGAAGCTCGCAATGTCTATAGCTCAGCTGACCTAGTACTTGGTTTGCAGAATTACCCCTTCCAGGTGACGCAACGGACTTTTGAAATTCTGGCCTCCGGCGGCGTTTTGCTGACAGACGATACCCCTGCGGTAAGGACACTGTTTAAGCCAGGAAAAGAGCTTATCGGAATTTCTTCACCGGAAGAAACGGTAAAAACAGTACAATATTATTTGAATTCACCGGAAAAGCGGCGGCATATCTCCGCCCAGGGTCAGCTGGCAGTGAAGCAGCATTCGTACCGTGAGCGGGTCAAATATTGTCTGGAGATTTTATGTGAAAACGGCATAATCCCGTCGACATCACAACTACAACAACAAGGCGGCGAAATAGTTTACTACGGAAATTACACTGATGAAAAATATCACTTATATGTAGTAAATCCGAATGATACTTTGTGGTCGATCGCCAAAAAGCACCAGGTTACCATCCAAGAGCTGATGACTCTAAATGACTTGACTTCAGATGTAATTTATGTAAACCAGGTTCTCAAAATAAGCGAAATTATTGATCCTTCGCCCTATGTTGGCCAAAATTTTCTTACCACAAAGCCTATGGGGCTACCTGGCGAACCGCAGGTGACAAGATGGCTGCGGCCCGTGTTTCAGGCTGCTGCAGACCATGACATTCCCTGGGTGATCCTGTATAGCATCATGATTGCTGAAAGCAGCGGAAACCCCAATGTGGTTTCATCAACCGGTGGAATCGGCTTGATGCAGCTGCAACTGGAGACAGCAAGCTGGCTGGGAGTGAATCCCTGCAACCCTTATGAATCAATCGACGGGGCGGCTCACTACCTAAATGAGTTATATCATCAATTCAAGGACTGGAAACTGACAATCGCCGCTTATAATGCCGGCCCGGTCAAGGTAAAAGAATCTGGCGGCGTTCCGGCGATAGATATCACGCAAAATTATGTTAAGACAGTTCTGTCTTACTGCGAAGCCATAAGTCAGTTCATTGACACTAATCCGGCAAAAAACAACTAACCGGCAGGAAGAGTTGAAGAAATGCGGGTATTATTTTTGGAAAGCCACCCCATGTGGATCCACGGGCTACCGAATGGCTTTCGTGACGCCGGCCATCAGGTGATGGTATCCGGTTCACTGACTGAGAATCGACTAGAGGGTATTATTAAACAATTTCAGCCTGAATTAATGGTTTCTATGGGCTGGGGACCGGAAAATTCCGACCTTGGTAAACAGGCTTGGATTGCCAAACAAATAAGCCTGGCCAAAATTCCTCACGTATATTGGGCAACCGAGGATCCCACCCACACGTTAACATTTACCCTGCCTTTTCTAAGAAGAGTTCAGCCCGACTTCGTGTTTACCATTTGCCGCAACAATACCGAGTTCTATCAAGAATTCGGTATTAAGGCCGCCCATCTCGATTTTGGCTATCACCCGGCAGTTCATCATCCCGTCCCGCAGTGCCGCGAGCATAGTTTCAACATTGCGGTGGTCGCCAACGCCTATCCCCGAAAATTGGCGGACTATCCGAACCATTTTCGCCATGAATCCCTCCGGCTTCTTGTCCGACCACTCCTTAATAGCAACATTAGGGTAGATTTCTATGGCCATTCATGGGATGAAATGGCAGCAATCCTAGGCCAGCCCCTTCCGCCAGAATGGTTGCACGGACCGATTGAATATACAGAAGCAAATAAGATTTACCGCTCAAGTAAAATAATCCTTGGGCTGCAAAACCACCCTGACCAACTTACGCAGCGAATCTACGAAATCATGGGTTCAGGTGGTTTCCTGCTTACCAATGATACACCTGAGATCAACCGTCTCTTCAAGGTCGGCCAGGATCTTGCCGCTACTGATTCCCCAGAGACGACGGTGCGTCTGGTGGACTATTATTTAACCCACCCGGAGGAAAGAGAAGCAATACAGGCGCAAGGTGAAATTGCCGTTTCCCGGCATAGTTATAAAGATCGGGCCGAGTATATGGTCGAGGTTCTAGAAAGCCAGGGAATCCTGGCAGGCAAGAAAAGCGACTACCAACTTGCAGCCATCGATAAGCTTCTCACTCCAACCATGGAGAATGGCGATTACAGGGTAGTCAACGGCGACACCCTGTGGAATTTGTCCCGGCGGTTCAAAATTCCCCTGGAACGACTCAAGGAGTTAAATGGATTGAATGCCGGTACCATTTACGCGGGACAAATTCTTCACCTAGAAAATAAAGGTGACGCTTGGCCAGGCTTACCTGTACTGAATTGCCGCGAAACTACCAACAGGCCGGGTTGGCAGGTAGAGGACGCGAGCAGTGATGAACACCTCTTCCTTTATAACGTGCGTCGCGGCGATACACTAGGGGGCCTGGCGGAGAAATTCGGAACCCCTGTTGATGAGATAAAAACATTAAATGATCTCGTTGCTGATTTAATCTTCGTCGGCCAGCTGCTCAGAGTAAGAAACAATAAAAAAATCCCGCCACCACCTTTATCAATCCTGATTAGCCGCGGGCTTTCCCCCTGCAAGCACCTCTCCCTCACTTACGACGCCGGGAGTGAAGCAGCTGGTGCGTCAAGCCTCCTAGATATTTTGAGAAAACATTCGATTAAAGCAACCTTTTTCCTGACAGGAATGTGGGCTGAAAAATTCCCTTGCCTGGCCAAGCGCATAACCGCCGATGGCCACGAGATTGGAAATCATTCGTACAGTCATCCCGATTTTACCAAGTTAACCCCCGCGGCAATGGCAAAAGAACTGAAGGGAGCCGAAGAAGCGATCAGCAAGATTACCGGCAAAGACTGCCGCCCTCTCTTCCGTCCACCCTTCGGGGCCTGGAACGAAGAGGTTCTGAAAGCTGCCGGAGACGCCGGATACAGCCGCAGCATTTATTGGAGCTTGGACACGGTCGACTGGCAGCAACCTGCGCCGGAAACAATCGCCAAACGTATTCTGGAAAAGGCCGAAAGCAATGATATCGTATTGATGCATCTAAATCATCTTGATTCAGCCCTGGCTTCCGATATGGTCATCCCCAAACTCAAAAAAGCGGGTTTTGAGCTGGTCGAAATCGGTCGGCAATTATTATTTTAGGCGGGTGACCTGGCAAGATGCATGTTCTGTTTTTGGAAAGCCATCCTATGTGGATCCACGGGCTCCCCGGCGGATTTTGCGATCTAGGTCATCAGGTACTGGTATCCGGGCCGTTGTCTGAAGGGAATATACCGGAAATGATTGACTCATTCACGCCTGATCTCATATTTTCGATGGGCTGGACATCTGAAAACAACTCGAAAATCAAGCAGAAATGGATCAACAAAGCAGTCAAAAACGCGAAGATTGCCCATGTCTACTGGGCCACGGAAGATCCCCGCTATACGCCGACCTTTTCAATTCCGCTTATTCAAACCGTCGAGCCGGATTTTGTGTTTACCATTTGCCCTTCAAGAGTGGGCGAATATCAAGAGATGGGCGTCAACGCTGCCCGTCTCGATTTCGGCTACCATCCCAGCGTTCACTTTCCGGTGGTCGGCGAGAGCGGTCAGCAGTATTCGGTTGCGCTCGTAGCCAACGCCTATCCCCAGCTATACCGAGAAGTTCCGGAACACTTTCGCTTTAAGTACCTGACCACGCTTATCGAACCGTTATTGAAAGAAAAAATACGGGTGGATATCTGGGGCCGTAATTGGAACGAAATGGTTGAACTTCTGGGCTGGGATATACCACCCCAATGGCTTCATGATTATCTGCCCTACACCCAGGCAAACAAAATATATAGCTCCGCCGCCATTGTAATAGGTGTACAGAATCTCCCAACCCAATTGACGCAGCGGACATACGAGATTCTGGGTTCCGGTGGGTTTCTCCTGACAAATGACACCGAAGAACTGCGACGTATCTTTCTGCCGGGACAGGATCTTGTTGCCACCGCTCACCCTGAACAAACGCTGCAGTTGGTCAGGTACTACCTGGAACACCCGGCTAAACGCAGAGCCATCCAAGAACAGGGACGCCTTGCTGTGGCCATTCATTCTTACCGGCAGCGGGCCGAATATATAATTAATACTTTGGCTGAAAACGGCATATTGCAGGAGGACGACAATTCCGACCAGCGCGAAGGGACAATATCTTATTATCCCGACCTTCTCAAGACCAGATATGAACTCTACACGGTCAGAGAGGGCGATACTTTATGGCGTATTTCAAAAAATTCGGGGATATCGCTGGAAGAACTACGACAACTGAACGGTCTGGCTTCGGATATTATCTTTCCGGACCAGTATCTAAAAATTAAGACTGGAGGTAGTCCGAAGTGACTGATGCCGCCATTATCGATAGACCGGTTATTGCAATAACCGGCAGTTCCGGAAAAACCTCGACTAAAGAAATGGTCGCCGCCATATTACAAAACAGGCGAAGTATGGCAAAACCCACCCCAAACGAAACTGGAGTCTATTTTATGCCAAACCGCTGGCGAATATTTAAATCCATTCAAAATGGAAATGACGTCTGGTTCACCTCCCAATACGCCAAAATGATTGATTCGTCCTATCATGCCCTTGTTCTGGAGTATGGTTTACGATATGCGGGCGATATAGCAAAACACTGCGATTTGATCAAACCCACTATCGGCATTATCACCAATGTGGGCAGCGCCCATATCGGTAATTTCAAAGATGAAGGCCAAGCGGGGATTATTTCGGCCAAAGGGGAATTAATCGCCGGCATGCGACAAGACGGTCTCCTACTACTAAACGCCGATGACCCCAATTCCAAGCTACTGAACACTGCTCAGTTCGCGGGGGAAATCCTTTTTATCGGTTTAAATAAGGACGCTGACTACTATGCCGAACAAGTTGCTTATACAGATACCGGGATGAAATTTCAGGTAATACTGGACGGGGTTGCTCATCCTTTTACCATCCCCGTTTTTGGAAAACATCAGGTTTACAATGCTTTATTTGCTATCGCCGTTACTCATCGCTTGGGCTGCACCTTTAATGAGATCAAACATGGACTAGAAACATTCTGTGAGAATTATTCCGACTATTATCAGCTAAACGTTCAGCGCTTTAACCAGGAACTTATCCTGCTTTCTTATACCTATTGTTCAAAGCCATGTGCGATGAAAGCGGCGATTGACGTCCTGGGTAATATCAGCGGTGGAGAAAATGTGGTCTTTTTTGGTGACCTGCTCGCGGTGGGCGATTATTCGGTACCGGAACATAAAGAAGTCGGCAATTATCTGGCTGCGAGTGACGTCCACCGTCTTTACACCTTTGGCATCGATGGCAAGTATATCGGGACAGGAGCCATCGAATCCGGGTTTCCGGCGGATAGGGTAACACATCTTGACTCGGCTGACTTGTTGATTGATAGCTTGAAAAGTAGCTTGAAACCCCAAACCACTGTTTTAATCATGGGCTTCATGCGGGATGAGAACGCAAATTTTGTCGAGGTCAAAGAGATAGTTCGTCAGCTAAAGCAACACTGTCAAAGTATCTGACCGGCCTCCTCCGCAAGAATTTCTCGGAGACAATTTCCTCTAGTTGACATATCACATTTGCAATAATCGATGAATAAACTATATCAGGGCTACCTCTTAGTTCTAAATAAGCTTGATAAGGAGGAAAAACATGAAATTTCCTAAAGGGCACGACTTTGACTTAATTGGCGGGCTAGTAATAACCGTTTTCCTCGAAGACAACTTGTCGTTGACGGGAACGTTCCTGGCAGAAATAGAGGATCGTCATCACGACGACCCTACACCTATTCATGTTAATGTGGAAGAAGAAGCCGAGTTCATTCTGCTGCAACTTACCTGTCCCTTCTGTGCGCCAGGCTTGCCGTTCTTGCCGGTAAATACCATTGTCGCCGTCAACGTAGAACAGATTCTTTTTATCAGCCCTGGCCAAGAATGCGTGAAAGACGCTGGATAACCACCCGCGGATTCGTAACAACCTTTATGCCAACTGATGAAAGGAGCTGTAATTTTACGGCAAAAAAATTCCCGAAAGCTCTGCACGGGATAGAGTTTCTTCCCGGTTCGCAAGTCCGGATCGTGATGCTAAACGGCGCTTCCGCTAATAGTGGCACCGGAGGTATTCCCTACGTACTGACCGGGTCACTAGTGGGGGAAATCGAAGAAAATCGGCATCACGACGATCCGGAAGACTGCCAGCCGGTTGAAGTGGATGTCGATGTTGATAACAAGGTGGATTTGGAGCCGGAATTTCTTCTTGTCGACCTGGGAACAACAGGCACTACAATACTTGTTCCTGGTTCTGCCCCCACCACCATAACGCTGACCGGAATCGTAGCGCTTAATTTGAATCTGATTCAAATCATCGCCCCGGTTACACCGCTATAACAATAAGTTAGCAGGCCCTTAAGAAGAAGATCGCTAATTAAGAAGACTAGACTACTCATTTTGCGTAGTCTAGCCTTCTTGTAAAATCATTCTCTAATAAAATTGGTGTAGATGGTTTCTTCTTTCACAGGGAACTGAACGCCAGCCTTCATACCAGCCTCCTTGCACTTCAGAAACCAGGCCATATTCCTCGCCAGCACGCGCATTATCTGCAGCCCTTCCAAATCTTTTTTCACATCATCCGGCGTGGCGCCGTGAACCATATTCCAATAACGCGATGAGATAACAGGCATCTCCGATATGGAGAAATACTTGTTGAGCTGGTCAAGCGTTGCAGTTGTCCCAGCCCTTCTGGCAGAAACAACCGCCGCTGCAGGTTTAAAATATAAAGATTGCTTACCTGAACATCTATCTGTATAGAATGCACGATCCATAAAAGAGGTAATCGCGCCACCTGCGGCCGCATAATGCACAGGAGAACCAAAAATAAATCCATCAGCATCTTTGGCGAGATCAAGGAAGTCATTAACCCCGTCCGAAAAAACGCAATGCCCGGTTTGTGCGCAAGTTTTGCAGGCAATACAACCGGCTAGGGGTTTTATTCCAATCTGGAAGATTTGTGTTCCGATTCCCTCGGTATTTAGCGTCTTTGCCACTTCTTCAAGTGCGGTATAAGTACAGCCATTGGCGTGAGGGCTGCCATTTACTAATAAAACATTCATACTTTTACCTCCATTTATTCCGTCATTCCTAATTTGCGCAACCATGCCGAAACACTGTCTTGAGCTTTATTAACGCTACTGCCCTTAATTGCCAAACCGGACAGCACCTTTGCATTCGGACAAAGCCTCTTGATATCATGCTCACTACTTCCCATTCCACTACCTTCATGTGTGCAAAATGGAATAATAGTCTTTCCTGAAAAATCATAAGACTCTAAAAACGTAAATACCGCCATCGGCATCGTTGCCCACCAATTCGGGTACCCCAGATAAACCACATCATAGGAAGCCATATCAGCTACTATTTCTGTAAGCTCAGGTCTGGCATTTTTCCGTTTCTCTTCCTGTGCTACATTTGTTGTTTCCGTATAATCTTCTGGGTAAGATTTTACTGTTTTGATTTGGAACATGTTGCTTCCTGTTAGCTCCTGTATTTTCTTTGCTATTACTTCGGTATTGCCAATTGGCAGGTTTACAATACTGCCTCCCACAAGTTATTTCCGTTGCGTGAAAAATAAGCGATAAGGCTCTTTGACTTTGCCATTAAGATTCCCCTTTATTAACAATCTTTTTTATTTAGGTACTAAATATCATATTTGACAGTACTAAGCCATTTCAGGTATTACTTCATTTAAACATCTTAAAGCGTTTAATGTTCTTGGATACCCTACATATGGTAATAACTGTGTAATAGTACTTAGCAATGTTTCTTTATCGTTTCCAACATTCAAATTACCTTGTATATGTCCTTTTAGCTGCGACTCACATCCGCCCAAAGCCAAAATCATAGAAAAAGTTAAAAGCTCTCTTATTTTTATATCTAATCCTTTTCTAGTGTAGTAATCGCCAAAACAATTTGCCGATAAATATTTCTGAATATGAATTTGATTTGCCGGTGATGCCTTATACATTTTATCAATCATTTCGCCAAATATTGATTTTGATAATTCCAATCCTTTTTCAAATCGTGTTTCCGGTGAGGTTGTAGACTGACCTTCTAACGGTAATTTTATTCCCCTGCTTTCCAATATTTCATTGGTGGCATGGATGAAATCAAATGCCTTTGCAATTCCTACATATGGTACCGACTGATATACAATTTCCTTCACTTCAACCGGTGTCACACCAACGTTCAATGCCCCGCCGAGCATGGCCTTATATTCGTTTAAAGTTTGCATTGCAATAAGTGATGCTAAAATAACCATTAACCTGGTTTTGGTGTCTAAATCTCCATAGCTGATCACTTCGTCAAATGCAAAATTATCAAATACTTCGATAAGTTCTGGATCTGTTATTTTTAATGTTGATTTATGGTTCGGAAACAATTCTTCATGGTTTTTGTTTGCTGTTTCACTTATACGCATAATTAAACACTCCTTTATTGGGGCGGCACTAGATAGGAATTAGCGCCGTTTCTTTGACTTGAGGACAATTTCAATACTTTTTTTGCCTCAAAATTAATCCTCTGGTCTCTTTAGTCCTTTTTCTTTTCCGACTATCGTCTGTTCATATACTGCAATTTTATAATCCAGGCGCTCCAAGGTTTTCCTCATATCTTCCATTCTCGTCAAAAGCAGTCTGCGCTGCTCCATAAAGAGTTCCTTTCTTGCCTCAATGGTTTCATCACCCTGTTGAAACAGCCCCACATACTCAATCAATACTTCAATCGGAAGACCCGCTCCCCGCATGCATTTGATAAATTCAACCCACTTACAGTCTTCTTCCGTATAATCCCTGATTCCACTTTTATTACGGTTCACATGAGGAAGCAGTCCTATACGCTCATAATAGCGGAGTGTATCATGCGGAACACCATATTTCTCACTTACTTCTTTAATCGTCATGTGGTTCCACCTCCTGATATCCGATTTATAATGCTAGGAGTTAAAAATATCTACAGACTAATTTTCAAAAGTCTCAGCAACGTCCTTTAAGAATTTTGTGATCTCGATATGCTGCGGGCAATGTCCCTCACATTGTTTGCAGTCGATACAGTCTGATGCCTTGCCACGTGTTTTCGTATAGTTATCATAATATACCCGCTGCGTAGAAAACCCACTGTTCAAGGCTTGCTTTTCCGCATTGTATAAAGCAAAATAGTTCGGAATGGCTATGTTTTTCGGACACTCCTCCACACAGTACTGGCAGGCTGTACAGGGAATCGCGATTGCTTCGTTGATTATCTTGACAGCCTTATTTAACACATCGAATTCTTCCTCTACAAAAGGCTTAAACTCCTGCATATATCCTGTATTATCCAGCAGCTGCTCCATATCGGACATCCCGCTTAAGACTATCATAATACCCTCATGGCTGGCCGCATAACGGATAGCCCATGAGGCAACAGACATATCAGGATGATAGTCCTTAAATAAATTCTCCGCCTTTTCCGGCACTTTTGCCAGCGTACCGCCCTTGACAGGCTCCATGACGATGACCAGTTTACCGTGTTTTCTTGCCGCTTCGTAACATTTCCCGGACTGAATGCTTTCATTTTCCCAGTCCAAATAATTGATCTGCAACTGGACAAAATCCACCTCTGGATGCATTGTCAGGATTTTATCCAATAAATCCGCATTATCATGATATGAAAACCCGATCTGCCTGATTTTCCCTTCGTTTTTCTTCTCCTGGATAAATGCGAAACTGTCGAATTTCTGCGCTATCTCATAATTCGTTATGCCCAGGTTATGAAGAAGATAGTAATCGAAGTAATCCACGCCGCATTTTTCTAGCTGTTCGTTAAAAATTCTTTCCTGGTCTTCCTTTGTCTTCAAAAACATCGTCGGCAGTTTTGTCGCCAGAGTAAAACTGTCTCGTTTATGACGTTTTACCAACGACTCCCGCATCGCTATCTCACTCTTATACATATGATACATATAAGCTGTATCAAAATAGACAAAGCCTTTTGCCAAAAAAGTATCCACCATTTGATTCAATGTATTCATATCGACACTGGCGGCATCATCCTTATCCTTTAATGGTAAACGCATGCATCCGAATCCCAATTTTTTCATTTCCATATCAGACTTTGCTCCTTGACTTCCACTTTATTTTTTTACAAATTTGTTCTCGCGCGCACTGTAACGCGGACCAATATTTGGATATTTCTCTACCAGGTTTTCTATCTCTTCCAAATCTTTGGCTGTCAGGGTTATGTCTGCTGCACCTGCATTTTCTTCTAGATATTTTATTCTTTTCGTTCCAGGAATAGGAATGATGTTATCGCTCTTTGCCATTACCCACGCAATCGCCAGCTGTGCAGGCGTACAGTTTTTGCCTGTCGCGAATTCGGCGAATTCAGCTACTAATTTCTGATTATTGTCTAAATATTCTCCGTTGTAACGCGGCAGATTTCTGCGGAAATCATTTTCTCCAAGAGCGCTTACATCGAGCTTGTTCGTAATCAGCCCCCGGCTTAGTGGAGCGAAGGGAACGAAAGTTATACCGAGCTCTTTGGTCAGCGGCAAAATCTCTTTTTCAACATCACGGGTGAGCAACGAATATTCGCTTTGCACCGCAGCTATCGGGTGAACAGCATAAGCTTTTCGCAAATCTTCCGGAGTGCATTCACTTAACCCCAAGTAACGAACCTTTCCCGCCTCTACCAACCGGGACATGGCGCCGACTGTTTCTTCAACCGGAACATTCGGGTCTACCCGGTGTGCATAATAAAGGTCAATGGTGTCAATTTTTAAACGTCTAAGGCTGTTATCCACCGCCTGCTTCATCCACTTGGGAGAAGCGTCAACATAAGTTTCTCCACCGACAAAAGCATCACCCTGTCCGTCCCTCACTCTGAAGCCAAACTTCGTCGCAATAAAAATCTTATAACGGTTCTTGACCAGCACTTTGGAAATCAGTTCTTCATTCACCCCATTTCCATAGATATCAGCAGTATCCCAGAAGCTTATGCCCAGATCCAATGCGCGGTGCAGTGTTGCAATGCTTTCCGTATCATCAGCCTGCCCGTAGGCGGCACTCATTCCCATACAGCCTAACCCGACTGCGGATAACTCTATGTCTGTTTTCCCTAATTTGCTGTACTTCATAGCAATCAGCCTCCATATTCTTAATTGTTTTTACTGACATCTAGCGGGGAACGTTCCAGGCTGCCGGATATCCTTATGTTCATCTCCTGATAATTCAGTCTAGCACTTAGAGTTAACTCCAAGTCAAGTATTTTTTTTGTAGTGTACCCGAAATGGACAACGGCCAGCCTTTCTTCATTTTACAATGCGCCAGCATTGATTGAGAGAGCATTGTCATGCCTCAAGATAAAACATTGAAATACTTTACTGATTTTGGTAAAATGAAATATATAGCTATATCAATCAACTTAAAAGGTGATAAAAAATGATTATTACTGTAACTGACGATCATGAAAAACTAGTCGAACTTTTTAATCGAAATGGCCTTGAATTTCATAATGATCCGCCAATTGAAAAGTCTACTATCGTTAAATGTTGGAAAGTGATGCTTGGCGAACAACTAATCGCTGGTTGCATCTTGACTAACCGGGAAGGAAGTTATAATCTTGAAGGTCTCGCAGTGGAGCCCGCCTATAGAAACTCTACTATAGGCAGCCGGTTATTAGAGTTGGCGTTAAACTATTTGAAAGAGCAAAAGGCCGACAATCTGTATTTACTCGGCAAGGTGCCGGAATTTTATAAAAAACATGGTTTTGAAATAATAAATAGATCAGAATCCCCGATAACCTATGATTGCTTTAAATGTCCCCAATATAAGATAGATTGTTTTCCTGAAGCGATGAAAATAAATTTCTAGGCTGACCTAAAGACATTTTTTTGATAAGAGACCTTAACATTTCCTTACAACAGCCCATAAATGCAAAGGGGCTGCCTCAATAAAAATTGAGGCAGCCCCTTTATTAAGTATATTAGTGTCCCATATCCATTTCCGGGGGAGCATTCTTGAATCCTTTGGTGAGGTACAATAACCAGAGGAAGCCGGCTGTTGCCCAGCTGCCGCCTAAAATAAGAGCGTTTTTGTCCAAGCTGTATATGAGGTAGGTACAGAGAAGAGCACCGATCAGCGGGGAGATCAAATAATATATTACATCCATTCCCGAGCGGCGGTTGTTTTTGATAAAGAAGTGGGAGATTACAGAAAGATTGGTAAAGATGAACGCGCAAAACGCGCCAAAGCAAACGAAGGAAGTGGAGGTCGCCACGTCGAGTTTCAGGGCCAGTAAACCGATGAAAGCCGTGGTGAGGATACAGGTATACGGGGTGTTGAATTTGGTGCTCAGTTTGGCCCAAATGCCCTTGGGCAGAACGCCGTCACGGGCCATGGCATACATCAGCCGAGCGCCGCTGGCTTGGGTAGCAATACCCGAGCAGAACTGGGTGATAATGAGGCCTACGTTGAACACAGTGAGCATGACAGCCGGAGCAACTTGCGCGATGAGTTCAGCTGCGGCATTGCCTTCTTCT